>Ga0255338_1000771_pt1 | contig 81463 bp, 81 predicted proteins | sample MeOH1_35cm_T4_19_FD_203715 | JGI IMG/M metagenome (GOLD analysis project Ga0255338, IMG submission 203715) | Sandy soil microbial communities from University of British Columbia, Vancouver, Canada - MeOH1_35cm_T4_195 | ecosystem: Engineered > Artificial ecosystem > Sand microcosm > Unclassified ... | reverse complement strand
CCACCCACTCCCAGCTCACCGCCGCCGAACAACTCGCCGCCGGCGTCACCCCCGGCCAGGTCCGCCTCGCCGTCGGCATCGAACACATCGACGACATCCTCGCCGACCTCACCACCGGCCTCGAGGCGGTCGCGTCTTGACGGCGCGCGTCGACCGGCGCCACGTGGAACTGCCGCCGGAGGACGGCCGTCTCGGGACCGTCGACATCGGGCCGCTGACGCTCGAGTCCGGCGCCACCCTGCCCGACGTGACGGTGGCGGTGCAGCGATGGGGCCGGCTGTCGCCGTCACGCGACAACGTCGTCCTCGTCGAACACGCCCTCACCGGGGACTCGCACGTGACCGGGCCGGCCGGACCCGAACACCCGTCGCCCGGCTGGTGGACCGGGATGGTCGGTCCGGGCGCGCCGATCGACACCGACACGTGGTGCGTTGTGGCGACGAACGTGCTGGGCGGCTGCCGCGGCACCACCGGACCGGGTTCGCCCGCCCCGGACGGCAAGGCGTGGGGCTCCCGGTTCCCCGGCATCACGGTGCGCGACCAGGTCGCCGCCGAGGTCGCGCTCGCCGATGCGCTCGGCATCGACAGGTTGGCGGCCGTGACCGGCGGGTCGATGGGCGGCATGCGGACGCTCGAGTGGATCATCGGGTATCCGGAACGGGTGCAGGCGGCCCTCGTCCTTGCCGTCGGGGCCCGCGCCACCGCCGACCAGATCGGCACCCAGACCACGCAGATCGCCGCCATCACCGCCGACCCGGACTGGCAGGGCGGGGACTACTACGGAACCGGACGTGTGCCGCGGACCGGGCTGGGCATCGCACGGCGGATCGCGCACCTGACCTACCGGACCGAGGGCGAACTCGACACCCGCTTCGCGAACTCCCCCCAGGGAAGCGAAAACCCCTGGAACGGAGGGCGATACGCGGTACAGAGCTACCTGGAGCACCAGGCCGACAAACTCGTCGCGCGGTTCGACCCCGGTACGTACGTCGCGCTCACCCAGGCCATGAATCGGCACGACGTCGGACACGGGCGGGGCGGTGTGGCCGCGGCACTCGGCTCCACCCCGGTACCGACGATCGTCGCCGGTGTGGATTCCGACCGCCTGTATCCGCTGCGCCTGCAACAGGAGATCGCCGACGGCCTGCCGGGCTGCGACGGGCTGCGCGTCCTCGAGTCCCGGGACGGTCACGACGGTTTCCTCACCGAGGCCGGCGCCGTCGCCAAACTCCTGACCGAGCTCGTCACCCTCGCACGAGGCTGAGGGCCGCGCGCCGCCGGGCCGCCGCGGCCCGGCGGCTCATCCGGTGCCGAGCGGATCGATCGAGACCGCCAGCGCGATGACGAGTCCGCCCACGACGAGGAGCGCGGACACGTCGAAGGCCCGGCTGCGCACGGCGAGCACCCCGACCTCGTCCTCGGGGACCCACAGGCGCAGCAGACCGGCGAGCAGGGTGGCGCTGCCGAAGACGAACGCGCCACGACGCCACCGGTCCGCCACCACGAGGATCACCGCCGCAGCGATGACGACCGTCACCGCCAGCAGCGGTAGGTTCCGCCGGGCCAGCCGCAACCAGCGCTCCGCGCCGGCCAGGTGCACCACGGGCTCAGCGGCCGGCGAGCTGTTCGGCTCGCTCGACCACGTTCGCCAGCAGGAACGCACGGGTCAGGGGTCCGACGCCACCGGGGTTGGGCGAGAGGAACCCGGCCACCTCGCCGACGTCGGCGGCCACGTCGCCGCGCAGGCCCTCCGGGGTCCGGCTCACCCCCACGTCCAGGACCGCCGCACCCGGCTTGACCATGTCCGCGGTGATCAGTCCCGGCACACCCGCAGCGGCGACGACGATGTCCGCACGCCGCACCTCCGCCGCGAGATCCTTCGTGCCGGTGTGGCAGAGGGTGACCGTCGCGTTCTCGCTGCGGCGGGTGAGCAACAACCCGATCGGGCGGCCGACGGTGACGCCGCGGCCCACCACCACCACGTGGGCACCCGCGATCGGGACCTCGTACCGGCGCAGCAGATGCACGATGCCGCGCGGCGTGCACGGCAGGGCCGCCTCCTTGCCGAGAACCAGGCGGCCGAGGTTGATCGGGTGCAGACCGTCGGCGTCCTTGTCGGGATCGATGCGCTCGAGGGCGGCGTTCTCGTCCAGGTGCTTCGGCAGCGGCAACTGCACGATGTAGCCGGTGCAGCCGGGGTCGGCGTTCAGCTCGTCGATCACCGCGTCGAGCTGCTCCTGCGTCGTGTCGGCGGGCAGGTCGCGGCGGATCGAGTTGATGCCGACCTTGGCGCAGTCGTTGTGCTTGCCGCGCACGTACGCCGCGGATCCCGGGTCGTCGCCGACGAGCACGGTGCCGAGCCCGGGGGTGATGCCCTTCGCCTTCAGCGCGGCCACGCGGGCCTTCAGGTCCTCGAAAATCTCGTCGCGGGTCGCTTTGCCGTCCAGGATCGTCGCAGTCACGACCACCATTGTCTCAGGTCGCCCGGCAACGTCGGACGCAGCCTCACCGGCGGAGGTGCTCGCGTACCCGGACAGCCGCGCGTCCGGCACCGCACGGCCGTCCGCCCCGGGCGTGGACGGTCCCCGGCGGCACCGCCGGAGGTGCGGCTGGCAAGCTGAATCGGTGTTCCGAGTGATGTTCTACGAGCCGCGCATCCCACCCAACACCGGTAATGCGATCCGCATGGTGGCCGGGACCGGCTGCGAGCTGCATCTGGTGGAGCCGCTCGGATTCGATCTCACCGAGCCGAAACTGCGGCGTGCGGGCCTGGACTACCACGATCTGGCGTCGGTGAGCGTGCACGAGGACCTCGAGGCCGCGTGGGCCGCGCTGCGGCCGGAGCGGGTGTACGCATTCACCGCACATGCGAGCGTGTCGTATGCCGCGCTCGAGTACCGGCCCGGCGACGTGTTCCTCTTCGGGCCGGAACCCACGGGACTGCCCGACGAGGTGCTCGCCGATCCCCACGTCACGACCCGGGTGCGGATTCCGATGCTGCCGGGCCGGCGCTCGCTGAACCTGTCGAACGCGGCGGCGGTGGTCACGTACGAGGCGTGGCGTCAGCACGGTTTCGCGGGGGCCGTCTGAACCGGCCGGGCAACGGACCCATCCACGCCGGGGACGGCCCCGAATCCCCTTCGACGCCGCGCGGAGCCTCGTCGTGGGGAAACGCCGCAACTGTGGGAACGTGGAACGGGGAGGTGGAGACGTCGTGACTCTTGTCGTGCTGGTCGACCGCGACGGTCGGGAAGTGGGAACGGCCGAGAAGGTGGCAGCCCACCGCCCTCCGGCTCCGCTGCATCGCGCATTCTCGGCGTTTCTGCTCGATGCCGACGGCAACGTCCTGCTGCAGCGCAGGAGCCTGGACAAATACCACTTCGCCGGCCTGTGGGCCAACAGCTGCTGCGGGCATCCGCTCCCGGGTGAGAGCGTGCTCGAGGCCGCGGCCCGGCGCAGCTGGGAGGAACTGGGTGTGCACCCGTCGGGCCTGCGAGAGGTGGCCTCGGTCGTCTACTCCGCCCACGATCCGGGTTCGTCGCTCATGGAGCACGAATTCGACCACGTCGTCGTCGGACGCGTGCACACGGCGCCCCGTCCCGTCCCGAGCGAGGTGGCCGAGGTGCGGTTCCAGTCCCTCACCGAGGTCGTGCGCGACGTGGAGCAGTCCCCCCAGGTGTTCGCGCCGTGGATGCCGCACGTCCTCGGCGCGGTGCTACCGTCGCTGGCCCGGTAGGCCGGCGGCTCCGTCCCGGGCGACGGCCCGGACGTCGATGTCCCGCCTCTCGTTGCGCTGCACGAAGAACGGACTCCGCATCGAATCGTTATACGTCGTTATCATTTCGTGATTTTCCCGCGTCGGCCGTGACACCGGCGCCGGGGACTCTCGGTATCCGGACCGATTCCGGGGCACCCGGCGACGCGCTCGCCGCCCGGCAGTCGGACGAACGACTCGGAGAACAGACATGGCGGCACCACATCTTCCCCACCGTCCGAAGAATCCGTCGGCACTGCTCGAGGATCCACACGCAGGCGTCGCCCTCACGGGCGTCCTCACGGTCGTGGGTGCGCTCGTCGCCGTGGCCATGGTCGGTTCCGCGCTGCTGGCCGTCGCCCTCGCCGCCATCGTGGCAGGCGCCGTGGCGATCGTCGCCGCCGCGATCTGACGGCAGGCCGGACGCTCCCGTGCGAGCGCGCCCGGTCAGACCCCGACTTCCACGTCGCGGCCGGACTGCTGCCAGGCCACGGTTCCGCCGGTCACCGACACGGCGTTGATGCCACGTCCGACCAGATAGCCGGCGGCCTGCGAACTGCGTCCACCGACCGCGCAGATCACGTAGACCGTGTCCGCGTCCGGAATCTCGTCGGCGCGGGCGACGAACTCGCTGAGCGGGATGAGCGTCACCCCGGGCACCCGCACCTGCAGGTACTCGTCGCGCTCACGGACGTCGATGACGGGGGCACCGGCGGCGAGCGCGGTGTCCAGGGTGGCCAGGCCGACCTCACGCATCCTGGTCGTTCCTCTCCGGGTTCGGGACTGGTTCCGGTCTGCCCCGCCGCGCGACGAGCCGGACGACCACGTAGACGACGGCTGCGCACACGGCGAGAAACCCCACCCACGGTAACGCGACCCCCAGAGCGACCACCGACCCGGCCAGCGCCGAGCGCAACGCACCCCATCCGGCGAGGACCCCGTCCACGAAACTGTCCCGGTCCGCCCGGCGCTCCGCCGAGATCTCCACGGTCAGCGTGGACAGCTCGATCTGGTCGGCGAGGTAGCGCTGCTGGGCGACGAGACCGTCGAGTTCGCTCTGACGCTGCGCCAGCGCGTTCTCTGCCTCGATGAGGTCGGCGGTGGTCGCGGCCGAGGCCATCAGCGCGCGCAACCGGTCCACCGACGACTGCAGGGCCGCGATCCGCGCCTCGAGATCGGTGTACTGGAGCGTGACGTCCTCGCGGGTGGTGGTCAGGCTGGTCACGTCGCCGAGCCCGCGGATGTCCTCGATCGTCCCGGTGAGCCGGTCCGCCGGCACCCGGACGGTCAGCACACTGGCGGCGCCCGGCTGCTCGGTGACCGAGTCCACCCGGCCGCCGGCCGCCTCGACGAGCGTCACCACCTGTCGTCCGGCAGCGACCGGATCGCCGGCACGCAGCACCAGGTGCCCGGTGACGATCTCCTTGCGCGAAGTGGGCTGCGCGTCCGCAGGTGCCGATTCGCGGGTGCCGTCGGACAGGGACGGCTGCGGTGGTGCGGCCGCGGTTCCGTCACCCGCCCCCTCGCCGCCTCCGGCGCATCCGGCGAGGAACAGCAGGGCGAGCAGGATCACCAGCGGGCGTCGCATGCCGCAGGATGCTAACGGAAGTCGCGGGACTTTCCGGTGATGCGCAGATCCATGCGCTGCAACCGGTCCGCGACCACCGTCACCGCTCCCTCCGCGTTCTGCACCCGTCCGCGTACCAGCAGCGCCGGTGCGGTGTGCGCGAGCGTGCGGTACCGCGCCCACAGCCCCACGGAACACACCACGTTCACCATCCCGGTCTCGTCCTCGAGGTTGAGGAAGGTCACGCCCTCGGCGGTCGCGGGTCGCTGCCGGTGCGTGACCGCGCCCCCCACGAGCACCCGCGCCCCGTCGGCGACCTGCAGCAGCTGCGCCGCCGGCACGACGCCGAGCGCGTCGAGCTGCGGGCGCAGGAACTGGGTGGGATAGCTGTCCGGGGAGATCCCCGTCGCCCACACGTCCGCGGCGGCCAGCTCGACATCGCTCATGCCGGGCAGTGCGGGGGCCTGCGTCGACGCGCCGACGCCGGGCAACCGGTCCGGCCGTTGCGCCGCAGCCGCGCTCGCCGACCACAGCGCCTCCCGGCGGGTGATACCGAGGCCCCCGAGGGCTCCCGCCGTGGCGAGGGCCTCGGCCTGGACGGTGCTCAGCTCGACCCGCCGGGACAGTTCCGGGAACGACGCGTAGGGGCCGTGCGCCGTGCGCTCGGCGACGATCCGTTCGGCGAGCGCGTCACCGAGGTGGCGGACCGCGCCGAGGCCGAGACGCACGTCCCGGCCGCGGTTCTCGGTGGTGGCCTGGGCGAGGCTCACGTTCACATCCGGTCCGTGGACCACGACACCGTGACGGCGGGCGTCGGCGACGAGGGACTGCGGGGAGTAGAACCCCATCGGCTGCGCGCGCAGCAGGCCCGCACAGAATGCCGCCGGATGATGCAGCTTGAACCACGCCGAATAGAACACCAGGGCCGCGAAGCTCTGCGAATGACTCTCGGGGAAACCGAAATTCGCGAAGGCATAGAGCTTTTCGTAGATGCGGTCGGCAACGTCGCCGGTGATGCCGTGCCGCTCGCGCATGCCGTCGTAGAGCCGGCCGCGCAGCCGTTCCATCTTCGCGGTCGAACGCTTGGCCCCCATCGCCCGGCGCAGCCGGTCGGCCTCGGCCGCCGTGAACCCGGCGGCGTCGACAGCCATCTGCATCAGCTGCTCCTGGAACAGCGGCACCCCGAGGGTGCGTTTCAGGGCCTTCTCGAGGCAGGGATGGTCGTAGGTGACGGGTTCGAGCCCGTTGCGGCGCCGGATGTACGGGTGCACGGACCCGCCCTGGATGGGACCCGGCCGGATGAGCGCCACCTCGACCACCAGGTCGTAGAAGACGCGTGGCTTCAAGCGCGGGAGGGTGGCCATCTGCGCGCGGGACTCGACCTGGAACACCCCGACGGCGTCGGCGCGGCGCAGCATCTCGTATACCCCTTCCTCCGCGAGATCGAGACGAGCGAGATCCACCGTGACTCCTTCGTGCTCGGCGACGAGGTCGATCATGTAGTGCAGCGCGGACAGCATGCCCAGTCCGAGCAGGTCGAACTTCACCAGTCCCGCGGCGGCACAGTCGTCCTTGTCCCACTGCAGCACGGTGCGGCCCGCCATCCGGGCCCATTCGACCGGGCACACGTCGGCGACGGGACGGTCGCAGATCACCATCCCGCCGGAATGGATGCCGAGGTGGCGCGGCAGTCCTTCGACCTGTGCGGCGAGTGCGAGGACGGACGGGGGGATGTCGGTGTCGGGCTCCTGTTCCACGCCGTGCCACCTGGTGACCTGGCGACTCCAGGCGTCCTGCTGGCCCTGCGCGTAGCCGAGGGCCCGCGCCATGTCGCGGACGGCGGACTTGCCGCGGTAGGTGACGACGTTGGCGACCTGAGCGGCGTGGGTCCGCCCGTACTTGGCGTAGACGTGCTGGATGGCCTCCTCCCGCCGGTCGGACTCGATGTCGATGTCGATGTCGGGGGGTCCGTCGCGTTCCGGGGACAGAAAGCGTTCGAAGAGCAGCTCGTTGCGGACCGGGTCGACGTTGGTGATGCCGATGGCGTAACAGACGGCGGAGTTGGCGGCCGAACCTCGCCCCTGGCAGAGGATGTCGTTGTCCTTGCAGAAGGTGACGATGTCGTGCACCACGAGGAAGTAGCCGGGAAAGTTCAGCCGGCCGATGACATCGAGTTCGTGCTCGATCTGCCGGTAGGCCGCCGGATCGTCCTCGGGGGTGCCGTAACGGTGCCGCGCCCCGTGCAGGGCGAGTTCGCGCAGCCGGCTGAGTTCGGTGTGCCCCTCGGGTACGTCGAACGGGGGCAGGTTCGGGGCGATGAGCCGCAGGTCGAACGCACAGTCCCGGGCGAGTTCGGCGGCCCGGCGGACCGCACCGGGGTGGGCGGCGAACAGGTGCGCCATCTCCGCGCCGGAACGCAGGTGGGCGCCCCCGGTCGGGAGGAGCCGGCCCGCGGCTTCGTCGAGACTCTGCCGGTCGTGGATGGCGGCCAGCGCTGTCGCCAGTCGCCGGCGGTCCGGCGTGGCGTAGTGGGCCGCGGTGCTGGCGATGCACGAAAGACCTCGGCGATCGGCGAGTTCCGCGAGCAACGCGTTGCGTTCGCCGTCCTCGGGGAGGCCGTGGTGCGTGAGCTCGACCGTGACCCGGTCGGCGCCGAAGCGCTCGACGAGGTCGCACAGGGCCGTCTCGGCCGCCTCGGGGCCCCCGACCTCGAGGGCTCGGCGGACGTGCCCGCGGCGGCAGCCGGTGAGGATCTGCCAGTGCCCGCCGGCCGCATCGGTGAGCGCGTCGTAGTCGTAGCGCGGCCGGCCCTTCTCCCCACCGGTCAGATGCGCGGCGGCGATCTCGCGGGACAACCGCCGATACCCCTCCTGCCCGCGCGCGAGGACCAGGAGGTGCGTCTCGTCCGGCGCTCCGGCGGCGAGGGAGAGTTCGGCGCCGAACACGGTGCGCATCCCCAGTTCGCGGGCAGCTTCGGCGAAGCGCACGACGCCGTAGAGACCGTCGTGGTCGGTGAGCGCAACGGCTTCGAGGCCGAGACGCACCGCCTCCTCCACGAGTTCCTCGGGACCGGAAGCACCGTCGAGGAAGCTGAACGCCGAGTGGGCGTGCAGTTCGGCGTAGGGCACGACGGGCCCGTCGGGCGGCCGGACGCGCGGTTCGTACTCTCCGCGGGTGCGCGACCAGGCGGGACTGTCGCTGCCGTCACCGGGGAATTCCACGTCGCGTCGGGGCCGGCCCGACAACACGCGTTCGAGCTCCGACCAGGTCGGCGGCCCACTCCCCCAGCCCATCCCCGCACCGCCTTCGGCTCGACCGTCCTCGCTCATCGTACATATGTTCGAATTGCGCGGCCCGCCGGGCGGGACGGTCACCGCCGCAGTTCCGCCGACGTTCCCAGCCGCCCCAGCTTGTGGGGGTTGTTGACCGCGTAGAGGCGGGTGATCCGGCCGTCCTCCACCACCAGACTCACCGCAGCGGCTGCGCCCTCCACCTCGAAACGTGCGCCCGGCATCCCATTGAGCCAGGCACCGGCCGCCACGAAGCCCGGGGCCTGGGCGAGGCGGATCAGCAGCGCCGCCAGCTTCTCGGCTCCGGCGATCGGCTTCCGGGCCGCCGGCACCACCCCGCCGCCGTCGGCGATCGCCACCACGTCCGGGGCGAGCACCTCCATCAGGCCCTGCACATCGCCCGTCGCGAGGGCCGTCATGAACTTCTCGACCACCGCCAGCTGCTCGGCCGGCTCCACCCGCATCCGCGGTCGCCGCGCCGCGACGTGCCGGCGGGCACGGTGGGCGATCTGCCGGACCGCGGCCGGGGTCTTGCCCACCGCCTCGGCAATCTCGTCGTAGGGCGTATCGAACACCTCACGCAGGACGAACACTGCCCGCTCGACCGGACCGAGGGTCTCCAGCACGGTGAGCATCGCGATCGAGACGCTCTCGGCGAGTTCGGCGTCCTCGGCCACGTCGGGAGTCGTGAGCAGCGGCTCGGGCAGCCATTCCCCGACGTACTCCTCGCGTTGCCGCGCCAATGCCCGCAGCCGGTTGAGCGCCAGCCGGGTGACGATCCGCACCAGATAGGCCCGCGCGTCCCACACCTGCGTCCGGTCCACGTCCGCCCACCGCAGCCACGTCTCCTGGACGACGTCCTCGGCGTCGGCGGCAGAGCCGAGCATCTCGTAGGCGACGGTGAAGAGCAGGTTGCGGTGGGCGACGAACGGGTCGTCGGTCACGACTTCGACGCTACGGCGAGCGGCTCGAGATTGCAGGCGGCGGACAACCCCTGCGACTCGATGCCGAACGCGGTGTTGGAGCGGGTCATGAAGTTCGTCAGCGCGATGTAAGCGGTCAGCTCCACCATCGCGGCCGGGCCGAGTGCCTCCAGCAGCCGGGCCGACAATTCGTCGGTGACCGTCGGCGGCGTCTGCGTCATCGCCTCGGCGTACTCCATGACGTCGCGCTCCAGCGGCGTGAAGACATCCGACTCACGCCACCGTGGCACCTCACGCGCCTTCGCCACGTCCAACCCCTTGTTGTGGGCATGGAAGTAGCCGAGATCCAGGCAGAAACTGCACCCGACCAGGCTGGCCACCGCCATATGGGCGAACGACTTCAGGTTCTCGTCACACCGGTCCCACTTCTGGATCCGGCGACCGACCCCGAAGCCGAAGTTCAGCACCTTCCGGTTGTGCCACATCACCCCCACCCCCTCGGGCACGTCCCCGAGCATCTTCCGGGACATCCGCTCGACGAGCGCGCCGTAGATGCCGGTCAGCTCCGCCTTCGGGATCCTGGTGCTGCTGGTCATGATTCCTCCTTCGGTTGCTTGCTCTCTCGGCATGGAGACACCGGCCACGAATCGAATGTGACATTCGAGCCGGAATTCACCGGGCCGGAAATCGCTGCCGAGGGACGGCTCCCGGCAGGGGACAGCCGTCGAGCACTCCACCGGCGTGGGTGCCGCCAAAACCGGACGACTGGTTTTTCGGTGGTATGCTGGGAGCGCTTCCAGAGACAGACCTCCGGGACGTGCCTTGTGCCGCGGCACGGACGGGCCTCTGGTGGCACCGCAGGGAGCGGAGGGGTGAGGGTCCGTTCGGGCAGGCTCGGGGGGCCGGCCCGAACGGACCACCCCCGGTCCGCACCCGGTCACGCAGGGCGGCCGACAATGCGAGGAGTGGAGATGACCCGGGACTGCGTCGGTGCACCGACCGTCGAGCCGGCAGCCACTCCGGCCGCTGCGAATCCGCCGTCCGAGGCTCCCGCGGTCGGGCGCCCGGCCCAGCAGCGCGCGATCCGGACCCGACAGCAGATCCTTCTCGCCGCCGCGCGGTTGTTCGCCGACAACGGCGTGCACGGCACGGCCCTCGCCGAGGCCGCAGCCTCGGCCGAAGTGACCAAGGGAGCACTGACCTTCCACTTCCCCACCAAGGACGCCCTGGTGCAAGCGTTGATCAGCGAACAGCAACAGCGCACCCGTGCCGCGATCGGCACCGTCCTGCACGCCGACGGCCCCGCCCTCGAGCAGCTGGTCGCGCTCACCCATGCGCTCGGACGGTTGTTCAGCGAAGATCTGATCGTCCAGGCCGGACTGCGGCTGACCGGCGAGTACGAACGCGCCGACCGCGAGGCCTACCGAAGCTGGATCACGGTGTTCGAAGCCCTGTTCCGGCGTGCGTCGGACGAAGAGGAACTGAGCGCCCGACTGGACCCGGCCGCGCACGCCCGGTTCCTCGTCTCCTCCGTCGCGGGGGTGTACCTGCTGTCGATGGTTCTCGCCGACCGCGCGGACCTCGAGGCCCGCCTCGACCAGATGTGGGAGCTGTTGCTCCCCAGCATCGTCCGGGCCGATCGGCACGATCGGATCCCGGCGATCCGCTCTGCGCGCTGACGGGTCCCCTGCCGGTTCGCGACGAGAAGGCGGTTCCCGCGGCACCGGCCGAGCCTCGGGCCCGGCAACCACCCGCTCGTCAGAGGAACCCCCCCGTTCGGTCCGCCGGGAGCACCCGCGCACACCGGTCCTTTCGGGGTTGTCCCCCAGTCCGATTTCCGGTGTGTGCCCGGATGTGCCGCCCCGCCCGCCGCAGCAGTATCGATCTCGTGAAGCGGGTCCTGCTGCAACTCTCCGGCGCGCTCGTCGCCGTGATCGTCGTCCTCACGGCGATCGCGGGCGGCCTCGTCGCGCACGCGTGGAACTCGGCGGTGGTCGACACCACCGGCCGGGTCACCTTCGACCGTGCGCTGCGCATCCCGCCGCTCGCGACGAGCACGATCGCACCCGACGGGGTCCGCGTGTTCGACCTGACCATGCAGCGCGGCACCACGGACCTCGGGCACGGTCCCGGCACCCGGACCTGGGGCGTGAACGGGTCGTACCTCGGGCCGACGCTGCGTGCCGGCCGCGGCGAACAGGTCCGGGTGAACGTCACCAACGAGCTCGACGAGGCGAGCACCCTGCACTGGCACGGCATGCACCTGCCGGCCGCCGTGGACGGCGGCCCGCACCAGCCGATCGCCCCGGGGGCGACGTGGAGTCCGCAGTGGACAGTCGACCAGCCGGCCGCGACGCTGTGGTACCACCCGCACCCGCACGGCACCACCGCCGACCACGTCTACCGCGGGATCGCCGGACTGTTCCTGCTCGACGACCCGGCCGGCGGTCCACCCCTGCCCGACCGGTACGGGATCGACGACATCCCACTCGTGGTGCAGGACAAGCGGTTCGACCGTGACCAACTCGCCACCGACGGCGCGATGTTCGCCGCCGTCGGCCTCCTCGGCGACGAGATCGTCGTCAACGGCACCCCGCGGCCCTACCTCGACGTCACCGCCGAGCGGATCCGGCTGCGGTTGCTCAACGCCTCCAACGCTCGCGTGTACAACTTCTCCTTCGACACCGGTCTGCCGTTCCTGCTCGTCGGCACCGACGGCGGCCCGCTCACGAATCCGGCACCGATGCGCCGCATCCAGCTCTCCCCCGGCGAGCGCGCCGAGATTGTCGTCGCGCTGCCCGCGGGCGCGACGACCGTGCTCCGCAGTACCCCGCCGGACCTGGGTGCGGACTTCTGGCAGACCAGGTTCTCCGGCGGTGACGACGAGTTCGACATCCTCGAGCTGCGCGCCGCGCGCACGCTCACGCCCAGCGCGCAGGTGCAGGGGGAACCGGTCACCCACGAGGATCCCGGTCCCCCCGACGTCACCCGGCACCTGGACCTCACCGGCTCCGGCACCATCGACGGCCGCGAAACGGACATGTCCCGGATCGACCAGACCGTCGCCGCCGGCGCCACGGAGGTGTGGGAGGTCCGCAACAGCAGCGGCACGATCCACAACTTCCACGTCCACGGGACGAGCTTCCGCGTTCTCGGTGACGGCCACCCCGCCCTGTCCGGCCCGAAGGACACCGTCTACATCGCACCGGGGCGCACCGTCCGGCTGCTGATGCGGTTCACCGGTCACCCCGATCCCGCGACGCCGTACATGTACCACTGCCACCTGCTCCGGCACGAGGACGACGGCATGATGGGGCAATTCGTCGTCGTCGGCCCGGATGCGGCGCCGCCACCCGAACCGCCCGCCCACACCGTCGTCCACGAGTAGCGTGCGTCCCATGACGTCCGCGATCCGGATCGAGGGACTGGTCAAGCGATTCGGACGCTTCACTGCGCTCGACGGCCTGGATCTGGAGGTCGCCGCGGGCGAGGTGCACGGCTTCCTCGGCCCCAACGGGGCCGGCAAGTCCACCACGTTGCGGGTCCTGCTGGGTCTGCTCCGGCCGGACGCCGGGCACGTCGGGCTGCTCGGCGGCGACCCCTGGCGCGACGTGGTGAGCCTGCACCGACGGCTCGCCTACGTGCCGGGCGACGTGAGCCTGTGGCCCGGAATGACCGGCGGCGAGGCGATCGATCTGCTCGGCCGGTTGCGCGGCGGACTCGACCGGCGGCGCCGCGCGGCCCTGCTCGACCGGTTCGAACTCGACCCGACCAGACGCGGCCGCACCTATTCGAAGGGCAACCGGCAGAAGGTGGCGCTCGTCGCGGCCCTGGCCTCGGACGTGGAACTGTTGCTGCTCGACGAGCCGACCTCGGGGCTCGACCCGGTCATGTCCGCGGTGTTCCACGACGAGATCACCCGGGAGAAGCGGCGCGGACGGACGGTCCTGCTGTCGAGCCACGTGCTCAGCGAGGTCGAGACGCTCGCCGACCGGATGAGCATCATCCGCGACGGCCGGGTCGTCGAGACCGGCACGCTCGAGGACATGCGTGCGGATCTGCGCTCGACGATCGACGCTGTCCTCGCCGCCCCCGTGGCCGACCCGGCGGCACTGACCGCGCTGCCCGGGATCCACGACGTGCGCATCGACGGCCCGCGCGTGCACTGCGCGGTCGAGCACGGCCACGCCGGCCCGGTGCTCGCGGCTCTGGGCCGCAACGACATCCGCAGCATCACCGTCTCGCCACCGTCCCTCGAGGAGTTGTTCCTGCGGCACTATCACCGGCACGGCCGCGACGGGCAGACCCCGACGTGAGGGCCTCGTGGACGGGGATGCGGCCGCTGCTGCGGGCCACCGCCGAGCAGGACCGCGGCAACGTCGCGCCGTGGATCGTGCTCGTCACGGCGCTGTCGGTGTCGTCGGTCCTCGCCTACGGCTGGGTGTTCCCGGACGCGGCGAGCCGCCGCACCCTCGATGCCACCCTCGGCGCGAACCCGGCACTGCGGGTCGTGTTCGGCCCGGCGCGCGACCTGACCTACGCGGACGGATTCAACGCGTGGCGGGCCGGGGCGCTCGGCGCGTTCTTCACGGCCCTGATGGCGATCCTGGCCGTCATCCGCAACAGCCGCGCCCACGAGGATTCGGGTCAGGCCGAACTCGTCGCCTCGGGCGTCGTCGGCCGCCAGGCCCGGCTGGCGACGGCCGTCGCGTGGTCGTCGCTGGCCTCCGTCGTGCTCGGTGTCGTCTGTGCGGGCGCGACGATCCTCGTCGGCGGCGGTGTCGCCGACTCGGTCACGCTGGCCGCGACGTTCACCGCGTCCGGGCTGGTGTTCGGCGCGCTCGCCGCGGTCACCGCCCAGCTGGGGTCCTACGCGCCCACCGCCACCACCCTGGCGATCGGGGTGCTCGGAGCCTGTCTGCTGGTCCGCGCCTACGTCGACGTGGTCGCCCCCGACGGGTGGGCGATCTGGACGACCCCGCTGGGCTGGGTGCAGCAGGTTCGCCCGGCGGCGGGAAACGACTGGTGGCCCCTGGCGGCCTGCCTTGTGCTGACCGCGGTACTGCTGTTGATCGCGTTCGTCCTGCAGGCCCGGCGCGATTTCGGGGTCGGTGTGATCGCGCCGTCGCCGGGGCCCGCAGAAGGCGGGGCGGGAACGAACGTGTGGGGCCTGGCGCTGCGTCTGCACCGCGGCGCGCTCGCCGCGTGGACGACGGTGTTCGTGGCGCTCGGGGTGGTGTTCGGTTTCATGTCCACCACGTTCACGGAGGTCTTCGCCGACAACCCGGCGCTCGGCTCGCTGCTCGGGAGCGGACGCGGCTCGCTCGTCTTCGGTTTCGTGGTGACGATGCTGCAGCTGATGGGCATCGTCGCCGCCGTGTTCGGGGTCCAGGTGATGATGCGGCTGCGCGCCGAGGAACTGGCGCTGCGCGTCGAACCGGTGCTGGCCGGGGCCCTGACCCGGACCCGGTACTTCGCGTCGCACGCGGGAATCGCGCTGCTCGCCCCCGCGGCGGCGCTGCTCGTGGGGGCGACGCTGTTCGCGTACGTCTCGTCGGCGCGGGGTGGACGGATCGCGGCCGGGGATCTGATCCGCCAGGCGCTCGTGACGATTCCCGCGGTGTGGGTGCTGGTCGGGTTCGCGGTCGCGGTGATCGGCGCCCGGCCCCGGGCGCGGATGCTCGGCTGGCTCGGTGTGGTCGCCGCCTTCGCGCTGACGATCCTGGGCCCGCTGTTCCGGTTGTGGAACTGGATTCTGGGAATCAGTCCGTTCCGGCACGTGCCCGTGGTGACGGCGGCACCACCGCAGTGGCTCGGGCTCGCCGTGCTCACCGCCGTGGCCGCCCTGTTCGCCGCGGCGGGGTTCGCGGGGTTCCGGCGCCGGGACGTCGGCTGAGGACCGGTCGCACTACAGTCGCGGAGCATCGGGTCGTCACCGGGAACGGAGCACCGCATGAACCGTTGGGCCACATTCGTCGTCGACCGGCGCTGGTGGGTGCTCGGGTTGGCGGTCGTCGTCGTCGTGCTCGCGGGCGTCTGGGGCACCGGGGTGTTCGGCCGACTCTCGCAGGGCGGGTTCTACGACCCCGGCAGCGAATCGGCCGAGGTGCAGCGCATCGTGGACGACAATTTCGGTCCCCAGACCGCCGACATCATCGCGATCTACACCCCGCCACCCGGGCGCACCGTCGCCGACATCGGACCCGAGGTGACCGCGGTGCTCGATCGGTTCGCGGCCGAGGTACCCACCCGTTCGGTCGACTCCTACTGGTCGGCCACGCCACCGGCGAAGCAGCTGCTGCTGTCGAAGGACGGCGGCAGCGCGGCGGCGGCCGTCACCCTCGAGCCCGGCTCGGAGATCACCGTCACGACGTTCCAGGGTCTGCTCCCGAAACTCGAGGTCCCCGGTGTCGACGCGCAGTTCGCGGGGAACTCGGTCGTCGGCGTCGCGTTCACCACCCGGCTCGAGCGCGATCTGCTCTTCGCGGAGGCGATTGCTCTTCCGGTGACGCTGGTGCTGCTGGTGTTCATCTTCGGCGGTCTCGTCGCGGCAGCGGTCCCGGTGTTCGTCGGGGTCCTCGCCGTCCTCAGCGCTCTGGCGACGCTGCGTCTGCTCACGATGTACACGGAGGTGAGCTCGTTCGCGCTGAACGTCACGTCGCTGATCGGTCTGGGCCTGGCGATCGACTACGGCCTGTTCATCGTCAGCCGTTTCCGGGAGGAACTCGACTCCGGCGCCGACCCGGCCTCCGCGACGCGTCGCACCGTGCTCACCGCGGGCCGCACGGTCATGTTCTCGGGGCTGTTGCTGATGTGCGCCTTCGCCGGAATGCTCGTGTTCCCGCAGGCGCTGCTGCGGTCCCTGGGTCTCGGCGCGATCGCCGCCGTGCTCAGCGCGGCGGTGCTCTCGCTCACCGCGATTCCCGCGCTGCTGGCGATACTCGGGCACCGCATCAACGCGCTGACGTGGCGTGAGGGCGCCGCGCGGCGGGGCGAGGCCCGGGCCCGGCGCTTCTGGGGGTCGGTGGTGACGAAGGTGATGCGCCGGCCGGCCCTGGTGGCGGTGACGATCACCGCCGGTCTGCTGCTGCTCGCCACGCCGCTGCTGCGCGCCTCCTTCGGCGAGATCGAGTACACCGCCCTGCCCGCGGGTGACCCGGCGCGTGCCGCCACCCAGACACTGCTCGACGAGTTCCCCTCCACCGGCAACGGCGTCACGCTCGTGCTGCGGGGCGACGACGGTTCCGCACCCGCCGCGGTCGCGGTCACGGCGGTATCCCGCGCGGCGGCGGACGTGGACGGCATCGCGCAGACCGTCACCGTCGCCGCGCGGAACGACGTCGTGGTCCTGCAGGCGCTGTACGCCCAGGGGGTGGAGGAGACGCCGCAGGCGAGCGAGATCGTCCGGGAGCTACGGGATCTGCCGCCCCCGCCGGGCACCGACCTGCTCGTCGGCGGCGGCCGGGCGATGGTCGACGACAGCAATGCCGCGATCGCCCGCTCGATGCCCGCGATGATCGCGGTCATGGTGCTCTCCACCCTGGTGCTGCTGTTCCTGGCATTCGGGTCCGTGGTGCTCCCGCTCAAGGCGGTGGCGATGGCGGGTCTGAGCCTGGCCGCCACGTTCGGCGTGCTCACCTGGGTGTTCCAGCTCGGCAACGGAGCGGAGCTGCTCGGCGTGACCCCCAGCCCGCTGGAGCCGAGCTTCGTGGTGCTGATCCTGGCGGTGGTGTTCGGCCTGTCAACCGACTACGAGGTGTTCCTGATGTCGCGCATGGTGGAGGCCCGGGCCGCCGGGGCGAGCACGGAGGAGGCGGTACGGTTCGGCACCGAGCGCACCGGCCGGGTGGTGACCTCGGCGGCGTTGCTGCTGATCGTGGTGACCGGCGCGTTCACGATCTCGGGACTGTCGATCATGCGGTTCCTGGGGGTGGGGATGATCCTCGCGCTGATCATCGACGCGACCGTGGTGCGGATGCTGCTGGTGCCGTCGCTGGTCAAGCTGATGGGCGAGGCGAACTGGTGGGCACCGGCGTGGATGAAACGGGCGCACGCGAAGGTCGGCATCGGACACTAGAATCCGTTCTTACCTTGCAGTAGGTTCGGGCCATGGCCACGTACCTCGTCACGGGCGGCACCGGTTTCCTCGGCACGCACGTGCTCGGCCGACTGCTCGGGACCCGGCCGGACGCCGACATCCATGTGCTGGTCCGGCCGGCGTCGCTGCCGAAGTTCGAGGCCCTCCGCAGGCGCCTGGACGGTGGGTCCCGGTTGCACGCGCTGCTCGGCGATCTCACCGAACCGGGACTCGGACTCGACCCCGCCACGGTGCCGCCGGCCGAGCACGTCCTGCACCTCGGCGCGATCTACGACCTGACCGTCGGCGAGGAACAGGCGACCACGAACGTCGCAGGTACGCGCGCGGTGATCACGCTCGCACTGGAACTGGACGCGACCCTGCACCACGTCTCGTCAGTCGCTGTCGCCGGTGATCACCGCGGCACGTTCGCCGAGGACGACCTCGACCTGGGCCAGCGCTTCCCGTCGCCGTATCACCGCACCAAGTTCGAGGCCGAGAAGGCGGTCCGGGCGAGTCCGGTGCGCCGGCGCATCTACCGGCCGTCGGTGATCGTGGGCAGTTCCACCACCGGCGAGATCACCAAGATCGACGGTCCCTACTACTTCTTTCCCGCCCTGGCCGCGCTGGCGGCGCTGCCGTCCCGGCTGCCACTGGTCCTGCCCGACCTCGGCGACACCAACCTGGTGCCGGTCGACTACGTCGCGGCCGCGATCGTCGAACTCATGCACCGTCCCGGATCGGACGGGCGCACCTTCCACCTCGTCTCGCGCCCACAGCCGGTGCGCGAGGTGTTCGCGGCGCTGGCCGCCGCGGCGGGAGCCCCCGTTCCCGTCGCCGGTGTGCCCGGCGCGCTGGTGCGTCCGCTGTTGTCGAGCAGCGCGCTTCCCGGCCTGGACGCCGTCCGTCGTCTCGTGCTGCGCCGGGCGGGCATCCCCCCGGTCGTGCTCGACCAGCTGACCTTCCCGAGCCGGTTCACCGACCGGAACACCCGGGAGGCCCTGCGCGGCAGCGGGATCACGCTGCCCGAGTTCGCCGGGTACGCCCCGCTGCTGTGGCGCTACTGGCGCGAGCACCTCGACCCCGACCGGGCCCGCCGCGACGATCCGCGCGGACCGCTCGTGGAACGGCACGTGCTGATCACCGGTGCCTCCTCGGGGATCGGACGCGCCACCGCGATCGCCGCGGCCCGCGAGGGTGCCGTGGTCTTCGCCCTCGCCCGTCGCGCCGAGGAACTCGACGCGGTCGTCGCCGCGATCCGCGCGGACGGCGGCAGTGCGTACGCCTATCCGTGTGACGTCACCGACTCGGCTGCGGTCGAGCACACCGTGCAGGCGATCCTCGCCGAGCACGACTGCATCGACATGCTGGTCAACAACGCGGGCCGCTCGATCCGGCGCGGGCTGTACCACTCGACGGACCGACTGCACGACTTCGAACGCACCATGGCGGTCAACTACTTCGGCGCGGTGCGGGCGACCCTGGCCCTGCTGCCGCACATGCGGGCGCGCCGCTTCGGACACATCGTGAACATCAGCACCGCGGGGGTACAGGCCCGCACCCCGCGATACGCGGCGTACATCGCCTCGAAGTCCGCGCTCGAAGGATTCGCGGACGTCGCCGCCTCCGAGACGCGGGACGACGGAATCACGTTCACCACCCTCCACATGCCTCTCGTGCGGACCCCCATGATCGAGCCCACCGGGTCGTACAACCCGGGACCGGCGATCAGCCCGGAGGACGCCGCGCAGATGGTGATCCGGGCCCTCGTCGAGCGGCCCAAACGCATCGACGTGCCGATCGGCACCGTCGGTGAGTTCGCCGGTCTCTTCGCCCCGGCTCTGCGGGATCGGATGTTCGCGCTCTACTACCACGCCTACCCCGACGCGCCCGCCGCACGCGGCGAGAAGTCCGACACGCCCCCGCAGCTGCGGACGCTGCCCCGTCCGATGCTGCCGAACCCTGCGGTGCTGCGCCGGGTCGGCCGGTTGCTGCCCGGCGTGCACTGGTGAGGCGGCTGCGCCGCCGGTGTGCCGTTTGGGCGGCTGGGACCGCCCAAACGGCACACCGCTAGAGAATCGCCACCAGTGGTCGCACCGGCTTCGGATCGGCGCCGCAGCTGACCGGGCGTGGCGGCAGTTGCCGGGCCTCGACCCGCACGCGCCAGTGACGGCCGTCGCGGTGCCGCACCACCGTTGCGGCGTCGCTCTCGTCGACGACGAACGCATCGGCGTCCGCGGTCACCCGTTCGCGCACCGCGATCTCGGCGACCTGCCCGGCCGCGGACCAGCTGCTGCGCCCCCGCAGCCCCGGCAGGTACACCTCGCCGCGGGCGGCGGCCGCCATGGCGTCCCGGCTCTGCGCGACGTCGAGCCGGCCGTAGGTGTAGCCCGTGGGCAGCAGGATCAGCGAGGGTGCGAACCGGTGCCCGCCGGTGTGCGAACACTCCCACACATCCTCGCCGAACTCCGCGGCCAGCGCCGCCGCCACAGGACGCCCCAGCACGGCGCAGCACCGGTCCCGCTTGCCGTGGGCGCACACCAGCGCGACGGGCCGGCTCACCGCGCGGCCGAGGCCGGGTGCCGGACCGGCGACGACGCGCGGGATCAGATCGAGCAGTTCCTTCGGTTCCCCGACCTCGAGCCGCTCACACCAGCTGCTGCCCGGATCGGACCGGGCCAGGAACACGGTGCGGGCGCCGCCGGGACGCGACGTGTCGCGTCCGGGTCGCCGGATGAACAGCAGCCGCACGCCGGCGGCGTCGGCCGCGGCCGAGAACTCGCCGGCGAGGTCGGGACCGAGAGCGGTACCGTCGAGGACGTCGCGCCCCCAGCCGGACGGCATCTCGAGGCACACCCAGCCCGGAGCGGTGGCGGCGGTGCCGGGCAATGGCTCGTCGAGCGCAGAGGCCGCGGAGCAGGTGGGAGGAAATGCAGGGCTCACCCGCTCATTGTGTCCGTCCGGGCTGATCGTGGAAGCGACGGCCCTCGGCAAGTTGCCGCACGAAGGCCTCGATGCGGCGTGCACGGGTCTCCGGGCGCTTCGCGGCCTGCAACCGATAGACGATCGCGTAGCGGTTGCGACCGTCGAGCGTGTCGTAGAAAGCCCGCGCGGCGGGATTGCCCGCGAGGGCGTCGAGGAAGTCCTGCGGCATCTGCGCGGTCGCCTGGCCGGGGTAGGCGCGCTCCCAGCGACCGTCTGCGCGGGCGCGGGCGACTTCCGCGGCCCCGGCTGCGCTCAGCCGGCCCTCGGCCTCGAGGCGCTCGACGAGTTCGCGGTTGCGCTGCGACCACGGGCTGCGGGCCCGGCGCGGCGTGATGCGCTGGAGGCGGAAGTCGTCGTCGAGCCTGCGCGCCTGACTGTCGATCCAGCCGTGGCACAGCAGTTCCTCGACCACCTCGGCGTAGCTCACCGACGGATGCGCCGATCCCTTCTTGGCGAGCGCGACCCAGATGCCCGGCGAATCGGTGTGGTGCTCACGCAGCCAGGTGGCGAAGGACTCCCGGTCGGGGAAGTACTCGACGGGCAACTCGTCGGCCATGGTCATCTCCCCAGCCGGCGCAGGCCGGACCGCGTCCACAGACCGAAGAAGCCCTGGGAGAGGTAGGCGAGAGAGCCGAGCGCGAGCACCCACTTCACGGTGCTGACCGTTGTCGCCGCCCGGACGGTGGTGTCGGTGATGCGGTCCCGGTGGTCGAGCAGGTACAGACCCGCGACGTTCTCGACGTAGTCCGCGGACGCGGCCACCGCCGGGGCGAGGGCGAGGGCGCGGCGGATGCGCGCAGGAACGGGCCGGTGGTCGGCGAGCGATCGCGCCCCGGCCCGCAGTGCGATGGCAAAGATCAAGGGATGCACCAGGTCCCAGTAGTAGTGTCGGCGATACCGCGCGACAGCGTCCGCATCGAGTCCGTCGAGAACCCGGCGGTACGCCGCTGCGGAGAAGGCGGTCTGGATCCGTCCGACTGCCGGCGCGGCGGGGCCGAGCACTCGGGCGATGTTGGCCTGCGACACCGCGAATACCGCTGCGGCGACCAGCAGGCGACGGTCGTGCGCGGTCCGTGCCATGCGGCGATCCTAACGTCCGGCCGGCAGCGCGGTGCCCGGTCGGACCGCTCGATCGGTCCGGCCGGGCACCCGCTTCACGTGGTCGGCGCTCAGCGCGCTCGCGCTGCGGGGGCATCCGTCACAGGCCGGCGGAGCCGCTGGTGATCGGGTTGCAGCCGCGGATTGTCGTCTGGTGCCACGTGCCGATATCCATGTAGTCCTGCTCGGGCCCGAGGATCATCCGGTACTTCACGACGTGCGAGTCCGCCAACGGATTCGGCAACGTCGGAAGCTGCTCGACAGTACCGAGCCGCACGTTGTGGGTGACGGTGCCATTGGGGACGGACTTCAGTCCGGCGAGGCGACCGGTGGGCCCGGTGCCGTAGTCCGTGCCGGTGGGCACCTCGTCGTCGACGACGAAGTCGATGGTGAAGTTCTCGAGGGCCGTGTCGTTCTCGATCGTGAAGTCGACGGAGCAGTCGTCCTTACCGTCGGCCCAGTACCGCACCGGCCCATCGTGCTTTCCGCCCTCGGGCGCGGCCGCGGCCACACCGCCGCCGAGCCCCACGCCGACACCCGCAGCGATCACGGTGGCAGCGAGTCGTTTCGTCGTGCTGCGCATGTGCGCTCCTCTCGTCGAAGAAGTAGGTGTTTCGGACGGTATCAATCATCTTCGGCCGTGCAACCCGTCGTTGCCAATCGCCGCCGGAGCCGGGGGGACGGCAACCAGACACCATTCCCGCCGTCCGCGGGAGTCAAACCGTTGTCGGCGAACCGACACCGCAACGATGCCTCGACAGCGTCCTGTCCTGCGGATTCCGTGCCGCCGGTGGCGCAGCCGGCACCCCGGAGGACGCGACTGTGATTTGCATCACACTGACTGCGTCTGCACTTCACCCGGCCGACGGCTCGTGGGTGCCCCGTCCCCGCCCTCCCCGATTCGGATCAGCACGTGGTGATGAACCGTGCCGGCGTGCACCGTGTCCTCGTGCGTCGTGCAGGGCTGCTCCGTGTGCGGGACTCGAACCCGCTGCGCTGCCCTCCGCGCGCCGGAGGATACAGACGGGTCGATTCACCGCGACCCACGGCGTGTGCTCGCTTCCGATCCGGGTACCTGCTGCCCACGATCACTCGTCGATCAGATCGACCTCCCAGTTCACGCGCTGGATCTCGAGGTCCACCCGCCGGATCCGGCGAGCCAGATCGTCGGTGGTGCGCCGCAGGTCCCGGACCGACAGCGCCGAGACGTATGCCAGTTCGGACCGGAGCTGTCGCCCGTATCGATCCTTGCCACCCGAGGCCGCGTCCGCGGCTGCGGTCAGCGCACGGTGCCGCGTCTGCAGAGCGTCCCGTTCGGCCAGGGCATCGGTGAGGGTCCGGTCTCCGACGGGGGTGGCGGTGTTCGTCTTGTTGATCCGGGCGATCAGCAGAGCATGCCGATCGACGGCGTCGGTGAGTTGTTCGAGAAGCTCGCCGGCATTCTCGGCGGGCTCCTCCCCTTCCTGATATCGGGCATTGGCCACGATCCGGGCGCCGAGCTGCTCGATCCGCCGTTTCAGCTCGCCTCGTTCGGCGAGTGCCTCCGCCAGCCGCATGACGTCGAATCGTAGACGAGCGATCGAGTTCATGCGTACCCGGTTTCCGGCACCGCCGAGACCACCCATCCGGGCGGAAAAACCGTGTCCCACGTCCCGGTCCGCGAACGGCTCTGCCACGTCGGCGTGCCCGCGGGTGAGCTGCGGTACAGGCCCCGGGCGGCGGCAAGGGTGCGGTCGTACTGGGTCGGCCAGCCGATGTCGGCGGCGAGCTGCTCGAGAACGACGCGATCCCGGCTCAACGCCCGTTCGGTGTGGGCGAGTGCGGGCAGCGAGTCCCGCTTGTCGGTGTTGCACCTTCCGCAGGCGAGTACGAGATTCGCCAGTCCGTCGAGGGGTACCCGGGACCACGGTAGCACGTGGTCGACCGGGCTACCCTCGGAAAGTATTGCCGCACAATAGAAGCAAGTCGCTCCGAACGCCTCACGAAGCGCCACCCGGGGCTTCGTGAGCGAGACGCGCTCGCGACCGAACAGGTGCCCCGCAATGTCGGGAACGTCGAGAAAGGCGTTGTACCGGCGCACGTCCTGTACCCACAGGATCTCCAGAGTCGGAGTGAGCAGACCGGACAGGCGCGCCAGGGCCGCCGCAACTCCCGGAAACAGACGGATCGCGCCGCCGTACCGGACGATCGCCGCCCGGGTGATCCCGGAGTGCAGCCAGGAGTCGTCGTAGAGGAACGGTTCACCGCGTCCGCCCGGCACCCGCTGCAGCCGGTACAGCGGCTGTTGCGCGAGCGTGAGCGCAACCTCCGCGACGGTCTCGCGGTACAGGTCCGGCTTCCGCGATCTCGCGCGGGACAGACCGGCCACCCCGTCGGCGTTCACGGCGCCGCGCAGTGCCTCCACGGCCGTCAGGATCCGAGCCCTGGGCTGCGACGACTGCCGGAGCCGACGCCCGTCGAACGGGCGGACCTGGGGCCAGTACAGGTCGATCACCCGCTCGGCGAGCGCGTCGATCGGCACGTCGAGTGCCGCGGCCGGGTCCGCCGGCAGCTGTTCGACGCAGAAGCCGACCAGCGCCGACAGGACAGCCAGCTTGTAGGTGGCGGTGCGCGCACCGGTCTCGAGGACGGCGACGACGCGCTGACCGAGCGCGAGAGGATCCGTCGGTGGTCCGGTACCGTCCACCCCGCGACGGTAGCGCAGCGGAAGGAACCACGATGGGCAAGCTGGTCCGCGACCGGATTCCCGAGATCATCGAAGCCGACGGTCGGGTGGCGCACACTCGGGTACTCGATCGGGACGAGTACCGCTGCGCCCTGCTCGACAAACTCGTGGAGGAAGCGCACGAACTCCGGCACGCGCGGGGCGACGACGAGCGGCTCGGCGAACTCGCCGACATGCACGAGGTGTTCACGGCTGCGCTCTCCGCATTCGGGATCACCGCGGACGAGGTGGTTGCCGCGGCTGCCGCCAAGCGCGCCGAACGCGGCGGCTTCGATCGCCGCATCTGGCTGGAATAGCTCTGTCGTTGCGGAACGAGTGCTCAGGTGAGGAACGGCAGCACAGTGGCCTCGAACTCGCGGTGCCGGTCGCGGTGGATGCTGTGGCCACAGGTGAAGTCGTGGACCGCGACGTCGCCGAGGACGTCCACCGCGGCCGTGAGCCGGGTCGGATCGACCATGCTGCCGGGCCCGCCCCGCAGAATCAGCGTCGGCGCGGTGATCTGCGCAAGACGTTCCCACCACATCGGATTCGGCGCGCGGAACTGGGTGATGGCCGAGCCGGTCATGGAGCGGTCGAAGGCGAAGGTCGCGCGCGGATTGCGCAGCAGGCTCGTCGAGGCGTGCCACAGTTCGCCCGGCGACGGCAGACGCCCACCGAGCACCGGCGGCGGATCGCCCGGACGCAGCGGCAGCGGGGCCTCCTCGAGCACGAGCCGGCGCACCAGGCCCGGGCGCTGCTGCGCGACGAGGGATCCAGTGTGCCCGCCGAGGGAGTGCCCGACGAGGTCGACCGTCTCGAGGCCCAGGTGCTCGCAGAGTCCGAGCACGTCGGCGCCGAACTCGTCGAAACGGTAGGACGCGGCACGGGCACTGCGTCCGTGGCCGCGCAGGTCCACCGCCACGACCCGCCGGCCGGCCGCGAGCAGTGACCGGGCGAACCGGTCCCACGTGCGGCCGTCGCCGCCCATCCCGTGCACCAGCAGCACCGGCACGGGGTGGTGGCCCGTCCTGGGAGCCGAATCCCGGTAGGCGATCGCCACCCCGTTCGGCGCGGCCGTCAGCACACTGGTCTCCACGTCCATCGAGCGTACTCACTCGTAGACGCCCTCCACATGCCAGTGCTCGTCGACGTGGATCACCAGCAGGGCCCGGGACTCCTCGAGCCGCACCTGCAGCCGTGCCACCGCCCGCGCCGCCGCCGGATCCCACCAGTACTCGTCCACCGGCCACGGCCCGGCCCACCCGCGCACCCGCCAGCTGCGGCTGCCCCAGCTCAGCCGGTCGGGATCGCCGCTGAGCAGACCACGCTCGGTCACCGTCACCGGGGTGCCCGCCGCATCCTCGAGCGCAACGGGAGGCAGGGTGGTGAGCACCACAGCCGGGGCGGGCGGCGGTAGCCGGCCCGGCCACGGCGCCGACGGATCCGTCGCCGGCACCGACTCCTCCCCCAGCGGCACGAGGGTCACCCGTTCCACCGGGCCACGTCCACCACTGAGCACCCCCACCAACACGGAATCGGCACCGAGCAGTCCCTGCACCCGCACCAGGGCGCGCCGGGCCCGCTCGTCCTCGTCGCCGACCCCGCCCCACAAACCCAGCTGCAACGATCCCGCCGCCACCACCTCCACCGGTTCGAGCCGCAGCAGGACGATCCCGGCGGTGGGGCGGGCCGCACTGTGCCCGGTGAGCCAGCCGTCGAGTTGCCAGCGCACCCGATCGGCGGTGCCGTCCGGGGTCAGCGGCTCGGCGCAGCGCCACGTCCGGGCCAATTCCTCACCGTTGCCGGTGCGGGCGGCCACCAGCAGCCGGGTGCAGGCCACGCCCGCCGCGGCCAGCCGGGTGTGCAGCACCGCGGCAAGTGCCCGGCCGGCGAAGGCGGCCGAGTCGACCCGTTCGAGCGGCGGATCACAGGGACGTTCCACCACCAGATCGGGCGGCAGGGCACGACCGGACGGCGGCCGTTGCGGCCGTGCCCGTGCGTCGCGGTGCGCGGCGACGGCGTCCGGGCCGAAGCGGGAGGCGACGTCGGTCGGCGACAGCGCGGCGAACGCCCCGATCGTGCGCAGACCGAGCCGTTTCAGCAGGTCCACCAGGTCGACGCGCTCAGGGGCCGCCAGGGACGGCTCCAGACAGATCTCCGAAATACCCAGAGGCGCAAGGAATTCCTCGTCCCCTCCGGGCGGGACGAGGCGGGCGTGGCGGGCGGCGAGCACCGCGGTGAACAACTCGTCGGCGATCCCGACCTGGCATTCGACGCCGGTGGCGGCCACCTCGTCGATCAGCCGCTCGGCCGCCGCCTCCTCGGAACCGAACCAGCGCACGACGCCGCGCGCGGCGAGCACCACCAGACCGGGACGCAGCACCTCCACGCCCGGCGTCGTCGCATCGATCGCCGCCGCCACCGGTTCGAACAACCGCGCGTCGCGACCCGGATCATCCTGGGCAACATACAAATCCGGACACCGAGCCTGAGCCTCCCGGCGCCGCAGGCCCCGTCGCACGCCGGCGGCCCGGGCCGGTGCGGAACAGGCCACCACCCGGTTGGCCGAGATCACCGCCACCGGTGCCGTCGGCGGCAGGTCGGCGGCCGCGGCGGCAGCGATCGCCGGCCAGTCCGGGCACCACAGGGCCACCACCCGGGCCGGGCGGGGTTCGCTCACAGCGCCACCTCGGCAGGCCGGGGACTGCCGACCTGCGCCGGTCCGCCCGGCCGCCACTCCACCCCGGTTCGACCGGCGCACAGGTCCATTCGCGCCGACCGAGGCTGGAAGGACCGTCCCTGGGCACGCACGGAGAACCTGGTACCGCACAGTCTGCCCCGGGCCGGGGCCGACAGCCCCCGGTAACCGTGCACCGCAGCCTCGAGCCGCACGTGCGCTCCGTCCCACCGGCCGTCGGTGACCACCAGGGCTGCACCCTTGCTCCGGGCCCGAGCCACCACCGCCCGGGCCCGCGACGGCGGCACCACGACGCCCCCGAGACCGAGAACGACGAGGTCCATGCCGTCGAGCAGGACGGCGGCCACCTCCACCGGATCCGGCCCCGGGTGGGGGATCAGCGCGATCCGGCTCAACTCGGCCCCCATCTCGGCGGCAGCCAGCAGACCCAGGCGGCGATGGCCGACGACGGCGGCATGCCCACCGGCGGCGGTGGCCGAGGCCAGCACACCGAGCAGCAAAGACGTTGCTCCCGAAAAGCTTACGACGGATCCACGAGTCAGGCCGCCGTCCGGGAGCAGCCGGGCGAGAGGCTCGGGCACCGGGAGCAACCGATCGGCCGGCACCGGAGACGCGGCGGGTTCTGCCGGGCGGGGACGGGCGCTCTCCCCCCTCGCGGGGATCGCGGCGATCTGCCGACGCAACGCCTCGAGCCGTTCCTGCCGGGAAGGACCCACCGGATCCTGCGACCCACCCTCGACCCGAAACTCGGCCACCTCGCCCACACGAACTCCCCTCGCCCTGCGCCGGCCGCGTATAACACGGCCCACCGACAAACCGCGGGGAAGACGCGGTTGTTCGAACATGTATTCGAACAGCTTCAGTAGACCCGATTCCGGGGGCGCCCGTCAAGCGCTGCCCCCCGCGGCATCCACTACCCTCGTGAAGGTGTCGGAACAGGAGCGAGCGGCAAGCGTCGTCGGCCCGGATCACTTGGTGGCCGGACGTTATCGGCTCGTCTCCAAACTCGGCGGCGGTGGCATGGGGGCGGTCTGGCTCGCCCACGACACCCTGCTCGATCGGGACGTGGCCGTCAAACAGGTCACCTCGACCGTGGGCCTGCCCACGGGGGCCGCCGAGGAGATCCGCCGCCGCACGCTGCGTGAGGGCCGGATCGCCGCCCGCCTCACCCACGAGCACGCGATCGCGATGTACGACGTCGCCCTCCATTCCGGCGAGCCGTGGCTGGTCATGGAGCATCTTCCCTCCCGCAGCCTCGCCCAGGTGATGAACATCGCCGACACCCTGCCGCCGCTCGAGGTGGCGCAGATCGGCGCACACGTCGCCGATGCGCTCGCCGCCGCCCACGCAGCCGGGATCGTGCACCGCGACATCAAGCCGGGCAACATCCTCGTCGCCGAGCGCGGCCGCGAGCTGGGCACGGTCAAGATCAGCGACTTCGGCATCGCCCGCGCGAAGGGCGACCACGACCGGTCCGGCGTGATCACCGGCACCCCTGCCTTCTTCGCACCCGAAGTGGCCCGCGGTAGCGATCCCACCGAGGCCAGCGACGTCTTCTCCCTGGGCGCGACCCTCTACACCGCGATCGAGGGTCAGCCGCCGTTCGGCATCGATCCCGACTCGATCGCCCTGTTGCACCGTGTCGCCCGCGCCGAGATCATCCCGCCTACCCGCACGGGCCCACTGACCGACGTCCTGCTCGCGATGCTGGAACCCGACCCCGCCCGTCGCCCGACGATGGAGCAGGCCCGGGATCGTCTCGCCGCGGTCGTCCTCGGGGCCGACGCCGACCCGGAACTGCTCCGCGGCCGTCCGATCCTGTCCGCCGACGGAACCGTCCCCGTGTGGGCGCGGCGCGCCACCGCCCCCGTCGTGGGATCCCGGCGCACCGCGGGCGCCGGCGGCACCCTCACCGGATTGCCCGCCGCTCCCCAGCCCGTCTCGCTGCGGGGCGTACCCCGCCCCGCGGAGTTGCTGCGCCGGCTGCAGCCCACCGGCCCCCCGCCGCGCACCACACGGGAGAAGGTCGTCGCGTTCGCGCCGATGGCGATGGCGGTCATGGTGGCCGTGATCGTTCTCGCGCTGATCGTGGCCCTGATCGTCGCGGTCGCCGTCAGCTGAGCTTGACCTTCGGGTCGGCCGAAGCTCGATGATGGTGCCGTGACCCCCTCCCCAGACCTGATCACGATCGGCATCATGGCCCGGCTCAGCGGGCTCACCCCCGGAGCGCTGCGGTTCTACGGCGACTGCCGGCTGCTCGTGCCCGCCCTGGTCGATCCCGTCACCGGCTACCGGTACTACACGGTCGACCAACGCGAACGAGCGGTGACGATCCGTCAGCTCCGCGAACTCGACGTCCCGCTCGAGGATGTCGGCCGGATCCTCGACGGCGATGCCGAGTCCGGTGCCGCGCTGCTCGACGAACACGTCGCCGAACTGCATCGCCGGGCCGAGCGCGCGACCCGGCTGGCCTCCGACGTCAAGTCCCGCCTCACCGCCTTCGCGGCACCGCCGGCGGTCGTCGTGCCGGGCCGGCTCCTCGCCGGCACCGTCGAACGCGTTCTTCCGTCCGTCGCCATGGATCCGGAAATTCCTTGCCTGACAGGCGTTCTCGTCGAGGTGGAGGCCGGGGCGGTGGTCCTGACGGCGACGAACCGTTACCGGCTGACCACCGGCTCGGTGACGGCCGCGGCCCGCACCGGGGACCCGTTCCGCACCGTCGCCGACAGCTCCGCGCTCCGCGGGACCGCCACGTGGCTGCGGGAACACGAGAACGTCGGCCTGGCTCTCGACGACTCGGGCGCGCTCACCCTCACCGGCGCCGACGGTGAGCGGCACCGCTGCCCGGCCGTCGACGGAACCTTCCCCGACTACCGCAGCATGCTCGGCGCCCTCGCCCCGCCGGTCACGCGGGCGATCGTGCACCGCGACGCCCTGGCCGGGGCCGTGCGCGACGCTGCGGCCGGCCCGATCGACCTTCGCGTGCGGGCGACGGCACTCACCGTCGGCCACCGGGGGCACGACCGCGTGCTGCCCGCCGACGTCACCGGCGCCGACCTGGATCTCGCCTTCGACCGGGACGGGCTGGGAGCCGCCCTCGACACCGCCGTCGGACCGGAGGTGCTGCTGGACATCGCCTCCTACGACCGGCCCGTCGTGATCCGCTCCGCCGCGGCCGGGGACCTGACCACGCTGGCCATGCCCGTCTGCCGGGAGGAACGGCCGTGACCACCGATCCCGACCCGATCATGGCCGCCGTCACCGAGGCGGTCACAGCCGCCCGCTCCGGCGACGACCCCACCGCCCGGACTCGGCTGGTGGCCTTGTGGGCGAGCGTGGGGCCGCACGGCGATCCCCTGCACCGCTGCGCCCTGGCCCACTACCTGGCAGATCTGTACGACGATCCCGCCGTCTCCCTCACCTGGGACCTCCGCGCCCTCGACGCGGCCGCGGCCCTCGACGACGACCGGCTCGCCCGGCACGACGCCGCGTTGCAGGTGCGGGCATTCCAGCCGTCGCTGCACCTGAATCTCGCCGACGACTACCGGCGTCTCGGGTCCTTCGCGGTAGCCACGGAGCACTTGACGGCGGCCCGCGACTGCGTCGACATCCTGCCCGAGGACGGGTACGGCCGCACGGTACGCGCGGGGATCGAGCACGTCGCCGCGGCACTCGCGACCGGCTCGACCGCGCGGCTGCCCACGCACTGAACTCCGGTCAGTCGATCCGCCGCCGGTGCGCCCACCGGGTGAGGGCGTTGCGGTTGGACTGCTGGGTCTTGCGCAGCACGTTCGACGCGTGCGTTTCGACGGTCTTGACCGAGATCACCAGTTCCTCGGCGATCTCGCGGTAGGTGTAGCCGCGCGCGAGCAGGCGCAGCACCTCGAGCTCGCGAGGGGTGAGGGAATCGAGTTCGGGGTCGAGCGGCGGCTCCGGCACGCTCGAGCGGCCGGTGAACGAGTCCAGGACGAAACCGGCCAGACGCGGGCTGAACACCGCGTCCCCGCCGGCGACCCGTCGCACCGCGTCGGCCAGTTCGGCTCCCGAGATGGTCTTGGTGACGTACCCGCGGGCGCCGGCCCGGATCACGGCGATGACGTCCTCGGCGGCGTCGGACACGCTCAGCGCCAGGCACACCGGCCCGTCGGCGATCCGTCCGAGCACCGCCACCCCGCCCCCGTCGGGCATGTGGACGTCGAGCAGGACCACGTCGGGGCGGGTGGCGTCGATTCCCGCGACCGCTTCCGCGACGGTGCCGGCCTCGCCGACGACCTCCATGTCGCCCTCCCGCCCGAGCTCGGCGCGCACCCCCGACCGGAACACGGCGTGGTCGTCGACCAGGAACACACGGAAACGGCGGGAGGCGTCGAGTGACGTCAAGTGGGCTGCTCCTCTGAACGGGCGTCGGTGCCCTCCCACTCTAGGGTCGTCGTGCGCTCCGCCCCGGTACCGGCACGGGGCATGTGGATGCGGATCTCCGTGCCCTTGCCGGGGTTCGAGCGCACGACGACCCGGCCGCCGCGACGCTCCACCCGGCCCCGGATCGAACGGGCCAGGCCCTGCCGGTCCTCCGGAACCGCGGATTCGTCGAAGCCGACGCCGCGGTCCCGGACGAAGACACTCACCTGTTCGGGTTCGACCTCGACGAACAGGTCCACGCTGTCCACCCGCGCATGCTTGGCCGCGTTGACCAGTGCCTCCCGGGTGGCACCGAGCAGGGCGGTGAACGACTCGGCGGTGAGGTCCTCGTCGTCGCCGGGTACCGCGTCGCCGACGATCACCGGCGCCACCGACACCCCGTACTGATCCTCCACCTCGCCGGCGATGGTGCGCAGCGCCTCGGCCAGGCTGGTGTGCGGGGTCTCGCCACCGCCGAACAGCCAGCGGCGCAACTCGCGCTCCTGGCTGCGTGCGAGGCGCAGCACCTCCTGCGAGTCGTCCGCCTGCTTCTGGATCAGGGCGAGCGTCTGCAACACCGAATCGTGCAGGTGCGACGCGATCTCCTCGCGTTCCTCGTTGCGGACGCGGGCGGCGCGTTCCGCCTCCAGCGCGCGCCACATCCGCACCCACAGCGGGACCGACAGCAGGCCGGCCCCGACCAGTGTCACCAGCACCGCCAGCACCGACGAGCGCAGGGCCGCCACGTCGACCTGCGCGAGGATCACGACGCCGAGCCCGAGCACGATGAGCGAGGCGCCGCCGACCACCCGCGCCCAGGTGAGCACGGTCGGGCGCGCGGGCAGGCCCAGCACCGAACGCGGTCCCTCCGCGTCGAACTCGCGCCAGACCAGCGCGGCGCCCACCGCCACCACGACGACGGGTGCGATCACCGAGCCCACGCCCCCGTTGAGCAGCCACGAAAGCCCCACGGCCAGGCCCACTCCGATGACCGCAAGGCCCAGGGCCCGGCGCCGTTCGGTCGGTGACGGCGGTTCGGTGTCCGAGCCCTGCGGTGTGAGGACCCACAGCAACCCGTAGGCGACGATGCCCAGGCCGGCGAGCGCGGCCAGCACCGTGAACGCCACCCGCACCTTGAGTACGTCGACCCCGAGATGGTCGGCGAGACCGCCGGCCACGCCGCCCACGACCCGGCCACCGACCCGGCGCTCGAGGCGGGGGGTGGGCAGGGGTGGGTAGGGAACCGGCTGCATACCTTCGATACTGGCACGCCTACCCCGTCCCGGGCATCGGGGACGAACCCTGAACCGGCGACCGCCCACCGGCGCGGAAATCAGGGTCGGTCCCTGATGCGCGACGGGGCGGCGGTCCAGAAGGATGTGGTTCATGAACACGCGAAGCTTCCCCGAGCAGCTCTCGGACATGTGGCGCACCCGTCCGGTCCGGCTGCCACGACAGGGCCACGTCGCCGGGGTGTGCGCGGGCATCGGCGTGCGATACGACGTGGATCCGGTGCTGATCCGCGTGGCGTTCGTCGTGTCCACCTTCTTCGGCGGTGCAGGCCTGGTGCTGTATCTGGCGGGCTGGCTGCTGCTGCCGCGCTACGGCGATCAGGTCTCCCCCGCCGAATCCCTCGTCGGCCGCGGCCAGAGCTCCGAATCGAGCACCAAGGTCGTGGTGCTGCTGGTGGTGCTGGCCGTCGCGGCGAGTGCCTTCGGTCCGCTGGGCGCCGGGGTGGGCGGCTCCGGATTCGTCAGCATGGTGCTGATGCTCGGCGGTCTGTGGCTGCTGTACCAACGCCGGCCGGAACCACCGGTCCTGCCCGGGGCACCGCAGCTGTTCCCCCAGAACCCCTTCCAGGCGCCGTTCCAGCAGAGTCAGTACCAGCAGAGTCAGTACCAGCAGAGTCAGTACCAGCAGGCGCCCTTCGCGCAGCACACCGGCGCCCCCGGGCCCGCACCGGCGGACCCGGACTTCTGGACGAAGCCGGAACCGGAATCACCCCGGACCGGTGCGCAGTCCCCCGGGCCGGAACCGGCACCCCCGCAGGATCCGTTGCTGCAGCGCCCCACGCCACCGTCGTGGGATCCGCTCGGTGTCGCACCGTTCGCATGGGACCTGCCCGAGCCGACGCCCACGACGGCCGTAGTGCCCGCGAAACAGCCGCGTTCCCGGCTGACCACGACCGTGCTGGGCCTGGCGGTGCTCGCCGCGGCGGCCGCAGGCGCGGTGGCGTCCGCCGGCGAGGTCGCGTGGCTCACCCCCGCGCGGATCGGTGCGATCGCGCTCGCGGTGATCGGACTCGGCCTGCTCGTCGGGGCGTTCCTGCACCGCGGTTACGGACTGCTGGTGGTGACGGGTCCCCTGCTCGGGTTCGTGGTGCTCGCCTCCCTCGTCGGACCGATCGACACCTCGTCGTGGGGGGAACAGTTGTACTCGCCCCGCACCGCCGCGGAACTGCAACCGGCGTACTCGGTGCAGATGGGCGCTCTGCAACTGGACCTGCGTGGACTCGAACTCACCGAGGACGAGACCGTCTCCGTCGAGACCCGATTCGGCGCCACCGAGATCCTGCTGCCGCAGAACCTCGACGTCGACGTCGTCTGCACCGAGCGGGCTTCGAACCCGTGCACGATCCAGGGCCTCGACGGCGGCGACGACGGCGTCGGCGGACCGGTCCTGACCCTGAATCTCGACACCGCATTCGGCAACTCGGAGGTGCGCCGTGGCTGACACCGACTACACCGACCCCACCGAGCCGACGTCCGGCGCCCGGCGACGGGGCCCGTCGATCCTGATGCTGCTCTCCGCGATCGCGGCGCTGGCCGTCAGCGCATGGGCGCTGATCGGGCCGTTCTCCCTCGAGCCGCTCGCGAACGTCGAGTTCCGCTGGCTGCTCGTCGCGCTCGCCGTGGTCGTCGGCGCCGCCCTGGTGTTCGCGCCGGGCAAGAAGAAGCGCTGACCGCACCGTCCCGGAACGCACTGCGCCCTTCGGATCCGATCCGAAGGGCGCAGCAGCGTCTCACTCCCACTCGATGGTGCCCGGCGGCTTGCTCGTGACGTCGAGGACGACGCGGTTGACGTCGGGCACCTCGTTGGTGATGCGGGTGGAGATGCGCTCGAGGGCCTCGTACGGCAGGCGGGTCCAGTCCGCGGTCATCGCGTCCTCGCTGGAGACCGGGCGCAGCACGATCGGGTGGCCGTAGGTACGGCCGTCGCCCTGGACGCCCACGCTCCGCACGTCGGCGAGCAGCACCACCGGGCACTGCCAGATCTGCTTGTCGAGACCGGCGGCCGTGAGCTCCTCCCGGGCGATGGAGTCGGCGCGACGCAGGATCGCGAGCCGTTCGCGGGTGACCTCGCCGATGATGCGGATGCCCAGGCCCGGGCCGGGGAAGGGCTGGCGGCCGACGATCTCCTCCGGCAGGCCGAGTTCGCGCCCGACTGCCCGCACCTCGTCCTTGAACAGCAGCCGCAGCGGCTCGACCAGCGCGAACTGCAGATCCTCGGGCAGGCCACCGACGTTGTGGTGGCTCTTGATGTTCGCGGTGCCGGTGCCGCCACCGGACTCGACGACGTCCGGGTACAGGGTGCCCTGCACCAGGAACTCGACGGTGTCGCCGTGGGCGGCGTTCTCTCCGAGCACCTCCGAGACGGCACCTTCGAAGCTGCGGATGAACTCGCGGCCGATGATCTTGCGCTTGGTCTCCGGATCCGTCACGCCGGCCAGTTCCCGCAGGAACGTGTCGGCGGCGTCCACGGTGACGAGCCTCGCCCCGGTCGCGGCGACGAAGTCCTTCTCGACCTGCTGTCGTTCGCCCTCGCGCATCAGGCCGTGGTCGACGAACACACACGTCAGCCGGTCGCCGATGGCGCGCTGCACCAGGGCTGCGGCGACCGCGGAGTCGACCCCGCCGGACAGGCCGCAGATGGCGCGCCCGTCACCGACCTGCTCGCGGATCTGTTCGATCAGGGCCTCGGCGATGTTCGCGGCCGTCCAGGCGGCGGGGATACCGGCGATGTCGTGCAGGAAGCGGCTGAGCACCTGCTGGCCGTGCGGGGAATGCAGGACCTCGGGGTGGTACTGCACGCCGGCGAGCCGGCGCGCGCGGTCCTCGAACGCGGCCACGGGCGCGCCGGGACTGCTGGCGGTCACCTCGAAGCCGTCCGGCGCGGCGGTGACTCCGTCGCCGTGGCTCATCCACACGGGCTGCGTCGCGGGCAGTCCGTCGTGCAGGACACCCCCGGTGACGGACATCTCGGTGCGCCCGTACTCGCGGTTGCCGGTGTGCGCGACGGTGCCGCCGAGCGCCTGGGCCATGGCCTGGAAGCCGTAGCAGATGCCGAACACCGGGACGTCCAGGTCGAACAGTTTCGGGTCGAGTTGCGGTGCGCCCTCTGCGTAGACGCTGGAGGGGCCGCCGGAGAGCACTACGGCGAGCGGGTCGCGGGCCTCGATCTCCTCCACCGGCGTGGTGTGCGGCACGACCTCGGAGTAGACCTTGGCTTCGCGGACGCGGCGGGCGATCAGCTGCGCGTACTGGGCTCCGAAGTCGACGACGAGGACCGGCCTGGACTGCTGGGTTTGCGACACCCGAACAGTCTAGAGGTCCGGTCCTCGTCCAACGAACGGCGGTTCGGGTCAGGCGACGCCGGACGCGGACCCGGTGCGAACCTCGACGATCGGCAGCGACAGCGCGCCCGGAGCGCCCGCCGGCACGACCGGCTTGTTCGGGGCGATCGGGTCCAGCCGGCGGTAGCCCTCCCCCTGGCCGGGACGCAGGTCCTGCTCCCCCTTGTTCGGCCACAGCGCCGCCGCGCGCTCGGCCTGCGCCGCGATGGTCAGCGACGGATTGACCCCGAGGTTGGCCGAGACGGCGGCCCCGTCCACGACGCTCAGCGTCGGGTATCCGTACACGCGGTGGTACGGGTCGATGACGCCGTGCTCGGGATCGGTGCCGATCACGCAGCCACCGAGGAAGTGCGCGGTGAGCGGGACGTTGAAGATCTCCCCCCAGGTGCCGCCCGGGACGCCGTCGATCTTCTCGGCGATCCGGCGGGTGGCCTCGTTGCCGACGGGAATCCACGTCGGGTTGGGGTGCCCGTGGCCCTGCCGGCTGGTGACCTTGCGGCGACCGAACAAGCCCTTCTTGGTGTAGGTGACGATCGAGTTGTCCAGGTTCTGCATGACCAGGGCGATGATGGTGCGCTCGCTCCAGTCCTTGACGCTGAGCATCCGGGCCATCTGGACCGGGTTCTTCACCACCTGGCCGAGGAACTTCAGCCAGCGTGGGGTGCGGCCGCCGCCGTCGGTCATCAACGTCTGCAGCAGACCCATCGCGTTCGAACCCTTGCCGTAGCGGACCGGCTCGATGTGGGTGTCGGCAGTGGGATGGAACGACGACGTGATCGCCACACCGCGGGTGAGGTCGAGGTCCGGGTCGACGCTCATCTTCCCGGCGCCGACGATCGACTCGGAGTTGGTGCGGGTCAGATGACCCAGCCGGTCGGACAGTTCCGGCAGGGCGCCGGTGTCCTTGAGGTGGTGCAGGAGATGCTGGGTGCCCCACGTGCCGGCGGCGAGGACGACGTGCCCGGCCGTGTAGGTACGACGGTTCTTCCGCTTCCACGCGCCGGTGCGCTCGGTGTCGACGTCCCACGTGCCGTCGGGGGCCTGGCGCAGGCCGGTGACCGTGGTGAGGGGGACGATCTCGGCGCCGGCCCGTTCGGCGAGCCCGAGATAGTTCTTCAGCAGTGTGTTCTTGGCGCCGTGCCGGCATCCGGTCATGCACTCGCCGCATTCGATGCAGCCCGTGCGGTCGGGGCCGACACCGCCGAAGTACGGGTCGGCGACGGTACGCCCGGGCTCCCCGAAGTACACCCCCACCGGGGTCTGGATGAAGGTGTCGCCCACGCCCATGTCCGCGGCGACGGACTTGACGATCTCGTCCGCGGGGGTCATGTGCGGGTTCTGCACCACGCCGAGCATGCGACGTGCCTGGTCGTAGAAGGGGCTGAGCTCGTCGTTCCAGTCGGTGATGTGTGCCCACTGGCCGTCTTCGAAGAACGGAGCCGGCGGCTTGTAGAGGGTGTTGGCGTAGTTGAGGGAGCCACCGCCGACGCCGGCTCCGGCGAGGATGAGGACGTCGTGCAGCAGATGGATCCGCTGGATACCGAAGCACCCCAGCTTAGGTGCCCACAGGAATCGCTTGAGATCCCAGCTGGTCTTCGCGAAGTCGGCGTCGGCGAAGCGCCGGCCCGCTTCGAGGATGCCGACCCTGTACCCCTTCTCCACGAGCCGCAGGGCCGTCACACTTCCACCGAACCCCGATCCGACGATGAGGACGTCGTAGTCCGTCGCGCGCTGCTCACCCACCGAAACACCTCCATGAAGCTGGTTGTTACTCACCAGTATGCACGGGCTTGCTGTGACCATTGCCACAAGGGTGCCCTAACTGTAACCATGAGTTTCATAAACCGCAGGTGAGGGCCGGAAACGGCTGTGGCCGAATGTCACACCGCTTCGATCGAATCGACGCGATGTGACATTCGGCCACAGCGGGTAAGGGGGTAGCGGCGGGTCAGGCGCGGACGGTCAGGCCGACCTTCTGGAACTCCTTGAGGTCCGAGTAACCCGACTTCGCCATCGCACGGCGCAGACCGCCGACCAGGTTCAGCGAGCCGAACGGATCGTCGGACGGACCGGTGAGCACGCGGTCCAGGCTCGGGCGCTCGTCGTAGGCGACCTGCAGCAGCGCGCCGCGCGGCACGGACGGATGCGCACTCGCCGACGGCCAGTACCAGCCCCGGCCCGGAGCCTCGGCCGATACCGCGAGGGGGGCACCGAGCACGGCGGCGTCGGCACCGCAGGCGATGGCCTTGGCCAGGTCGCCCGAGGTCTCGATGTCGCCGTCGGCGATGACGTGGACGTACCGGCCACCGGTTTCGTCCAGGTAGTCGCGACGGGCGGCGGCAGCGTCGGCGATCGCCGTCGCCATGGGCACGCCGATGCCCAGTACCTCACTGGTGGTGGTGGCGCCCGCCGTCGAGCCGTAGCCGACGACGACGCCCGCCGCGCCGGTACGCATCAGGTGCAGCGCGGTGCGGTGATCGCTCACACCACCCGCGACGACCGGCACGTCCAGCTCGGAGATGAACGTCTTGAGGTTCAGCGGCTCGCTCTCACCGTGCGCCACATGCTCCGCGGAGATGATGGTCCCGTGGATGACCAGCAGGTCGAGGCCCGCCTTCACCAGGTGCGGAGTCAGCGCCCGCGCATTCTGCGGGCTGACCCGCACGGCCGTGGTCACGCCGGCATCGCGCACCCGCGCGATCGCGGCAGCGAGCAGGTCGGGCTGCAGCGGGGCGGCGTGGAGCTTCTGCAGGTGGGCGATCGCCGCTGCCGGGTCCGGATCGGACTCGGCGATGCCGACGAGGCGTTCGATCTCGGCATCGACATCGGCGTGCCGGCCCCACAGTCCCTCACCGTTGATGACGCCGAGGCCGCCGGCCTTGCCCAGCTGCACCGCGAAGGACGGCGAGACCAGCGCATCGGTGGGATGGGCGAGCAGCGGGATGTCGAATCGGTACGCGTCGAGCTGCCAGGCCGTCGACACCTCCTTCGAGGAGCGCGTCCGGCGGGACGGCACGATGTTGATGTCGTCCAGCTCGTAGGTGCGTCGGGCGGTTCGCCCCATGCCGATTTCAACCAGGTCGCGCACGCGCGTCCCTTTCTTCTCAGGTAGATGCCCCCACCGGACACTCCGGCGGGGGCCGATCGCGGACTCTTGCTCTACCGAACCACTGCTCTACCGAACCACGTAGTTCGGTGCTTCGGCCGTGATCGTGATGTCGTGGGGATGGCTCTCCTTCAGGCCCGCCGCCGTGATCTGCACGAACTGCGCCTCCTGCAGCTGTTCGATGGTGGCGGCACCGGCATAGCCCATCGCTGCCCGCAGGCCGCCGATCAGCTGGTGCGTGACCTGCTGCAGCGGACCGCGGAACGGCACACGACCTTCGATGCCCTCGGGCACCAGCTTGTCCTCGGAGAGCACGTCGTCCTGGAAGTAACGGTCCTTCGAGTACGACTTGCCCGCGCCCCGGCTCTGCATCGCGCCGAGCGAACCCATGCCGCGGTAGCTCTTGAACTGCTTGCCGTTGACGAGGATCAACTCACCCGGCGATTCGGCCGTGCCGGCCAGCAGGGAGCCGAGCATGGCCGTGGAGGCGCCGGCGGCGAGCGCCTTGGCGACGTCGCCGGAGAACTGCAGGCCGCCGTCGGCGATGACCGGGACGCCCGCGGGCTTGGCGGCGGCGACGGCCTCGAGGATGGCGGTGATCTGCGGCGCGCCGACGCCCGCGATGACGCGGGTGGTGCAGATGGAGCCGGGACCCACGCCGACCTTCACGGCGTCCACACCGGCCTCGATGAGCGCTGCGGCACCCGCCCGGGTCGCGACGTTGCCGCCGATGATCTGGACCCGATCGCCGACCTCGGCCTTGAGCTTGGCGATCATCCCGAGAACACCCGCGGAGTGACCGTGGGCGCTGTCGACCACGAACACGTCCACCCCGGCGTCCGCCAGGGTCATGGCCCGGGACCACGCGTCGTCGCCCACGCCGACCGCGGCACCGACGAGCAGGCGACCGTCGCGGTCCTTGGTGGCGTCGGGGTGCTGCTCGGTCTTGACGAAGTCCTTGACGGTGATCAGTCCGGTCAGGCGACCCTGCCCGTCGACGATCGGCAGCTTCTCGATCTTGTGACGGCGCAGCAACCCGAGGGCGGCTTCGGCGGTGACACCCTCCTGGGCGGTCACCAGCGGCGCCTTGGTCATGACCTCCGCGACCGGGCGGTTCTGGTCGACCTCGAACCGCATGTCCCGGTTGGTGATGATGCCGACGAGCTGGCCCTCGTCGTCGGTGACGGGCAGCCCCGAGATGCGGAAGCGCGCACACATGGCGTCGACCTCGGCGAGGGTGGCGGTCGGCTTGCAGGTGACCGGGTCGGTGACCATGCCCGCCTCGGACCGCTTCACGGTCTCGACCTGCGCGGCCTGCGCCTCGGCGGACAGATTGCGGTGCAGGACGCCCATACCCCCGGCGCGGGCCATCGCGATGGCCATGCGCGACTCGGTGACGGTGTCCATCGCGGAACTGACCAGCGGAACCCGGAGACGGATGTCCCGGGTCAGCTGGCTCGACGTGTCCACCTGGCTCGGGATGACGTCCGACGCGGCCGGCAGCAGCAGCACGTCGTCGAAGGTCAGACCCAGCATGGCGACCTTGTCCGGGTCGTCACCGCCGGTATGCACGTGCCCTCCGGTACTCCTCATGCGGTTCGGACCCTCCATGACGCGTCGATACGGTGCGGGCGGGTGGCCCCCGGCCCGGCATCGGTGATTACGGAACACAATGTCGTGAAAGACAATGGTGCGAGCGGTGCGCACCGTTCCCCGGACGCTCCGAACAACGATGCCCTGCTCGTGAACTATCGTATCGGTTCACCGGGACCGGCACACACGCGCATCCGCACGCGTACACGAAGGTCCGCGGGAAGTCCACGGTGTGACGGCTGGCGCGGACCCCGTCGGACTGCGTACCGTGGAGTCGTGCGTGATCAGTTGCCTCCCGGTCTGCCACCGGACCCATTCGCTGGAGATCCCGACGATCCGTCCGCCGCACTGGACGCCATCGAGCCGGGTCAGCCGCTCGACCCTGCCGAGCGGCTGGCCGTCGAGGAGGATCTTGCCGACCTCGCGGTGTACGAAGCGCTGCTGTCGCCGCGCGGCGTCCGCGGCCTGGTGGTGTGCTGCGAGGACTGCCATCAGGATCACTACCACGACTGGGACATGCTGCGGGCGAACCTGCTGCAGTTGCTTGTCGACGGTACGGTCCGGCCGCACGAGCCGGCCTACGATCCCTCCCCCGATGCCTATGTGACATGGGACTACTGCCGCGGCTACGCGGATGCGTCGATGAACGAGGCGCTACCGGTCGACCCGTACGGCCTCGACTCCTAGAAGAAGCCTCCGCACCAGAAGAAGCCTCCGCACCACGGGAAGGGCCCGCCGGGACACACGTCCGGCGGGCCCTTCTCGTCACGTCTACTCCGAAGGTGCGGGCACCGTGTACTCCGAAGGTGCGGGCACCGCGGTGATCGTCTGGCTGATCGACTGCTGCTCCAGCGAGGTGGACGGCGCCGGTGCCGACGCCGACGGGGTCGTGGTCGGCGCAGCGGTCGGCGCGGTGGTGGGCTCCGGCGTCACCGGTGGGCTCGTCGGTCCGGTGGACGGGGGCGGAGTGACGGGGGACGGTTCCGGACTGGGTGCCGGCTGCGACGACGGCGGCACCAGATCGACGCCGGGTGCCTCAGTGGACGTCGCCGGGGGGACCGTTCCCGTACCGGGTGTCGTACCGGCGATGGTGGGGTCCACGGTCGACGGGGTCGTCGGAGTGGTCGGCACCGGCGCGGGAATCACCTGCGTCGACTGGACCGGGGGCGCGGGCAGCACGGGCGGAGGCGGGGGCGGAAGGAGCTTGCTCAACTCGGTGGTGAGCCGCTGCACCCAGTCACCCAGCTGGTCCCGCTGGCCGGCGTCGGTGACCGATCCGGACCGCTGCTGCGCCGACTGGATCAGTTCCTGCGCGCCTTCCGTGTCGCCGACGGCGAGCCGCTGCTCGGCCTCCTGCAGCGTGGAGGCGGTGTCGATCCGGGCGACCGTCGACTCGGCCTGCTCACTGAAGACGACCTGCTTGACACTCCACAGCGGGTCGCCGGGTTCGGCCTGGTAGGACACGGCGGTCGCACCACCGACGGCGATGGCGATCAGGGCGGCGGCGCCGGCGATGGGCCGGATCAGGCGGAGCTGGGTGCGGGCGCGGGAGCGGCGCTCGGCGAGTGCGTCGCGGGCACCGATCTCCCGGTTGACCGCGGCGACGATCTCGTCGAGATCCGGCTCGGAAGGAAGCGGATCGGCCAGGATCTCGGCACGCCAGCCCGCAAGAAGGGTGGCGAGCTCGTATTCCTCGGTCGTCTCGGTGGGCACCGGTCCGTCCCCGGAGATCGCGTCGATGAGGGCGTCGTCACGGCGCACGGCCGCAATGTCCACGGGGGTGCCGTCGTCGGCGAGATCGGCGAAGAAATCGTCATCCGCGCCGTGCTTCCTACCCATTTCTCTCACCTGCTCTCGTCACTTCCTTCTTCAGTCGGGCGATGGCACGGTGCTGCGCCACTCGAATGGCCCCTGCCGTACTTCCCACCGCTGCTGCCGTTTCTTCCGCGGACAGGCCCACCACGAGCCGCAGGACCAAGATCTCCCGCTGCTTCTCCGGAAGCGTGCCCAGCAGCTGCTTCATCTGCCGGCTCGTCTCCGCATTGAGCGCCTGCTCCTCCGGACTGTCGTCCAGCGACATCGACTCGGGTACCTCCGCGACCGGATCCGCCCGGTTGCGGGCGGCGCTGCGGTGCGCGTCGGCGACCTTGTGTGCCGCGATCCCGTACACGAATGCCATGAAGGGGCGTCCCTGGTCCTGATACCGCGGCAACGCCGTCATCACGGCCAGGCACACCTCCTGCGCTACGTCGTCCGCGGAGAGCTGGCCACGCTCCGCGGCTCCGACCCGTGCCCGGCAGTACCGGACGACCAAGGGCCGGATGGTTCTCAGAACCTGAGCGAGGGCCGTCCGATCTCCCTGCGCAGCCGCAGCGACAGCGGAGTCCAACTCCTCACCCATGACAGTCATCGATTGCGCAAGTCCTGGCGTTACAAAGTGACACGACCCCCCGGCCGGGTGTGCTTCCACTTGCAGTGGAACATCCCCAGACTAGCGACACGACCGGACGGAACGGACGCACGGATGGCTTCTAGACCCGGATCGTTGCGAATCTCCCACCGCGCCGGACGACGAGTGCCGCCGACTCGTCGCGCACGCGCCGAGCCGCCTCCCCGCCCCCGAGCCCGTCCCACAGCATCGCGGCCGCCCAGCGCAGCGGGACCAGACCGAGCGCGGTACTACGGTCGAGTACGTCGAGGCACAGGTCCCGGGCGGGCGTGAGATCGGACTCCCCGGTCCACGAGGCGGCCCGCAGCAGATCGGATTTGACCAGGTGCCGGACCGAGCCGCTGCGTTCGGCCTCGGCCGCGGCCGCAGCCGAACGCCGACGGGCGGTGGCGAAGTCCCCGGAGGCCAGGGCAGTCTCCGCGCAGACCCAGTGCAGGCGCACACGCTGGCGCCGGAACACCGCGCCGTGCACGCCTTCGGCGGCGTCGAGAGCGGCAGCGCAACGGTCCAGCAGCCGGACGGCCGGCCGGATCCGGCCGCACCCGAGCGCGTCCGCCGCCAGCCCCGTGAGGGCGTCGCACCGAGCCTCGACGGTCCACGAGGAATACCGCGGGGCGTCGGCGAGCGCCGCGGCCGCCCGTCCGTCGAGGACGGCGGCCTCGCGGTGCCGGCCGAGCTGACGCAGCAGCGACGCCTCGGTGCTCGCCGCCAGGGACGCGAGCGCTCCGTCCGGACCCGTGGCGCGGCGGAGCCGGGTCAGCTCCGCGCGGGCGGCGGCGTAGCGACCCTGACCGCCCAGGGCGACGGCCCGGTGCCACGACGCGACGCGATCCCCGCCGGGCGGGAGAGGGAACAGGTCCGGCCGGGCACCGAATGCCGCCGAGGCGAGCGTGGACGTGTCGGACGGCAGGGCGGTGACGGGCACGAGGCCATGATCGCACCCCTTCGCCTCCGTCCGGCGGGGAGGTGGAGTGCATTCCGAGAAATATGCACCGACGGCGCATCAATTACTTCCGTGCTTCGGCCGGTTGAACATCCGGTTTACGTTTTGTTAATTACAGACACGGTGTCGGTACGAAAGATGCGCACGCCGTGGCAATTTTCGGCCCCGGCGAACCGGACGGATGCCTTCCGGCACCCAGCGCAGGGCCTATAGTCCCTGATCGGGGCCATTCCGGGAACCGGAGGACGGCACGCACCGTGGAGGCGCACACCCTCAGGACACAATCACGGATCAGCCACGATGTAAATATTTCGGCGGTTAATTCTCGCAGATCGGGATATGGAAATTGCCACTCCGCGAAAGTGTTGACTCCATTTCCTCGCCACCTTTACGGTTACGAAGCCTGAACAACTGCTTTGGGGGGAAAGACCTTCCGCCCACGGTCCGCTCGCCTCGGGCGAGCACGCTGCAAAGGAGTACCCATGCCTGCACCACACCACTTGCCCGGACCGAACGCGGACGTCTGGGATTGGCAGATGCACGGACTGTGTCGTGGGGTGGACTCCTCGATGTTCTTCCACCCGGACGGTGAGCGCGGCCGGGCCAGGGCGCAGCGCGAGAGCCGGGCCAAGGAGATGTGCCGGCAGTGCCCGGTGCTCGTGCAGTGCCGGGAGCACGCTCTGGCGGTGTCCGAGCCGTACGGCATCTGGGGCGGCATGTCCGAGACCGAACGGGAGATGTACGCGCGGCACCGACGACGGCGGATCGCGGTCTGACCGGCCCGCCGGACGACACCACGAGACGACGAAGCCCCGCACGGATTGTTCCGTGCGGGGCTTCGCAGTTCCCGGGTACCCGGCCGACTCCGCGGCCGGGCACCCGGCTCGCTAGTGAGCGTGACCGTGGCCGTGACCGGCCTCGGGCGCCTCCTCCGGCTTGTCGACGACGGCGCTCTCCGTGGTCAGCACCATCCGCGCCACCGAGGACGCGTTGACGACCGCGGACCGGGTCACCTTGACCGGATCCACGACACCGTCGGCGAGCAGGTCACCGTAGGTGAGGGTGGCTGCGTTGAACCCGGACCCGGCGGGGGCCTCGGACACCTTGTTCACCACGACCGACCCGTCGAGGCCGGCGTTAGCGGCGATCCAGTACAGCGGGGCCGCGAGCGCGGCGCGCAGCACGGCGACACCCGTGGCCTCGTCACCCGAGAGCGAGTTCTCGAGCGCGTCCAGCTCCCGGGCGGCCTGCACGAGCGCCGAACCACCACCGGGCACGATGCCCTCTTCGACCGCGGCCTTGGCGGCGTTGACAGCGTCCTCGACACGGAACTTGCGCTCCTTGAGGTCGGTCTCGGTGGCTGCACCCACCTTGATCACCGCGACGCCGCCGGAGAGCTTCGCGAGCCGCTCCTCGAGCTTCTCCCGGTCCCAGTCGGAATCGGTGGCCTCGATCTCGCGACGCAGCTGCGCGACGCGGTTCTCGATGTCCTGTTGCGTACCGGCACCGTCCACGATCGTGGTGCTGTCCTTGGTGACCACCACCCGGCGGGCCGAACCGAGCAGGTCGAGACCGGCATCCTTCAGGGTCAACCCGACGTCGGAGTTGATGACGGTGCCGGCGGTGACGACGGCGAGGTCGTCGAGGAACGCCTTGCGGCGGTCACCGAAGAACGGCGCCTTGACCGCGACGGCCTTGAGGGTCTTGCGGATGGAGTTGACCACGAGGGTGGAGAGCACCTCCCCCTCGACGTCCTCCGCGATGATCAGGACGGGCTTGCCGTTCTCGGCGATCTTCTCGAGCAGCGGCAGGAAATCGGGCAGGGAGCCGATCTTGTCGCGGTAGAGGAGGATGACGGCATCCTCGAGCACCGCCTGCTGTGCGTCGATGTCGGTGATGAAGTAGGGCGACAGGAAGCCCTTGTCGAACTGGACGCCCTCGGTGACGACGAGCTCGGTCTGCAGCGTCGAGGATTCCTCGACGGTGACGACGCCGTCCTTGCCGACGGTGCTCAGGGCCTCGCCGACCATGGCGCCGATCTCCTCGTCGCGCGAGGAGACGGTGGCGACCTGGGCGATGGCCTCCTTGCCCTCGACCGGGGTGGCGGCGGCAAGGAGCGCCTCCGACACCTTCTCGGCGGCCCGGCCGATGCCGTTGCCGAGTGCGATGGGGTTGGCGCCGGCCGCGACGTTCTTCAGGCCGGCCTTGATGATGGCCTGGGCGAGCACGGTGGCGGTGGTGGTGCCGTCACCGGCGACGTCGTTGGTCTTGGTGGCCACGCTCTTGACCAGCTGGGCGCCGAGGTTCTCGAACGGGTCCTCCAGCTCGATCTCCCGGGCGATGCTGACACCGTCGTTGGTGACGGTCGGGCCGCCGAACGCCTTGGCGAGCACCACGTGCCGCCCACGCGGGCCGAGGGTGACCTTGACGGCGTCGGCGAGCTGATCGACGCCACGCTCGAGTGCCCGCCGCGCGGTCTCGTTGAACTCGATTTGCTTGGACATGTTCTCCGACTACTCCTGGAACGAAGGATCCGGAACGGACTCCGCCCCGGGTCCGAGGCGGAACTCCGGGGCGGAATGCGTGCGGCTTACTTGGCGACGACGGCCAGCACGTCGCGAGCCGACAGGATCAGGTACTCCTGGCCGGCGTACTTGATCTCGGTTCCGCCGTACTTGCTGTAGATGACGACGTCGCCTTCCTTGACATCGAGGGGGATGCGCTTCTCACCCTCGTCGTCCCAGCGGCCGGGGCCGACGGCGACGACGGTGCCCTCCTGGGGCTTCTCCTTCGCCGTGTCCGGGATGACCAGGCCGGAGGCAGTCGTCGTCTCGGCCTCGTTGGCCTGGACGAGGATCTTGTCCTCGAGCGGCTTGATGTTCACGCTCGCCACGATGAGCCCTCCACTTTCAGGGGTTCGATGGTCCGAGGCCTCTTGTCGTCCTCGGACAGGGTTTGTTCAGTCACCACGGTGACTCCGCGCGTAGTCCCGTCGTCGCGGGTGCCGGAACACGCTCGGCGTCGACTAGCACTCTATACACGCGAGTGCCAGCGCTCAAGGGCAGAGGGTGCTGAATGCGCTCGTGTCGCCTCGGACGCACCACGACCGCGACGAGCGGGCCCCCACCCGGGCGACCTCCGCACGAGTGCACCCCGTTCGTCGGGCTCCGGACCCACCGCGGGCCGCCGACCCCGCACGTGCCCGTCGCGTCCGCAACCGAGGAGACCGAACTGTGACCATTCGTACCCGGAACCGAGCCGCGGGTGCTCCCCTGCCGAGATGACGTCCGTTCGGCACCCGTGCCCACGACGCTCCACTCGCGCCGCCCTCCGAGAGTATGGCTCCGAGCTGGGACGACAGCGGCCGAACGGACGAACCACCCGCGCCCGGCACCGACGTCGGGCGCGCGTGGCGGAACAGGGACGCCGCGCCGCCGCGCCGCCGGGCGGGCCGAGATCGGCGGTCTTCGGCGCGCGCCCGCACACCCCCGTCTGTTACGTTCGGATAACGGAGACCGAACGCGTGACCATTCGGTGACTTTGCGGCTCGACCGCGTCCCTGTCCGCCGGTCACGCACGGGAGGGGAACTATGCGCACGTCGCTGGGAATTTCCACCGGCGCTTCCGGAGTGGGCTCGGCCCTCGTCGTCGAGGGGCCGGGAGAGCACACCACCGAGTACCGATTTCTCGCCGCCGATCCCGAGACCGCCGGCGACCTGGGCGACCTCGTCATCGATGCCCTCTCCCTCATGAGCACCCAGATCGACGGACACGCCGTCCCCGACGCGGTGGCGGTGGCCTATCGAACCTCCGAGCACGCGGAGGCGATCCGCTCCGCGTCGGTGCGCGACGGCCACATCGTCCATCTGGTTCCGGAGACGACGGCCGTGCTCGCCTACCTGAACAGCACCGGGCTCGTCGACACCGCCGACACCCTCGCCGTCGCCGACCTGGGGGCGTCGGGATTCACCGTCTCCGTCGTCGACCGACGGTCCGGGTCGATGCTGCGCTCGGCCCGGACCGGGGACGTCGGGGGCGGAGCCGTCCGTGCCCGCGTCTACGACCACGTGCGCCGCCGGATCGGCCGTACCCGTGGCCGCATCCCGATCGACCCCGCCCTGCTGACGGTGCGCTGTCAGGGCGCACTCGAGGCCCTCGGAGAGGCGTCCACGACCCGGATCGAACTCGGTGACGCCGGACCGGCGGTGCCCCTGACCCGCACGGAACTCGACGAGATGGTGGCCGATCTCAGCGACACCGCGGCGACGTTCACCCGGCGGGTCTGCCACACCGAACCGCGGCCGCAGATGCTGGCGCTCGTGGGCGGCGCAGCGGCGATGCCGGCTCTGGCCGACGCCGTGACCTCGGCCTTCGCCGGCCCCGTCGCGGTGGTGCCGGAACCGGCCACCGCCGCGGCCCACGGCGCCGCGCTGCTCGCCGCGTCGTCACGACTGTCCTCCTATCCGTCGGTAGGTGCCTCGACCCCGACGGCGGGCACCCCCGGCGGCAAGGTCTCCGGTGCCCTCGCCGGGGCGCTCGTGATCGGTGCGCTCGTCGCGGGCTATGCGACCGACCAGATCGCGTCCGACGACACCGCCGTGTCCCCCGCCGGGACCAGCGGCCAGGCCACGACCCAGCCGGCGGCGGCCGTCCCCGACACCGGACACACGCAGATCCCCTCCGAGGATCCCCACGCCGCCGTCACCACGACAGCTGCCGACAACGGCTACGCACGCACGGACACGCCGGTGCCCTATCCCACTCCCACCGTGCCCGAGTCGTCGACGACCACGCCGGCGACGACCACGCCGCCCAGCACACCGGAATCGACGACGAGCGAGCGGCCCGAGTCGCCTGCGGACGTCCCCGGCACCGACCGGCCGTGGCAGTTGCCGGGAACCCTCCCGAGCGTTCCGCTGCCGACCGTCCCGCTGCCGACGCTGCCCGGCACGACGCCGTCCGAGAGCACGACACCGAGCTCGACGACGTCCGCGCCGCCGTCCGAGTTCGCACCACCCGAGACGACGACCGAGACCTCCTCGACCGCGGCCCCGGCGGAGGAGGCGACGAGCACGTCACCGCCTCTCATCGAACCGTCACCGGCCGCCTGATCGCGCCCGCCGATCCCCGCAGCGTCGGGTCAGGCAGGCACCTGGGCGATCTCGACCGGCAGGCCGGGATCGGTGCCGACGGTGAGCGCGGAGGGCTGGGCGCCCCCGGCGATCAGATGCGCTCCCAGCGCGGCGATCATCACCCCGTTGTCGGTGCACAGGCGCGGCCGCGGCACCCGCAGCGCGATCCCGGCGGCCGCGCAGCGCTCCTCGGCGAGCTCACGCAGGCGGGAATTGGCAGTGGCTCCACCGCCGAGGACCAGCGTGTCCACGCCCACGTCCTGCGCGGCCCGCACCGCCTTCATCGTCAGCACGTCGGCGACCGCTTCCTGGAAACCGGCCGCCACGTCCTCGAGCGGGACCGGCTCGCCGGAGCGCTCGCGCGCCTCGACGAACCGCGCGACAGCCGTCTTGAGCCCGGAGAAGGAGAAGTCGTGCCGGGCGTCGCGCGGCCCCGTCATCCCCCGCGGGAACACCACCGCGGTGCGGTCACCGTTCTGTGCGGCCCGGTCCAGCGCGGGACCGCCCGGGAAACCGAGTCCGAGCAGCCGGGCGACCTTGTCGAACGCCTCGCCGGCCGCGTCGTCGACCGTCGTGCCCAGCTCGACGATCGGCTGACGGCCGAGATCCTCGACGTGCAGCAGGTGGGTGTGCCCGCCGGAGACCAGCAGCGCCACGCACGGTGGCATCGGTCCGTGTTCGATGGTGTCCACGGCGACGTGCCCACCGAGATGGTTGATCGCGTAGAACGGCACGTCCCACGCCGCCGCATACGCCTTGGCTGCCGCGACACCGACGAGCAGTGCGCCGGCGAGACCGGGCCCGATCGTCACGCACACGGCGTCGGGCTTGGTGACACCGGCGGCAGCCAGCGCCCGTCGCATGGTCGGAACGATCGCCTCGAGGTGCGCGCGGGACGCGATCTCCGGGACGACGCCACCGAAGCGGGCGTGTTCGTCGACGCTCGAGGCCACCTCGTCGGCGAGCAGGTCGAGCGTGCCGTCGCCGACCCACCGGACGATGCCCACGCCCGTCTCGTCGCAGGAACTCTCGATCCCCATCACGATCACGACTGTGACTCCTTCCGCCGGTCCGGCCGGCACATGGTGTACGCGTCGGCCCCGCTCGGCTGGTAGTACCGCTTCCTCGTCCCGACGATCTCGAAACCCTCCCGGCGGTACAGCGCGATCGCTGCGTCGTTGTCGGTGCGCACCTCGAGGAACACGGGACCGCCCCAGGCGTCGGCCGTCCGCAACAGCTCGGCGAGCAACGCGCCACCGACGCCGCGGCGCCGCTGTCGTGGGTCCACCCCGATGGTGTGGACCTCCGATTCCGGATGAACCGCGGTGCCGAGACGCGCGAGACCGGCGTAGCCGATGAGCCGGCCTTCCTCGTCCCGGGCGGCGACGTAGTGGTTCTGCGGTGCCGCCAGCTCGGCACGGAACGCGTCGGCGCTCCACGGGTCGTCACCGGGGAACAGGATCCGTTCCAGCTCAGCGCACCGGGCGACGTCGGACGGCTGCAGCGCGTCGACGAGGGGACGAGGGTCGTGGGTGGTCATTTCTTCTTCCGGTCCGCCGTCTCCACCGCGTCCGGGCGGCGCAGGTACAGGGGCACCAGGGGCTCGGGCTCCACCCCGGCGAGCAGGTCCGCGACGGCCACGGCGACCAGCCCTGCCGGGGAGGGTGTGGCCACCGAATGCGCGGGCAGCTCGAACAGGTCGACGTGCGGGCGGGATCCCGCGATCCGCTGCGACGGCTCCGCCTTCAGATCCGCCGGCCTGCACACCCCCGGCCCCTCGAGGCGGACGCCGCCGGAGTACCGCGCCCAGTACACCTCGCGGCGACGAGCGTCGGTGACGACGAGAAGATCACCGGCACTCTCGCCGGCTCCCGGCCCCGTACCGTCGGCGTCCGCACCCAGGACGTCGGCCGCGATCGCGTCGAGACTGCACACGCCGTACACCGGCACGTCGAGGGCGTCGCCGAAGGCAGCGGCGGTCGCCATGCCCACGCGCAACCCGGTGAACGGCCCCGGGCCGACACCGACGACGACGGCGTCGAGATCGGCCGGCGTGCGCCCGGTGGACGACAGACACTCGAGGATCTGCGGGGTCAGTACCTCGGCATGGGCGCGTGGATCGTCCGTGACCCGCACGGCCAGCGTCTCGATGCCGGCGGTCCCTGGTTCACCGCGGTCGTCCACCCGGACGAGACCTGCGGTGACGGCGGGGGTGGCGGTATCCACGGCGAGAACGAGCACGAGTATCCAGAGTACCGCCGAGCGCGGCGGTCACCCCACCCAGGACCAGGTGGCGGTGCGCACGTCCGAGTCCGGTTCGCGGCGCAGCCGCACCCGCAGGTGCCGTTCGGTGAGCGCCTCGACCAGTCCCTCACCCCATTCCACGACGACCACGGCGGCGGTCAGGTCGGTGTCGAGGTCGAGAGCGTCGAGTTCGTCGAGGGCGTTCGGTCCGTCCCCGAGGCGGTAGGCGTCGACGTGGATCATGCCCACGGGTTCGCCCTCGGTGCGACCGCCGGGGCGATGCTCGCGGGCGATGACGAAGGTGGGCGAGGTGACCCGGCCCTGCACCCCGAGGCCTGCCGCGATGCCACGGGTCAGGGCGGTCTTCCCGGCGCCGAGCGGTCCGTCCAGCACTACGAGATCGCCGGCGTGCAGCTGTTCTGCCAGGCGCCGGCCCAGTGCCTCGGTGTCCTCGACCGTGGGCAGCTCGGCGCTGCGCTCGGTGTGCGTGCCGGCGGCGAGATCGTCACCCAATTGCGGCGCGCCTCCTGCCGGCGTCGTGGGCGAACCCGCGTTGGATCAGCCGGTCGAGCGCACCGACGACGACCTCGGGGAATTCGAGTTGCACCAGGTGCCCGGCGCCGCGGACCCGCTTGAGCTCGACGTCCGGGAGTGCCGCCGCGAGTTCCTCGGAGCCGGAGAACGGGATGATCATGTCGGCGTCCCCGCACAGCACGAGGGCGGGCACCCGACCCAGCACCGGCAGGGCCGCGGACTCGTCGTGCAGTTCCAGGGTGCGCAGGAAGTTCACGATGGTCAGCACCGAGGTTTCCGCCAGCATCCGGTCGGAGAATTCGACGAGCTTCGGGCTGACCACGGTCCCGTAGGACGCCGCGCGCAGGATCGGCGCGATGATCGCCTTGGCGGCACCGCGGGTGTACTGCACGAAGCCCGGCGCGGTGCGGGCCAGGTGCCGGAATCCGTCGATCACCGGGTTCTCGAGGTTGCGGCCGATGCCGGTCTTGGTCAGGCCGGCCGCGGTGGTGGCGAGCAGTCCGACGCCGACGATGCGTTGGTCGAACAGTTCCGGGCGCTGCGCAGCCAGCGCGATGGTCGTCATTCCGCCCATCGAGTGCCCGACCACGACCACCGGGCCGGTGGGGGCGACCGTGTCGATGACCGTCCCCAGATCGCGGCCGAGTTGGGCGATGGTGCAGGACTTCGACCTCGGCGCGCCGGACTCCCCGTGGCCGCGCTGATCGTAGAACACCATCCGCACGTCCTTGCCCCAGCGCTCCTGCAGGTGCCGCATCTGCAGGTGCCAGGACTGCATGCGCAGGCAGTACCCGTGCACGAACACGATCGTCAGCGGCGCCAGAGCCGAGCCGACCTCGCGCACGGCGAGTTCGACGCCGTCCTCGGTGCGGACGGTGCGCTTGGGCAGCGCGAGCATCGCATCGAAGTCTTCCTCGCCGTAGATCTCGTGCGCGGGCAGGCCCGCGGTGCGCACCGCGTACAGTCCCGCGTTCGAGCCGAGCGTGGCCAGGCTCGCACCCAACAGTCCCAGACTGCCCAACAGCGTCATCGCCGCTCGCCTCCTCCGCCACCGACGTAGGTGCGGACGGTGCGCCCGCCCACGCCGGTGACCACCTCGTAATTGATGGTGTCCAGCAGGTCTGCCCACTCCTGCGCGACAGGCTCGCCGTGACGACCGTCACCGAAGAAGAACGCGGTATCGCCTTCTTTTACTCCGTCCCCGTCCGGTCCGAGATCGACCACGACCTGGTCCATGCACACGCGGCCGAGCTGAGGGCGGCGACGTCCGCCGAGCTGCACCTCGAAGCGGCCGCTGAGATTGCGCCGGATTCCGTCGGCGTAGCCCATCGGCAACAGGGCCACGGTGGTGTCGACGGGCGCCACCCAGCGATGCCCGTACGACACCCCGGACCCTGCACGCACCTTCTTCACCAGCGCCACCCTCGTTCGCAACGTCATTGCGGGCCGGAACCCGAAGTCCCCGACCTCGGGGATCGGGGACAACCCGTACATCGCTATACCCGGTCTGACCATGTCAAAACGCAGGTCAGGACGCGTGACAGTGGCTGCCGAGTTCGACAGGTGCACCACCTCGGGTCTCATGCCGTGGCGGCTCAGATCCGCGACGGCCTCGCGCAACCGGTCCCGCTGGCAGTCGATCTCGGGGTGACCGAGTTCGTCCGCGTGTGCGAGATGGGAAAAGGCGCCGCGCAGCCGGATCGCGCCCTCGGCGCGGGCCCGGCCCAGGTCCTGCAGAAATTCCGGCCATTCGTCGCGTGCCACGCCGTTGCGGTTGAGTCCGGTGTCGATCTTCGCGGTGAGCACCGCGGTCACGCCCGTTTCCCGAGCTGCGGCAACGATCGACGCGAGATGCCGGGTCGACGAAACCCCCAACTCGACGCCGGCGGTGATCGCGGGTGCGAAATCGGCGTCGACGGTGTGCAGCCAGGACAACACGGGCACGTCGATCCCGGCGCGACGCAGTTCGAGTGCCTCGGTCAGGGTCGTCACCCCCAGCTCGCGCGCCCCGGCGGCCACGGCGGCCCGCGCGACCGGGACGGCACCGTGGTTGTATGCGTCGGCCTTGACGACGGCCATCACTGCCGCCTCCCCGGCGAACTCCTGCAGCCGCCGCACGTTCTCGGCCACGGCGTCGAGGTCGATCAGCGCCTCGGCCTGCGGCAGGTCGTGGTGGAGGTGGTTGCGGGGTCGGGGTTCGGCCGTGGTCATGGGTCCCGATCCTGCCACTGCGGGCGAAGTGGCCCGCAGCACGGTCGACGGTGTCGGGTCACGATTCGGCCATGCCCCGCAGACGGCGTACTGCCGTGGGCACCCGGTCGAGGATCGCACTCGCCGACGTCGGCGCCCCGGCGCCGTCGACGCCCCCGCGCGCGGCCGTGTCCGCCGCGAACGCATGGGCCCGCGCACCGGCCGCGGCGGCGAGGTCCGGGGCCATACCGGCGGACATCAGTGCCCCGATCATCCCGGACAGGACGTCGCCCGCCCCGGCGGTGGCGGCCCACGACCCGCCGGCCTCGTTGACGAACACGTGCCCGGCCGGGTTCGCGATCAGCGTCGAGCGGCCCTTGAGCAGTACGTGCACTCCCCAGTCGGCGGCCAGGGCTCGCACCGCCGTCACCCGGTCCGGCTCGGGCCGGCGGCCGGTGAGCCGCGCGAACTCCCCGGCGTGCGGGGTCAACAGCGTCGGGGCGTGTCGGCCGCGGACCAGTTCGGGCTGCCGGGACAGCAGCGTCAGCCCGTCGGCATCGACGAGGACGGGCAGATCCGTCGCCAGCACCTCGCGCAGGGTGTCGGCCGCCTGGTGATCGGTGCCGCCGCCGGGCCCGATCACCCACGCCTGGACGCGGCCCGCCTCGGCGAACGACGGCGCGGCCACCACTTCGGGGAACCGGGCCAGGACGACGGGCGCGGCGCTGCCGGCGTAGCGGACCATGCCGGACGTCGCGGCCACCGCCCCGCCGGCGCAGAGCACGCCGGCACCCGGGAACCGGGCGCTCCCGGCGACGATGCCCACGACGCCCTGGCTGTACTTGTCGTCGTCGGCACCGGGCACCGGCCAGATCGCGCCGATCTCGGCCGGCTCGGCCGCCACCAGGTGCGCCGGGGACAGGTCGAGACCGATGTCGACGAGCTCGACCCGCCCACAGCGGGCCGGGGCGAGGACGTGGACAGGCTTGTACGCACCGAACGTGACGGTCACGGCCGCGGTGACGGCCGGTCCGTCCACGGCACCGGTATCCGGGTCCACGCCGCTGGGGGTGTCCACGGCGACGATCGGCGCGGTGATCTGCTCGACGACCGCCGCGGCCGCCGGGCGCAGCGGGCCCCGGCCCGAGATGCCGACGATTCCGTCGAGCACGAGATCCGGGTCACCGATCCGCCCGGGATCGGCCGGCACGAGGCGTCCCCCGGCGGCACGCAGCGCCGCGGCCCCCGCCTGATGGGCCCGCTCCGGGTCGAGGAGCAGCGCCGTGACCGCGACCCCGCGGCGACGCAGGAACGCGCCCGCCCACAGGGCGTCGCCGCCGTTGTCGCCCGATCCGACGAGCAGGCTCACGTGCCGACCGGCGACGGAACCGGTGCGCGCATGCAGTTCCGTCGCCGCGATCCGGGCGAGCCCGAACGCGGCACGACGCATCAACGTGCCCTCGGGCAGGGCTGCGAGCAGCGGCGCCTCCGCCGCCCGCACCTGCTCACACGGGTAGTAGCTGCGCATCGGGTCTCCCGCCGGGGTCGCTATTCCACCGTCACGGACTTGGCGAGGTTGCGGGGCTTGTCGACGTCGTAGCCGCGGGTCTGGGCGACCTCGGCGGCGAACACCTGCAGCGGCACGGTCGACAGCAGCGGCTGCAGCAACGTCGGCGCCGCCGGGATCTCGATGAGGTGGTCGGCGAACGGCCGCACCGCCTCGTCGCCCTCCTCGGCGATCACCACCGTCCGCGCGCCCCGGGCCTGGATCTCCCGGATGTTGCTCAGCAACTTCGAGTGCAGCACCGCCCGCCCCTTCGGCGACGGCATCACCACGATCACCGGCAGCCCGTCCTCGATCAGCGCGATCGGACCGTGCTTGAGCTCGCCCGCGGCGAAGCCCTCGGCATGCATGTACGCCAGCTCCTTGAGCTTGAGCGCACCCTCGAGCGCCACCGGATACCCCACGTGCCGGCCCAGGAACAGCACCGTCGACGACGACGCCAGCTCCCGCGCCAGCCGCCGCACCGGCTCGACCGTCTCGAGCACCCGCGCGATCAGGTGCGGCATCGCGGCCAGGTCGGCGTACTCGCGGGCCACCTCGTCCGGATACTTGGTGCCGCGGGCCTGCGCCAACGCCAACCCCACCAGGTAGTTCGCGGCGACCTGCGCCAGGAACGCCTTGGTCGAGGCCACCCCGATCTCCGGCCCGGCCCGGGTGTAGAGCACCGCGTCGGCCTCCCGGGGGATCTGCGCGCCGTTGGTGTTGCACACCGCCAGCACCCGCGCCTTCTGATCCTTCGCGTGCCGCACCGCCTCGAGGGTGTCGGCGGTCTCCCCGGACTGGGAGATCGCCACCACCAGCGTCGACCGGTCCAGCACCGGATCCCGGTACCGGAACTCGCTGGCCAGCTCCACCTCCACCGGCAGCCGCGTCCAGTGCTCGATCGCGTACTTGGCCACCAGACCCGAGTGGTACGCACTGCCGCAGGCGACGACGAACACCTTGTCCACATCGCGCAGCTCCTGATCCGACAGCCGCTGCTCGTCGAGCACGATGCGACCGCCGGCGAAGTGCCCGAGCAGCGTGTCGCCCACCGCGGCGGGCTGCTCCTCGATCTCCTTGAGCATGAAGTAGTCGTGGCCGCCCTTCTCGGCGGCCGCCAGATCCCAGTCGATCTCGAACGGCCGGGTCGCCACGTCGGTGTCCCCGTCGAAGTCCGACACCCGGTACCCGTCGGCGGTGATCACCACCACCTGGTCCTGCCCGAGCTCGACCGCGTGCCGGGTGTGCTCGATGAACGCCGCCACGTCCGAGGCCACGAACGTCTCCCCGTCCCCGACCCCGACCACCAGCGGCGTCGACCGGCGCGCCGCCACGATCGTGCCCGGATGCTCGGCGTGGGTGAACACCAGCGTGAACGCCCCCTCGAGCCGGCGCAGCACCGACAGCGCACTGGCCTCGAAATCCCCCGCGGTCGGCCCCTCGGCATACGCCCGGGCCACCAGATGCACCGCCACCTCGGTGTCGGTGTCGCTGGCGAACTCCACCCCGGCCTTCTCGAGCTCCACCCGCAACGGCGCGAAGTTCTCGATGATGCCGTTGTGCACCACCGCCACCTTCCCCGTCGCGTCCCGGTGCGGGTGCGCGTTCCGATCGGTCGGGCGACCGTGCGTGGCCCACCGGGTGTGGCCCATGCCGGTGGTCCCGGCGAAGTGCTCGGCCCCGACCTCGTCGAGCTCGGCCTCCAGATTCGCCAGCCGACCGGCCTTGCGCTCCACCGCCAGACCACCCGCGCCGTCCAGGACCGCCACCCCGGCCGAGTCGTAGCCCCGGTACTCCATCCGCCGCAGTGCCTCCACCACGACATCGAGAGCCGGGCGGTGCCCGACGTACCCCACGATTCCGCACATGGTTAGCAGGGTACTGGTCCGCGACCCGCCGGTAACAACTCGTCCGTGTCCCCGACGGGTGGCACGCGCGAAGCTGATCATCGGCTAACGTTCACGCCGTGGCGGCGAAACCGAAATCCCTGGCCCAGCGGCTCTCGAAACGCGGACCGCACACGGTATTGCGCGGCAACCTCGCTCTCGCAGGTCAGCCGGGCACCGTCTACACACCCGCCGAGGGGTTCGGCCTGCCCGCCGTCGCGTTCGGCCACGGCTGGATGACCGGCCTCGACAAGTACTCGAAGCTGTTCGAGCACCTGGCCTCGTGGGGCATCGTGGTCGCTGCTCCGAGTACCGAACGCGGACCGATCCCGTCGCACCTCGGGCTCGCCGCCGATCTCGGCACCACCCTCGACATCTGTGTGGGCGTGCGCCTGGGGACCGGCCGGATCAGTGTGCACCCCGATCGGCTCGGCCTGGTCGGCCACGGCATGGGCGCGGGAGCCGCGGTGCTTGCCGCGTCCCGGCGCGAGGTGGCGGCCGTCGCGGCGCTCTACCCGGCTCCGACGTCGCCCCCGGCCTCGGCCCTGGCCGCCCGGGTGCACGCGCCCGGTCTCGTGCTCGCCGCGGAGAAGGACCTCGGCTCGATGGGCAGCGACGCCGTCGCCGTCGCCCAGGCCTGGGGCGGCGAGGTGCTGATGCGGGTCGTTCACAAGGCCACCGACGACGGCATGATCGAGGGCCGACGCCTGCTCGCCTTCCTCGGCGTCGGGGGCGCGCAGCGGAACACCCAGAAGGTCACCCGCGCGCTGCTCACCGGATACCTGCTGTACCGGCTCGCCGGTGACAAGACCTACGCGCCGTTAGCCGATCCCGAGGCGGAGCTTCCCGGCTCCGAGGTGCTCACCGAGCCCGACGCGATCGACCGTGAACTCGGCACTCAGATCAACCAGCTTCTCGGACGGTAGAACTCCTCGTCGGCCGGCTCCGGCGCGCGCATCGTCCCGACCGGGAGCTCGTGCGGATCCCGGACGCGCCGTAGGGTCTCGAGGCGGCACGCGACCGCCTCCCGGTGCTCGGCGACGATGCGCTCGAAGCGGCCGGTCACAGCGGCCGTCCCGTCACTGCAGCCGTCCGATCACAGTGGCCCCGCCTCGGCCAGGACCACCCCGTCGCCGGCCTCCTGCTCGGGGTTCGGGTCGGCGCCCTCGGCCCCGGCCGTCCCGGTCCGGCGGGCGGTGTCCGCCCGGGGTCCGGGTATCCCGGCCGGCGCAGGGGGCGCACCGTCACCCGACGCACCCGCCCGCTGGGGATCGGGCGGCAGCGGTGCCGTCGACGTGCCGACTCCCGCATCGCCGTGTTCCGCAGCGCCGTCTCCCGCAGCACCCTCTCCCGCCGTGCCCTGCCCCGGAACGAGGTGTCCCGAATCGGCAACGGGTGTGGGCGGTTCCGGTTCCGTGGCTGTGGTCCCGGCCTGTGAGTCGGATGCGTGCGACGGCGCCCGTGCGGGATCCGGCGGCGCCGGTATGGCCGTCTCGACGGCCTCGGTCACCTCCTCCACCACCGTCGCGGCCAGATCGAGGACCGCGCCGGTGAGACCGCCCACAGCGGTCACAAGTCGTAGCCCCGCCGCGACCAGATCCGTGGATGCGCCCGGCGGCGCCCACGGGTCGGTCACCGGACCCACGTCCCGCACCGCCGGATCCGGTGGCGCGAGCATCGTGACGAGTTCGGCGAACACCGCCCGCACCGCGCGGTCGGTGTCGTCGCACAGGGCGAGGAAGGACTCGACCGCCGCCTCCACGCCGGGCCGGTACACCTCGTCACGCCACCGCGCGCACCAGTGCGTGACGGCGGCGCGGTCGAGATCCGGACCCCACGCGGCGAGCTGGCGTGCCGTCGGACCGTCGCCGTCCGCGGCGCCGGCCAGGATGGCGTCGATCTCCTCGACGGTGCGTCCGCCGACGGTCGTGTCCGCGAATTCGGCGGCCGCGCGGGCCTTCTCCTCGACGACGGCGAGCACCGCGGCCGCGGCGTCGGTCAGCGCACGGTGGGCGGTGCCCAGCCCTGCCCGCAGGTCCTCCCCCGCTCGCACATGGCGGACGAGCGCGTCGACCGCACCCGCCGCTCCCCCTCCCGTCCACGCCGTCGCCAGGGCGTCGACACCGGAACGATGCCGCGCGACCTCGGCATCCAGGCCGGTCTCGAGCCGGGCGAAGACGTCGGCGTCCACGAGCAGGACGGCCGGGTCCGTGCCGCGCTGCTCGTCGTAGCGTTCCTCCAGGTGCGAACAGGGCGGCAGGCCGGGAGCGTACCGCTCGGCGCGCGGAAGATGCTCGGCGAAGAAGCGCAACCCGACCCGTCCCCCGTCGAGCACCAGGTCGAGCCGCCGCTCGCCCCCGGTCACCGGGATGCCGTCGGCGGCATGTCGACGCCCCGCAGGACGGAGTCGGTCTCCTGGTCCAGCCACGCGTACCCCCCGGCCGCGCGGCGCAGCGCCGACGCGTGTGCGGCCGTCGCTGCCGACCACTCCACCACCGCGCGATGCAGTCGGTCGTAGCACGCCCGCACCGCTTCGGCCTCGGACCGGTAGCGGTCGTCGACCGCGTCCGGGCCGAAGCCGACGGTGTGGAACGCACGCGCACGGCAGTCCGCGTCGGTGGCCGAGTCCGCCAGTCCGTCGGCGACCGACCGGACCACCGCGCCGTCGAGTCCCATTCCGTCACGCACCGCGCCCCCTCCCTCGTCCCCCGGAGGATTGGACGCAGCGGGCGGCGGTTCGGTTCCCGGGCGGAGAAGCGCCTCAGACGGCGGCGACAGCTCCCGCGAGGCGATCGGCGAGCGCGCGGGCCAGTGCGTCGTCGGCGGCCTCCACCATGACCCGCACCAGCTGTTCGGTGCCGGACGGGCGCAGCAGCACCCGGCCGGACTCACCCAGTTCCCGTTCCGCGGCGGCTACCGCGTCGGCGACGGCCGGTGCCTCGGCAACCGCGGACTTGTCGGACACAGGGACGTTCACCAGCACCTGCGGCAGAGTGCGCATGACGGCGGCCAGGTCCGCGAGGGACGATCCCGTCGCCACCATCCGCTCCATGAGACGCAGACCGGTGAGCACCCCGTCACCCGTTGTGCCCAGCGCCGGCAGCACGATGTGACCGGACTGTTCGCCGCCGAGGCTGAAGGAACCGCGCCGCAGCTCCTCGAGCACGTAGCGGTCACCGACCCCGGCGGTGACGACGGTAATCCCGGCTTCGCGCATCGCCAGGTGCAGGCCCAGATTGCTCATCACGGTGGCGACGAGCGTGTCGTCGTGCAGTTCGCCGGCCTCCCGCATCCCGAGGGCGAGGATCGCCATGATCGCGTCGCCGTCGACGACGGCGCCCGTCGCATCGACCGCGAGGCACCGGTCGGCATCGCCGTCGTGGGCGAGACCGAGGTCGGCGCCGTGCTCGACGACCGCGGCCCGCAGACCCTCCAGGTGGGTCGAACCGCACCCGTCGTTGATGTCGAGCCCGTCCGGTTCCGCATGCAGCGCGACGACGGTGGCCCCGGCCGCGGCGTACGCGGCCGGTCCGACGTGCGACGCCGCGCCGTTGGCGCAGTCCACGACCACCGTCAGTCCGGTCAGCGGCGTACGCAGCGCCGACGCGAGGTGTGCGAGATAGCGATCGGCCGCGTCGGCGGCGGTCCGCACCCGGCCGACACCCGCACCGGTGGGACGTGCGACGACGCCCTCACCGTGCAGCATCGCCTCGATGCGGTCCTCGACGGTGTCGTCGAGCTTGTGGCCGCCGGCCGCGAAGATCTTGATGCCGTTGTCCGGCATGGGGTTGTGCGACGCGGAGATCATCACGCCGAGGTCGGCGTCGTAGGCGTCGGTCAGGAACGCGACCGCCGGAGTGGGCAGCACCCCGACCGACAACACGTCGACGCCGGCCGCCGCGAGACCCGCGGTCACCGCGGCTTCGAGCATCTCCCCGCTCGCGCGGGGGTCGCGGCCCACCACCGCGACGGGGCGCCGCCCCTCGGCACCGTTCGCCAGCACGGTCGCGGCCGCTCCGGCGAGTCGCATCGCCAGTTCGACCGTGAGCTCGGCGTTCGCCAAGCCTCGCACGCCATCGGTACCGAACATCCGACCCATCGAGCAAAGTCCTCCACGTCGAGAAATGCGGCCTGCGCCGCCTGCTGTCGCAAAAAGTACGTCAATGCACGAGAGCAGGCGTCCGGTAGCGAATTCTCTACCGGCGCCTGCTCTCGTGGTCGAACAGGTGCCGAGGCTGACGAGGTCAGCGTCGGCGGTACATCAGCGCTTGGAGTACTGCGGTGCCTTACGGGCCTTCTTCAGGCCGTACTTCTTGCGCTCGGTGGCACGCGGGTCACGCGTGAGGAAGCCGGCACGCTTGAGCGCGGGACGGTCCTCGGCGGTGACCTCGATCAGCGCGCGGGCGATCGCCAGGCGCAGGGCGCCTGCCTGACCCGACGGGCCGCCGCCGTGCAGGCGGGCGTGCACGTCGAACTGCTCGGTGCGCTCGACCGTGACCAGCGGCGACTTGACGAGCTGCTGGTGCACCTTGTTCGGGAAGTAGTCCTCGATGGTGCGGCCGTTGAGCACGAACTTGCCGGTGCCGGGCACGAGGCGGACGCGGACGACGGCCTCCTTACGGCGGCCGACGGTCTGCACCGGGCGGTCGAACACGATCGGCGCAGGAGCGACAGCGGCCTCCTCGGCCACGTACTCGTCCGCGGCGACCTCGACGTTCTCGGTGTCGGTGTACTCGTCGCTGTAGTTCTCGTTCACGTTCTCGGTCACTGCGCCACCTGCTTGATTTCGAACGGCACCGGCTGCTGCGCGGTGTGCGGGTGGTTCGGGCCCGCGTAGACCTTCAGCTTCTTCGCGATCGCGCGACCGAGCTTGTTCTTCGGGAGCATGCCGGTTACGGCCTTCTCCACCAGACGGTCCGGGTTCTTCTCCAGAACCTCACCGACGGTGCGGGAACGGAGGCCGCCCGGGTAGCCGGAGTGGTTGTACAGGAGCTTGTCCTGCTTCTTGTTGCCGGAGACGGCAACCTTGTCCGCGTTGATGATGACGACGAAGTCGCCACCGTCCACGTGGGGGGCAAAAGTGGGCTTGTGCTTGCCGCGGAGCAGGTTCGCCGCCTGCACCGCGAGGCGGCCGAGCACCACGTCGGTGGCGTCGATGACGTGCCACTGGTGGGTCACGTCGCCGGCCTTCGGTGTGTACGTAGACACAGATCTTCCTCGTCTATCGTGTCGCTGCTGGCCCGCGCGTCGTCGATGATCACCCTCGGCGGCCAGTTGGGACCCGAGAAGCGACGTTCGCCGCGCACGAAGCAACGACGACGTACGACACGCCAACGGGACACGATACCGGGGACGTGTCCGCCCGGTCAAAACAGCACTCGACCCGTTCGACACAGCATCCAGCCCGTTCGACACAGCACCCGGCCCGTTCGACACAGCACCCGGCCCGTTCGACACGGCACGACGTCCCGGCGGCCTCTCCACCACCGGGACGTCGCTCGTCACCCGGGTCGTCTCAGGCCTGCCACCTCCGTGCCAGCTCGGATTCGACGCTGCGCATCTCGTCGTTGCCCCGCGCCACGGCGACGGCGATCTGGTCGAGCAGCAGGTTCAGGTCGGCGGACGCCCGATCCCACTTCTGCTGGGTGACGTGGTACTCGGACCGGGCCTGCCCGTCCCAGGTCTGCACCAGCGGTTCGACCTGGGATCTGATCCGGTCGAGCGTGTCGTTCATGCCGCGCTGCAGCCCGACGACGCGCGCATGCAGGTCGTCGATGCCACCGAAGTCCTGCCGGATCACATCGGGTCCACTCATTCGTTCTCCTCGGGTCGGGTCGTGCGGACGGAATCGGGTCCGGTCGGTGCCGGACCTTCGGGGTCAGTAGGTGCCGTGGAGGCTGTCGCCGAGGACGTTCAGCGACTGCGCCTGGGCCTCGACGGTGCCCTCGTACGCCCGGCCGTTGGTGCGGATGCCGGCGACGATCGCGGCCAGCGCCTCGTTGAGCTGAAGGGCACTGCGGTCCCATCGCGACATCACGTCGGTGAACGCCATTCCCGACCGGCCCTGCCACACGTCCGGCGACGACGAGACCGTGGTACGCAGCGCCCCGAGCAGTTGTTCGAGCTCTCCGTGGGAGTCCTCGATCTGCCGCGCCGCCGTCTCCATGGTCGCGACGTCGGTCGCCACCCGATTCGAACTGCCCTGCCCTGGTTGCGTCACGCCTGTCTCCTCTGCAGTTCCGCGTTCCGTGTCCCTTCGGACCCCCGTGGCCGAAGCGGTTCGCGCCTACACCGATTGGACGCAGTGCCGGGCCGTCAGGTTCCCTTCTCGGCGAACGAGGCGATCCGCTACGCGACCGTCACCGTGTGCACGGCCTGCTCGCATTCGTTCTTGATGCCCGACCATTCGCCGGTGAGGAATTGGCATCCGACCGCGACCTGGATGCCGGACTCGACCACGACGAACCAGCGCACGAGCGAGAAGTCGTCCGGCGCCTCCACATAGGCGATCACCGGACGGTCCGCGAAGGTGGTGTCGGCGTCGAGGTCGCGGATCACCTCGCCTCGTTCGGCCGCGCGGCGGGCCAGCACCTCCCCCACGCCGGCCAAGTCCAGATGACGACGAAGAATGCTGTGCACCAGCACTATTCGGCGATCACTCCCGCCCACCGGGACGAGTTCGGCACGGTCGGCACGGGCCGGGCCACGAAGCGCCCACCCCTCCGGCAGCTCCAGCCGGACGGGCCCGAGCACGTGCCGCACCGAAGGAGCCCTCGGCGTGGGAGATCTCGTCCCCGGGGTCACGCCGCCCGCGTCGCCCGCGGCGGGATCGTTCACGATTTCCTCGTGCAGGTCCGCACGGTGCCCGGAAGTCCACACCAGGCCGACAGCTGCCACGGCTGCCACGGCGGCCACGACTGCGACGACTGCGACGACGGCAACGCCCCGACGCATCCGGCCGACCGGCCGGGACGCCGGCTCGGTGTGCAGCCAGCGCGGTGCCGCCGCCGCGTCCGCCGGCGGCTCGGGGCCGGGATCCGGCACCGCGGCCAGCATCTCGGACGCTGCGACCGGTAGCACCCGGATGCCACGGCCGAGCCGCTCGGCGATGCGCTCGCACAGCGGCATTCCGGGTGGCTCGCCCGGACTGCCCGTCACGAGGACGACGTCCGGATCGACGGACCCACACACGTTCCGTATCAGCTCGTCGAGCCGGCGGGCCCCGGCCGGAGAGTCCAGCAGCCCCTCGTCCAGGTCGGAATCCCGGGCGAGCCGGTCGACCTCGCCGTCGGGGGTGGTCAGCGCCGTCGTCGTCACACCGGCGCCGTCGACCTCCACGACCGCGTACCGCTCGCCGTCGCCCGGCGGCGCGGTGCGGCGCGCGGCGACCGCGGCGGTCACGAGGACGGCGTGCCGCGCGACCTGCCGCGCGGCCGTGTGCAGCTGCGCTCGACGACGTTCGCCCCACTCGGTGGGATGCACCACCGTCACGGTGTCGAGATCGTCCGGTGCCCCTGCCGTCGCCGCCGCGTACCCGAGCAGGGCGGCCGGGTGCGCATCGTCGTCCGAACGGGGCTCGGGCGCCGCGGCGGGAATCGTCACGGTCCGATCGGCCCACCGTGCGTGGATCCGTCCCGGGACGACCTGCATATGCAGCGTGCGGACGTCGCTCATTGCGGGGGCAGCCAGGCCGTCTGCACGAGCGTCTCCCCGTCGCGCTGCACGAGGGTGCCCCGCCCGGGCGGCATCGGACGCGGACGCGCGGTACCCACGAGTGCACCCTCCTCGCGGTTGCCGCTCATCACGAGACCGGCCGACGACAGTTCCCGCAGCCGCGCGATGACCGGTTCGAAGAGTGCCCGCCCGGCCCCTCCGGAGCGGCGTGCCAGGACCAGGTGCAGCCCGACGTCCTTGGCCTGGGGCAGGTATTCGAGCAGGGGCGTCAGCGGCGACTGGCTCGCGGCGGAGACGAGGTCGTAGTCGTCGACGACGACGAAGACCTCGGGTCCCGACCACCAGGAGCGTTCCCGCAGCTGCTGCTGGGTGACGTCGGGACCGGGCATCCGCCGCTCGAACACCGCCGCTAGGTCGCGGGACATCGCCGACAACGTCACGGCGGACGGTGCGTATCCGCCGAGGTGGTCCCCCTCCACGACGCCGAGCAGGGTGCGCCGGTAGTCCCCGACGATGATGCGGGCCTGCGCCCCCGTGCGGGACTCCATGAGGCTGCGGCAGATGCCGCGGAGCACCGTCGTCTTCCCGCAGCCCGAATCGCCGAAGACGAGCAGGTGAGGCTGTTCGGCGAAGTCGATCCCCACGGGGGCCAGTTCGGCCTCGTCGATGCCGAGCGGCACGAACAGCCGCCGTTCCCCGGCCGCGCCGCCGCCGGCGGCCCACCGGTCGCCGAGGGCGGCCAGGACGTCGGCGCGATCGACGAGGTCGGGCAGCATCCGGACGACCGGGGCGGGGCGACCCGGTGCGGCCGCGGCGACGGCGGCCACGGCGTCCGCCAGTCCCGCGGCGAGATCGACGGTCTCGGAGCTGCCGTCGACCCGCGGCAGCGCGGCCAGTACGTGCAGCCCGTCACGGTCGATGCCCCGGCCCGGCCGGCCCTCGGGTACCGCCGCCGCCTTCTTACGGCCGTACTCGGAGTCGGCGGGATCACCGAGGCGCAGCTCGAGACGGGTCCCGAGGTGGTCCCGCATCGCCGGTCGCACGTCACCCCAGCGCGGCGCGGTGAGCACCACGTGGATGCCGAAGGACAGCCCCTGGGCGGCCAGCACCGCGACCTGCGGCTCCAGGGCCTCGAAGTCCTGCCGGATGCTGGGCCAGCCGTCGATCACGAGGAACACGTCGCCGAAGGCGTCCACGTCCGCACCCGGCCCGCCGCCGGCCCGGCGACGGCGCAACTCGGCCATCGATTCGAGGCCGAGTTCGCCGAATCGGCCCTCCCGGCGCCGCAGCAGGGCGGTCAGCTCGGCGATCGTCCGGCGGACGCGGTCGGCGTCCAGCCGGTTGGCGACCGAGCCGACGTGCGGGAGGCCGGCGAGGCCGGCCAGCGCCCCGCCGCCGAAGTCCAGACAGTAGAACTGCACCTCCCATCGGACAGCCTGCCGCCGTGACCTCGTTGTTCTCCGTGTCCTCCAGGCGATTCCCAGGAACCGTGGTGGACAATAGAGGACACGATGGTATCGCATGGCACGCCTGTATTGCACGGGTAGCGCACGACGAGGAGGGCTCGAGGGCATGGCAGGACGGAAGGGGCGGCGGAGCTGGGGACGGATCCGGAAGTTGCCCAGTGGCCGGTACCAAGCCGGATACGTCGCTCTGGACGGGACCTCGTGGAACGCCCCGATCACGTACTCCACCAAGCTGGCGGCGGAGGCGTGGCTGGCCGACGAGCGTCGCCTCATGGAGTCCGGGGCGTGGACGCCGCCACCGGAGCGGGCCAACGTCGCGGCGTCCCGGACCCTCACGGTGGGCGCGTACGTCACGCGGTGGGTGGACCAGGCGTCCGGGCGGCTCAAGCCGCGGACCGTGGACGGATACCGCCGCCTGGCCCAGCTCATCGAACACTCCGCCATCGGGCCCGTGGCGTTGGCGGCCCTGTCCCCGTCCCAGGTGCGACAGTGGCGGGCGGAGCTGGACCCGGAGTACCCGACGCGCAACGCCGGGGCGTACTCGCTGCTGCGGACCGTGATGAACACCGCGGTGGAGGACGGGCTCGTTCCGGCCAACCCGTGCCGGGTCCGGGGCGGTGCCACCAAGCACCGCAAGCATGAGCCGGTGATCCTCTCCCCCGCCGATATCCGCGCGGTGGCCGCGGCGGTGCCGGTGGAGCGGTGGCGCGGTCTCGTGCTCCTCCTGGGCTTCTCCGGCCTCCGCTGGGGGGAGGCAATCGCGCTCCGCCGCCGGGACCTCACGCTCACAGAGCGGGAGGTCTCCGTGACCGTGCGACGGGCCGCCGGCCGCTCCGGCGGGCGGTGGGTGATCGACCGACCCAAGACCGCCGCCGCCCTCCGGACTGTTCCGTTGCCCGTGGAGCTCCGGCCAACGCTCCGGGAGCACATCGACGCCTACGCGGAGCCGGGCGCCGATGGGCTCGTGTTCCCGGCTCCAGGCGGCGGACCGGCCCACCGCCAGCCGTTCGCCACCGCGCTGGCCAAGGGGGCGGAGGCGGCGGGTCATGGAGGGCTCCGGCCCCACGACCTCCGCCATAGCTACCTCACCAACCTGGGCCGTGCCGGTGGCACCCTGGCGGATCTGCTGGCCCTGGGCGGTCACACCACCGCGGCCCTCACGGCCCGGTACACGCACGCCGCCCCGGAACGGAACCGGGAACTGGCGCAACGGATCTGGAAGTAACCGACTCGAACACGAGGCCCTCGTCCGGCATCCCGGCGGGGGCCTCGTCGCGTGTCCGTGAAAGCCGTCCCTTGACGTCATATTGACGGCGAAAGCCGTTATGCGGGAATGGATCCGGAAAGCCGTCATTTGACGAGACATACCCGCGTGTGTACGTTCGTGGACACAACCGGGTGCCACTCGTAGGGGAAGCCGAGTTCATCCGGGCGCAGCACATTTACAGCAGTCGGTCGTCCGTGGGTCAACACGTCCCGCGGTCCACTTCGACGTATCTAGGCGGTATCTGTGACTGCACCAACCAAGCTGGCTGTCTCGATCGATGAGGCGGCGGCCATGCTCTCCGTCAACCCGCGTACGGTCCGCCGCAAGATCGCGGCGGGTCTCATCCCCGCGTTCCGCCTCCCTGGCGGACGTACACTCCGCGTCCCCGTCGCAGCCCTCGAGGCCATCGTCGGAGGCGGTAATGGGGGTGCCCGCCCATGAGCCGCAAAGAAAACGGCCCCACCGTTTCCGGTGAGGCCGCCTCCCTGGACGTATCGGCAGTGAGTGAGTCCGCCAACGGATCCCAGCGTACCGGCCGGAAGGCGGTGGCGCCATGAGCGCGGCGTGGGAGGCCGACGAGTACGAGCCGGAGGAGTACGACCCGGAGGACCCGTGGGGCCTCATCCACGTGAACCATGACGCGCTGGCCGTGTACGAGGCGGCGGAGGGTGTCTTGGAGGATCTCTCCGACGCCGCCCTCCATGCCGTACTGGTGGACGTGGTGCTGCCGGACTGGCTGGAGATCCAGCTACCGGCGGACCATCCCGTCAACCTTTGCCGGCTGGAGCTGGCGCACCGTCAGAGCGTCCGGGAGCACCGCGCCAAGGAACAGGCCAAGCGTGAGGAGCGCGCACGGGAGAAGTCGGAGCAGACCCAGCGGACCGACGAGGAGAAGGCCGCAGAACGCCGCCGCCAGGCGGAGGAGGCGTACGCCCGCAAGGTCCGTGAGGAGCTCGTCCGGCTCCGTGCTCGTCGTGACGCGGAGGAGCACCTCCGGCGGGAGAACGAGGGAGCGGCCCCGCCGTTCGATGACGGGCTCCTGGAGGAGGTCCTGGCCCGTCCTCCGGAGCCGCCGTACCGGATCGGAGGGCTCGTGCCGTCCGACGCCGGGACGGTGATCGTGGCCCAGCGCAAGGCCGGCAAGACCACGCTCATGCTCAACCTGGCGCGGTGCCTGCTCACCGGGGAGGAGTTCCTGGACCGCTTCCCCGTGGTCCCGCTGGAGGGCCGCCTGGGATTCCTCAACTATGAGGTGTCCGCCGCCCAGTTGGCGCGGTGGGCGGACGACGCGGGCGTGGACCGCCGCCGGATGTACCTCGCCAACCTCCGGGGCCGGCGTAACCCGTTGGCCCATCCCCAGGACCGGGCGGAGCTGGCCCGGCGGATGAAGGCCCACGGCGTGGAGGCGGTGATCGTGGACCCGTTCGGGCGGGCGTACACGGGCACCAATCAGAACGACGCCGGGGAGGTGGGCGCGTGGCTCACGGACCTGGACTCGTTCGTCCGGTCGGAGGTGGGCGCGCGGGATCTGTTCCTCACGGTCCACGCGGGCTGGAACGGGGAGCGGACCCGTGGCTCCTCCGCCATTGAGGACTGGGGAGACGCCCTCGTGTTCCTCACCAAGGACGAGATGGACCGGCGGTACCTCCGGGCGGAGGGCCGGGACGTGGAACTGGGCGAGGACGCCCTGGACTACGACGCCGCCACCCGCCGCCTCACCTTGAGCGGGGCCGGGAGCCGGAAAGTGGCCGCCCGGAGGGCCAAGGCGGACAAGCTCATGCCGGTGGTGGAGCGGCTCGTCACGGAGACGCCCGGCCTCACGTGGTCCGCGCTCCTCAAGGCGGTCCGCGCCGCCCCGGACGCCGGAGAGTTCCAGGACGGGGACGCGAACCTGGCCGTCCAGCTCCTGGACGGGACGGGACATATCTGGCGCAAGGTGGGCGGCCCCGGAAAGGCGACGTTCCACTACCCGCACGGGTGGTCCGAGGACGCCGCCGGAGCCTCCGATGGCACCGCCGCCGGAACCTCTGCCAAGGGTTCCGATGGGTAGGGGCCGTTTGGCAGAGCTGGCAGAGGTTCACCGCCGCCCAAAGTCCCAGGTCGTGACCTCTGCCAACCTCTGCCAAACCTCTGCCAGGCAGAGCTTTCCAACCTCTGCCAACCCCTCTATAGGGGGTTGGCAGGGGTTGGGCGGTGGTCGGACGGATTCTCACGCTCCGTGGGCCAGGGCGGTGGGCCTCGTCGGGGCGGTGGCTACCGGGACGGATCCGCCGGGCGGCGGCGTCCCTCGTCCCCTCCCCGAACCTCACAACCCTTCACAGAACAGGACCGAACCATGACGAACGAACAGACCCCCGCCGGCCTCGAATGGATCACCACGGCGGTGGCCCCGGTCGCTCCCGGCTGGACGATCATTCGTGAGTACGACACGGACGAGGACGAAAAGGCGGTCCCGCTCCTGGCGTGGCTCACCCAGGAACTCCGTGACGAGGACGGCGGCGTCCATGGCCACCGCGTTGCTCCGGCAGACAATATCTACGGCGGAGCCCTGGACGCGGACACGACGGCGGAGAAGATCGTCCCGGACGCCGACGTGGACGCCTACCTCATCCGCCGCAAGCACGAGAACTACCGCCGTGCGTTCGCCAGGGCGGCGGCGGACGCCATGGAGGAGATCCCGGAGCTTCCCCGAGAAGACCGGAACATGGCCGCCCTCCGTATCCGGTACGCCTGCCATAACGATCTGGCACGTGCCGTGGGCGTGGGCACCGTGGCCGATTACCTCCACACCCACGGATACGTGGACCCGGACGAGGGCGGCGGCCTCGAGGTCACGGCCAAGGGAGAGGCGTTCGTGGCGTACTACCGCTAACCGGTCCCGGGGCGGTGGCACGATGCGCCGCCCCGGCTTCCCTTCCCCAACCCGACGCAACCCAGGAGCAACCCATGAGCACGTACCCCACCCTCCCCGCCGGATCGACCATCGTCCCGGCTCCCGCGGACCTCACGCTGGCCCGCTACCAGGACAACGGAGAGCACGGCTGGAGCCACCCCGTGGTGGCCCTGGCCACGATCCCCACGGGCGGCGGCGTCCTCGTGGTGCCGCTCGTCGTCAAGGGCGGCGGGATCGTCCGCGCCGACGAGGCGGCCCCGATCGACCGGACCCGCCTCGTCGGACCGGACCAGTCCATCCCGGCCCGGATCCCTCCCGTGGCGGTGGCGGTGGCGGTGACCCAGTGACCACGTACCCGGGCCGGATGCCCAAGCAACGGGACGCCCTCCTGGCCGCCGCCATCCTCCGCGCCACGCCGGACCTCCGTGGGGCGGCGTGTGCCGGTCCTCAGGCGTACCTCTGGGACGCCGGCCTGGACGGGGCCGGGGAGACCAGAGAGTCCGCCCTGGACCGTTGGCAGGCGGCGGAGGCCCGTTGCCTCACGTGTCCCGTGCTGGCCTCGTGCCGGGGCGTGGCGGCCACGGGAGGGCTGGCGGGCGTGGTGGCGGGGCGGTTGCACAACGTCCCCGGCGTCCAGGACGGTTCGGTGCCCTCCCAGCTCGTCCCCGCCCGGGGATCGACCAACCGCTACGCCACCCGGCCCGAGGTGCTCCGGGAGCGCAGACGGGAGCGGGAGCGGCTCACCCCCGGCCACGAGGAGGTGGCGTAATGCCTACCGCACCGCCGCGCCAGTGTGACCGCTGTAGGCGAACGTTCACGGGGCCGCGGTGCCCGTGCCGTGTTGCTTGGGCTGGCTCCAGGCGGACCGGCCAGACCTCCGGCGTCAACTCCAGGCGGTGGCGCAAGCTCCGTGCTCGCCTACTGGAGGAGTCCCCGCTGTGCTCCGCGTGCCACCGGGAGCTGGCGACCGTGCTGGACCACCGCGTGCCCGTGGCGGAGGGCGGGGCCATGTGGAGCGAGTCCAACCTGGCTCCGATGTGCAAGCCGTGCCACGACCGCAAGACCCAGGAGGAGGCCCAGCGTGGCCGGAGGCGGAGGCGGTGACCCTCTGCCCTTCCTGGCCCGTGATCGTCGCTCTCCGTGGCGCACAGAGCCGGGAACGACGACCAGGGGAGGAGGGGTGCAGCGATCCGTCCAGCCCTACGCCATGAAGCCCGGCCACTCGGTGCCGCGAGCGCGGGCTCCGGTAACGACCCGATTTTGAACCATAATCTGTACCAATATGGAGGTAATGCCATGACAGACAACATCACGCGGCATCTCAACGAGTCGGAGGCCACGCTCACGGTCTCCGCGGCCCTCTATGCGGCGGCGGCGGGGGACCTGGAGAGGCTCGCGGAGCTGGCCACCGGGATGGACCGGGAGGTGGCCCCCGTTGCGTTCGCCATGCTGGCCCGGTGGACCGCCGCCACGGTGGCCAAGATGGCCGGTGGCCGGTCCGCCGCCCTGGCCATCTTGGCGGACTCCACGGAGTCCGCCTACCTCGAGGCGGCGTACGCGCTCCCGGAGACCGCGGTCCATGCGGTCCTGGACGAGGAGCAGACGGACGAGGGCGGTGGGGACCGTGGGTAGGCGGGGGCCGGCGCCACGGCCACCGGCTCTGAAACTGGTCACCGGACGCCGGGAGGGCTACGACTCCGGCGGGCGGCGGATCAACCCGGGACCCGGGTTCAAACGGGAGCCGCTGGGGCCGCCGCCGGAGGATCTACCGCCCAGGGCGGCGGCGGAGTGGGCGGCGGTGGCCCCGGAGCTGGACCGACTGGAGTTGTCCAAGGCCATCGACCGTACGGCGTTCGAGACGTACTGCCGGGCCGTCCAACGGCTCCACGACGCCCAGGAGGCCATCGACCGGGACGGGCTCACGGTCCCCGGCTCCACGGGCTCGCTCGTCAAGCACCCGGCGGTGGCCATCCTCGAGGCGGCGGAGCGGTCCGTGAGGGCGTGGGCACAGGAGTTCGGGCTCACGCCGTCCGCGGAGGGCCGCCTGTCCGCCAAGGCGGTGGAGCCGGACGACACGGACAACCCGTACGCGGGCGGGTCCTCGTAGCCGGACGAGGCCGGGCGCCGGGGCGGTGGGGAAACCCGCCGCCCCGGCTTTCGTTTCGTGTCGTGACACGTTACGTAACGGAAGATCGCTAGACTCGTCCGTGAGGTGCCGGTCCGGCGTCGGGCTGCAGCCGCCCGCGGTGGGACGCCACCGCCAGCGGAAACCACGCCCCGGTCACCTCCCAGGCCAGCGGTCACAGTCCGCGGGAGCCGTCCCCGCCATCGGGGGCCATGACCCGGACCTCAATCCGTCCGTCTGAGAATCGCCCAATCTCACACGGAGAGAGCACATCTCATGTACAAGACCAAGAGTGAACGTATGGCGGACCTCCGGGCCAAGGCGCTGGAGCACACCAACGCCGCCCGCCGGATCCTGGACACTGCCAAGGCGGCGGGGCGCGACGACCTGACCACCTCCGAGAAGGCCACGTATGACGAGGCCCTGGCCAACGCCCAGCGACACGCCGAGGCGCTCCGCCAGATCCAGAGTGACGACGAGATCACCGCCAAGGCCAGGCGGCTGGCCGCCGGTATCGCGGACCCGACGAACCTGCCCAGCGGCGGCGGCGTGACCAAGGGCCGCATTGCCCTGTCCGGCAAGGCGGGCCGGGAGCTGGGCTACGACCTGGCCAAGCACATGCTTCCGGACGGGAAGAAAGAACTTGCTCCCACCGGGACCGCGGTCACCTCGTCCATCCTCCTGCCGGAGCTCGAGGAGCTGGGCCGCCCGTCCAACCGCCTTCTGGAGATCCTCCCGGCCATCGTGCCCATCTCCCCCACGTTCGAGGTCCTCGTCCAGAGGGTCCGGGAGAACAACGCCGCCCCGGTGGCGGAGGGTGAGCTCAAGCCCACCACCGTGCTGGGCCTGGAACAGATCGAGGGCAAGCTGGAGGTGATCGCGCACCTGTCGGAGCCGATCCCGCACTACTGGCTGTCCGACGCTCCGGCGCTCAACTCGTTCGTCGGTAACGAGCTCATCCGCGGCCTGCACGACGCGGTGGAGGGCCAGGTCCTCACCGGGGACGGCGTGAATCCGAACCTCCACGGCATCCTCACCACCTCCGGGATCCAGACCCAGGCGTTCACCACGGACGTGGCCCGGTCCGTCCGCGCGGCCATCACCAAGCTGGAGACCGCCGGCCACGAGGACAACCACGTGATCGTGCTCCGCCCGGAGGACTGGGAGGCGGCGGAGACCGCGCGTGCCCAGGGCTCCGGCGTCCTGGAGGCGGTGGCCAACGTGACCGAGCGGGCCGTCCGGTCCCTCTGGGGCGTGCCGGTGGTCGTCTCCACCGCCCTGCCGGTCGGTACTGGCCTCGTCATGGACCGGACCGTGGCGTCCGTCTACTGGGACGGCGCGGTGGCCGTGCGGTGGTCGGAGGTGGGCGAGGACTTCCAGCGCAACCACGTCCGGGCTCGTGTGGAATCGCGGTTCGAGGTCGTGGTGGGCACCCCGCTGGGCGTGGTGAAGGTGGCCACCGCCGCCACGCCGTAGTTGCAGACCCTCCCGGGCGGTGGGCACCGCTCCGGGAGCAACGAGAGGCCCCGCTGGTCCTTCCCCGGCGGGGCCTCTCCGTGTTTGGGGGCGGTGGCTAGAACCGCCCCATCCGGGAGCTGATATCCCGGTCCCGCCGCTCCTTGTCGGCCCACTTCCGTTCCATGGCCGCCACCTTGCTGGCCAACGGCTCCAGGTCCCGGACCGCGCGGGAGAGGCGGAGGACCTCCGCCTCAAGATGTTCGATCCGCTCCGCCTCCGTGGGCTGGGGCCGGTCCTCGTCCCCCCGCCACGTCAGATCCTCGTACGCCACGTTCCCCTCCTGTAATCGTGTTGTCCCGACCCGAGGAGTGAGCGTACGGACGCGCCCGGACACCGCCAGCACATGGTCCCCGGTAGGGCGGAGGGAAGCGGAACGGGCCTGGCGGCCCGTGCTGTCTTGAACCGATCGGAGCACCCAAGGGTGCCGGTGTCGAATACCCCTCCCCGGAGCTCCCACGGACCGCCTCTCCGCACCGCGTCGGACCACGACGAGTAGCCCGGCCCCATCGGGGACGAGCTCGTTGTGGACTCTCCGCGACGCCTGGCCAGACTCACCGGGAGAGCGCCCCGCCGGTTCGGGGATATGACCGGGCGGGCTGGGTAACGTCGGGCTCCGCGATAACGACGCCGCCCCGGATGGGGCGGAGATTGCACGAGGCCGGGGCGGCGGCCCTCCAATAGGGCCTTGACCAGCGGATACTCCGCTGACCGTGGCAGACAGTAGAACTGCACCTGTTCGGACGTGTGCGTCATCGCCATCGACAGGACGAGGCTGCGGAGCATCGTCGACTTGCCGGAGCGCGGTCCTCCGACGACGACCACGTTGCCGGCCGAGCCGGAGAGGTCCACCACCAGCGGATCCCGCCGTTGCTCGAAGGGGCGGTCCACGATGCCGATCGGCGTGCGCAGGATGCTCCGCGGCAGCACGTCACCGGTCAGCAACGACCGGGGAAGGAGCCGGTCCAGGCTCGGCGCCGCATCGAGAGGCGGCAGCCAGACCTCGTGCGCGGGTGCGCCGTGGCCGCGGACCTGCGCGACGAGGACATCGAGCACGGAGCGGCTTTCCTCGGCAGGGAGGGGATCGTCGCCGGGCTCGACCGGCTCGGGAACGGGTTCGGGCTGCGCCAGGGGCACTTCCGCGGTGGTGAACAGCCGCGGCCGGGCGGCTGCAGTGCCGTGCCGGGTCACCGACCGGTCCGAGCGGCGACGCTCGTAGGGCCCCGACACGTAGGCGGCAGCGAACCGCACGATCTCCGCCGAGTCGCACTTGAGGTATCCGGCTCCCGGCGAGGGCGGCAGGTGGTAGGCGTCGGGGACGCCGAGAACACTTCGGGATTCGTTGGCCGAGAAGGTTTTCAGTCCAATGCGGTACGACAGATGACTGTCGAGTCCGCGTAACCGGCCCTCGTCGATTCGCTGACTGGCGAGCAGCAGATGCATGTGCAGGGACCGCCCCAGCCGGCCGATCGCGGCGAACAGGTCCGCGAAGTCCGGCTGCTGCGTGAGCAACTCCGAGAACTCGTCCACGACGACGACCAGCGCCGGCAACGGTGCCAGCGCTGCACCGCCGGCGCGGGCGCGTTCGTAGTCGCCCACGTTCGCGAAGTTACCTGCCGCACGCAGAAGCTCCTGCCTGCGGTTCATCTCGCCCTCGAGGGCATCCTTCATCCGATCGACCATGGCCAGCTCGTCGGCGAGATTGGTGATCACCGCCGCGACGTGCGGCGCCGACTCGAGTCCGAGAAAGGTTGCGCCGCCCTTGAAGTCGACGAGAACGAGATTCAGCGACTCGGGGGCGTGCGTCGCGATCAGACCCAGTACCAGGGTTCGCAACAGCTCCGATTTTCCCGAGCCGGTGGCGCCGATGCACAATCCGTGCGGGCCCATGCCACCCTCGGCGGCCTCCTTCAGGTCCAGTTCGACCGGTGTGCCGTCGGTTCCGATTCCGATCGGGACCCGCAACCGGTTGCGCCCCCGCCGCGGCGACCATGCCCGGCCGGGGTCGAACTGTGCGACGTCGCCGAGCCCGAGCAGCTCCTCCCACCGGTCCGGCCGATTCTCACCGGCACCGGACTCGGCGGCCCGGTGGGTGGCTCGGTACGGCGCCAGTCGCCGCGCCGCCGTCTGTGCCTGCGCCACGCTTGCTCCGTCCGGCACCGCGAAGGTCTCCACCCGCTCGCCGGCGCGGGCACCCAGGCGTCCCGGACCGACAACGAGTTCGAGTCCGCGGGAGGCCGCCGCGACGGGCATCGACGCGCACAGGTCCAGGATCGTGACGGAGTCGAGTCCGTCGTCGAGGATCCCCGAACCCGAGCCGTGTACGCCCCCGTCGATCACGATCACCAGTTGGGGCACACCGTCGACCGGGGCCGCGTTGCGGGCGAATCGCCCGCGCCCCGTCAGGCGGTCGGCGAATGCGGCCTCGAGATCGCGGACCGACCCGAACACGGCGCGGGCGCTACCCGCCCCGTCGACGATCTCGTGGTTCTGCACGTGCGGCAGCCACTTGACCCAGTCCCACTCGTCAGCCGTGTCCGGCCCGCACACGACGGCGATTCGCAGGACCTCCGTGCTGTGGAAGGTGCACAGTTGCAGGAGCATCGCGCGTACCAGATCGCGTGCCGTGCGGCGGTCGCCGCCGAACGACACGGCCGCGAACCCGCGCAGCGACACCGCGGTCGGCAGAGCCGGCACGACCGAGTGCGCGCGCACGAACCGCCGCAGCGACACGGCTGCCACCGGTTCGAGGTCCTCGACGGGACCGGTGTCGGGAGCGATCAGCCGGGTCGCGAGACGTTGGCCGCTGAGCCCGACCCGGACGTGGCAGAAGTCGGCGTCGGTGCCGCCACGTTCCCACATGCGTACCGTCCCCGCGAGCGTCCACAGCACGGCCGGGTCGGGATGCGTCCATTCGAGGGCGCGCCGCTGCCGGTCCGCGGTGTCGTGGACCTCCCGCCGGAGACCGTCGAGATACCGCAGGTAGTCCTTTCGATCCTCGTCCGCCTCCGCCGCTTTCGCTCCGCCTCCGCGGCTGCCCGCGAACATGCCGACCATCGAGACGACCATCATGAGCGGGAAGACGAGCGACATCGGGCTCCGCGCCGCCCCGGAACCGAACATCAGCGCCACCATGCCGATCATCGCCGCGACCATCACGACCGGCATCAACTTCGCCAGGAGATTGCCCGGCGTCGAGCGCGGAATCTCCGGCGGGGCCTGCATTCCCACCTCGCCCACCGGTACGCGCGGCACCTCGCGCCGCGGCCTGCGCACGAACCGCACTGTCCCCACGAACCGCACTGTGCTCACGAACCCACCCCCACCGCCCCACCACGGCAGCCGTCCTCGCGACGGCCGTCCCCCCACGGTCGACGAAGGGTAACGCACACCGGATGGATCGGCATGCAGGCGGACGCGACGGCGTCTGCGCGAGGCGATGTCGTATCGTCTCCGCGAGGTCCGGGCGGGCGGGCGAGCCCGTCCGGACCGAAGCACGGTCGGGGGACGACGGGGGGATGGACGATGACGGCTGCGCATACCGAACCGGGGCGGATCGACCCACCCGAACTCTGCCGGGTGACCGTGCTGGCACGGCACACACAGGTCGATCTCGCCCTGCCCGGCGACGTGCCCGTCGCCTTGATCGTGCCCGGCGTCGTCGACCTCGTCGCGAGTCACCGCGCCGTCAACGACTTCGACCCCTCCGTCGAGCGGGTCGAGCCCGAAGCATGGGCGCTGGCCCGCCTCGGTTCGTCGCGGCTCGCGGCGGCACTGAGTCTGCACGAGCAGGGCGTCCGCGACGGCGATCTGCTCGTGCTCGAGGACGCGTCGACACCGGCGCCACCCCCGCTGTTCGACGACGTGACCCACAGCGTCGCGACCGCCGACGAGGCCGGGACGGGCCGCTGGTCGCCGGGCGCGGCGGCGACGGTCGCGGCAGCGGTCACCCTGTCCGCGACGGCGGTCGGTGCGGGGGCTCTGCTGCGCCTTTCCGCGCCGGAGGGACGGCTTGCCGCCGGGGCCGGCTGCGGCGCACTCGCCGTCCTGCTCCTGCTCGCCGGGATCCTGCTCGGCCGGGCCCGCGACGACCGTCGCCCCGTGGCGCTGCTGTGCGCCTGCGCGGTGCCGGCCGCCTTCGTCACCGGAATCCTCGTGGTGCCGGGGGCCTTCGGACCGGCACACTCGATGCTCGGTGCGGTCCTGTCGGGGGCCGCGGCAACCCTGGTCCTGGTCTCGGCCGACGTCGGACGGGTGCCCTTCACCGCGGTTGCCGCCGTCGCCGCGGTGGCGGCGGCCGCCTTCCTCGTCGCCACCTCGGGAATCCCCGCGTCCGCGGTCGGAGCCGGAGTCGTCGTCACGGCGATGCTGACCGTGACGTTCGCTCCCCGGCTCGCCATGAAGCTCGCCGACCTGCCGCTGCCCCCGGTACCCGGCCCCGGCGCGGGAGCACCCCGGATCGAGGACGGAGAGGACGGCCCGGACGGCGAGGACCGGTCCCTGCCCGATCGGGGCGAGCTCGCGGCGGCCGCCGCGCGGGCACGCGACCACCTCACCGGTCTCGTCGGTGCGGGAGCCGTTCTGACCGTCGCCGGTGCGTGGTGCGCGGCAGCCCCGCTGTCCGGGGACGACCCCGTCGGACCGGGCACCGCCCTGGCGCTCGCCGCTGCGGCGGTGATCATGCTGCGGGGCCGCACCTATACCGACGCGCGCCAGGCGACGCTGCTGGTGGCAGGCGGCGCATCCGTGCCGGTAGCCCTGCTCGCCGCGGCCGCGATCAGCGGATCCGTGCCGCCCGTCGCGGTCTTCGCCCTCGCCGCGGGCGTCGCGGCCGCAGCGCTGGTGTTCGGCGTGGCCGCCCCGCGTCGCTCGTTCACTCCGGTGCAGCGGCGCGCCGCCGAGCTCGTCGAGTACGCGACGATCGCGACGGTCCTGCCGCTGGCCTGCTGGGTCACGGGGCTCTACGCCGCCGTCCGCGGGATCTGACGTGGCCCGCGGGGCACGTCTCTTCCTCGTCGCTCTGGTGCTGACGACCTCGTCCTTCGGCACGGCCCCGTTCGCCGGGGCGCAGCCCCCGCCCGCCGATGCCGGGAGCCTGCCTCCCCCCGCGGCGCCCGGCCCCGTCGACGATACCGCGCAACGTTCGCCGTGCACCACCGTCGCCACCGTCGACGACACCGCCTCGATCCCGGAACCGCAACGCCTCCTGGATTTTCCGGCCGTGTGGCCGTTGACGCGCGGCGCGGGCCAGCTCGTGGCGGTGATCGACACCGGAGTGGGCCGGAACGCCAGGCTGCCCGGGCTGGTCCCCGGTGGGGACTACGTCTCCTCGGGCGACGGGACGCAGGACTGCGACGCCCACGGGACCCTGGTGGCGGGACTCGTCGCGGCCCGCCCGGTCGCCGGGTCGGGATTCGCCGGCGGCGCCCCGGACGCGCGGATCCTCACCGTGCGCCAGTCCAGCCGCCACTTCTCGGCGCACCGGCCGGACGCCGACGACCAGGATGCGCGCACGTCACCCGGCTACGGCAACGTGCGCACGATGGCGATGGCGGTGCGCCACGCCGCGGATCGCGGCGCCACCGTCATCAACATCTCCGAGGTCGCCTGCGCTCCGGCCGCAGAAGGGATCGACGACCCCGAACTCGGGGCGGCGGTGCGGTACGCGACGGAGGTGAAGGACGCCGTCGTCGTCGCCGCCGCCGGGAATGTGGAGGAGCGCTGCCGGGGGTCGAATCCGCACGGACTCGATCCGCTCCGCCCGGGCGAGGATCCCTGGCGTGCGGTCACGACCGTGGCCTCGCCGGCCTGGTACGACGACTACGTACTGACGGTCGGTTCGGTCGAGCCCGACGGCTCACCGTCGAGCTTCAGCCTGCCGGGACCGTGGGTGGATGTCGCCGCACCCGGCAGCGGTGTGGTCTCCCTGCATCCCACCGCGGACGGCCTCGTCGACGCCTATCGGGGAGCACAGGGCCCGATTCCGGTGTCGGGCACCAGTTTCGCGGCGCCACTCGTATCCGCGACCGTCGCGCTGGTACGGGCACGATTTCCGCATCTCGATGCCCGCGCCGTCGCGCTGCGGATCGAGGCCACGGCGCACGCGCCGGCCGAGGGCTGGAATCCGCGGGTGGGACACGGCGTCATCGACCCGTTCGCGGCGGTGACCGCCCCGTGGACGGAAGAGCGTCCGCAGGTGCCCCGTTCGGTGGCCGTCGCATCCCCGGCACCACCGGCGCCGACGGATCAACGGCCCCGGAACGTCGCGGTCGTCGCGGCGACTGTGGTGCTCGTGATCGTGGGAGCGACAGCGTCGCTGCGACGCCGGCGTCAGCTGCCGGCGCCGACCGGCGCCGGGTCCGGATCGGGTGCGACGCCGTCGTGAGCGACGAGCGCCTCCGCCCGCCCGAGTGCCGGTCCCGGCGCGAACAATTCGACGATCTGCCACGGCGCGGGCACGGGTTCGGAGAATCCCAGGGCGGTCGCGGCGTCCGCGTCGACGATGCCGTACCGCACGCCGGTGTCGGCGACGTAGAAGAGGGCGCCGCGCCGCGCACTGTCCGGCGCGACGGAGGTGGTCTGCACGAACGCGCCGCGGCCGGGCGCGAGGTACGCGCTGTCGGCCTCGGGCCCGCCACCGTCCGCCTAAGAGCGTGTCTTGTATGGGTCGGATCCTGTGTACGGCATGATGCATGGCGTGGTCGATGCGTTGTCTACTCGGTTGGTGCCGGATGCGTTGTGGGAGATCGTCGAACCGCTGCTGCCTCGGTTCT
>Ga0255338_1000770_pt1 | contig 81515 bp, 65 predicted proteins | sample MeOH1_35cm_T4_19_FD_203715 | JGI IMG/M metagenome (GOLD analysis project Ga0255338, IMG submission 203715) | Sandy soil microbial communities from University of British Columbia, Vancouver, Canada - MeOH1_35cm_T4_195 | ecosystem: Engineered > Artificial ecosystem > Sand microcosm > Unclassified ... | reverse complement strand
AGGGCGAGCAGGGCATGAACATGGCCCGGCTGATCAGCTTCCGCGCGGGCCTGCCCATCACCGCCGGCGCCGCCACCATCAACCGCTTCTGCGGCAGCAGCCAGGAGACCATGCTCATGGCCGCCCGGGCCATCATGGCGAACCAGGGCGACCTCTTCCTCACCGGCGGCGTGGAGAGCATGTCCAAGGTGCCCATGATGGGCTTCAACCCCAGCGTGGATCCCTACATCAGCGAGCACTACCCCGCAGCCTACTGCTCCATGGGCATCACGGCCGAGAACCTGGCCAAGGAATACAAGATCTCGCGCAAGGACCAGGACGAGTTCGCCTACCAGAGCCACCAGAAGGCCGCCGCCGCCTGGAAGGCCGGGAAGTTCGAGAAGGAGATTGTCCGCTTCGAGGCCAAGGGCCTGGACGGCAAGCCCGTCACCCTCCAGCAGGACGAGTGCATCCGCGCCGAGACCACCCTCGAGAAGCTGGGCGAGCTGAAGGCCGCCTTCATGGTCGATGGGTGCGTCACCGCTGGCAACAGCTCCCCTGTCACGGACGGCGCGGCCTTCATGCTGGTGATGGAAGAAGGCCTGGCCAAGTCCCTGGGGCTGAAGGCCCGGGCCCGGATCATCGGTGGTGCGGTGGCCGGCGTGGAGCCGGACCGCATGGGCATCGGCCCCGTGCCCGCCGTGAAGAAGGTGCTGGACCGCTTCGGCCTGAAGCTCGACCAGATCGACGCCATGGAGCTGAACGAGGCCTTTGCCGCCCAGAGCCTGGCGGTGATCCGGGAGGGCGGCTACGACATGGCGAAGGTGAACGCCTGGGGCGGCGCCATCGCCGTGGGCCACCCGCTCGGCGCCAGCGGCGCGCGCATCATCACGACCCTGCTGAACCGCCTCGAAACCGACGGCGGCAAGTACGGCATCGCCACCATGTGCATCGGCGGCGGCCAGGGCATCGCGTCCATCATCGAGAAACTCTGATTTTTTAACCGCAGATGACGCAGATGTCGCAGATGACGCAGATGGATTCAGGGGACCCTCGCACTTTCGCCATTCTTGGCGCGGCGATGGAGGTCCATCGGAACCTCGGCCCCGGCTTTCTTGAATCGGTGTATCAGGAAGCGCTGGCGGTCGAATTTGAGTCCCGGGGGATCCCCTTTCGCCGTGAAGTTGAACTCCCGGTGGTTTACAAGGGGCACCCCTTGAAAACCACCTTCCGCGCCGACTTCATTTGTTTTGAAGGCGTGATCCTGGAACTGAAATCCATCGTGAAACTGGGGCCAAACGAAGAAGCCCAGATCCTCAATTACCTCAAGGCCACAGGGTACGAAGTCGGCTTACTGGTCAATTTCGCCGAATCCCGGCTGACATACAAAAGATTCGCGAACTCCAAATCTGCGTCATCTGCGCCATCTGCGGTTTCAAATTAGGAGTTTTTATGGCTATCAAGAAAATTGGAGTCCTCGGTTCCGGCGTGATGGGCTCGGGCATCGCGGCGCATGTGGCGTCGGCGGGCTGCCAGGTGGAGCTGCTGGACATCGTCATCGACGAGGCGGCGCCGGACAAGCTGGCGGAAGGCGCGCTGGCGGCGCTGGCCAAGTCCAAGCCGGCCCTGGCCATGCACCCCTCGTTCCTCAAGAAGATCCGGCCCGGCAACCTGCGGGATCACCTGGACCGCCTGGCGGACTGCGACTGGGTGGTGGAAGTGGTGAAGGAGGATCTGGCCATCAAGCGGGAGCTGTACGGGCGTCTGGAGCCCAAGCTCAAGGCCGGCGCCTGGGTCAGCTCGAACACGTCGGGCATCCCCTTGAAGTTGCTGGTGGAGGGCCGCAGCGACGCCTTCCGGCAGCACTTCGTCATCACGCACTTCTTCAACCCCGTGCGCTACCTGCGGTTGCTGGAGTTCGTGAAGGGCCCCGAGGTGGATGAGAAGGAGGCCCAGGCCTTCCGCACCTGGCTGGAGGAGAGCCTCGGCAAGGAGGTCGTGCCGGCCTACGACAGCCCCACCTTCATCGGCAACCGCATCGGCATCCACAGCATCATGGCCACCCTGCAGCTGGCCCTGGAGGAGAAGATCCCCTTCGAGGTGCTGGATTCGGTGCTGGGCGACGCGGCCGCCCGGGCCAAGAGCGCCGCCTTCCGCACGGCGGACCTGGCGGGCGTGGACATCCTCGCGGCCACCGCGAAGAACGTCTACGACCTGTGCCCGAACGACGAAGTGCGGGATGTCTTCAAGTTCCCGGAGTTCCTCCAGTACATGCTGGACAACAAGCTCCTGGGCAACAAGACGAAGCAGGGCTTCTTCAAGAAGGGCCCGAAGGATGCCAAGGGCAAGAAGAGCTTCCTGGCCCTGGACCCCGCCACTCGCGAGTACATTCCGCAGGTGAAGCGGGACTGGCCCATCCTGAAGGAGCTGAAGGGCATCGACGACCCCGCGGAAAAGGTCAAGACGCTGCTCACCAGTGATACGGAAGCCGGCCGCCTGGCCTGGCGCTGCATCGCGCCGAACCTCACCTACGCCGTGAACCGGCTGGGCGAGGTGACGGACGGCCCCCTGAACGTGGACCGCGCCATCAAGAACGGCTTCGCCTTCGAGCTCGGGCCCTTCGAGACCTGGGACACCCTGGGTGTCGAGCGGGTCGTGGCCCGCATGAAGTTCGAGGACCTGCCCATCGCGCCCCTCGTGGAGCAGATGCTGGCCAAGGGGATCACCAGCTTCTACCGCTGGGAGCACGGCGTCCCCGTGGCGCAGCTCAATCCCAAGACCCTGGCCTACGACGCGATCCTCGAAGACAAGCGCGTGATCATCCTCAAGCGCGAAGAGGGCCGCGGCAAGGTGGTGGCCGAGAACGGCAGCGCCCAGCTCCTCGACCTGGGCGACGACGTGGCCTGCCTCAGCTTCCGCAGCAAGATGAACGCCCTCGACGACGGCATCATCGGCCTCATGGAAGACACCATCCAGAAGCACGTGCCCGGCCGCTTCAAGGGCCTGGTGGTGGGCAACCAGGGGCAGCACTTCAGCGCCGGCGCCAATCTGGTGATGGTGCTGAACGCCGCCAAGGACAAGCAGTTCGACCTCATCGAGGAAGTCGCCCGCCGCCTGCAGTACGCGGCCCGCATGCTCACCTATGCTCCGTTCCCCACGGTGGCGGCGCCCTTCAACCTGGCGCTGGGCGGCGGCTGCGAGGTCACCATGGCCTGCCAGCGGGCCGTGGGCCACGCCGAACTGTACATCGGCCTGGTGGAGGTGGGCGTGGGCGTGATCCCCGCGGGCGGCGGCTGTCTCCAGATGCTGCTCCGCATGGAGGAGGCCATGGCCGCCAAGGGCGAGCTGGGCCCCATGCCCAAGGTGAAGGCTGCCTTCCAATTCATCGGCACGGCGAACGTGAACACCAGCTTCGATGAGGCCCAGCGCAACGGCTACCTCCGCCGCACGGACCGCCGCGTGATGAACAAGGCCTTCCTGCTGAACGAGGCCAAGCAGGAAGTGCTGAAGATGGCCGCGGACTTCCAGCCCGTGAAGGAACGCACCCTGCGCCTGCCGGGCCGGGGCGGCAGCGAGGCCCTCAAGATGGCCGTCCGGGACTTCCAGCTGCAGGGCCTGGCCAGCGAGCACGACGCCATCATCATGGGCGAGCTGGCGAACATCCTGTGCGGCGGGGATGTGAGCCTCGTCCAGGAGATCAGCGAGGAGCGGATCCTGGAGCTGGAGCGGCAGGCCTTCGCCCGCCTCTGCAGCTACGAAAAGACCCAGGCCCGCATGGATGCCATCCTGAAATCAGGGAAGCCCCTGCGGAATTGACCCAAACTACCGCTATGTTGTGACTTAAGCCGCCTTTTCCCGGGCGGCTTTTTTTTGGTGTTGCCAGGGTGTGACCAGGTCGGAACACTTGGGGCGGTCCACATCGGAACCAGACAATCAGGAGGCACTGTGAGCGGGAATTCTCAGTCAACTCCACGCGTAGCGGCCATCGTGGGCCCCTACCTCTCCGGAAAGACCTCCTTGATGGAGAGCCTTCTCTTCGTGGCGGGCGCTCTGCCGCGCAAGGGCTCCGTCAAGGAGGGGAACACCGTCGGCGACGCCTCCATGGAAGCCAAGGCCCGGCAGATGAGCGTCGAGGCCAGCCTCGCGGCCTGCACCTACCAGGGCGAGAGCTGGACGCTCATCGACTGCCCGGGATCCGTCGAGTTCCGCCAGGAGTCGGTCCACGCCCTCATGGCCGCGGACATCGCCGTGGTGGTGTGCGATCCCGACCCGGCCCGGGCTCTGATGGCCGCGCCCGCCCTGAAGTTCCTCGACGACCACAAGATCCCCCACGTCATGTTCATCAACAAGATGGAGGCCGCCGGCAGCGCCGGAAGGCTGAAGGACGTGCTCAACGCCCTTCAGATGGTGTCGGAGCGCCCCCTGGTGCTGGTGGAGATCCCCATCCGCGAGGGCGATCAGGTCACCGGCTACGTGGATCTCATCAGCGAACACGCCTACAAGTACGAAGCCGACAAGGATGCGGACCTGAAGCAGCTGCCGGAGTCCCTGCTGCCCGAGGAGCAGGAGGCCCGCCAGCTCATGCTGGAGAAGCTTGCGGACTTCGATGACCACCTCATGGAGGAGCTGCTGAGCGACCTGGCGCCCTCGCTGGAGGAGGTGTCCGAAGACCTGGCCAAGGATGTGCGCGACGATCTGCTGGTGCCGGTCTTCTTCGGTTCGGCGGACAAGGACGCCGGCGTCCGCCGCCTCTTCCAGGCCCTGTGCGACGAGGCGCCCCGGGTGGACGTCACCGCCGCGCGGCTGGGCATCCCCGAGGGCAAGGACGCGCTCGTGCAGGTGTTCAAGAGCGTCCACGCCCAGCACGTGGGCAAGCTGAGCATCTCCCGAGTGTGGCGCGGCGAGGTGGCCGATGGCGCCATCCTCGCGGGCAACCGGGTGAGCGGCATCAACCGGCTCTTCGGTTCCCAGCAGATCAAGCAGCAGAAGGCCGCGGCTGGCGAGGTGGTGGCCCTGGGCCGCATGGATGAGGTGCGCACCGGCGAAGTGCTGACGCCCAGCGCCAAGCTCGAGAGGGACTGGCCCGAGCCCCTCCAGCCCATGCTGGCCCTCAGCCTGCACACCGCCAAGAGCGGCGACGACGTGAAGCTGTCGCTGGCGCTGCAGAAGCTCTGCGAGGAGGACGCCTCCCTCCAGGTGGAGCAGAACGCCGAGACCCAGGAGCGGATCCTCTGGGGTCAGGGCGAGGTGCACCTCAAGTGCGCCCTGGACCGCCTCAAGAGCCGCTTCGGTCTTGATGTCCAGCAGCACCCGCCCATGGTCCCCTACCGCGAGACCTTCACGAAGGGCGCCAAGGTGCACGGCCGCCACAAGCACCAGACCGGTGGCCACGGCCAGTTCGGCGACGTGTGGTTCGAGATCAAGCCGCTGCCCCGCGGCACGGGCTTCCAGTTCGAGGAGCGCATCGTGGGGGGCGTGGTGCCCAAGAACTTCTTCGGCGCCATCGAGCACGGCGTGGTGGACTGGATGAAGCGAGGCCCCCTGGGCTTCCCCGTGGTGGACATCCACGTGGCCCTGGTGGACGGCAGCTACCACACCGTGGACAGCTCCGACATGGCCTTCAAGACGGCCGCCCGCATCGGCATGACCGAGGCCGCGCCCGTCTGCCACCCCGTGCTGCTGGAACCCATCTCCGAGGTGCACATCAGCGTCCCCAGCGAGTACACGCCCAAGGCCCAGCGCCTGGTGACCGGAAGGCGTGGGGGCCAAGTCCTCGGCTTCGACGCCAAGCCCGGCTGGAAGGGCTGGGACGTGGTCTCCGCCTACATCCCCCAGGCTGAGATGAGCGACGTCATCGTGGAGCTCCGCAGCCTCACCATGGGCGTCGGCTCCTTCACCTGGGCCTTCCATCACCTGCAGGAGCTCATAGGCCGCGATGCCGACAAGGTGGTGGAAGCGCGGAAGGCGACCAAGGCGCCGGCGTAATCGTTTCTCCCGGGGGTTCCCCGCTCCGCTTCGCTGCGCGGACACCCCCGGGCCCCCACAAACGAGCCCGGCCAGGCCGGGCTCGCCCTGCATCAATCCCATCGCGGCACTGGCCTGGCGGGCCGGAGAATAGGAAAAGCCATAAAGCCTTTCGGATGAGACAATCTATCTCCGGATTCCCGCCAGGAAATCCGGAGCATGGAGCGTCCCTTTGGCCCAGAAAGGCGTACAGATCATCACGGTGGAACCGGACAGCCTGGCCGAGGAGGCCGGGATCCGTCCCGGCGACACGCTGCTGGAGATCCATGGCGAGGCGGTGCTGGACCAGCTGAACTACCAGTTCCTCATCACCCGGGAGGACGAGGCGGAGGTGCTCGTCCAGCGGCCGGACGGCAGCACCTTCCAGGCCTTCGTGGAGAACGGCGGCGAGGGCATCGGGGTGGATCTGGCCCAGGATGAAGTCAAGGTCTGCAAGCAGAACTGCGTGTTCTGCTTCGTGCACCAGATGCCCAGGGGCTTCCGGAAGTCGCTCTACCTGAAGGACGAGGATGTGCGCCTGTCCTTCCTCTACGGCCACTTCACGACGCTCTCCAGCAGCGATGACGCGGAACTGGACCGCATCGTGCGCGAACGGCTGAGCCCCATCCACGTCTCGGTGCACGCCACGGATCCTGCGGCCCGGGTGAAGGTGGTGGGCAACCCCCGCGAAGGCCACATCCTCCGCAAGATCGACCGGCTGCTGGAGGGGGGCATCGATGTCCACACCCAGGCGGTGGTGGCGCCGGGGCTCAACGACGGGGCCATCTGGCAGCAGACGGTCGACGACCTCTGGGGCCGAAGCCTGGGAGGGGGGAAGAAGGGTCGGGGCAGCGTCCTGAGCCTGTCCTGCGTGCCCGTGGGACTCACGGCCCACCGGGAGAACCTGCCCTCGGTGCAGGATGTCGACACGGCCTTCGCCCGGGACTGGGTGGCCCGCTGGATGCCCGAGGTGCGGAAGCACACCAGGGCCAATGATGGCGAGCCCTGGCTGCTGCTGGCGGACGAGTGGTTCACCCGGGCGGGCATCGAGGTCCCCGGGCGGGCCTTCTATTCGCGCTCCTGGGCCCAGCTGGAGAACGGCGTGGGCCTGGTGCGCCGCTTCCTGGAGCACAGCCGCCGCTTCATCAAGAGCCCCCGCGCCAAGGGCTTCGCGGGGCGGCGGGTGCTGCTGCTGACGGGTTCGAGCTTCGCGCCCACCCTTTCGCGGGTGGCCGCCGAGCTGAACCGCGCCGTGGGCAGCCACCTGCGCGTGGTGCCGGCCCGGAACTTCAGCTTCGGGGACAGCGTCACCGTCGCGGGCCTGCTCTGCGGCGAGGACCTGAAGTACGCGGCCCACGCCGATCGGGAGGCCAAGGGCGGGAGCTCCGGCTGGGTGGACGCGGTGGTGGTGCCCTCGGCCAGCCTGCGCACCCACACGGGCCCCACGGACCAGTACACCCTGCGCGGGGTGGTGGTGCGGGAGGAGGGCACCTTCCTGGACGACCTGACCCTGCCCCAGATGGCGGCGGAACTGGGCGTGCCCACGGTGCCCAGCGGCGCCAACCTGTCCCATCTGCTGGACCACCTGGAGGCCGCCGACCGCGGCGCCTTCCGGGGCGGGGCCCTGGCCTCGGCCTTCCACACCGCGGGCCTGAACCTGCCGCAGGGTGCGTACAACCCCTGATTGGCTCCTTCTCTTCAAAGAAATGGAATGAATGAAAGCGGAAGACAGCAGAGGAGCGGAGGATAGCTGAGAAAGAAAAATGCCGTTCTCCGCTTTCCTCAGCAACTCCCCTTCCTCCGCTTATCAGATTCTTTATTGTCCAGCCTTGGATGACTCGAGGATGACTGCTTCCATTCCCGCCCTGTCCCGCCGCCGCATGGTGGCCCGCGCGGAACTGGCGGGCTCCGCCCTCTGCTTCGGCCTGATGGCCATCCTGGCGCGGAAGCTGACGCTGCCGGGCATGGGCTTCACGGCGGGCCACCTGGCGGTGCTGCGCTTCGTGGTGGGGGCCCTGGTGAGCCTCGCGGCCTTCGGCCTGATCCCGGGGCTCTACCGGCCGAACAACTACCGCCTGCTGGTGACGCGGGGACTGTCCGGCGGCGCGGTGGTGGTGCTCTACTTCTACGCCCTGGCCCACATCCCGGCGGGGGAGGCGGGCATCCTCTACAACGTGTTCCCCGTGATCGCCGTGGTGATGTCCCTGGCGCTCTTCAAGGAGCGCCCCAGGATCCACCTCTGGCTGGCCATCCTCGCGGCTTCCCTGGGCGTGGTGCTGGTGCTCAGCCAGGGGCATCTGGGGCTGGGCCTCGGGAAGGGGGAGCTGGCCGCCCTGGCTGCGGCCGTCTTCGCGGCCACCAGCGCCAACGCCATCCGGGCGGCGCGCCACACGGAGAACGCCGCCACCATCTTCTTCTTCTTCTGCGTGGCGGGGCTGCCCGTGGTGCTGCCCTTCGCCCTCTCGCCCTGGCCCGGCCTCGCCCAAGGGGGCCTCGGCGCCTGGAGCCTGGCGGTGCTCATGAGCCTGCTGGCCCTCGGGGGCCAGCTGCTGATGTCCGAAGCCTACGGGACCCTGGCCGTGTCCGAGGCGGCGGTCTGGCTCCAGCTGCTGCCGATCGTCCAGTACCTGCTGGCGGTGCCCCTGCTGGGGGAGCGCGCCACCGGGGCCGGACTGGCGGGCGTCCTCATCACGGTGGCGGGGGTGGCCTACGGCACCGTCCTCGGACACCGCCAGCGGGCATGAAAAAGGGCCCCGGATGGGGCCCTTTCCGTGGAATCGGGAGCGCCTAGCTGACGGGCGCGGCCACGATGCGCTTCTTGAGGGAGACGGCCACTTTCACATCGCCGCCATCCTGGCCCTGGAACTTGTCCAGGTTCTCGAGGGACTTCTTCTTCGCCAGATCCGAGGCGACGCGGATGGCATCGAGCACATCCACCATGGCCTGGAACTTCACGTCCTCGTCCACCTTCAGGAAGACCTTCCGGTAGTTGAGAGGCTGCAGCATCACGGCATCAGGCAGCTTGTCCTTGATGCCCTGGGCGTCGATCTTGTCCTGCTGGAGGGTCATCGAGCCGTCCTGGTCCACCTGGATCAGGATGTTGTTCGGATCGGGCTTGGGCGGGGTGGAGGTCTGGACGACCTGGGGCACCACGACCTTCATGGCCTTGCTGAGACCAGGCACCATCACGATGAAGACGATCAGGAGCACCAGCACGATGTCGATCAGCGGGGTGACGTTGATATCGGTTTTCGCCTTGCCTTTTGCGCCGCCGGCATCCATCAGTTACCCCCTTCCTTCTTGGTGTCCTTGTCCTCGCTGGTCACGATGGAGGCCTCGTCGGCGCCACCCTTCCGGCAGGACTGGAACAGCTCATTGATGTACTTGAAGGGCAGATCGGCGTCGGCCTTGACGAACACCCGCTTGTCGTTCAGCTGGGACACGTTGCGGTTGATGTAGTCCTCGAGCTTCTGGCGCTGGCCTTCGTCATTGATGAAGAAGCGCTCGTCCTTGGCGTCCTTGTCGTCGATGAGCACGGCGCCGGGGCCGATCACTTCGTACTTGTCATTGCGCTTGGAGGTCAGCATGAGGGTCAGGTACTTCTGGCCTGCGTCCGCCTGCTGGTCCACCTTCGGGGCATGCTTGGCCAACGGCAGCTTCACGGCGTTGTTCACGGCTGGGGTGATCACGATGAAGATGATCAGCAGCACCAGCACGATGTCCACAAGCGGCGTGACGTTGATGTCGGACTTCATCCCACCCTTGGAACCACCTGTATCCATGGTGTGTTCTCCTCAGAAAATCGCCCGGGAGCTCGCGCCCCCGGGCTGGGTGGCGGATCCCTAGCTCTGGCTCTCGCGGCGGATGAACTCGTCGATCATCTGGGAGGCCGCATTGTTGATGTTGGTGACGACCACATCCTGCTTGTTGGTCAGCAGGTTGTAGATCCACACGGCCGGGATGGCGACGAACAGGCCGAGCGCGGTGGTGGCCAGGGCCTCACCGATGGAGCCGGCCAGGGCGTTGATGTCGCCAGCGCCCTTGGTCTTCAGGTCGGAGAAGACCTTGATGATGCCGATCACGGTGCCGAGCAGGCCGATGAAGGGGGCCAGCGCGCCGATGGTGCCCAGGCCGCTCATGCCCTTCTTGAGGAGCTCGACCACTTCGGCGGTGCCACGCTGGATGGCGCGTTCCACGGGCTGGATGGCGTCGTGGTTGGGGTTCATGGTCTTGAGCTGCTTCTCGTACTGGAAGATGTCCAGGCCGTGCTTCAGCACCAGGGCGATGTGGCTCTTGTTGTGGGTGGTGGCGGCGCGCTTGGCGGCCTCGAAGTCACCGCGGCGGAGGGTGTCCATGAAGAGCTTGAGGAACTTGTCGGAGGCCTGCTTGCTCTGCGCGTAGGTCACGAAGCGCTCGATGGCCACGTAGATCTGGTAGGCCATCAGGATGAACAGGACGGTGATGATGAACTTGTTGGCGATGGACGCAGCGCGCCAGATCTCGGCCGCGGAGAAGCTGTCGTGGCCGCCTTCGGCAAGCCCGAGCATCAGGGGGGTGGCAAGCAGGTTCATGAGGTTTCCTTATGGAATGGAGAAAGGGTTGGACGTGGGAAGGGGCGCGGGCTACCGGAGCCGGAACGGCATCGTGAGCTTGAAGCGCGCGTACTGGGGAGTGCCGTTCAGGAGGGCGGGCTCGAACTTCCACTGCATGGCGTAGGCTTCGGCCGTGGGTCGCAGCTGGGGAGGACCCTCCTTCGCGATGGCCGAAGTGGGCACGCCATCGGGGCCGACCACGATCTCCACGACCACCGTGCCCTGGATCTTGGCGATCTTGGCGAGGGCCGGATAGGGCGGGGCGGGGGGCTGGTACTTCACCTTGATCTGGCTGAAGTCGAAGTCCACCACCTTGCCGGTGCCACCGACGACACCGCCGACCACACCGCCGACCACACCGCCGATGACGCCGCCGGGGACACCGCCGGGGACACCGCCGGGGACACCGCCCAGGGAGTGGTCCTGCTTGGGAAGCTCTTTGGGCACCGTCTCGGGCACCACTTCCTGGCGCGGGTCGATGGGGGTGGTATCCACCTTACCTGTGGACACGGCCATCGGCGGCGGCGGTGGCGGTGGCGGGGGAGGCGGAGGAGGCGGCGGGGGCGGCGCGGCCTCAGCCTGCTCGGCGAGGTCGATGGCCATGGTCTTGAGGACCTTCTGACCCGTCTCCGTATGCTTCGCCAGCTGGAAGGCCACGAGCGCGAACAGAGCGTACATGGCCACCGTCGTGGGGATGGTGACCTTGGGGTTACCCCGCCGGATGGCATCGTTCCCGGCGGCGAGGGAGGACTTGTAGACTGCGTCCTCCAACGACTCCACTGGAGCGGCCGGCTTTCCGGGGGTTGACTTCTTGGGATCTTTGCTCATGCGACTCCCGTGAAAGATCCAGGGGAAAAAACAGCGAGCCGAACCGACGGGAACATCGATCCGGCCACGGAGATGGAGATAAAGAACTGGGGCGAGCCCAACGGCTAAGATGGCAAAGGGCGGACGGATGGTCAAGCTGGAATAACGGGCGCAATCCCCCGTGAACAGGGCATTCGGCGTTTTTTTGCTGGCTTTCGCAACACCCATCTGCGTTTCAAAAGGGTGGAATTGTTAATTTTTGTTAAGGAAGTCGAAACTCCCCATGCCAAAGATCACAAGTCCCTATTTCTCATTCATCCACGAGTCCCAGAGCGCTTTGGGGCCAGCCCGGGCCGGGCGGTTCCATACCTCACATGGTGAGGTCGAGACACCCGCGTTCATGCCCGTGGGGACTCAGGGAACGGTGAAAGGCATCACTCCGGTCCAGCTTCGGGACATCGGTCCCCAGGTGATTTTGGGGAACACATACCACTTGGGGCTCCGGCCCGGGGACGCTCTGGTGGCCCGGCACGGCGGGCTGCACCGGTTCATGGGCTGGGAAGGGCCCATCCTCACGGACTCCGGGGGCTTCCAGGTCTTCTCCCTGGCTTCCCTGAGGAAGATGACCGAGGAGGGGGTCACCTTCCAGAGCCACCTGGACGGCAGCCCGCAGTTCCTGTCGCCGGAACGCAGCCTGGAGATCCAGCGGAACCTGGGTTCCGACATCTGCATGGCCCTGGACGAGTGCCCCCCGGGCCGGATGGAGCGGTCCAAGCTCGAGGTCAGCATGGACCGCACCACGCGCTGGCTGGCCCGGAGCCGGGCGGTGCCCCTCCAGGCCCACCAGGGGCTCTTCGCCATCAACCAGGGCGGCACCCACCTGGATCTGCGGCGGCGCCACCTGGCGGAGGCCCTGGAGCTCGACGCGAAGACCCCCTTCCAGGGCTTCGCCGTGGGCGGCCTGAGCGTGGGGGAGCCCAAGGATGAGATGAACGCGGTGCTGGCGGAGTTCGTGCGGGAGCTGCCGGCGGACCGGCCCCGCTACCTCATGGGCGTGGGGACGCCGGAGGACCTGCTCTTCGGCGTCGAGCAGGGGGTGGACCTCTTCGACTGCGTGCTGCCCAGCCGCGAGGCCAGGCACGGCCGCATCCTCACGAGCCGGGGCAAGCTCAACCTCAAGAACGCCCGGCACCGGGAGGCGGACCTGCCCCTGGACCCGGATTGCGCCTGCTACACCTGCCGGACCTTCAGCCGGGCCTACCTGCACCACCTCTTCCGCTGCGGCGAGCTGCTGGGCTTCACGCTGAACACGATCCACAACCTGAGCTACACTGTGGGGCTCACCCGCGCTGCGCGGCAGGCCCTGCTGGAAAACCGCTTTCCGGCGTTCGCCCAGACCGCGCGCGCTCGATGGCAGACCGAGGAGCCCTAGATGATGATGTACGCCCTTCTTCAGCAGCCCGCGACCGGTGGTCCGGCCTGGATCCAGTTCGTGTTCATCGGCGGCATGGCCCTGATGTTCTACTTCCTACTCATCCGCCCCCAGAGCAAGGCCCGCAAGGAGATGGAGGCCCGCCTGTCGAAGCTGAAGGCCGGCGACGAGGTCGTCCTGACCTCCGGCCTCTACGCCACCATCGACCGCGTCGAGGACAAGCACATCTGGCTCAAGCTCGGTGGCTCCGTGGTGAAGGCCCGGCGCGCGGCCGTGGCATCCTTGGCCAACGAACCCGAAACTCAGAACTGATCTTCCCGACCTGCCGGGCCGGGACCAACGCACCACTGTTGGCCCGTCCCGCCTTCTGTTAGGAGCGCCCCGTGACCAAACGGAGCCTCTGGCGCCTCGCCATCGTCCTCGCCGTGCTGTTCGGCTGCGGATATTTCTTCACGCCCCTGTCCAAGGTGAAACTGGGCCTCGACCTCCGGGGCGGCGTCCACTTCGAGCTGGAGGTCCAGGGCCAGGAGGCCCTCGCGGCCGACCTGCGCGACAGCAAGGACCGCCTCGCGTCCCGCCTCAAGGAGAAGGGCCTGCCGGGTGCCACGGTGCGCGTGGATGGCGCCGCCCTCCGCGTGGAGGGCGTGGGCGCCGATCAGAAGGCCACCGTGGAGAAGGTCGCCAAGGACTTCTTCCCCGGCTACGCGTCCGCCTCCGAGGGGGATTCGTTCCTCCTCTCGCAGAAGGACTCCTACCAGAAGCAGCTCAAGGACGACGCCAACAAGCGGGCCCTGGAGGTGATCGAGAAGCGCATCCGCGACATCGACCCCGCCAACGTGCTGGAGCCCGAGATCACCGCCAGCGGCGCCGAAGGCAACCGCATCGTGGTGGAGATCCCCGGCATCGAGGAAGGCGACCGCGAGCGCATCAAGACCCTGCTGGCCACGCCCGGCCACCTGGAGCAGCGCCTGGTGGCCAAGGGTCCCCAGGTCTACTTCCCCTCGAAGGAAGCGGCCCTGGAGTTCTTCAAGGGGCAGATCCCGCAGGAATTCGAGCTGTTCCCCGAGATCGAGAGCGAGCGCCAGGCGCGCCGCACCGGCCAGGCACCCGCGAAGGCCAAGCCCGGCGAGGAGAAGATCAGCCGCTGGGTGCTGTTGGAAAGCCGCGTGGCCGTGGATGGCGCCGACATCATCGATTCGCACCGGGCCTCCAACTCGCAGACCGAGGCGAACGAAGTCAACTTCACCCTCAACAAGAAGGGGGATGACGACTTCGCCCGCCTCACGGGCATCGCCTCCGAGGAGAGCCGCTACATCGCCATCGTGCTCGACCGCAAGATCATCACGGAGCTGACCGCCAAGGAGAAGATCATCGGCGGCGCCGTGCGCATCAGCGGCAGCTTCAGCGCCCAGGAGGCCGATGACCTCGCCAGCCAGCTCCGCAGCGGCGCCCTGCGCGCGCCCATGAAGTTCCTGGAAGAGCGCGTTGTGGGCCCCGGCCTGGGCCGCGACTCCATCCACGCCGGCGTGCGCGCGGCCATCATCGGCTTCGCCGCGATCATCGGCTTCATGGTGATCTTCTACCACTGGTCTGGCGCCAACGCGATCGTGGCCCTGACGGTGAACGTGATCGTGATGATGGGCCTGCTGGGCTCCTTCCGCGCTACGCTCACCCTGCCGGGCATCGCGGGCTTCGTGCTGACCCTGGGCATGGCCGTGGACGCCAACATCCTCATCTTCGAGCGCATCAAAGAGGAACTGGGCTTCGGCAAGAGCGTGCCCGGCGCCATCGATGCGGGCTTCGACCGCGTGTTCTGGACCATCGTGGACAGCCACGTGACCCAGCTCTTCGCCGCCCTGCTGCTCTTCATCTTCGGCACGGGCCCCGTGAAGGGCTTCGCCGTGACCCTCACCGTGGGCGTCGTGGCCTCGCTGTTCACCAGCATCTACATCAGCCGCTACATCTATGACTGGGTGCTCGAGCAGCACCCCGGCACCAAGACGCTCTCCGTGGGCACCCACACCTTCTTCAAGGGCGCGTCCTACGACTTCATGAAGTACAAGGGCACGGCCATCGCCATCAGCTGGGGCATCATCCTGATCTCGCTCCTCTATGTGCGGCCCTGGAACCTCACCCACAACAACCGCATCCACCTCGGCATGCAGTTCGTGGGCGGCAACGACATGACGGTGCGGTTCCGCGGCGCCATGGAGCCCGAAACCATCCGGGCCGCTCTGGCCAGGAACGGCTACACGGATGCCTCGGTCGTGGCCTACGAGAATGCCGACAAGTCGGTCCGCGACTTCTCCGTGAAGGTGAAGGCCAAGAAGGACGCGGACCAGAAGGACAGCACCATCCAGGCCAATGCCCTCCGGGCGATCTTCAAGCAGATGGACCCTGAAGGCGCGAGCAACCCGCTCCCGGCCCTCAACCTCGAAGGTTCCAAGACCCTGGCCGATACCCTGGTGAAGACCAACCCCGTCGGGCTGGGGGGGGACGAGGCTGCCCTCGCAGCCGCCTATGCGCCTCTGGCGGAGAAGGTCATCACCGCCCGGGACCGGCTCCCCTCGGGCCTCTACCAGGCCTTCGGCGAGCTTCCGCAGGACCTGCCGCAAGCGGTGAAGGACACGGTCCAGAAGAACTACCGTCTGGGTTCCGTGGGCATCCTCAAGGACGAGAGCTTCTCGCCCAGCATCTCCGGCGAGTGGACGCGCAAGACCCTCACCGCCGTGGCCTGGGCGCTCGGCGCCATCCTGGTCTACGTGATGTTCCGGTTCACGGCCAGCTACGCCGTGGGTGGCATCGTGGCGCTGGTCCACGACATGCTCATGGCCCTGGCGCTCTTTGCGGCCTTCGGCTACGAGTTCAACGTCCCCGTGGTGGCCAGCTTCCTCACCCTCATGGGCTACTCCATGGCCGACACCATCGTGGTGTTCGATCGAATCCGGGAGAACAGCCATCGACCGGAATACCGCCGGGCGACGGTGACCAAGCTGGTGAACGACTCCATCAACCAGACCCTGGGCCGGACGATCCTCACCTCGCTGTCCGTGCTGTTCGTCAGCGTCTGCCTCTGGCTCTTCGGCGGCCCGGCGCTCCACGACCTGGCCTTCCCGCTGGTCATCGGCGTCATCACCGGCACCTACTCGTCCATCTACATCGCCAGCCCCGTGGTGGTGTACTGGGACCAGTGGTTCGGCGGCAAGGACAAGCTCAAGCAACATGCTTGATGTTCTCCGGGGGTTCCCCCGCCACGCTTGCGTGGCAGGGATCTAAGGTCCGCGCTGCGCGCACACCCCCGGACCCCCGCGAAGAAGCCCGGCAAAGCCGGGCTTCTTCGTTGCTCCAGCTGATAGCTGACAGCTGATAGCTGATAGCCCTACTTCAAGTGCTTCTCAAGAAAGGCATAGATCTCCTTGCGGGAGTCCTGCGCCACCGTGGTGTCGATGCGGTTGAAGCTGTGGCCGCCGGGAGCGTCCTGGTAGATCTTGCTTTCGAAGGTCTTGCCGGCGGCCTTGAGGGCGTTGATGAGCTGCTCGACCTCGACCACGTTGACGTCCCGGTCGTTGGTATTGGTGTGGATGAGCAGGGGGGTGCGGAGCTTCTGGACGTTCCACACGGGGCTGCGGCGGCGGTATTCCGCCACGGCGTCCTTGGGTTCCTTGCCGATGTGGAACTTGGCGGAGAACTCGGCCACGTAGTCCTGCCCGACGTAGCCCAGGCGCGTGATGAGATCCGAGACGGGCACGCCGGCGTAGGAGGCCGCGAACTTCTCCGGGTGGTCGAAGACGGCCATGAGGGCGATGAGGCCGCCGTGGCTCCAGCCCACGATGGCGCAACGCTTCGGATCCACGGGCAGGTGCTCCACGGCCCAGTCCCGGCCCGCCACCACGTCATCGATCTCCAGGCCGCCATAGTCGATGGCCTCGTAGAAGCCCTTGCCGTAGCCCGTGGAACCCCGGTAGTCCGGGGCGATCACGATGTAGCCGCGCTCGATCATCTCCCGCACGATGTGCACGTGGTAGGTGCCGAAGTCGCCGTGGACGCCCCCATGGGGCAGCACGATGAGGGGCAGCTTCCGGCCCTTCTCGACCTTGCGGGGGATGAAGACGTACTGCTGGATCTTCAGCGGGTGCCGCTCGTTCTTGATGCCGTAGGTCTCCTCCCCCTTGGGGTTCGGCGGGCCTGTGTAGGTCACCTTGTCCACCACGGCCACATCCGAGAGCCGCTGGAACCAGAGCTGGTCGTCCGCGGCCTTCCGCACGGCATCAAGCTCCCAGTTGAGGCCATTCACCCGGGTCTCCACCCGCTTGAGACGATCCTCCCCGGGGGCGGTCTGGCCGGACAGCGCGGGCGCGATGGCCAGGAGAAGGGTGGGAAGGCCGATGGATGACCAGGTCGGTGGGCGCATGGATGGCTCCAGTTTCAGCCCAGGCTAGCGCGAGGAGCCTCGTCACGCGAGGGTTGAGCGGCCATGGACAAACGGAGGTATTCCTCTGAATATGTCGGGTCGCCCCTATTCCCAGTCCGGCCCTTCCCTGGAGGAGACCATGAAGCAGGCCTTGAGAGGCTTTGCCATCGTTGCATCCGTCGCGGTCCTCGCGGCCTGGGCCCCGGCCCGGGCCCAGGGGCTTCCGATGCCCATCCTCGTCCGGGCCGATCCGCAGATGGTCTACCCCGGCACGCCGGGCTGGCTGGATTCCAACGGCCGCGTGGCCGTCCACATCTCCGGGGAGAACCTGTCCCCGGATGATGACCTCGGCCACCCCGCGGGGCCGGACGGCGGCTACCAGCACATCTTCATCCGCGGTGTCTCGCCCCACGGGGACCGGGTCACCCCCTGGGTTCCCGCCACCGCCGCCAACGGCTGCCAGGTCTATGGCGGGGCCGCCCGGACCGTCATCTCCCTGGGGGTGGATCCCTCCCGGTATCTCAGCGAGCCCGGAAGCCACTTCCAGGTGAAGCTCTGGGTGTCGCTGTCGGCGACCGCGGCCGCTGATCCGGTGGGCTCCGGCAGCATGAGCAGCCCCTGGTCCGCCATCAAGACCATCGACGTGGCCCCGGCCGGTGCGGTGAAGCCCTCGGCCACCCCGGTGGCGGGCGCCCCCCCGGTCATCAGCCGCATCGTCCCCGCCGACCTGCTCATCGGGAAGCCCGGCCAGGACTACCGTCTCCGCATCTACGGCACCTTCGCCACGGGGGCCTGCAAGGTCATCTTCGGCGGCGAGGTCGCGGCCCCGGTGCCGGGCGAGGATCCGGCCGTGGGGTACGAAATGACGCCCACCTGGACCTCCACCGGGAAGGACAACGTCTTCCACGTGACCATTCCCGCCAAGTACCGGCGGACCTCCCCGGGCCAGCTCCGGATCGCGGTCCTGGACAGCGCCGGACGCGCCACCCCTGAGAAGGCGGTGACCTTCAGCGCCATGACCGTGCGCGACACCGGGCGCCCCCCGATCACGGCCCTTCCGACCCAGGCCCCCCGGACCGCGGTTGTGCCTCCGGCGGCTTCACCGGTGGCGGTGCAGGCCGCGCCTCCCCCGCCTCCTGGCCAGCCCACCGTGTTCCAGGTGAAGCTGACGCCTCCGCCCAAGCTCACCGAGATCCCTTCCGATGTGGCCGCCCGGGGCCAGCGGCTGGCGGCCAGGGTCCAGGGGGCTGCCCGCCCGCGGTATGACCAGGCGCGGAGCGACGTGCTGCGGGCCATGAGGACGCCCACGGCGGATGTCCGAGGCACTGCCCAGAATGCGGTCCGGGGCCAGTTCCCCAGTGCCTCGTCCATGGATATCGAGGCCCTCGTGGCCATGGTCCTGATGGAGTGTTCCCGTTCAGCGGAGCAGGATCTGCGGGATGCGCTGGCGACCATGGAGCAGATCAACCAGGCCAAGCAGGCCCAGCGCGACCAGGCCCAGCGCCTGCAGGAACAGGAACGGCGGCTCCGGGCGCAGATGCGGCAGGCCACCCCCGGTGTGGCGGTGGCACCCGGACTGCTCCGGGTGGCGCCCAAGGTCCCGCGGAGCGTGACGCGGACCCCGGTCCTGAACCTGGAACTGCCCAGGCTGGCCCCGGACCTGATCCATCCGCCAGCGCCCCGCCAGGATCTGACCGCCGCCCAGATCGAGGCGGAACTGGCCAGGACCAGGGGCAACCTGGATGACCTGTCGGAGCTGGGGGACCTGATGCAGACGCGGCTCCAGCAGTACATGGATCAGCGCGCCAAGGCCCTCGAGCTGTGCTCCAACATCCTGCGGAAGTTCGCCGCCACCGAGGATTCGCTGATCCGGAACCTCAAGTAACCGAGTCACCTTCCCAGCTCACCCAGCCTGCCCGGCCAGGGATCTCCCGACGGGAGACCACCTTGGCCGGCGGGTTGGCGGCCTTCAGCTCAGGCAGCCAGTCGGCGTGAGTGCGGGCCTGGACGCCGCGCTCCCGCAGGCCGCCCAGGAAGGCGTCGAAGGTCTCGAACAGCGCGCCACCCTCGACCTCGGTGTGCAGGGCGTAGACGTTCAGGGTGTCCTCCCGCACCAGGTCCCAGACCTCCTGGTTCACCTGGCCCGGCGTGCGGCCGTCCAGGCCCAGCAGCTCGTCGAGGGTGGGCAGGGTGGTGGGGATCTGGAGGGTGCTGAGCGTGCGCCCCTTCACGATGGGGTAGAAGGGCGCGAGGCCCCGGCAGTCGCCGGCGTAGGCCAGGCCATAGGTCTCCTGCAGCTCCAGGGTGGTGTCGTTGCAGCGCCAGGCGGGGCTCACGGCACCCAGGGGCTTCTCGCCGAAGACGGTGCCGAAGGCCTCGTGGGCGTTTGAGTACCAGTCGGCCAGCCACTGCCGCGACTTGCGGTCCAGCAGGTCGTGGTACTGCACGTGGTCCCAGGCGTGGATGCCCACCTCGTGGCCGGCCGCCTTGGCGGCGCGCATCTCGGTGGCGGCCCGTTTCCAGATGATGGGCGCGGGGATGAGCACACCGTACATCATGGTCTTGAAGCCATAGAGCTTGGTGGCGTTGGTGCGCCGCATCTTGGCCAGGAAGCCCTTGCGGAAGATGCGCCGGATGGCCTTGCCGCTGTTGTCGGGGCCGAAGCTGAAGTAGAAGCTGGCCCGCATCTGGTGCTTGTCCAGCAGGCGCAGCAGGGTGGGGATGCCCGTGACCGAGCCTTCCAGGGTGTCGACGTCCACGCGGAGGGAAATGGCTTTCATGCTGATTCCTCGAAGCCTCCATTCCACCCGCGAACCGGGCCCACCACAAGGCGCGGGCTCTCCGGACCAGGGGAAAGCGCCAAGGATGTCGGGTTGGCTGGGGCCTCGGAAGCTGTCCGTTGGTCGCGAAATCGGGTGAAATAACGAGACAGAGTCTCTGGATCCTTGATGCTGGCGATGCCCCTCAAAGCCGCTCCATTCCTGCATCTGCGTCGCCATTATCGAGGCTCTTGAAAAAGGGAATCGGCCCAGCGTTATCCGATCTATGATCATCGCGATCCATTCCAGACGGCTCCATCCATAGGAGGTATCGCCATGCAGAAGTCCCTCCACCTCGATCCCAACAAGTGCACGGGCTGCCTGCAATGCGAGATGGCCTGTGCCTGGGAGAACCACCGGAGCTTCACCATCGCCAAGTCGCGGATCAAGGTCTTCACGTTCCATCACGAGGGCCGCTTCGTGCCCTACACCTGCACGCAGTGCGACGAGGCCTGGTGCATGATCGCCTGTCCCGTGGACGCCATCCGGCTGGATCCCGTCACCGGCGCCAAGATCGTGCTGGAGCCCACCTGCGTCGGCTGCAAGGTCTGCACGATCGCCTGTCCCTTCGGCACCATCAACTACGTGGCTTCCACCGGCAAGGTGCAGAAGTGCGACCTCTGCGGCGGCGAGCCGGCCTGCGCCAAGGCCTGCCCGACCGGCGCCATCACCTATGTGGATGCCGACTGGACGGGGCTCGGGAAGATGCGCCAGTGGGCCGGCAAGACCGACACCAACCCGGCGACGGTGTGAGGAGAAATCGCCATGGCATGGACCAAGAATGTCCTTCGCGTGAACCTCGAGGCCGGCACCTGCACTACGGAGCCGCTGAACCTGCAGTGGGCCCAGGACTACCTGGGCCAGCGGGGCCTCGCCACCAAGTACCTCGTGTCTGAGATCGATCCGAAGGTCGATCCCTTCTCCCCCAAGAACAAGCTCATCTTCGTGACGGGCCCCCTCACGGGCACCATGGCCGCCACCGGCGGCCGCTATTCCGTGGTCACCAAGGGGCCCCTCACGGGCGCCATCGCCTGCTCCAACTCCGGCGGCTACTTCGGCGCCGAGCTGAAGTTCGCGGGCTGGGACATGGTGATCTTCGAAGGAGCCTCGCCCAAACCCGTCTACCTCCTCATCAACGATGGCAAGGCCGAGCTGGTGGACGCCTCCCACCTCTGGGGCAAGACGGTCTGGGAGACCGAGGAGATCATCAAGACCCAGCACCAGGATCCCCAGATCCGCGTGGCCTCCATCGGCCGGGCGGGGGAGAACCGCGTGCTCTACGCGGCCATCGTGAACGACCTGCATCGCGCCGCCGGCCGGTCCGGCGTGGGCGCCGTCATGGGCTCCAAGAACCTCAAGGCCGTGGCCGTGCGCGGCACGCGCACCGATGCCTACCACCTGGCGGACCCGGAGGCCTTCTTCGCCGCCACCGAGGCCGGCAAGAAGGTGCTGGCGGCCAACGGGGTGACGGGGCAGGGGCTTCCGACCTACGGCACCCAGGTGTTGATGAACGTCATCAACGAGCTGGGGGCGCTGCCCACGCGCAACCACCGGGACGTGCAGTTCGAAGGCGCCCACGACATCTCCGGCGAGGCCATGCACGAGAAGCGGCCCACGGACGGCAAGACCAACCTCGTCACCAACGGCGCCTGCTTTGGCTGCACCATCGCCTGCGGGCGCATCTCCCGCATGGACCCCGGGCACTTCAGCGTGAAGGACAAGCCCCAGTACCACGGCGCCTCCGGCGGCGTGGAATACGAGGCGGCCTGGGCCCTGGGCGCCGCCAACGGCGTGAACGATCTGGAGGCCCTCACCTACGCCAACTTCCTGTGCAACGAGGACGGATTCGACCCCATCACCTTCGGGGCCACCGTGGGCGCGGCCATGGAACTCTACGAGATGGGCGTCCTCACGGAGCAGGAGACGGGCCTCAAGCTGCCCTTCGGCTCCACGGAGGCCCTGGTCAAGCTCGCGGAGCTGACGGCCAAGGGCGAGGGCTTCGGCAAGATCATGGGCCTGGGCTCCAAGCGGCTCTGCACGAAGTACGGCCATCCCGAGCTGTCCATGACCGTCAAGAGCCAGGAGTTCCCGGCCTACGACGGGCGCGCCCTGCAGGGCATGGGCCTGGCCTACGCCACCAACAACCGCGGCGCCTGCCACCTGCGCGGCTACATGGTGTCGCCCGAGGTGCTGGGCATCCCCGTGAAGATGGAGCCCCAGGCCACGGAAGGAAAGCCCGCCATGCTCAAGGCCTTCCAGGACCTCACCGCCGTGGTGGATTCCGCTGGCATCTGCCTCTTCACCACCTTTGCCTGGGGCCTGTCGGACATCCAACCGCAGATCCAGGCCGCCTGCGAGGGCGACTGGTCCGAAGAGCGGCTGCTGCTGGTGGGCGAGCGCATCTGGAACCTGGAGCGCGAGTTCAACCTGGCCGCCGGCTTCACGGCCAAGGACGACAACCTCCCGCCGCGGCTGATGAAGGAACCCGCCAAGACCGGCCCGCAGAAGGGCGCCGTGTCCAAGCTCGACATCATGCTGCCCGAGTACTACCAGTTACGCGGCTGGACGCCGGAAGGCGTCCCTACCGCCGAGACGCGTTCGCGTCTCGGCGTGTGACAACGATGGGTTTCGTATGAAACACCTGATCATCGGAAGCGGTCCCGCCGGCGTAGTCGCGGCGGAGACCCTGCGCAAGGCCGACCGCGCCGCGGAGATCACCCTGCTCTGCGGCGAGGGGGAGCCGCCCTATGCCCGCATGGCGATCCCCTACCTGCTGAAGGGGGAGATCGAGGAGAAGGGCACCCACATCCGGAAGGATGCCGACCACTACGACCGCCTGCGGATCCAGCTGGTGCAGGCCCGCGCCCGGGCCATCGACACCGCCGGCCGCACCGTGGACCTGGGCGGCGGCCGCAGCCTGCCCTTCGACCGGCTGCTCATCGCCACCGGCTCGCACCCCAGCCTCGAGACGATCCCGGGCATGGACCTGCCCGGCGTCCACAGCTGCTGGACCCTCGAGGACGCCCGGACCATCCTCGCCAAGGCCCGGCCCGGCACCCGCATCGTCCAGATGGGCGCCGGCTTCGTGGGCTGCATCATCATGGAGGGCCTGCTGTCGCGCGGCGTGGACCTCACCATCCTCGTCCGCAGCGGCTACATGGTCCGCCGCATGATGAATCCCACCGCCAGCGGCATGATCCGCAAGTGGTGCGAGGCCAAGGGCGTGAAGATCCTCACGCACACTCAGCCCCAAGGCATCACGCTCAAGGACGGCGTCCTCCAGGTGGCCCTGGGCGAAGGGCGCGTCCTCCCTGCGGATCTCTACCTCAGCGCGGTGGGCGTGGACCCCAACCTCGACTTCCTGGCGGGCAGCGGCATCGACGTGGACCGCGGGATCCTGGTGGACCCCACCATGCAGACCAGCGTCGCCGGCATCTATGCCGCCGGGGACGTGGCCGAGGCCACGGACTGCCTCACGGGCCGGCGGCAGCTCAACGCCATCCAGCCCAACGCCGTGGAGCAGGGCCGCATCGCGGCGCTGAACATGGCGGGGCGGCCCGCCCAGTTCCGGGGCAGCTTCGTCTTCAACGTGCTCACCACCCTCGGGCTGGTCTCCTCCTCCTTCGGGGAATGGCAGGGCGTGCCGGAGGGCGAGTCCACCGAAGTCCTCGACGAGGCCCGGTACCGCTACCTGAACCTCCAGTTCGAGGGCGACCGCCTGGTGGGTGCCAACTGCGTGGGCTTCGCCGACCACGTGGGTGCCTTCCGGGGCCTCATTGAGGGCCGGGTGCGGCTGGGCAAGTGGAAGCGGCGCCTCCTGGACGATCCCACCCGGATCATGGAGGCCTACCTCGCGGCGGCGCACCGGGTGGCATGAAGATCACCTTCAAGCTCTTCGCCTCCCTCGCCGTCCACCTGCCGCCGGAGGCCCGGTCCCGCCACCGCGTCGAGCTGGAGGTGGCACCGGGCGCCACCGTGGACGAGGTGATCCGGCGCCAGGGCATCCCGCCGGGCCAGTGCGCCATCGTGCTGGTGGACGGCGTCTGGGTGGCTCCGCCGGAGCGGTCGGCGCGGGTGTTGGCCGAAGGCGAGGTTCTGGCCATCTGGCCGCCGGTGGCCGGCGGCTGATGGACCACCGCCTGGAGATGACCCTCAGCCGCGAGGAGTTCCTGCGCCTCCTGCCGGGGGCCGTGGGACGGTTCACCGAGGAGGATGGTGGCTTCCGGGGGACCGATGGTCCGCTGAAGTGGCGGATCCGGCTCATTCCTCTGCCGGAGTTCTGCGTGGGCCGCATGGTCCTGCCCCGGTACCAGGTCGAGATCCGCCTCGAAGGCCATACGGCGGGGGAGGCGGAGGCCTTCCTGGCCCGGTTCCAGCGCGGATTCCAGCGGGGCGGGGGCTAGAAAACCCGCAGGTCCCGTATAATCCCCGGATGCCGACTCAACGCCCTGCCGGAATCCTGCGCTCCTTCCCGCCCGTCTTCTGGCTGGCGAACGTCATGGAGCTCTTCGAGCGGGCCGCCTACTACGGCCTCAACTCGGTGCTCGCGGTCTACCTCACGAACGAGGTCGTGAAGGGCGGTCTGGGCTTCACGGAACAGTCCGTCGGTTTCCTCCAGAGCCTGATCTACGCGTTTACCTACGTCATCCCCATCGCAGGCGGGGCCCTGGCGGACCGCTACGGCTACCGCCGCATGCTCCTCTTCGCCTTCTCGATCCTCACTGCAGGCTATTTCATCGCGGGGAATGTCACCTCCTACGGGGCCGTGTTCGCGGGGCTCCTCGTCATGGCCACCGGCGCGGGCCTCTTCAAGCCCATCATCTCCGGGACCCTGGCTCGCACCACCACGGAGGAGAACTCCGGGTTCGGCTTCGGCATCTACTACTGGATGATCAACATCGGGGCCTTCCTCGCGCCCCTCGTGGTGAGCGTGCTGAAGGGCTTCTCCTGGCGCTACGTGTTCATCGCCTCGGCCCTCTACTGCGCCGCCATGCTGGTGCCCACGGTCTTCCTCTTCAAGGATCCGCCGAAGCCCGCGAACACCAAGAGCCTGCGCGAGGTGGCCCACGGCGCGGCGATGGTGCTGGGCGACGCCCGCTTCATGCTGATGATCGTGGTCTACTCCGGCTTCTGGATCCTCTACTTCCAGAACTTCGGGTCCGTGCTCTGGTACCTCCGCGACTTCGTGGACGCCACTCCGGTGAACCGGTTCTTCGCGTCCTTCGGCGTGCCCCTCAAGTTCGACGCCGAGCACGTCACCGTGGTCAACGGCGGGACAATCATCCTGCTGCAGGTGCTCGTGAGCCGCATCGTGAAGAAGATCCGGCCCCTGCCGACCATGGTGTCCGGCATCGTCATCGGCACCATCGGGTTCCTCTGCCTGGCGGCCTCCACCAACGTGTGGGTGTTCATCCTGGGCATCTCGGTCTTCTCCATCGGCGAGATGACGGCCCACCCGAAGTACTACAGCTATGTGGGCCTGGTGGCTCCGGCAGACAAGAAGGCCGTCTACATGGGCTATGCCTTCCTCTACGGCGTCATCGGCAGCCTCATCGGCTCCAGCCTGGGGGGCATGCTCTACGGCTCCATGCTGAAGCCCCTGGTGGGCCAGGCCGGCGGACCCGCGGCCGCCCGGACCTTCTGGCTCCTCTTCGTGGCGCTGAACATCGTGGCGGCCATTGGCCTCATCCTCTACGACCGGACCTTCGCCGAGGACACGCCGGAGACGAACGAGAAGGCCCGGAAGATCATGCTGGGGATCTACGGCCTGCTCCTGGCCGGGGGCGTGCTGTTCGTCTGGTCGGCAGTCTCCGGGGACTCTGTGTCCTACAAGACCCTGGTCCAGGCCGTGATCATGCTGGCCCTGGGGGCGGGCGGCATGGTCGTCAGCCTCCGCAAGGCCTGATCGAAGGGCTCAGCCCTGGCGGAAGCCCTGGGACCGGTCTGTCCGCCGCGCCTGGATGAAGCGGTGGATGGGCTCGAGATCCATGCCGGGGGTGGGATTCAGGACCACGCCCAGCCGGGTGGGATACTCCTGGCCTTCGAGGTAGGCCAGGTGCCGGACCTCGCCGGGGCAGTGGAGGACCGAGCCGTCCGGCAGCTTCGCGTCGATCTCCACCGAGGCGTGGAGGTCGACGATCAGGGCCTCCTCCAGGGCGAGGCCCACGCCGGTTTCCGTGAGGTTCACCAGCAGGGCGTCGAGGATCCGTCCACCCAGGCCCACGCGCACCTTCAGGGGGGATTGGTCCGGAGCGGCCACGCGCATGTCCCGGCGGCGATGGAGCTGCGCGGACTCGTGGGGCCAGTCCAGGCGCAGGAGGGTGTCGCCGCTATCGTCGAGCAGGGGCGGGAGGAGGAGGGACTCCAGGGTGAGCACCTCCTCGCCCAGGAGCACGGTGAGGGTCACGGGCGTGCCTTCGGCGGGCACGGCGTCCCGGGCATGGAGACCGGACAACTCGAGGGTCGAACCGGGGCGGAAGGCGTGGATGCGGAGATCACCCAGGAGGCGGGAGCTGGCGGTCTGGAGCCGGAGGCTCGCCACGGCCCCGGTCAGGCGGGCCTGGATGAGGAACTGTTCCAGGACGGGGGCGGACAGGGGGGAATGGCCCATGGGGTGATGCCTTTCAAATGCCTTGGCTCAGCCGGTCCGCCAGGTTCGAGTGGAGTCCGGCGGCCAGGATGGCCTTGGCGGCGCCATGCACATCGTACTCCAGGCGGTGCAGGCGCACCCGCCGCCGGCCGGGATCATAGGTCATGAAGGACACCCTCGGGTCCCGGTCCCGCGGCTGGCCGACGGAGCCGGGGTTCACCAGGTAGCGGCAGTGGGGCTGCATGGCGAACCACTCCCCCGGCTGGAGGCAGATCCAGTTCAGCCGTCCCTGCGCCTCGTCCAGCTCGAAGCAGCCGGGGAGGTGGGTGTGGCCGAAGAAGCAGAGGGGCCCCTGGAAGGCGTCGAAGGCCAGGCTGATCTCGCGCATGTGGAGCAGGTAGGCGTCCTCGTCCATCGGCGACCCGTGGGCGATCTGGTAGTCCTCGCCCACCCAGGCGGGGCCCACCGGCAGGTCCGCCAGGAAGCGCCAGTTGTCCTGGCGCAGCTTCTCCCGGGTCCAGTCCGCGGCCTGCCGGGCGGGCAGGCTGAAGGCCCCGTAAGGCTCCAGGCCCGCGCAGACCTTGTCGTGGTTGCCCCGGACCATGAACCGGGGCCGCAGCTCGCGCACCTTGTCCAGCAGCTGGTTGGGGTGGGCCCCGTAGCCCACCAGGTCGCCCAGGAGCACGAAGCGGTGGATGGCCCGCCGCCGCGCGAACCGGAGCACCGCCCTGAGGGCATGCAGGTTCGAGTGCAGGTCGGAGAGGATCAGATCCACTGGGATATTCCTGGGGGAGGAATCCAGTCTACCAAGCCGTCATCATGGCGGAGACAAGATCCTCGGGGCCCCGGCCAAAGGGCAGCAGGGCGGGCGCCAGGGACCAGGCCACGGCCCGGGTCGCACAGCGGGCCATGAAGGCGCCCCGGTCCTGGGCCAGGGGGCGCCGGGGATCCCGGCTCACCCGTCCCCAGGCCCGGGCTGGCGGCTCCGCCAGCCAGAGGGAGGCGAACCCGGCGGCGGCGACCGCCTGGCGGTTGGCCGGAGCCTCCCAGGCGCCACCTCCCAGGGCCACCACGGCGGGCGTGGTGAGGAGGGTGGGTAGCAGGGCGGCCTCCAGGGACCGGAAGGCGCCTTCCCCCCGCCCGGCGAAGATGGCGCTCACCGGAACGCCCTGGTCCGCCTCGATCACGTCGTCCAGGTCATGGAAGGCCAGGCCCAGCCGCTGGGCCAGCAGTCGGCCGAGGGTACTCTTTCCGGCGCCGCTGCCGCCCAGGAGCACCAGGCCCTGGCCCGGCCGGAAGGGCGGCCGGACCTGCCACCGCGCCCGCTGGACCTCCCAGCCGAGGCTCGCGGGATCGGTGGACTGGTGGACCTCGCCCACCATGGCGAGGGCCTCTGCTCCGGCCTTGAAGCAGGGGGCGGCATCGGCGAGGCCGAGGCCGCCGATGGCGACGGGGGCCAGATTCCTGGCCCGCAGCGTCGCACAGCCTGCCTGCAGTCCTTCCAGGCCGGTGGGGGCCGCATGGTCGGCCTTGGTGGCCGTGCCCCGGAACGGGCCCACTCCGGCATGATCACAGGCCGGGTCGATGGCCTCCCACTCCGCGGGCACGTGGGTGGAGGCTCCGATATGGCAGCCGCCCAGGCCCGGGAGGCGGAGAGCCTCGGCCGCGGGCAGGTCACTCTGGCCCAGGTGCAGGCCCCAAGGCGCAAGCCCCTCCTGGGCCGCGAGCATGGCCAGGTCCGCCCGGTCGTTCACGCAGATGAAGGGCCAACCGCCGTTCGCCGCCGCCTCCGCCAGGGCCGCGCGCAGCTCCAGCCACTGGGCCTTCGCATCCAGGGGCTTACCCCGGAACTGCACCAGCGGAAACCCCGCCTCGCCCAGACGACGGATCTGGATCGACAGCGGCTCAGGGCGCGAAGCGTCCGTGATCGGGTACAGGGGCGGGAGGTGGAGCATGGCTCCAGTCTAGCCAGACACCCTCAGGCCGCTTCCCCATCCGCGAACTGCAGCCGCACGAGCTTGGCGTAGACGCCATCCTGGGCGATGAGGCCGTCGTGGGTGCCGCGTTCGACGAGGGCGCCCTGGTCCATGACCCAGATCTCGTCGGCGTCGCGGATGGTGGAGAGGCGGTGGGCGATGGTGAAGGTGGTGAGGCGGTGGCTCACGCGTTCGATGACAGTCTGGATCTTGGCTTCGGTCTCGGAGTCGATGTTGGCGGTGGCCTCGTCCAGCAGCAGCACGGCGGGCTCCAGGTAGAGCATGCGGGCGAAGGCCAGCAGCTGCCGCTCGCCGGCGCTGAGCTTCTGGCCCCGCTCGCCCACCTGGGTGTCCAGGCCCTGGGGCAGGCGGCCCACCAGATCCTTCAGCTGGCTCTGTTCCAGCACCGAGGTCAGGCGACCCTCATCCATGGGGCGATCCAGCACGATGTTGTCGCGCAGGGTGCCGGAGAAGACGAAGACATCCTGGAGCACCAGGCCGAAGAGGTCGCGGAGGCTGCGGAGCTTCAGCTCCCGCACGTCCACACCGTCCACGGTGATGCGCCCCTCGTGCACGTCGTAGAAGCGCATGAGCAGGTTGATGAGGGTGCTCTTGCCGGCGCCGGTGTGGCCCACCACGGCCACGCGGCGGCCCTTGGGGATGACGCCGCTCAGCTCGCGGACCACCTTCCGGCCGCCCTCTTCGTAGGCGAAGGTGACGTTCTCCAGGCGCACTTCGCTGGTGAAGGTGGCGGGCTTGGCATCGGCGGCTTCGGGAATCTCCTCCCGGTTGTCCAGCAGGCGGAAGATGCGCTCGCTGGAGGCCAGGGCCGTCTGCATCACGTTGTAGCGCTCGGCCAGTTCCCGGATGGGCCGGAAGAACCGGCCCGACTGCTGGATGAAGGCCAGCAGCAGGCCCCAGGTGATGGCGCCCGCCTGGAGCTTGAAGCCTGCGTAGAAGATGAGCGCCGCGAGGGTGCCGGAGGTGATGAACTCCACCACGGGGAAGAACACCGCGTAGGCGAAGATGGTGCGGAGGAAGGCCTGGAAGTAGTCCTCGTTCAGCGCCTTGAACTGCTGATCGCTGTGCGCCTCCTGGGCGTTCACCTGGACGAGGCCCATGCCCGAGATCTGCTCCTGGAGGAAGGCGTTGATGGCGGCGTAGCGGCGCTGGGTCTCCCGGAAGGCCTCGCCGGCCCGGCGGCGGAAGATCTCCGTGGCCACCAGCAGGAAGGGCAGGATGCCCAGGGCCACCAGGGCCATGCCGGGATGGGTCCAGAACATCCAGGCCACGATGGCCAGCAGGGAGAGGGCATCCCCCACGATGGCCACGAAGCCCGAGGCGAACATCTCGTTCAGGTTCTGCACGTCGCTGGTCACCCGGGTCATGAGGCGGCCCACGGGATTGCGATGGAAGAAGTCCGTGCTGCGGCCCATGAGGTGCGCGAAGAGCTGCACCCGCAGCTCGAGCATGGCCTTCTGGCCGACCTTGGCCAGCAGGAAGTAGCGGGCGAAGCTGACGAGGAAGCCGGCGATGAGCACGCCGAAGAAGCCCGCGATCATGGGCGCGGCGCCCTTCAGGCTGCCCTGGCCCATGAAGCGGTTGATGAGCCGGAGGGTCAGCTCCGAGGGCATCACCTCGAGGAAGGCCCCCAGGGCCATCAGGCCGAGCAGGGCCAGGAGCGCCGCCCACTGGGGACGCAGGTAGCCGGCCAAGCGCCAGAGCAGCGTGTGGCGCATGGGCCGCTGGTCCATGCGGTCGGATTGGAAGAAGGCTCCCTGTTCGGACATGGGGTCATTCTCCCACAGGCGCCCGGATTCCTGCGGGAACCGCGACGGATCCCTGCGGCGCCTGTAAAGTGGTAGGTCTCCGGAGACGACATGGGCCCCTGGATTCCCGCCTTCCTTGCCGCCGCCCTCGTGGCGCAGGTGCCGCCGTCCGGCTCCGTGGTCGAGACCCGGCTGCGCCGGGACGTGACGTTCCTCGCCTCCCCCGCCCTCAAGGGCCGGGGCAACGGGTACCCGGAACTCGAGCAGGCCGCTGCGCGCCTCCTCCGGGAGTGGAAGGCCCTCGGCCTCAAGGCCCAGGTCCAGCACTTCCCCTTCATCGCCAAGGTCACACGGGAGGAGCAGGGCGCCCTCCTGGCCCACGGCGAGGAGGCGCGCCCGCTGGTCTGGGGCCGGGACATCGAGGCTTTCGGCTACAGCGGCGATGCGGACTTCCGCCAGAAGCCCCTCACCTTCCTCGGCCATGGCGTCCGGATCCCCGGTGGCTACGACGATCTCGCGGGGATGGAGGTGAAGGACCGGGTGGTGGTCATCGCCCGGACGCTGCCGGACACGGAGGCCTTCGCCCATCTGCCCCGGGGCGAGCGGAGCCTGCTGGCCCGCATCAAGCGCCTGGAAACCGAGAAGGCCGCCGCGGTCCTCGTGCTGGAGGACGGCCCGGCCCGGTCCCTGCAGCGGGAGGAAGGTCCCGTCAAGCTCGACCTGCCCGTGCTCAGCCTCTCCGCGGATGCCCTGGGCACGGCCTGCGGCGATCTCCAGGCGCGGCTCAAGACCATCCGCGAGACGGGCAAACCCGCCAGCCAGGACTTTATCTACGCCCCCTGGACCACCCTCACCCTGAAGCTGAGGCTCCGCCGCGAAGAGGCCCAGGTGCCCAACGTGGTGGCCGTGATCCCCGGCCGCGACCCGAAGCTCCGGAAGGAATACATCGTCCTCGGGGCGCACCTCGACCACCTGGGCCTGGGTGAGCGCCACAGCCTGGGCGGCGCGGAGGTTCGCGGGCAGGTGCATCCCGGCGCCGATGACAACGCCTCGGGCACGGCCATGGTGCTGGAGCTGGGGCGGGAGCTGAAGAAGGCGCGGCCGCGGCGCTCCATCCTGCTGATGCACTTCGGCGGCGAGGAGGAGGGCCTGCTGGGCTCCGGCTACTGGATCCAGCACCCGACCCACCCGCTGGAATCCGTGAAGTTCATGCTCAACTTCGACATGGTGGGCCGCCTGGATCCCGTGGCCCCCAAGCTGATGATGGGCGGCCTGGGGGCGCCGAAGGCCGCCCTGGAGGCCGCGAAGAAGCTCGCCCCGGAAGGCTTCTCCATCAGCGTCGATGTGGGTGCGGCGGTGGGCGGCTCGGACCACATGAGCTTCTCCCAGGCGAAGATCCCCACGTTCTTCTTCTTCACGGGGATCCACGGTGAGTACCACCGGCCCTCGGATACCGCGGACCGCATCAACTTCGCCGGCATGGCGAAGCTGGCCGGCTACGGCCGGACCCTGGCGCTGGACCTGGCCAACGCGGATACCCTGCCGGCCTTCGATCCCGAGACCGCGAAGGTCGTCATGGGGGGGAACGGCGGGCCCATGCGCGTGGCCTTCGGCACCCTTCCCGACTACGCGGACAACCCGAAGGGCTTCCGCATCAATGGCGTATCCAGGGGTTCCACCGCCGAGGCCATCGGGCTCCAGGCCGGCGACATCATCATCCGGTTCGGCGAGCGGCCCGTGAAGAACATCTACGATTTCATGGACGCCCTCGGCGCCCATCGGCCCGGCGACAAGGCCGTGGTCCAATGGCTCCGGGGGGACCAGACCATGCAGGCCGAGGCCACGCTGAAAGGCCGCTCATGAGGCTCGCCACGCCCACCGGATTCGCCACGGAAGTCTTCCTCCAGGAGACGCCGGATCCGAGTCTGCTGCCCGAAGGTCCCTGGACCCTCGTGGGCGATGTGCGCCTGCGGGAGGCCTGGACCGGCGCGGGCATGCCGGAACCCGCCCACACCCTCTGGGTGTCCGTGTCCGAGGAGGAGAAGAAGCTCCGGACCATCCTTCCCTGGCTGGAACACTGGGCCCGGGTGCCCCTGCATCGGGAGGCCACCGTGGTGGCCCTGGGCGGGGGTGTCCTGTCCGACATGACCGGCCTGGCCTCCGCCCTCTACCTGCGGGGCGTGGCCTGGCAGGTCTGGCCCACCTCCCTGCTGGCCATGGCGGACGCGGCCCTGGGCGGCAAGACCGGCGTGGACCTCGCCGCCGGGAAGAACCTGGTGGGGGCCTTCCATGCCCCGCGCCGCCTGGTGGCCTGCACCGCGTTCCTGGAGAGCCTGCCCACCCGGCACCTGGAGAACGGCCGCTGGGAACTGGTCAAGACAGCCCTCATCCAGGGTGAGACGGCCTGGGCCACGGAGATGCTCCAGGACGGCCCCGTGAAGTTCGCCTGGGTGGAGCGGGCCCTGGCCTACAAGGCCGGCGTGGTGCACCGCGACCCCCGCGAGGCGGGCGAGCGGCGGCTCCTGAACCTCGGCCACACGCTGGGGCACGCCCTCGAGGCGGCGTCGGGCTACGGCCTGCTGCACGGCGAGGCGGTGGGATTGGGGCTGCTGGGGACCTGCCTGCTGGCGGAGGAGGTCGGGCTGAAGGCCTTCCCGCCCGCGTTCCTCGAAGCGCTGGCCCGGCGGCTCGCGCCGCTGGCCCCCCTGGTCGCGCCCTGGCCCGCCTGTCTGCCCCTGCTGCTCCGGGACAAGAAGGCCAAGCACGTCCCGGGGGCTGCCGAGGACGAACCGGGCACGGAGATCCACTGCATCCTGCCGCGCTTCGGCGAACCGGCGATCCAGCGCACCCTGGCCCCCCAGGTCTGGGAATCCCCCCATGCCCGTCTCATCGACCTGCTTGCCCAGGAGGCCTCCCGTGCCTGATCTCCGGCTTCCCCTCCTCGCCGTCTTCCTGGCGGCGAACCTGGCCTCCGCGCCCGTGGAGGATGTCCGGGCGATGATGCTGCAGGCCCGCGCCCTGCAACTGCGCGGGGGTGGTTCGGATCCGGCCGCGGCGGTCGCCATCTACAAGCGGGTGGCCACCCTGGTGCCCGAAAGCGCCGAGGTCCACCTGCGGCTGTCGGAGGCCCTCCAGGAGACTGAGGATGGCCAGGCCGCCGTGGCCCCCGCCCGACGGGCCGTGGCGCTGGCGCCGCGGAACGCCGAGGCCCGGGCCCACCTGGGCCTGCTCCTGTACCAGCTCTCCCAGAAGGATGAGGCCCTGTCCAGGGAGGCGGCCCGGGAGCTGCGGGCGGCGGCGGTCCTGCTGCCCCAGGACCCCGAACTGTGGGCGCGGCTGGGCGAGGTGTCCGAGCGGCTGAAGGATGGCGAGGGCGCCCTCCAGGCCTGGCTGCGCCTGGGCCGCCTCCGCCCGGGCTTCCAGGGGGCCTGGGAGCGGGCCGCGATTCATGCGCGGGCCCTCCAGAACTACGAGGGCCGCCGGGAATCGGTGCTGGCCCTGAACGCCCGGAACCCGGAGGAGCGCCACCTCCGCATGCTGGAGGAGCTGGCCCGGGACCAGATCCAGGCTGGCTATCTTGCCCACGCCGAGGAGAGCTTCCTGCTGCTCGCCCGGCACCTGCCGCAGGAGGCGGGCCTCTGGGAGAACGTGGCCCTGGTCCGGATCCAGACCTCGCGCTTCGACGAGGCCCTGGACAGCCTCGGGAAGGCGGAGGCCCTCAGGCCGACACCCCGAACCACCTTCAACTCGGCGCGCGCCCTCATGAACCTGGGCCGGTTCCGCGAGGCCGAGACCCGGCTGGCGGGACTGCTCGCCGGGACGATCCAGGATGACCTGATTGCCGACGGGTCCCTGGCCCTGTACGCGGAGGCGCTGCTGCTGGAGGGGAAGGGTGGCCCGCTGCTGGCCTACCTGAAGGAACATCCCGGCCGGGAGCAGGTGGCAGGGGAGCTCCAGGTGTTCACCTGCCAGGCCCTCATCAGCCGCAACGACTGGAAGAGCGCCCTGGCCGCCCTGAAGGTGGGCATCGCGCGCTTCCCCAAGGTGCCCTTCTTCCAGCAGGCCGCGGAGCTTCCGCCCGAGTTCCTGGAGTACCGCTTCTTCTCGCGGAAGGAGGCCCGCGCGGCCCTGGAGCAGCTCCACCTGGAGGGCATGGCGGCCATCTGGTCCGAATTCCGTCGCTGGGACAAGTGCCTGGAGGCGCTCGAGCGGGCCCGCACCCTGGGGCCCGTCCGGAACGTGGACATCCTGATCATGCAGAGCAGCGCCTACGAGCAGGTGGGACGCACCGAGGACTCGCTGCGGGTGCTCCGGGAGGCGCAGAAGGCGAACCCCGGCAATCCCATGGTGCAGAACAACCTGGGCTACCTGCTGCTGGAGCAGGGGCGGGAGCTGGAGGAGGCTGCCGCCCTCATCGAGGCCAGCGCCAAGGCCACTCCGGACAACGGCAATGTGGTGGACAGCCTGGGCTGGGCCCAGTTCAAGCTGGGGAGGATCGCCGAGGCCGAGGCCACCCTCCGCAAAGCCGCGGAGCTGAGCCCCTTCAGCCCGGAAGTCCGCAAGCACCTGGGCGAAGTGCTGGTGAAGCAGGGCAAGCTGGCGGAGGCCGCCGAGCAGTGGGAACGGGCCCTGGCCTTCGTCTTCCCTGATCGCCAGGCCCTGGAGAAGCGGCTGGGGGAGCTCCGCATCCGCCTGGCCCGGGAGTCGGCCCAGAAAGTCGGGGAGGTCCAGGCGCCCGCGCCTGACGCCACCCCGGATGATGATGACGAGGATCAGCCGTGATGCCGCTCCAGACCCCTCCGGCCGAGATGGCGCCCGCCCCGGCGGTGCCGGTCCGGGCCCAGTACGGCTGGGGCTATTCCGGTGCCGGGGGTGAGGGCACGGGCACCCTGAACCTGCTGATGGAGCCCGGCTCCGGCCGCCTGGTGGCGGAGCTGCACGGGCTCGGCGAGCGCCTGCTGCTGCTGGAGGGCGACCGGGCCTCGGGCTACCGGCTCCAGGTGCCCCGGCAGAAGGTCGACCAGCGGGCTGCCACCCTGGCGGAGCTGCCGCTGCCCTTCCTGCCCCAGATGGCCAGCGTCGAGGCCCTGCTGCGCCTCCTGCGGGCCGGCGAGGGACCCGGAGTCACCATCCTGAAGCAGGACGCCATGGGCCCCCTGAAGCTCCACTGGCGGGGCAGGGACCCCCAGGGCAGGGAGGAGCAGGTCTGGCTGAGCCGGAAGCGCTGGGACGGACCGCGCTGAGGAATCAGGCGCCCGACCTGGAGGAATGGCGCTGCCTCAGCACCCGGAAGACCGTCAGGTCGAGGGTCGGCTGGATGATGGCGAGCCAGATGGCGCCGTAGGTGAAGGAGAGGACGATCTTCACCCAGTTCGGGTAGGGCGGGATGGCGTCCCGGAAGAGCCACACCGGGAGGACCGCCAGGGAGATGCAGGAGGCGAAGGTGATGTAGAAGGTCGTCCGGAAGGTGCGCTTGCTGACCCCCAGCAGGCGCTCGCAATCAGCGAGATCCTGGTTGCGGCTGACGCGGAAGTAGTTCTGGTACGCGGTCAGGAGGGCGAAGTGGGGCGCTCCGGTCGCCTTCTGGAACAGTGGGCCGAAGTTGGACGGTTCGAAGGCATCGGCGAACTGGATGGCCATGGCCCCGGCGCCGCTGCGCACGACCGTGCCCTCGGCCTCGATGCGTCGTACACCTTCCCCATCGGGTACCGGCAGGGTGACGCGGCACGAACTGCCCACGGGAAGGGTGGGGGAGGCGATCAGCAATACGCCCTTCAACCCCACATTGACCGCCATGGCGTAGGCGACCATCCGCCCCATCGACACCACTTTGACCTTCTGGCTGTAGGGGATGCGCTCGAAGTTCCGCTCGTTTTTCGAGACGCTCATGAGATGTCCTCGCATGGGTGATGGTAAGTCACCTGAGAATATTCGCAAGGAATGGCATAAAGCAGGCACGATAATGTTCCGTCCGATTACGGTCGATGAGTCACCCGAGAGCATGAGGGGTTCGCATGCACGCTGGGAGTATTCAAGTCCGCTTATGGGGCATCCTGGCCATCGGGGTGATCTGCTCCCTTATCGCCTGCGCTGGTGGCGCGGCGGCTACCCCCACCTCGGCCCCCTCTGCAGTGGTCATGGAAGTGACTCCAGGCAGCACCGAGGTCATCACCGGAGCCACCGTCACCGTCACTGCCAAAGTGAGCGGCGTCCAGAACACCGAGGTCACCTGGAGCGTGGACGGCATTCCCGGCGGCAACACCACCGTGGGCACCATCACGGGGACCGGCAATACGGTCATCTACACCGCCCCTTCCGTGGAGGGCGCCCATACGTTGACCGCCACGAGCCTGGCGGATTCCACGAAACAGGGCAACTCCAAGGTCAGCGTCAAATACACCGGGAAACCCATCAGCGTTTCCCTCAGCCCGGGGGCGGTCTCCTTGTCCACCGGGGGCTCCCAGGCCTTCACGGCCACGGTGTCGAACACCACCAACCTGGCGGTGAGCTGGGCGGTGGACGGCGTGGCGGGCGGCAACGCCACCACCGGGATCGTCAACGGGACAGGCGCCACCGTGACCTACCTCGCCCCCACGACGGCGGGCAGCCACACCCTCACCGCCACCAGCGCGGCAGACCCGACCAAATCGGCCTCCGCAGGCCTCACCATCACCACCCCGGTCCTGGCGGTGGGCCTCACCCTCAGTCCCACCAGCCTCACCCTGGCCGCCGGAGCCCCGGCTTCCTTCACGGCCACGGTTTCAGGAAGTACCACCACGGGAGTCTCCTGGACGGTGGATGGCATCGCCAATGGGAACGGGACCGTGGGAACGGTATCGGGAAGCGGCGGCACCATCACCTACACCGCGCCCTCCACTGGTGGCATCCACACCCTGACCGCCACCAGCCTGGCGGATGCCACCAAGAACGCTTCGGCTACGATCACCGTGCAGGCCACCCAGACCGTGGTCGCCATCGCCATGAGCCCCGGAACGGCCACGGTGACGGCCGGAACTTCGGCGACCTTCACAGCCTCGGTGACCGGCACCACCACCACGGGTGCCACCTGGGCCGTGGATGGCATCGCGAATGGCAACACGACGGTGGGCACCTTGAGCGGCAGCGGCAGCTCGCGCACCTACTCGGCCCCCACCACCACCGGAAGCCATACCATCACCGCCACGAGCAGCGCTGATCCCAGCAAGAGCGCCGCCGCGGTGGCGACGGTCCAGGCTCCCTCCCCGACGGTGAGCGTCGCCCTGAGTCCGACGGCCCTCACCCTGGCCACCGGGGCCTCGTCCTCCTTCACGGCCACGGTGTCCGGCACCACCACAGGGGTCACCTGGATGGTGGACGGGGTCGCCAACGGGAACAGCACCGTGGGAACGGTCACAGGCAGCGGCAACACCGTGACCTACACCGCTCCGTCCACCGGTGGCGTCCACACCCTCTACGCGACCAGCACCGCGGACACGACCAAGAGCGCCTCAGCCACGCTCACCGTGCAGGCTCCCCTGCTCGTCAGCGTGGCCCTGAGCCCGAGCTCCTCCACTGTGACCGCAGGATCGGCGACCACCTTCACGGCCTCGATCTCGGGCACCACCAACACGGGCACCACCTGGGCGGTGGATGGTATCGCCAACGGCAACACCACGGTGGGCACCCTGACCGGAACCGGCGGCTCGCGCACCTACACCGCCCCCACCACCAGCGGGACGCATACCCTCACCGCCACGAGCACGGTCGATCCCACCAAGAGCGCGGCGTCGAGCGTGACGATCCAGGCCAGCACCACCGCCCCCGCCGGGGTGATCGTGGCCCCGAATGGCCTCGCCACCAATCCGGGCACCCTCGCGTCCCCCACCACCCTGGAGGGGGCCCGCGCGCTGATCCAGAAGGCCAGCCGGGCCACGGCGGGCACCCTCCGCGTGCTCCTGCGCGGTGGAATCTACCCCAGGAGCTCCACCTTCACGCTGGGCACGGCGGACTCGGGGAGCACCGCGAACCCGGTGGAATGGGCGGCCTACCCCAACGAGACCCCCAGGATCATCGGCGGAGTATCCATCAGCCCGACTTCGGCCAAGCTGGTGGACGGCTCCGATCCCAACTGGTCGCGCCTGGATCCCGCGGCCCGGCCCTACATCTATGTGGTCGATCTGTCCGCCTACAAGGCCAGCCTGGGCACCTTGTCCAGCCGGTCGGACTCCGGCGGCGGGGTCAACCAGTCCGCCGAGGTGTTCGTGAACGGGGAGCCCCTCACCCTGGCGCGGTATCCCAAGGCCGTGCCCCGGGCGCAGGTGGACATCGCGCCCCAAGCCACCATCCGGGTGAGCGGAACCCTCACGCCCGACGCGACCGGAGACTACGCCTACAAGGGGCAGGACAGCCTCGGCAGGCCCTACTACCAGCTCTCCAAGAACGGCGTGGTCTGGTCCATCGCCGCCTCGGCCACGGGGCCCGATTGGCGGCTGTCCAACCGCAAGGATCTGGGCGGCTCCGGCACCTCGGCCTCCTGGGGCACGTGGGACACTTTCGCGGGTCCCGCAGGGGCCTTCACGGCCGGCTCCGGCGCCAGCGGAACCGCCTTCCTCTCCCCCGCGGACGGGTCGCTCCCGGTGCCGGGCTTCCTGCTCATCCGCGCCACCAACGGGACGACCCAGATCACCGCATCCGACCCCCGCATGAGCCGCTGGCGAGCCTCGGAGGCCATGTACTTCGGCCTCGGGTACTACAGCTGGTCGGGCAGCCACAGCCCGCTCACCTCGCTTGATCCCACCACGGGGACCCTGGTGCTCAGCACGGCTCCCACCTACGGGTTCCGCCCGGGCCAGCCCTTCTTCGTCTACAACCTCCTCGAAGAGCTCACGGATCCCGGGGACTATTTCATCGATCGTACGAATGCAAGACTCTACCTGCGACCCCAGGGCGACGTGCCGCCCACCGAAGTCATGCTCTCCACCCTGCAGTCGCCGGTGGTCCAGCTGTCGGGCTGCCAGCAGCTGACCTGGCAGGGAGTCACCTTCGAAGCCGCCAAGGACCGCCTGGTCTACGCGACCGGATGCACCTCCGTGGCCTTCAGCCACTGCACCTTCCGCAATGCGGGCGGGTACGGGTTGGTCCTCACCGGCACCGCCAACCTGGTGGACAAGTGCGATTTCCGCCAGCTCGGCCAGGGGGGAGTGCTCGCGTCCGGAGGCGACCGGATGACCCTGACGCCCAGCCGGACGGTCATCCAGAACAGCGAATTCCAGTATTTCGGGCGCCTGTTCTGGACCTACCAGCCGGCCATCAATCTCCATTCCATCACCGACTGGGCCTACAACAACGACTGCATCGGCATCACCGTCCAGAACAACGAGATCCATCACTCGCCCCACGCCGCCATCCTCTTCAGCGGAAACGAGCACACCTTCCGCTACAACCACATCCACGACGCGACCCAGTGGGCCAACGACTCGGGAGTGATCTACACCACGGGCCGGGAGTGGGGCACCCAGGGGAACCTGATCCAGTTCAACCTGATCCGCGACTGCGGCAGCCCGCTGGGGACCTTCCTCTCGGGCATCTACATCGACGGGATCGGCAGCGGCGTCAAGATCGAAGCGAACATCCTCTACCGCGTCGCCCCGGCCTTCGCCATCCAGCACAATGGCGGACGGGACATCCAGACCCAGTACAACGTCTTCTACGGCCACTGGTACGGGGTGGACATCAGCAACGTGGCCTTCGAGTTCGCCAACAACACGGCCGGGTCGAGTTGGGACCTGCTCGGCAAGCTCATCCACTTCAACTACCAGTCCGCACCCTGGTCCACGGCCTATCCGAACGTGGCCAAGATCCCCAACACCTGGTCGCAGATCCAGGGCACCCACTGGCTGGAACCCGAAGGCTCCGTCTGCTACGGCAACCTGCAGTCCGGTCCGGGAGCGGAGATCTACCGCCAGCACAATTCCGCGGCCGCCCTCGCCCCGCCGATCTCCTGGTTCAGCCAGGTCGGCTCGAACCTCAGCCAGGCGGACCCGCTCTTCACCGACCCCAAGAACCTCGACTTCAGCCTGCAGCCCGGCAGCCCGATGTTCACCATCCCGGGATTCCCCGGCATCGACACCACGAAGATCGGCATCCAGAAATAGCTAGGCCAGTGGTGGGTCGCAGAGGCTGACGAGGTCGTGGTGGCCCGTGACCGCCTGGCCGCTGAACATCCAGCGGCGGGCGCTCCTGTCCTGGACGGTGGGGAGGACCACGAGCCCTAGGTGGAGGTAGGGATGCCAGAAGTCCTTCTTCAGCGACAGGATGGGCTCCCAGGTGACGTCATCGATGCTGGCGTAGAGGGGGCAGCGCCGCGTGGTCATGACCGGGCTGGTCTCGTAGCTGGTGGAGATCAGGGACACTCCCGCCACGTCCGCCGCGAAGAGTGAGCTGCCCTCCGTGGGCCTCAGGCGGTCCCAGCGGCCGGTCTTCCGGTCCAGCCGGATGATGAAGTTGGGTTCCACCTCTGAATCGGAGCCGTAGATCAGCGCGTCAGGCCGGGGCAGGGCGCTGACGGCCCGCACCATCTGGTGTCCTCGGTCCACCCAGGTGAGGTTCCGCCCATCCTTGGACAGGGCCGCGATGCCGGGCTCCCGGCCGTGGTCGCCCGCCAGGATCCAGTAGTGGTCTGCATAGGGATCCACCAGGACCTGGTGGATGTGGTGCACGTCCCCCTTTGGAAGCTCGAACAGGGGCTCGAACCGGCGTCCACCGTCCTCGGAGGCGTAGACCCGCACGCCGACTCGGTTCATCTCGCCGCCGCCGTACTCGCCGAAGAGCAGCCGGGTCCCGTCCAGCGACAGGGTGATGGGGCGGGATCCGCGGGACACCGCCCAGCTTCGGGTCATCCGGCGCTCACCTGGGCCGGCCCGGTAGATGCCGTCCCGGGCCACCACGACGCGCGTGCCGTCCGGCAGCACCTGGAGGGCCTGGAGGTTGACGCGGAGAAGGCGAGTCGCCAGCGACACCCTGAGGACTGCGTGGTTCCACGGGGAGGTGGGCACCCAGGCATCCAGCTTCCAGGTGGCTCCCCCGTCATCCGAGCGGAGGATCCGGTACCCCCGTGCGATGTAGAGCCGCCCGGCCCGATCGATGAGAAGGGCCCGGCCCTTCGTCTCCCCGCAGATGAAGGGGGGGGCGGCGGGCCTCATGACTGGTTCGCGGCGGGGGGCTTGAGCTCGAGGCGAAGGTAGATGAGGCGGCGGGTGCTCTGCCGGGGGTCCTCGACAAAGCCCGCCCGCTCATTCAGCAGCCTGGCCCGGTGGTTGTCGCGCCGGACTCCGGTGATCACCAGCTCGGCACCCCAGGCCCTGCAGACTTCGATCGAGGCCTGCTTCAGGGCCGAACCCAGGCCGTGGCCCTGGGCTTCAGGCCGGAGGGCGGTGAAGGCGATCTGGGCGACCTTGCGGTGAGGAGGAGGGGCCCAGCCCAGCACCGAGGAGGTGAGGCGCTTGAGGAGCGCCCACGGCGGATGCACGAGCCGCATGAGCCATTCCGGGCGCAGCGCGAGCCAGGGCCGCCGCAGGAGGCCGAGGGTGACCGTGCGCCTGCAGGCGAGCAGCATGGGCACGTTGTAGTAGCCGTTGCAGAAGGCCGTGAAGCCGAGGATCCGGTCCTCCTGGCGCGCCACCAGCACCTTTGTCTCGGGCGAGGTGAGCAACCACCCGTAGGCCTCGCGGATGAAAGGATGTCCCAGTTGCAGGGCGAAGTGCTCCTCCTTGGAGAAGCTGTCGAGATGGAGGTCCACCAGGGCGTCGAGGTCCTCGAGGCGGGCGGGGCCGATCCAGACGGGATGGCCGTCCAGCACGGCGGCCTGCACCTCCTGCGGGCTCTCGAGCTGCACCTCCTGGTGACTTCGCGCTGCAGTCAGACGGAACTCCTTTCTGGTCGGGGATCCATGGTCAGTGGACACATCCAGGGGACAGCCTCCAACCGGCAGGTGGAAGCACCAGGGGGAACGATGCCTCCCTTCATTTTCATCCGGTTTGGGCCAGGTTGTCTCATTTCTTGTGCCAGAGTCCGTCGAAATTCATGTTGTAATATCCAAATTCTGTCAGGTTCTGCTCGCCATCGGAATAACCCTCCAGCCACGTTCTGGACTATCCTTGACCACACCTACGAGGGAGCGGATGCCTGAAGCAAGCCAAGCCAGCATGACACGTCTTTTCTACAAAGGCGATGCTGTAAAAATAAAGACATTTGAGGAGATTGCCGTCACCTTAGATGAGGATGGTTGCCTGGATTCGCTTCCGTTCATGCCGGAGATGCGGGCCTTCTGTGGTCGGACATTCAGGGTGGCCTGTCGATTGGAAAAAACATGTGTAGAGGGATACGGCGCACGCTCTGTTCCAGACACGCTCATTCTGGAGGGACTGAGATGCGATGGTTCGGGACATGATGGCTGTCAACGGTCCTGTACCATGCTTTGGAAGGAAGCCTGGATAGAACATGCCAAGGATCAGGGTGCGATGGCACAAGCTGTTGGTTTCAATTCAAAAGAAGCTGGAAGCTGGCCATTCAAGATCGTGGATGGCGAGGAGAGGTACTTCTGCCAGTCGACTCAGCTCCAGAGCGCCTCTTCCTATCTTTTCCCACTCAGCTTCAAACGCTGCCTGGTGGAATACACAGCCAAAAACATCGACCTGAAGACCGCCTTCCGCTATCTGTGGACGCCCTTGGTCGTCAAGATTAAATCGAAAATTCTGGGCCGTTCGGCTGTCCAGCCCGTGGGTACCTCCCGGCAGACTCCCACGGAATCCCTGGGCCTCCAGCCAGGGGACTGGGTCGAGGTCAAGAGCCCGGAAGAGATCGGGGCCACGCTCGATGGGGCGGGATTCAACCGGGGGCTGGAATTCACGCCCCAGATGCTCCCCTTCTGCGGCGGGAAGTTCCGGGTGCGGAGCCGCGTCGATCGGGCCATCCTCGAGACCACAGGCCGCATGAAGGCGCTGAAGGACACGGTGATCCTGGAGCGTGCCACCTGCGATGGGCACACGATCCTGGGCGGGTGCTCGCGGGACGTCTACCACTACTGGCGTGAAATCTGGCTGCGCCGCGCGCCAGCCCCCGGGACTGAGGTCCCATGAACGCGGAGATCTTCGCCGAGTGGCTGCGCCGCCAGGGGCACAAGGTGCTGCGGTCGGAGAGCAGCTACTGGTTCAATGCCGGGCCGGGTGTCTTCCAGGCCTTTCCCTACCATTGGCTGATCAAGCCGGGCCCCCAGGAGATCCGCCGGCTGATGATGATGCACAGCATGATCGCCCTGAGATACTCCACACCACTGGACCATCCGGGCGGGAAGGTCAGCTACCATGTCGTGCTGCGGAAGCCCTACGACCTGACCATGCTGAAGTCCCAGGCCCGCAACGGCGTGAAGTCCGGATTGAAGCACTTCCAGATCGAGCAGGTCTCCTTCGAGCGTCTGGCGACCGAAGGCTGGGCGCTCCAGGAGGACACCCTCCGGCGGCAGGGGCGCCTGCGCAGCATGACTCGGAAGGCCTGGGAACGTCTCTGCCGGGCGGCGGTGGACCTTCAGGGCTTCGAGGCCTGGGCGGCCACCGCGAACGGGCAGCTCGCCGCCGCGGTGATCGTCTGCCGCATGGACGACTGGTGCTACATCCCCTATTCCCTCAGCCACTCGTCCTACCTCGGCCAGCATCCGAACAATGCGCTCTTCTTCACCGTCAGCTGCAACCTGCTGGACCGGGAAGGCGTGAGCGGGATCTTCTTCACCGTGCAGTCCCTGGATGCCCCGGCCCAGGTGGATGAGTTCAAGTTCCGGATGGGCTTCATGCCCGTGGTGGCCTGCCAGCAGGTGGCCTTCTCGCCCCTGCTCCGCCCCTTCGCGAACTCCCTGACCCACGCGGTGATCCGGCGGCTTTACTGTCGCTTCCCGTCGAGCCCCTCCCTCGCCAAGGCCGAAGGCATCCTGCGCTTCCACCTGGATGGAGCGCGCCCGCCCTCGGACCAGGCCTGGCCCGAATGCCTCTCGGAGCTCCGCTCTGCCGCCCTCGAGGCGGTGGCCTCCCCGGAGCCCCGGGCTCCCGGCTGATCGTGCGGTTTCAGCCCTTGGTCCGGTGGGGCCGGGCGGCGCCCAGGAGGTCCATGGGGAGCCGGCGCAGGCAGCCCACCAGGTGGGTGGCCCAGTCTCCCCCATAGGGCACGTAGCAGCGCACGGCGTAGCCCTCCTCCCGAAGGCGGGCCTGGAGGTCGGGCTTCACGCCGAGGAGCATCTGGAACTCGAAGGCGTCCTGGCCAAGCCCCAGGCGCTTCTGGACGGTCTTGGCCCACGCCACGGCCGCAGCATCATGGGTGGCGATGGCCGGCGCACGCCCCTGCCGGAGCAGGCGCTCGATGTCCTCATGGAAGGCGGTGTCGATCTCCATCCTGCGGTGGAGGACCACGTCCCGCGCCTCCCGGTATCCCCCCTTCACCAGGCGGATGCTGGCGCCGAGTGCCATGAGGCGGTCCAGGTCCTGGCGGCGGTGGCGAAGGTAGGACTGGATCACGATGCCGACGCGCTCGGGTCCGTACTGGCTGAGCATGGCCTCGAACATCCGGAGGGTGTCCTCGACATAGACGGCCTCCTCCATGTCCAGTCGGACGAAGCCCCCAGTTCGGGCCGCGCAGTCCAGGATCCGGCGAAGGCCCGCCTCGGCCAGGGCCGGGTCGAGATCGAAGCCGATCTTGGTGAGCTTCACCGAGACATGCGCATCCAGGTGGTCGGCTCCGATGGCCTGGAGCGCGTCGATGGCCTGGTCGATGGCGGCGTGGGCCTCGGCGATGGACTCCGCATGCATGCCATGGAAGTTCAGGGACCCCTTGAGGCCGCGGGCATTGAGGCCCCGGACCGTCGCCAGGCCCGAGGCGAGGTCCTTCCCCCCCACGAAGCGGCCCGCCAGATCCCTCAGGACCGGCAGGCCGAGGATGGCCTTCCTGACCCAGGAGTTCCTGGCGATCAGCAACGCGGCCTTTCGGATCATGGGGTCTCTTTCGCGAGGTGGTTGGCACGGGTTCGTGCGAAATTTCAAACCATTGTGGCGAATGATTTGGGAAAAGTCATGACTTGTGGATAATCAATCCGGTATTTATCTATTTCAGAATCGGAATCAGGATCACCAGGATCGGGACGACCGGAGAGACAATGCCTGCCATCACATCCATCACCCATCGCAGGATCCTGAACTCCCACGTCGACTTCACCACCGAGTTCATCGTCACCCTCGAGGATGGCTCCGTGGGCCGGGGGGCGTCGCCCAAGGGCGAGACCATCAGCATCTACGAGGACCAGAACCGGCCCATCAATCCCGATGTCATCATCCGCCAGCTGGAAACCGACGGCTGCTTCCGGAGGCCGCTCGATCAGCAGGCCCTGGACGCCTATCTGGAGGAACGTTTCGACCAGTTCGGGCGGAACAACGCGTTCAGCCTCTCCCTGGCGTTCTACAAGGCCACGGAAGCCACCCAGTCCCCCTTCGCCTTGTTCGGCCGCCCTGCAGGACCGCTCCAGCCGCCCAGGCTCTGCCTCAACATCCTGAACGGCGGCTGGCACGCGTACACCAACCCCGTGCTCAGCGACTTCAGCGAGTTCATGCTCGTGGCGAGGGAATCCGACCCCGCCACCGTCATCGCCAGCCACCAGGCCATCCAGAAGGCCGTGAAGGAGCGCCTGCGCGCCCTGGAATCCACCGTGATCTCGGGGAACCGCGTGCACCGGTTTCCGGTGGCGGACAACCGGGCGGTCATCGAATTCCTCCTGTCGATCCGCGACAGCCTCGGGCTCGCCGGACAGTTCGACTTGATGATCGATGCCTCCGCCTCGGACCTGTGGAAGGACGGCCGCTACCGGCTGGCCATCACCGACGGTTCTGCCCACACCAGCGAGTCCTTCCGCGACTACTGGCAGGGGCTCATCCGTGATTACGGCCTGATGTACCTCGAGGATCCCTTCCACGAGAACGACGAGGCAGTCTGGCGCGACCTGACCGCGGCCCAGACGAGCTGCCGGATCATCGGCGACAACTTCTACTCCTCGAATGCCGCGAGGATCAGCCGGGGCGCCGCCGAGGGCTTCACCCACGGCGTCATCGTCAAGCCCAACCAGGCGGGCTCGGTCACCGCTGTGCGCCAGGCCATCGAGGCGGCCCAGCGCCACGGGCAGATCCCCATCACATCGCACCGCTCCATCAGCACGGAGGAGACCTTCCTCTCCCTTCTGACCTGCATGTATGGCGTGCCCTGCATCAAAATCGGGCCCCTGGAGACCGACTACTCCTCGGTCGTCCGCCTGAACGAGATCATCCGGCTGACCACCGAAGCCGCGGGGCCGCGATGAAGACCTCCATCAGCACCCTCCGCCACGCCCGCACCGCCTACAACCAGGAGAAGCGGTACGCGGGTTCCATCGATATCCCCCTCAGCGAGCAGGGCCGCCTCGAGGCCGGAGAGGTGGCGCCGAAGATGAAGGGCATCGCCTTCGACGCGGTGGTCACTTCGCAGCTGCGCCGGGCCCAGGAGACCGCACGGATCATTGCCCCCGCAGGCGTCCCCATCCTGCGCACGCGCCTGTGCAACGAGCGCACCTTCGGGATCATGGAGGGGCTGACCTGGGATGATGTCCAGACGCTGGACCCGCCCGTGCTCATGATCTCCGTCGGAGGTGATCTCCACACGGTGAATCCCCTGAATGGCGAACCCTTCGAGCAGGTCTGGGAGCGGGCGCGGAAATTCCGTTCCTACCTCTTCCGCCGCTTCGAGGGACGGAAGGTGCTCGTGGTGTCCCACGGTGTCTTTCTCCAGATGTTCCACGGCGTGCTCCGTGGCTCGACCTGCATCGAGTCCCTGGCCGTCTACCCCGCCAACCTGGAGCTGCGCCGCTTCGACTTCTCGGGTGACGCACTGGCGAAAGAGGCCGTGGTGAGACTGGGCGAAGTGAAGGAGGTTGCATGGTGAAGGTGGCCGATCCCCCCGACAGCTGGCTGCGGGAGGGCATGAAGTGGCGCGAGCGCCTACGGGAGCTTGCGGGCCTCTGGCAGGGGGTCTATTCCCGGATGCTCTATCGCATCTCCCCGGTCCTGCTCGCGAAGTACCGCTACCACCGGGAGACGGGGCGGCGGCTGCGTCTGGACCAGCCCCTCACCTTCGACGAGAAGCTGTTCTGGCTGATGCTGTTCTGGCGCGATCCGCTCAAGACCCAGTGTGCCGACAAGTACGGCATGCGAGCCCACGCCATGGAGCTGGGCTATGGGGACCTGCTCGTGGATCTGCTCGGCGTGTACGAGAAGGCTGAAGACATCGACTTCGCCCTCCTGCCCGAGCGCTTCGTGCTCAAGGCGACCCATGGTTGCGGCTACAACCTCATCTGCCGCGACAAGAGGAACCTGGATTTCGGAGAGGCCCGCTTGCAGCTGGCTCAGTGGCTGAAGGAGGACTTCGCCAGTGTGTATGGCGAGGTGCAGTACGCCGACATCCCCCGCCGCCTCATCTGCGAGCGGTTCCTGGATGACGGGAGCGGGGTCCTCCCCTCCGACTACAAGCTGCATTGCTTCCATGGGAGGGTCCACTTCACGACGGTCTGCACGGGGCGCGGGTCCGACGGGCAGGGCGCTGCCTACGACCACTACGACCGGGAATGGGCCGCTCAGGTGCCGATCTCGAAGTCCGGTGTGCACCCCGAGCGCTGGCACCCTCAGCCCGCAGCCTATCCGCAGATGCTCGAGGCCGCGGAGGCCCTGTCGAAGCCCTTCCCCTACGTCCGCATGGATTTCTATGCGGTGGACGGGAAGGCCGTGCTGGGCGAGATGACCTTCACCCCCGCCGGATGCATCGATACCGGCTACACGGACGAAGCCCAACACGCCATGGGTGCCCTGATCCACCTGCCCGAACGCATGTGACAATGAAACGCCCCTGTCATGCCGTGATCGTCACGCCCTATTTCTGGCCGATCCTCGCGTCCTCCACGCACCTCATGAAGGACCTCGCAGAGGGGCTGGCTGAATCGGGGCTGACCGTGACGGTGCTCACCAACGCACCCGCCAACCGGACCGCTGTCGCCCTGGACCACCCGCGGCTCCAGGGCCGCATCCACAGGGGCTGGAATCCGTTCGTCCGGCGGCTGGGCGTGGTCCCGAAGGCCTGCGAATATGCGTGGTTCCTCGCCTATTTCGTGTTGAGGGGCCTTTTCGTTCCAAGGATCGACCTCATCTTCGTAGCCTCCACGCCGCCGCTGGCGGGGCTCCCGGCCGCCCTGCTGGCCCGCCTGAAGGGGGCCAAACTGGTCTACAACCTTCAGGATCTCTTCCCGGATTCCGCCGTGGTGGGCGGCATGCTCTCCGCCGGAAGCCCCATCTACCGGATCCTGCGGCGGGCGGAGGCCCTCACCTATCGCCTGTCGGACCGGATCTCGGCCATCAGTCCCACTTTTTCGGAGCATGTGCACAGCCTCGCGCCGGGCACCCGCGTGGACACCGTGGAGAACTGGGTGGACACGGACCACATCCGGCCGCTGGAGGCCGCTGAGGATCAGGCCATCACGACCTTCCGGCAGGGCGGTGGCTTCGTGGTGCAGTACGCCGGGAACATGGGGCTCATGCAGAACCTCGAGGTGATCCTCCAGGCCGCCCAGCGTCTGAAGGAGGTCCACGACATCCTGTTCGTGTTCATCGGCGATGGGAACGCCAAAGCCGGCTTGGAGGCCCTGGCCCGTGAGCGGGGGCTGGCGAACTGTGTCTTCCTGCCCATGCAGCCCCTCGAGCGGGTGCCGTCCGTCTACAACGCCTGCGATGTGGGCGTGATTCCCCTCAAGCCCGGGGCCGCACATCTTGCGGTGCCCAGCAAGACCTGGAACTACCTGGCCGCCGGGCGTCCCGTCATCGGCTGCGTGGAGGACGACAGCCCCCTGGCGGCGGTGATCCGGGACAGCGGGTCCGGCTCGGTGGTGCCCCCTAGCGACGCCGAAGCCCTGGCCCAGGCGACCCTCGGGTACCGGAACTCGCCGGAGCGCGTGCGTGCAGATGGGCGGCGGGGGCGCGAGCATGTGGAGGCCCACCTGTCGCGCCGGATCGCCGTCGCGCGGTTTGCCCGGATGTTCAATGAGATGACGACGGAGGAAGGGACATGAGGGAGGCTTTTCTCGCCTACAATCCCCCGACCATCGGCGATGCCGAGCGGGCGGAGGTGATGGACACGCTCCGGACCCCCTGGGTCACGACCGGGCCCAAGACCGTGGCCTTCGAGGCGGCCCTGAAGGCCTGCCTGGAAGCTCCCAGCGTGGTCGCGCTGAATTCCTGCACGGCGGGGCTGCACGTGGGGCTGGTCGCCCTGGGCGTGGGCCCCGGGGACGAGGTGATCGTTCCCGCCATGACCTTCTGCGCCACCGCCAACGTGGTGGAGCACGTGGGCGCGAAGCCGGTGCTGGTGGACGTCTGCCCCGATACCCTGACCCTTTCCCCCGAGGCCGTGGCCGCGGCCATCACGCCCAGGACCAAGGTGATCCTGCCTGTGCACTACGCCGGGCACCCCGCGCCGATGGATGAACTGGACGCCCTGGCCGGACGCCACGGCCTCGCGGTGCTGGAGGACGCGGCCCATGCCATCACCGCCCGCTACAAGGGCCGCCTGATCGGCTCCAGGTCGAACCTGGCCGCCTTCAGCTTCTATGCGACCAAGAACCTCACCACCGTCGAAGGAGGGTGCCTCACCGGTGATGCCGCCCTGGTGGAGAAGGCCCGGATCATCGGCCACCACGGCATGAACCGCGATGCCTGGAAGCGCTTCGACCGCTCGGGCACCTGGTACTACGAAGTGGTGCTCCCCGGCTTCAAGTACAACATGACCGACATGCAGGCCGCCATCGGGCTGGTGCAGCTGAAGCGGCTCGCGGCCTTCCAGGCCCGCCGGCGGGAGGTGGTGGCCCGCTACGCTGCCGGGCTGGGGGACCTGGCGGCGCTGGAGCTGCCCGTGGAGCGTGAATGGGCGCACTCCAGCTGGCACCTCTACGTGATCCGCCTGCGGACGGAAGCGCTGCGCATCGACCGGAACGCCTTCATCGAGGGTCTGAAGGACCGCAACATCGGCACATCGGTGCACTACCTGCCGGTGCACATGCACCCCTTCTACCGGGACAAGTACGGCTACCGGCCCGGGGACAATCCCGTGGCCGCCGCGGCCTACGAGCGCATGATCAGCCTGCCCCTGCACGCCGGGCTGAGCGACGAGGATGTGGACGACGTGATCGAAGCCGTGCGCGACCTCGTGGCCCTGCATTCCGCCTGAGATGGCCAAGCGGGCCTTCGATCTCTTCTGGGCCCTCCTCGGGCTGGTGCTGCTTTCACCGGCCCTGCTGGTGATCGCCCTGGCAGTGAAGCTGGAGGACCGCGGACCCGTCTTCTTCCGCCAGGTGCGGATCGGGCGGGGCGGACGCCCCTTCCGGATCTGGAAGTTCCGCACCATGGGCGTCGATGCCGAGCGGCAGGGCCGGGCGATCACGGTGGGCCAGGATCCACGGATCACGCGCCTGGGCCGCCACCTCAGGAACGCGAAGCTGGACGAGCTGCCGCAGCTCATGAACGTCGTCGCTGGCGAGATGAGCCTGGTGGGGCCGCGCCCTGAGGTGCCGCAGTTCGTGGCGCACTACACGGATACCCAGCGGATCATCCTGGACCTGAGGCCGGGCATCACGGATCTGGCGTCCATCAAGTACCGCCATGAGAGCGAGCTGCTGGCGCAAGCCGAACATCCTGACGAGGCCTACCTCCGGGTGGTGCTCCCCGACAAGATCCGCATCAACCTGGCCTACGCGGCGCAGGCCAGCCTGTGGTCGGATTTCCGCGTCATCCTGGCCACCCTGGGCCTGGCGCCGGCGCCCCGCATTCCTGGCGCCCACTGATCTGGCGACACCGCCTGGCCGGAGCGTTCAGTCTTTCCGCCAGACGAAGCGATCCACATAGTCCACTCGGGGGCGGAAACAGGGCGGGACGATGGGTAAATCAAGTTATGGATCGGCCGTCATGAATGTCATGATAGCCGTAGAATGAATATGAAAATCACGCCAATGCGACTTGGAGGCATCCAGCATGGTCAAGTCTTCCTCCCCCGGGCCGGTGCTTCCGCCGTGGTTCCCGGGCAGGGGGCCTGGATCATGACACGCTTCCCGGCGTGGCTGCTCGCGCTGGTCCTCGCCGCAGGCATGGGCCACGCAGGTGAACCTGTGCAGCGCTTCTTCGTGTCCCCGGCAGGACGGGACAGCTGGTCGGGCCATCTTCCGGCGCCGAGTGCCGATGGAACCGATGGCCCCTTCGCCACCCTCGGTCGGGCGAGGGACGCGGTCCGCGCGCTGAGGCGGGAGGGGGGAGGCGCCGGGCCAGTGTCTGTGCAGCTCCGGGGCGGGGCGTACTACCTGGAAGGACCGGTCGTCTTCGGCCCCGAGGACTCGGGCACGGCCCAGGCCCCCGTGTCGTACGAAGCCTATCCAGGTGAACGGCCGGAGTTGATCGGAGGCCGGCGGCTCACGGGATTCCAGGCACCCCCGCCGGGGAAGCCGCTCCAGATCGATCTGCCCCGTCTCCCGGGGGCGGGCTGGCGGTTCCGCTCCCTCTTCGTCGCGGGGCGCCGGGAGGTGCGGGCCCGCTATCCGAACCTTGATCCGGCCGATCCCATCCGCAGAGGGTTCCTCTTCGCGGCGGCGCAGCCGGGCTATGTGGCTTTCGGGGTGACCGTGGGCGGCATCCACGGAGCGGGGGACTGGCTGGATTACCGGCTCACGGTGCCCGCGGCGGGAGACTATGCCCTGTGGCTGCACTACGGCGCGGCGAATGCGCCCTACGGATTCTCTGCCATGGATGGCCGCTGTGCCGTTTCTGTGGATGGCCGGGCCCCTGTCGCCCTGGCGGATCTGGCGGACACGGGGGCCTGGAAGCCCGTGCGCTGGGGGCGGACCGCCACCTTCCACCTGTCGGCGGGCGAGCATCGCCTGCGCTGGCAGAACCGGAAGGGCGGGGGGCTGGTGCTCGACGCGCTGGCCCTGTGCGACGATCCCCGGTGGCGGCCTTCGGGCGCGGACTTGCCCCCTCCGGCTCAGGGGCGGCTGGTGACCCTGTCGGCCAAGGATTTCCTCCTCGCCCGGGCCCCTCAGATGGTGGTGAGCGGCGCTGGCGGCGGACCGAAGGATGCCCTCTGGTGCGCCCCGGGCGAGTGGCATCCGGCCTGGTCCACGGCACCCGATGCGGAGGTGCACATCTTCCCATCCGGGGAGTGCCGTGCCTTTTCGGAGATCCTCTCCATCCAGGGCCACGACCGGGCCACGGGCCGCGTCGCGCTGGGCGGGCCGGAAACCCTGGCCGCCCTGAATCCCGGCGACCGGTTCTTCATCGAGAACATCCGGGAGGAGCTGGATGCGCCGGGGGAGTGGCATGTGGATGCGCAAACGGGTCGCCTCACCTACCTGCCCCGGCCGGGTTTCTCGACGCGAACCGAAGTGATCGTCCCGCTGACCCGCCGCCTCCTGCAGGTGGACGGGCGCCGCGCACCCCAGGGCTCCGTGCGGCATCTCCGTTTCGCGGGGCTGGTCCTCCGGGACACCGATTGGGCGCGGGGCGGGGCGAGCGCGGGCTACGGCGTGGGCGAGGACGCCGCCATCGTCCTGCGGGGGGCCGAGGCCTGCGTGGTGGAGGACTGCCGCTTCCTGAACCTGGGGGGGTACGCCGTGGCCCTGGACCAAGGGCGCGGCCACGTCGTCCAGAACTGCGAGGTGGCGCATGCGGGAGGCGGGGGCGTACTCGTGCGCGACAGCATGGGGAACCGGATCACGGACAACCACCTGCATCACCTTGGCGAAGCCTATGCGCACGTGGGGGGCGTCGTGCTCGCGAGCGGGGCGGCGGAAAACCAGGTGGCCCACAATGCCATCCACGACTCCGCCCGCTATGGCATCTCCCTGAAGAATGCGGGCGGGCGCAACGTCATCGAGTACAACCTCATCCAGAACACCTGCCTGGAGACCTCCGATGCGGGCGGCATCGAAGTGACCCAGCACGACCGCGCCTTCCGCAGCGGCAGCTGGATCCGCTTCAACCGGGTAGCCGACACCATCGGCTACACCTCGAGCTTCGGCGAGCCCTCCTTCCTCGCCTGGGGCATCTACCTCGATTCCTTTGCCAGCGGGTACGAAGTGAGGGGCAATGTGGTCTGCCGAGCCTGGAACGGCGGCATCATGCTCCAGGGAGGTCGCGGGAATCGCGTGGTGAACAATGTCTTCGTGGACGGCCAGGTCGCGCAGGGCACTCTGGCCAACTTCGAGGGCCAGGCCAGAGATCTCCAGTTGATGAGCAACGTCATCGCCTACAGTGCCCCCGGCGCCACCACCTTCGTCACCGGGACCCTTGGCCCCGAGGTCATCCAGGTGGACCGCAACCTCTACTTCCCGCCTATGGGCGCGCCACCGCGGTTCGGGGCGGGGGGCGGCCAGAGCCTGGCCGAGTGGCGGCAGGCTGGCAGGGACCGCGGATCCAAGGTGGGAGACCCCCTCTTCCAGAACCCGAAGGGGGATGACTACACCCTGCGGCCCGGATCTCCCGCCTACCGGCTCGGCTTCCAGGTTCTCCCGTCCCCGCGCCTGTGGGGCCCCAGGCGCCGGCCCTGCACATGCGCCATCCTCCCTGCGGGGCCGCGGTTCTGGGGCAAGGAGGGCGAGCGGCCCGTCCGTCAGCCGAGACCAGGTGAGTGACACTCGAGGCAAGGCCACGCAAACATGCACATGGTTCAGCAAGGAGAGGGATATGGAAACAGTTGTGGTGACGGGCTCCGCCGGATTCATCGGACGCAACCTGGTGGCCACCCTCGCCCTGCAGCCTGACCTGGTGGTGCGGACCTTCGATGCGGCGGATGATCCCGGCGCCCTGCCGGGTCTGCTCGCGGAGGCCAGCTTCGTCTTCCACCTCGCGGGCGTCAACCGGCCGCAGGACCCCCGGGCCTTCACCGAAGGCAATGTGGGGCTCACGGAAGAGCTGCTGGGCCATCTGCGGGCCCAGGGCCGGGCCGTGCCGGTGCTGCTCAGCTCCTCCACCCAGGCCGACCTGGACAACCCCTACGGGAAGAGCAAGCGCGAGGCGGAAACCCTGGTGCGGGCCTACGGACGGGAGACCGGCGCACCGGTACACCTCTTCCGCCTGCCCAATGTGTTCGGGAAGTGGTCCCGCCCGGACTACAACTCGGTGGTGGCGACCTTCTGCCACCGCGTGGCCAGGGGTCTGCCGCTGGACATCCACGATCCCGCCCGGAGGCTCGACCTAGTGCATGTGGATGACGTGGTCACGGCTTTCCTCGCTGCCTGGCGAGGCGGAGTGCGCCCTGGGACCGGGGATCCGGTGGTGGAACCGGTGTACTCGATCACCCTGGGCGACCTGGCGGAACGGATCAGCGGGTTCCCCCGCACCCGGCAGTCCAGGGAGGTTCCCGGCGTGGGCGACCCGCTCACGCGGCGACTCTACTCGATGTACCTGAGCTACCTCCCCGAGGACCAGTTCGCGTACGGACTGGAGGTGCGCCGGGATCCCAGGGGCTGGCTCGCGGAGGTGCTGCGGGGCCCGGAACTCGGCCAGATCTTCGTGTCCGTCACGCGGCCCGGCATCACCCGCGGCCACCACTGGCATCACACCAAGACCGAGAAGTTCCTGGTGGTGAGTGGCGAGGCCCACATCCGTTTCCGCCAGCTGGCGGGGACGGACGTGATCGACTACGCCGTGTCGGGTGCGGAGCCGCGCGTCGTCGACATCCCCCCTGGCTACACCCACAGCATCACCAATACGGGTGAGGCCGACCTCGTCACCCTCTTCTGGGCCAGCGAGCCCTTCGATCCCCAGTGGCCGGACACCCATGCCCTGCCGGTCTGAAGTGGCGCCTGGCAGCTGCCTCCACCTCTCCGCCCACCGGGATGGCTGCGATGACTAGCCTCCTCCTGGACAGTCTGGTCGAGCGGGCCTCCCGCTATCGGCCCATTCTGGGTTCGGTGGCCGCGCTGTTCAGCGGCAACATGGCCGCGTCCATCCTCGGGGCCCTGGGTGGGCTGCTGGTGGCCCGGTTCATCGGCCCCGAGGAAGCCGGCCGCTTCCGCACGTACACCATCCCCCTCCTGTATCTCACCTTCCTGCATCTCGGGACCTTCGACGGCCTCTGGCGGCAGATCCCCTTCTACACGGGGCGCAACCAGCCGGATCAGGTCGAGGCCGTCGCTTCAGCCGCCGGGGCCTGGAACCTGCTGGTGTCCGCCGGGGCTTCGGTGGTCTTCCTGGCTCTGGCCGTGGCGGCCCTCGTCCGGGGGGATCTCTACGCTTTCAGCGGCTGGCTCTCCCAGGTGCTCTCCGCCTGGGGGGTGTACTACGCCGGGTATCTGCGCGCCACCTACCGCACCATCCACCAGTTCGTGTCCCTCGCCCGGGTCCAGCTCATCCAGGCTGCGCTCGGCTTCGCGCTGGTCTTCCTCGTTCCCTTCCTGGGCTTCTTCGGTCTGTGCCTGCGGGGGTCCATCCCGGGCCTGGCCGGGACCGGACTCCTCCACCGGGGCAGACCCCTGCGCGTCCGCTATCGGATGGACCGCCGGGCCCTCGGCGAAGTCGTGCGGGTGGGGCTTCCCTTCAGCCTCTGGGGGAGCCTGAACACCTCCATCTGGCTCGCGACGGAAAGCGCCCTGATGCTGTCGCTCGGAGGGCTGACGGGCCTCGGGCTCTTCGCCGTGGCCGTCGTCATCCGCGATGGCCTGAACGTCCTCCCCCAGTCGGTCTACCAGGTGCTCACTCCCAGGGTCGTCGAGGCCTATGCGCGGGAGGGCAGCGTGCGCACCGCCCATGCCCGATCGCTGTTCGTCACCGCGGGGTTGACACTCACCATGCTGGCCGTGGTGGGCCTCTGCTCAGTCATGCTGGGTCTGCTGGTGCCCTGGGCGATCCCCAAGTACGCCCAGGGGGTGCCTCTGATGAAGGTCTGCCTCTGGTTCTCGGTCATCGAGGCCGCCTCGCTGCCCTTCAACACCTTGTTCGCCACTGGGCGGTCCTGGCTCTGGGGCCGGGGCATCCTCGTCGGGCTGGTGGTGTTCCCCCTCAGCAGCTACCTGCTGGTTCCCGTCGTGGGAGGCATGATGGCGGTGGGGCTTGGCTCGCTCCTCGGCCGGGTCGCCCGGACGCTGGTCGGATACTTGGAACTCGCGGTGCTGACACGCAAGGAGCGGCCATGAGCCCCCAGGACCTCCCCCTCCTCTCCGCCGATGGGGCGACGGAAGGAAACCGCTGGGCGCTGATCCTTCCGTTCGTGTTGGGCATGGGGATCAACCTGGTCTCCCTGCTGGTGGGTGAGCCGTACCGCATGGCCGAGCTGGGGCTGGCCGTCGCCCTGGTCGCGACCCTCGCCTGGTCGGCCCGGCCCCTGACCTGGATCGTGTTCACCGCCGTGCTCGCCGCGAATCCCGCCAACACCACGACCCCCGTGGCCCTCAACCTCTTTTGCGCGGCGGTCTATTTCGCGCTGGCGCGGCGGAGCGGGGTGGGCAGGCTGCCCAGGCTGGCCCAGGTTGCGCTCTTCCTCGCGGTGCTCTCGCTTGTGGTCAGCATCCTGGCCTCCCTGTGGCTGGATCCCGTCACCGCCACCATCCACACCACGGACGTCTCCCAGCCGCGCCCCTGGGGGATCACCTGGGCCGGAGGGGCGTCCATGGAGATGCTGACCTCCCAGGGGGTCTCCGTGGCCAACTACCTGCTGGGCCCCTTCCTGTTCATCCCGCTCATCTGCTCACGGATCCGGGAGGACCACGACCCGGACCTGCTGCTCAAGGGCCTGGTGCTGGGCTTCCTGGTGCCGACCCTGCTGATGTTCCTGCTGGCCAGGGCCTTGGGGCGACCCACTTTCGACGCCAACGCCCTGCGGGAAGGGATGCTCAACGTATCGACCTTCCGCTTGGGCCAGCTGGACATCCAGATGATCCGCACCCAGGTGGGCATCGTGCTCGCCGCGCTGATCTGCGCCTCCTTCGCCGTGGCCGTGGCCCAGGTCCGCCGGGGGGTGCGCCTGGCGGCCGCCGCCTGCCTGGCCCTCGCCGGCTACTTCCTGCTGGTCACAGGCAGCGTCGGGAGCTCCGTGGCGGCCCTGGCGGGCATCGTGCTGATCCTCCTGCTGGGCAAGCGACACTTCTCGGTGCGGCGCTACGCCCTGGTGCTGGTGGCGGGCGGGGGGCTCCTGGTGGGCGCCTGGGCGGTGCTGCCTGAGGGCGTGCAGCGCTATGCGGTCACCCGGTACCAGGTGAGGGTGGGCGGGGGAGGCCCTGCCACCGCCACCGCCGACCGGGCCTGGCGCTGGAAGAAGTCCTTCAACTACCTCGTCGACAACCCCAGCGGCGTGGGCTGGTCGCTGTATGTGGAGCCCCTGGGGATCTACCCCCACAACGACTACCTGACCTACGGCATCGCCTTCGGAGCGCTGTGCGGCCTGCTCTATTTCCTGCTTCCCTCGGGTCTGCTGCTTTCGTTCGTGGCATTCAAGCCCGGGGCGGCGGAATCAGCCCGCTTCGCCTTGTCCCTGGCGGGGGCTGGGGCGGCCACGGTGCTGCTCCTGAACTCCCTGTCCGATCACATGACCGCCAACCGCTGGTACTTCAACGTGGTGTGGATGCTGATCTGGTACGCCTACTTCGCCAGCCGCGCCCGGCCTGTCGCCGCGGGAACTCCTGAGGAGCCGCCCCCGGCTGATCCCACCCAGAGGAGCCTGCTGCCATGACGGACCTGGCCATCGTCGTCGTGGGCTACGACCGCCCCCACGCGCTCTCGAGGTTGCTGGCCTCCCTGGATCGCGTGGCCATCGAGGGGCGGGTGCCCCTGATCGTGAGCCTGGACCACTCGGGCAACGAGGAGGTGCAGCGGGTCGCGGAAGCCTTCACCTGGAGGCACGGCGAGAAGACCGTCCGCACCTTCCCGGAGCGGCTTGGGTTGAAGCGGCATGTCCTCGCCTGCGGCGATCTCACGGAGACCTACGAGCATCTGGTGGTGCTGGAGGACGATCTGTACGTGTCCCCCAACCTCCACCGCTTCGCCGTCCAGGCCATCGAGCGGTACTACGACGATGACCGCATCGCGGGGATCGCCCTGTACAGCCACCTGTGGAATGTGGGCTGTGATCGGCCCTTCCAGCCCCTGCCCGAACCCTTCGATGCCTACTTCATGCAGTTCGCCTGCTCCTGGGGGCAGATCTGGTCGCGGGCGGGCTGGTCGCGCTTCCGTCAATGGCTCGACCAGCACGGCGGCGCCTGCGACCCCCACCCCGCCATCCCCGGCAATGTGACCCAGTGGTCGGACCACTCCTGGCTGAAGCACCACATCCGCTACTGCATCGAGACCCAGCGCTTCTTCGTCTATCCACGGGTGTCCCTGGCCACCAACTTCAGCGATCTGGGCCAGCACAATACGGGGCAGGAGAACGGCTACCAGGTTCCCCTCCAGGAGGCGCACGAGGTGCCCTACCGGTTCCCCGACCTGGATTCCTCACGGGCGGTCTATGACGCGTTCTTCGAGTCCATGCGGCTCCACGAGCCGCTGGGGCTCGCCGCGGACGACCTGTGCGTGGACCTCTACGGCATGAAGGGGAACCGGCTCGGGGCGCGCTACTGGCTCAGCCTGGAACCGGCGCCCTTCCAGGTGGTGCGGGCTTTCGACCTCGCCTTCCGGCCCCACGAGGCGAACATCCTCCATGCCGTTCCGGGAAGCCAGATCAGGCTCTACGACACCTCTGTGGCAGCCCCGCCCCCGCCCGGTCCGGATCTGTCCGACACGCGGATGAAGTACGATGTCCGCTGCCCTTCCTACAAGAGCCTCCTGCGCTACGCCCTGCGCATCCTCCGGGGGCGGCTGAAGGCGAAGCTGACGGGAAAGGAGTGAGGCCGATGCTGGGGACCCTCAAGCGCCTGGCGAAATGGGTGAAGTTCTCCGTGATGGGCCGCCGCCGGGGCATCCGGATCGGACCGCGCTGCCTGATCGGCTACCACAGCGAGCTGGAGGGCGGGAACACCTTCCTGGCGGGCACCGTCTTCAGCGGCCGCCTCGGCTACGGCAGCTACCTGGGGGAGGACTGCCGGATCGAGGCCACGGTGGGGCGCTTCTGCTCCATCAGCGCGGACGTGGCCACCATCCCCGGGCGCCATCCCACCTCGGAGTTCGTCTCGACCCATCCGGCCTTCTACTCCCTGAAGCGACAGGCGGGGTTCACCTTCGCGAAGACCCAGGCCTACGAGGAGTACGCCTTCGCCGATCCGGCGCGCCGCGTGGGGGTGGTCATCGGCCACGATGTGCTCATCAGCCACGGGGTGAGGATCCTGGAGGGGGTGCGCATCGGCGACGGGGCCATCCTGGCGGCGGGTGCCCTGGTGCGGTCCGATGTGGAGCCCTACGCCATCTACGGAGGCGTTCCCGCCCGCAAGCTGGGGCAGCGCTTCGATGACGAGACCATCCGCCAGCTCCTGGAGATCCGCTGGTGGGACCGGCCCCTGGACTGGATCCGCGAGCACGCCGCAGCCTTCCGGGACGTGCCCGCCTTCCTGGCGGCCTGCCGGGAGGACTCGAGATCGCTCCCGGATCCTCCCTCCCCTGACCCGACGCCCTCCGAGGCCCCATGACCGGAACCCGCCGATTGATGATCCTTCCCTGCGAGCCTGGGCGGCAGGACGGCTACAGCCTCGCCGTCGCCGCCGACCTGGCGCGTCTGGCGCCAGGGCCGGAGGATGTGGTCGTCTACCGCAGCGCCCCGTCCGCGGCGCGGCGGGACGGGGTCCTGCCCATCGCCACCGCCACCGCCGCCGAAAAGGCCTGGAACATCCTGCGGGGGCGCCCCCCCTATGAGCTGCTGGAGGGTTCGCTCCGCCGCTGTCTGGCGGGGGTGGCGGGAGGCTTCGAGGAGATCTTCGCGGGCGAGATCTTCTTCTATCGGGCCTTGCGCCGGATGTTTCCCGCCGCGCAGATCCAGGCCCGCTCCCACAACTTCTACAGCCTGGGCCGCTGCCGCCAGCTGCTGGGCCACGTGCCCACCAACCTGAGGCACAGCCTGAACCTGTTCCTGTACTCCCGGCTCGAGATGGAGATCCTCGCCGACCCGAAGGCGAGCCTGGCGTTCATCACCGAGGAGGAGCTGGCCTTCGCCAGGCTGCTCTCGCCCCTCGCCCCCAGCTCCTGGTGGCCGGTGGTCGATCCGGGTCTGGTCCTGCAGGAGGGCCTGCGGGCTCCCACGGTGCCCAGGCTGGTCTTCTTCGGAAGCGCCGCGGCCTCGCACACCGCCATCGGCCTGAAGCTGCTCTGCCAGGAGGTGTTCCCCCGGCTGCGGGCACGGATGCCCCAGGTGGAGCTCCATCTCTTCGGCCACGGTTCCGAAGCCTACGACGCCCCCACCCGCGGCATCCACGGCCATGGCCGGTTCGCGGGCGACGGGCTTCCCTTTGGGGGCGACGGGCTGTTCTGCGTGCCGGATGTCCACGGCTGCGGCATCAAGCTCAAGATCGCCGACCTGCTGAAGGCGGGCGCTCCGTTCATCTCGACCCCCCTGGGGCTCTCGGGCTATCACCTCCCGCCCCATCCCCACGTCCTGGTCCACGAGCTGAAAGACTGGGCCGAGGCCCTCGCGGCGTACTTCCAGGCCCAGGGGCTGGATCAGCCTCCGCGCACCACGGCCTGAAGCAGGGCGCTCACGCGGCGGGCCTGGTGGTGGCTGGTCTTGCAGGAGAGGACGAAGGCCTTGGCGCCGAGGCCCTTGGCATGCAGGACCTCCCTGGGCTGGGCCAGCAGCGAGGCCAGCGTGCGGGCCATGCCCTCCTCATGCTCCGCATCGAAGGTGAAGACATGGTCCAGGTACTCGGGCGGCATGCCGGGCAGGGGGGTGGTGAGCACGGGGGTGCCGGAGGCCATGTACTCCATGTTCTTCGAGGGGAAGGAGAAGCGGGTGAAGGCTTCCGTCGAGGGGCGCGGATTCACGAGCAGGGTGGCCTCCATTTCCGCGGCCACCACCTCCCCATTGGGCCGCACGCCCCAGAACGTGATGCGGGGATCCCGCGCCTGGGCGTCGCGGATCTGGGCTTCGAGCTCGCCGCTTCCGTATAGCCAAAGCCGCGCGTCAGGCCCGGGGAGGCGCTGGAAGGCATCGATCAGGGTGCGCACCCCGTACTTGGCGTAGAGAGCCCCAGCGTAGAGGATCACGCCCTCGGGCCGCTTGCCGGACAGGGTGTTGTCCGTGGCGGCCATGGCGGGATCGACCATGCCTTCGACCACCACGTGGGGCCGGCGATGCGGATTGACCATGGGGTTCATGGCCTCCGTCAGCACCAGGTAGGCGTCGTAGCGTTCCGTCAGGGCTGTGGCCAGCGCCCGGTAGGCCCGGATGAGCAGGCGCCGGAAGGTCGAGTCGCCCCCGCCGATGTAGTCATGGAGGATGTCGGGAACATCGGTGACGATGGCCAGGGTGGGGGTGCGGGTCAGCGTCGCGGCCACCCACGCCCCGGCGGAGATGGAGAGGTCCAGCACGTCGCAGAGCACGAAACAGGGCCCGACCCTCCGGGAGAGGCGCCATCGCAGGGTCGTGGCCAGGCTCCACAGGAAGACCACGGCGTGGGAGACGCCCGGTAGCATCCGCAGGGACAGGTACCGGTAGTCCAGGCCGCCCTCGGATTCGTTCTCCTGGGTGGGGAGGCCCCGCGTCCCGGGGCGGTGGGGAAGCAGGGAGAGGGCGGTCACGGGCCCGTTGGTGGCGGCCAGGCCCCGGGCGAGCAGACCATGGAACTTCTGCTCCTGCTGGGCGGGCTTGACCGGCTGCTCGCGCAGGAGAACCGCCAGCCGCGATTCCGAGCAGAGCCGCGACACGTAGAGGAGATCCATGGGGTGCTTTCCTGGAAGAGAGGGAAGGGCTGCCCCTAATCTAGCGCTGGATGCCGATCTTGGCGGCGTCGATGCCCGGGAAACCGGGAATGCCGTACATCGGACTGCCCGCCCTGAGGCGGAAGTCCAGGTTCGCCGGGTCGGTGAACTGGGGGTCCACCTGGACCAGGTTGTTGGAGACCTGGGCGAACCAGGCCAGCGGCGGAGCCAGGGCGGGGAAGACGTTCTCCTGGCGGATGGCGTCCGAGGAGCGACCCTGGAACAGGTTGCCGTAGAAGACGCTGTTCTCCGGCTCGAGCCAGTGGCTGCCCTGGAGCTGGGTCCAGTCGTTGGGGATGGGGGTCAGCCAGGGGTAGGCCGTGGACCAGGGCGGAGCCTGGTAGGCGAAGTGGGCGAGCTTCTCCAGCAGGTTCAGGCTGCTGCCCGGGAGGTTGTTGGCATAGGTGGTGACGTAGTTCACCGAGACCGCCCCGAACCAGCCGCCGGAGATGACGTTGTACCGCATCTTCACGTCGCGGCCGCCGTTGTGCTGGATGGCCAGGGTGGGGCCCGCCTGGTACAGGATGTTGCCCTCGATGGTGATGCCGCTGCCGCCGGTGTCGAGGTAGATGGCCGGAGTCCAGGTGCCGAAGGGGCCGCCGCCATGGCGGATCAGGTTGAACTGGAGCACATTCCCCTGGCTGGCCCAGTCCCGCTGCGAGTAGATGGCCCCGGCGTCGTTGGTCCACTGGCACACGTGGTGGATGAGGTTGTAGCGGAACGTGTGGTTGTTGCCCTGGAACTGGATGGCCTGGTGCGGGGCGTGGTGGATCTCGTTGTGCTGGACTGTGAGGCCGCTGCAGTCCTCGTTGAAGGGCGCGTAGCTGATGGAGCTCAGCTGGATGGCGGGCAAGTAGCTCCAGAACAGGCGGTCGTAGTGGTGGATGTCGCAGTTCTCCACCACCGTGCCGCTGTCCGTCAGGGTGGACCGGCTGCCGCCGCAGGCCCAGATGCCTCCCTTGCCCAGGTAGGCCAGTTCGCACGCGTCGACATGGTTGGCAGACCCGCCCAGGAGCAGGCCCCAGCCACCGGCATTGAGGAACCGGCAGCGGCTGAAGGTCACCTGGGTGCAGGTCTGGGCGTCCACCAGGTTGCCCTGGGCCGCCTCGAAGCTGATGCCGCTCCAGGTCACGCGGCTCACACCGCGCATGCTGAGCAGCGGCGAGGTGAGGGTCGAGAGCAGGAGCTCGTTCGGCAGGGCATCTGAAGGGGGGCGCAGGTAGAGCCGCGCATTCACCCGGTCGATGAAGTAGTCGCCGGGATCGGTGAGCTCCTCGAGCAGGTTGTAGAGATAGAAGGGGTGGCCCTCGCGCAGCCCGTAGGGGGGGCTCGCGGAGAGCTGAAGGGTCCCGCCCGCCGGATCGATCGACGAGAGGGCGCCATGGTAGGCGGCCCAGGCGTAGTAGCCCTCGCCGAAGTACATGGCCTCGCCGGCGCGCCAGAGGCTCATGCGCGGTTCAGGTGCCGTGATCTGCGTGCTTCCGTTGGTGGCCCGGATGAGCATGAAACCGGGCATGGGCCGGCTGCCGTCGGCGGGGGCGATGAAGGCGTTGCCGCTCGCCCCCGAGAGTGGGGGGAAGGTGCCCGCCGGCCCGGCGAAGGTCTCCCAGCTGCCCCAGGAGGCGGAGGTGCCCGTCCCCCCCAGGTCGCGGCGGTTGGACAGGTTCCAGTCCGCCGAGGCGGCGGAGGCGGCGATGGACCAGAGATCCCCGCCCTTGGCCAGCTGGTAGTAGGGACGGCCGGAGGCGTCGGTCCCCTTGTAGGCGTAGTCCCCGGTGGCGTCGGGCGTGAGGCTGCCTGATACCCGCAGGGTGGCTGGCGGCGTGAGGTTCACGGAGCCGGCCTCCACGGCCTTCGGGTACCGGGCCAGTGTGAGGGGGCGGCCGTCGGCGAAGGCTTCCATGGCCCGGTTCACCTCGCCGCCGGCGGCAGTGCGGCTCGCGAGACTCCCCATCCCCGCGCGGAGGGCTCCCAGGTCGGCCACCCGGATGTACGGGCGGGCCGCGCTGTCCAGACGCGCCCAGTTGGGATCCGTCGAAGCCACTGGGCGCAGGGCCTGGGGATCAATGGCGGCGCCACCCACCAGGCGCGGTGTCTCCCCGGCGTAGGCGACGTATTCCACCGGGTTGGCGGCGGACCCCGAATCCGCCGCGATCAGCGCGAAGGTGGAGGTCCGGAGGTAGCGGCCGCCGCGCAGGGTGACACGAAGGATCCCCTGGGTGCCGCGGGGCACCTGGCGGATCAGGGCCTGGGCGCCTTCCAGGGTGGTCGGCGCCGCCAGGGTGCCAGGGTTGCCTGGCAGGCCCTCGGGCGCCACGAACACTTCCTTCAGCAGGTTCTGCACGGCCGGCGGCGGGGGTGGGACGGGCGCAGCTTCATTCCCCCCGCCGCCACAGGCCCCGGCCAGGAGGAGGGACAGCAGGCACAAGCCCAGACGGGCCAAGGCTCGAGGTGTCACCAACGGGATCATGGCCGTCCTCCTCCGTTCCTCGCCGTGGCCTCTGGGATTGCGGTTGCTTCGGGGCCCGGGAAGCGGACCTCCGGTGGAACCCTAGCCGGCGGCTCTGGGGAGTTCGATGGTCTCGGGGGTTTCGGAGAAGCCGCCCAACCCGTTGGCGGCGGGGACATAGGAGGGGACCAGACGCCGGAACAGGTGCAGGATCTCCCGGCGGCGCAGGGCCTCGTCCTCGATGGCCAGCGTCTGGCGGAAAGTCTGGAGCCAGCCTTCCACGGTGGTCTGGGTGCTTGATTCCTGGAGGGCTTCGAAGACCTTGGGATGCACGCAGCTCTGGCGGGTCTCCTTGGTGTGGAACAACTCCTCGAAGAGCTTCTCGCCGGGCCGGATCCCCGTGAACTTGATCTCGATGTCGAGCTCCGGATCCAGGCCTGAGAGGGTGATCATGTCCTTGGCCAGGTCGAGGATCCGCACGGGATCGCCCATGTCCAGGACATAGACCTTCCCGGTCTCGCCCAGCAGACCGGCCTGGAGCACGAGCTGGCTGGCCTCGGGCACGGTCATGAAATAGCGGGTCATCTTGGGATCCGTCACCGTGAGCGGCCCCCCCCGCAGGATCTGCTCCCGGAAGATGGGCACCACGCTGCCCCGGCTGCCGAGGACGTTCCCGAAGCGGACGCTCACCAGCTTGGTGCCAGGCGCAGCGTGGTCGGCGCCCGCCCGGACGATGGTCTCCGCGAGGAACTTGGAGACGCCGAGCACATTGGTGGGGTTCACCGATTTGTCGGTGGACACATTCACGAAGATCCGCGTGCCCACACCGAGGGCTGCATCCAGCACCTGCCTGGTTCCGAAGATGTTGTTCTCGATGGCCTCCTCGGGATACAGCTCAAGGAAGGGCAGGTGCTTGTGGGCCGCGGTGTGGAACACCACCCCGGGCTTCCAGCGCAGGAAGGCCTGGTGGAGGCGCTCCTTCTGGCGGATATCGCAGAGTTCGATGCTCAGCGGCAGGCTGGGGAAGGTGGCGCGCAGCTCCCGCTCGATGAGCCAGAGGCTGTACTCCCCCCGCCCGAGGAGCACGATCCTCGCGGGGCTGTAGGTGGCCACCTGCCGGGCGAGCTCGCTGCCGATGGAGCCGCCACCGCCGGTGATCAGCACCACGGCGTCGTGGAGGATCCGGCCCAGGGCGGTCTGGTCCAGGTGGATCGGATCCCGCCGCAGGAGGTCCTCGATGGACACATTGCGGATCTCCGGCTGCCAGGGCTGGTTGCCCAGCAGGTTGTAGAAGCCAGGGACGGTCTTGAGTTCCACCCCCGTGGCCCTGACCACGTTCCGGATGTGGCGGACCACCTGGCCGGGCGCGCTGGGGATGGCCATGATCACCTGGCTGATCTGGTTCTCCTGGATGATCATCGGGATCAGCTCGGTGGTGCCGAGGACGGGAATGCCCTGGATGCGCAGGCCCTGCTTCTCGAAGGCGTCATCGACGAATCCCACGACCACGGCGCCCAGTTCCTGGTGCCGCTTCAGTTCCTCCGCGACCAGGAAACCGGCCCTCCCGGCGCCGACGATGAGAGCCCGTGCCACCGGACTCGGCCTGCTCAGCACCGAGCTGAAGAAGGGGATCTCCCCCTCGTAGATGGCGCGGGTGATGAGCCGGATGCTCGTCCACAGCATGCCGGTGAACAGGCTGGCCATGAACAGGAAGAGGTAGCCCCGGTTCGGCGAGAGGCTCATGCCGGAGGCCGTGGCGCCCGCGGCGACCAGGAAGGCCGCCAGGGCGGCCAGCATGGTCGACACCAGGTCCTTGAAGCCCGCCATGCGGTAGTGCTGATGCGTGTTCCGGAACATCGCGCTGGCGGACATGGCGATGAGGCACCAGATCGCCACGGTCGAGGCGCTGAAGGCGGAGTCCTGGGTCAGCTCGGACATCACCAGCCAAGCCACCAGCCCCATCTGGCCGTCGAGGATCAACTTGATGACCTGACGGAACCATTGGGTCTTGATGATCTCGCCTGTCGTTGGGTGGGAGGACATGGGGTTCCTGTGTCTCGCCTTCAGGGAAAACTCCCGCCATCCTACATGCGGGTTTGTCATGATGGCAACTGAAATGCTTGAAAAACAAAGACAGCAAAGAGAAAAAATAGTCAAATTTCGTAAAATATCAATAAAAAGTGCTTGCTTGCTTGTTGCCGGTCAGTATTCTTTGAATTCATTCAGGCTGATGTTGATCGACTGCATGCCAAGTGGCTTTGAATTGTTCCCCTTGTGTTGGTAATTTGCGATTATTTTGTTGGTATTTCACGCCTGATGCCACCTAGTGGAGCGCCCGCTGCGGAGATCAAGATGCCCATCCTTCAGGATTTCCTCCCCCTCTCCATGCCGGTGCTGACGGATGCCGCCTCTTCCGCCCGGGCGACGGGCAGGTGGCCCCGCCTGACGGCGGCGCTCGGGGCCCTGCTGCTACTCGGCGCCTGCACAGCACCCGGCATGAAACTGAATGTGCGGCCGGGGCGGCACGAAACCACCACCCAGATGGATGGGCTCAACGTCACCCTGCGTTCACTCAGCGCCGATGCGGTGGCGACCCAGAAACCACGCACACCTGATCCGGCTTCCCTGGACGCGCTGTTCCAGGAGAAGGCGCTCCCCTACCGCATCGGCCCCCAGGACGTGCTTCTGGTGACGGTGTGGGACCACCCTGAGATCTCCCTGCCCCTGGGCCAGTACCGCCAGGACGCCAGTTCGGGCACCGTGGTGGACGAGGCCGGGGAGATCTACTTCCCCCATGTGGGGAGCCTCAAGGTGGCGGGGATGACCACCTCGCAGGCGCGTGTGGCGCTCATCAGCCGCCTCTCCAAGATGCTCCAGAACCCCCAGATCGATGTGAAGGTCATCGCCTACCGGTCCCAGAAAGTCTATGTGGGGGGCGAGGTCCGGAACCCCGCTGTGCACAACGTGACCGATGTGCCGTTCACGCTGGCCGAGGCCATCAACCGGGCGGGGGGATTCCTCCCGACCGCGGACGACAGCCGCATGACCCTCACCCGTGGGCGGCAGGTCTGGCGGCTGAACTTCCAGGGCTCGCTGGCCTCGGGCAACCGCATCGCGCAGATCCTCCTGAAAGACGGGGATTCCCTGCAGGTGCCCAGCGCTCTTGAGAACCCGGTCTACATGCTCGGCGAGCTGGTCCGCCCGGGCACGCTGCCCCTCATTCACGGGAATCTCTCCCTGGCCAAGGCGCTCTCGGATGCGGGCGGGATCCAGGGGATGAGTGCCGATGCCCGCTCCATCTACGTCATCCGGCAGGGCGAGACCGCCCGGGGGGTGGACGTGTACCACCTCGATGCGCGCAATCCCACCGCCATGGTCCTGGCGGACCGCTTCCAGCTCAACCCGAGGGACATCGTCTACGTCGACGCGGGGACGCTTGTGCGCTTCAACCGGGTCATGAACCTGCTGCTCCCGACGGTCACGGCGGTCAACTCCACGGCGCTGACGGTCGCGGAATCGGACTACTTCCTCAACCGGAGGTGAGCCCTGTCCCCGATCCGCCCGCCCCGGGCATCCCCCATCCCTGCAGGGCCCGTTTCTTGATGTCAAAGCCGCCGATCACGTCCATTCTCGTGCTGTGTGAGGGAAACCACTGTCGCGCACCCATGGCCGAAGGCCTGCTCCGGGAGGCTCTGGGTCCTGCGGTGCGGGTCAGTTCCGCAGGCCTGGATGCGCTGGTGGGCGCCCCCCCGGACCCCGAGGCGATGCGCCTGATGAAAGCCCACGGCGTGAACATCGCCTCCCACCGGGGGCGACAGGTGACGCCGGAGATGGCGCTGGAGGCGGACCTCATCCTGGTCATGGATGCCCATCAGCGGGCCTGGTGCGAGGATCTGGTGCCCAGCGCCTGCGGACGGGTCTTCCTTCTGGGCCAATGGCTGGATTCGCCCCCACCCGACATCGCTGATCCTTATGGTCAGGGGCCAGACGCCTTCCGGCTGGCTTTTGACGCGATCCGACAATCCGTGACGGCCTGGGTGCCGCATCTCCGTTCAGAGCAGAGGCCGGCATGACTTCCACGCCATCTCCCCATTCTCGCCCGGCGGCCCCGGCCTCCGGCCTCCTTCCCCGCGCGGCGAGGGCCATGGAGGACCTGCGGGAGATCGACCTCCGGGAGTGGTTCCTCACCCTGTGGGAAGGTCGCCTCCTCATGCTGGCCAGCATGGCCTTCTGCATGGCGCTGGGACTCTTCATCATCTGGCGGAGTACGCCGATCTACCAGGCTGAGGCCATGCTCCAGATCGAGCCGCCCAAGAATGTGCGGGATTCTGATGCAGCCTTCGCCCGCATGGGGAACCTGTTCACCCCGCCCTCGGACGCCTTGACCGAGATCGAGATCATCGGCAGCAGCCTGATTCTCGGGCGCACGGTGGAGGCCCTGGACCTCGACCTGGTGGCACGGCCCGTCCGCCTCCCCATCATCGGCGATGTCCTGGCGCGGGGCCAGGCGGTCGGGCCGAGGGTGGAGGTGGAGACCTTCCAGATTCCCGCCCACTTCCGGGGGCTCCTCTTCCAGATCGTTGCCCAGCCGGATGGCGCCTTCGCCTGGAAGTCGCCCTCTGAACCTCCCGCCCAGGGGAAACCCGGCGCGGCGTATCCGGAGGATGCGCTGCTGGCCACCGGGCACCCCGGGGACCTGCTCACCGCCACCTGGGGCGGGGAGAAGCTGACGCTGCAGGTCCGGACCCTGTCCGCCAAGCCAGGACAGGCCTTCCGCCTCCAGCGCCGCCCCCTGCAGGCAGCCATCACCGACATCCGCAACGACCTGGAGGCCTCGGAAAAAGGCGCCTCCCAGGCCAACCGGACCACCAACCTCCTGGCCCTCTCCTACCGGCATCCCAACCCGGCCCTGGCGGCGGACATCCTCAACGAGATCATGAAGCAGTACCTGCGGCAGAACGCGCAGCGCAAGAGCGGGGAGATCAGCCAGACCCTGGCGCTCCTCCAGCAGCAGCTGCCTGAAGTGCAGGACAAGCTCAAGCAGGCGGAGGCCCAGCTGAACCAGTACAGGGCCCAGACCGGAGCCGTGGATCTCGTCCGGGAAACGGACCTGGCCCTCCAGCGCGGCGCAGCCCTGGCCACCCAGATCTCGGCCCTGAAGCAGCGCCGGCAGGAACTGCTGAGGACCTACATGGAAGGCTCGGACCTGGTGACGACCATTGATTCCCAGATCGCCAAGCTGGAGAGCGAAGCCGCCGGTGTGAACCGGAAGGTGCAGACCCTTCCGGGCGCGCAGCAGACCATCATGCGGCTCTCCAGGGATGTGCAGGTGAATACCGAGCTCTACACCACGATCCTGAACAGCATCAAGCAGCTCCAGGTGACGCAGGCCGGCGAGGCGCAGAGCACGCGGGTGATCGATGCCGCCATGCCCGGCCTCAAGCCCGTGAAGCCGAAGAAGGCCATGCTGGTGGCGGTGTTCCTCCTCCTAGGCGTGGTGGTCGGCATCGGCCTGGTGCTCGGGAAGGTCGCGCTGTTCCGGGGGGTGGAGGATCACCGCATCATCGAGAGCCGTCTCGGCATCCCCGTGTTCGCCACCATCCCCCATAGCAAGGCCCAGGATGTCCACCAGCACGCCATCAGCGATGGCCGCCCAGGCACCCACATCCTGGCCTTCGAGGATCCGGACGACCTGGCCACCGAGAGCCTCCGGAGCCTTCGGACCATGCTCAGCTTCTACCTGCGGGATCTCACCACCCGGACCGTCCTGGTCACCGGCCCGAGCCCGATGGTCGGGAAATCATTCGTCAGCACCAACCTCGCGGCGGTACTCGCCCAGGCCCACTCCAAGGTGCTGCTGGTGGATGCGGACATGCGCCGGGGCGCCCTCCACGCCTACTTCGGCCTGGATACCCGCAAGGGCGGCCTCTCCGAAGTCCTTTCGGGAAAGATGCCCTGGCGGACCGCGGTGCAGTCCACCGACGTGCCGGGGCTCCATGTGCTGTGTTCGGGCGCCATCCCCAGACATCCGGCGGAGCTGCTGACGACTCCCGCCTTCTCGACATTCGTGGCCGAGGCCAGCCGGGAGTACGAGTTCGTCGTCTTCGATGCCCCGCCGTTGCTGCCTGTCACCGACGCGGCGATCATCGGCTCCAAGGTGGGCCTCGTGCTGCTGGTGGCGAAGGCGGGCCAGCACCCCCTGGACGAGCTGCGCACCTGCCAGGTGCGCCTCGAATCCAACGGCATCTCCCTGGATGGGTGCGTCTTCAACGACATCATGCCCACCGGCCTCAGCTACTACGATCAGCGCTACCGCTACGGGTATCTCTATTCCTACGGGAAGGCGGAGAAGGGCTGACGCCTCCCTAGGACCGCGGGGGCGGCGGCCATCCCGGCTTCCCGGCCTCGATCCAGGCCTGGAGGATGGCGTCCGCCAGATGCTTCCCCGCCAGTCGCAGCTGGCCCTTCACGACCGGTCCCTGCCTGGCCCAGAAGATCATCCAGTAGGCCGGGGAGCGGAGGGCCTTCCCCTGACCGTCCAGGGGCGTGGTGCGATCAGCGGTCCGGTCGTCCTCCAGCAGCTGCGGGACCAGGGCATGGGCGGCGCGAAGCCACTCCCAGGGGCGGTCCAGGATGCCCGGGTCGGCTTCGGCCGGAAGGGGCTTCACCGCGTCCTGGCTGAAGTACCGCTCCACCAGGCCCGATTCCCAGCGGCTGTGGATGCCCCGCTGGCCCGTGGCCTGCCCGTCATGGTTCTCGGTGGTGTGCAGTGGCACATGGGCGTCCGCCACGTAGTGGCTGAGGATGGCGGTGGCCATGGCCACCCGGGACGCATCGCCGGAGCGGAAGGCGTCCACCAGGTCCCGCCACCGGTCCTGGATGATCCAGGGCACCACCCCCTTGCGGTAGTAGTCCCCGCCGACCCGCGCCTGGGCCTGCTCCAGCGTCCGGGGGAGGTGGTCCGGCCCCCCATACGGCTCCATGTCGAAGAAGTGCCGGGGCCCCTCCTTGCGGTCGGCGCGCCAGTGGTCGGGATCCGAGGCGTGGTCCTCCACCTCGGCCTCATGGCCCGCGTACCAGGCCCGGGGGCCGGGCGGCAGGCCCTCCAGAGCCAGGGCGCAGGTGACGCGGTGGCCCTTGTCGCCCCAGGCGGAAAGGGGCAGGGCCGCGAGGAGCAGCAGGAGGAGAGGGGTCTTCATGTCCGGCTACTCGGGAATGGTGCCGGTCCGCTCCCAGCGGGTGCGGGTGAAGAAGTGGCGGGCGGCGTCGATGAAGTCGGCGGCCACATCCGTGGGGCCCTCGGGCACCCGGCCGTTGTCGTTGTCCGTGTCGCCCTCGCGGAAGCTCCACCACACGATGAAGGGCCGGCCCCGGAGATGATCCGCGGGCAGGAAGCCCCAGTAGCGGCTGTCCATGCTGTTGTCGCGGTTGTCGCCCATGGCGAAGATGTGGCCGGGCGGCACGGTCACGGGGCCCAGGTTGTCCTTGAACCCCTCCTGGATGAGGCTGTTCATGGACTGCATCTGGTTCCGGTCATGGAGGGCCAGCACTTCCGGATCCGCATGGCGCCAGAGGCCCACGGGATGTTCCGCCTCGCCGGCATTCCGGGCCAGGGGCCAGGGCCCGGGCGTGGGGCCTTCGGTGCTGCGGCCGAACTGGAACTCGAAGGGCCCCGTGACCTGCTTCCCGTTCACGTAGAGGCGCTTGTTGCGCATCTCCACCGTGTCCCCCGCCAGGGCCACGCAGCGCTTCACGTAGTCCTGGTCGCGGTCGATGGGGTAGCGGAACACGATGATGTCGCCGCGCTTCACGCTCCGCATGGGGAACAGCGTTTCCTCCCAGGCCCACTGGGGCCGGGCGAAGATGAACTTGTTGGCCAGCAGGTGGTCGCCGATCATCAGCGTGTTGCGCATGGATGCGGAGGGGATCTTGAACTGCTGACCCACGAAGGTCTTGAAGAACAGGATCAGGATCATCGCGAAGCAGATCACTTCCAGGTTGTCCCGCACCGCGCCCTTGGCGGCGCCGGGCGGCAGCTCGATCTCGGCTTCGGCGGTCTTGTCGGCGGGAATGTCAGCGGCCATGTCGGCTCCGGAAATGGTCGATCAGGGACGTCGATCAGGAAGGGGGGCGGGAGCCAGGTCCGGGAAGCCGCGGGCCACCAGCCGGTTCACGGTGACCCAGCTTCCCCCACGCTCCTCTTGGGACTCCACCTCGCCGAGGTTGGGCAGGTAGAGGATCCGGCGGCGGGGACCTTGCGGGGACCGGGCCTCCACCCAGACGCCCACGGGATCGGACGTGGCCGGCAGGATGGCGGCGCCCTCCCAGGTGGCGCGGCCCACCACACGGAACTGGACGCCCCGGTCCACCCAGGTGGTGGTGGCGGGGAAGCCGGGCGGCAGCGTCTGGGCCACCACTTGGCCGTCGGCACCCATGAGGGCGATGCCGCCATCCTGGTACCGGACCACCGTGCTCATCTGGCTCCGGAGGCTGGTCTGATCGAGCTGCACGAGCCGCGGCGGACCCGGGGCCATGGACGACCGGGCGACCCGCACCTGCAGGCGATCCAGCGAACGCTGGGGCTGAGGCTGGGAGGGATCCTCGAAGGCCAGGGTGAGGCCTTCCTCCCAGGGCCCGTAGACGGGTGAGGCCGCGCGGGGCTGGCAGGCCAGCCCGAGCAGCAGGACCGCCGGCGCCGCCAGGGACAGGGTCCTTCGCATCAGCGGGGCCCCTTGTTGAACTTGGCCATCAGGTCCGTCAGCGAGGCGCCGGAGGCCGGAACCGCGGGCTCCCGCTTGGGCTGGGGTGGGCGGACCTCCCGCTCGGGCCGGGGCGGGCGGGCCTCCTGGGGGCGCGGAGGCCGGGCGCCTTCGGGCCTCGGCGGCCGGGATCCTTCGGGACGGGGGGGGCGCGGGCCCTCCGGGCGAGGGGGGCGCGGACCCTGGGGGCGGCCACCGGCCTGGGGGGTCTGGGGCCCGGAGAGCGGCCGGGGTGGACGGGGGGCCCCCTGCGGCCGGCCCTGGGGCCTCCGGTGCTGCGGCTGGGGCCGGTCGGCGCCTTCGGGGGCGGCCAGCAGGGCCTTGATGGAAAGGGCGATGCGCTTGGCCTCCAGGTCCACGGCCAGCACCTTCACCTTCACCGCCTGGCCCACGCTGAGGGCATCCGCCGGGTTCTTCACGTAGCGGTGGGCGATCTCGGAGAGGTGCACGAGGCCGTCCTGGTGGACGCCCACGTCCACGAAGGCGCCGAAGTCGGTGACGTTCGTGACGATGCCCTGGAGCTCCATGCCCACTTCCAGGTCGCTGGGCTTGTTGACGCCCTCGCGGAACTGCACGGCCTCGAACTGGTGCCGGGGGTCGCGGCCGGGCTTCTTCAGCTCGGCGAGGATGTCCTTCACGGTCTCCACGCCGAACTTCTCATCGACGAGCAGCTTCGGATCCAGGGCGTCCAGCACCGCATCATTGCCAATGAGCTCGGGCACGGTCTTGCCCGCCAGCTGGCAGATGCGCTGCACCACGGGGTAGCTCTCCGGGTGCACGGCCGAGGCGTCCAGGGGGTCCTCGCCGCCGGGGATGCGGAGGAAGCCCGCGGCCTGCTGGAAGGCCTTGGCTCCGAAACGGCCAACCTCCAGGAGCTGCTCGCGGCGCTTGAAGGCGCCGTGCTCGAAGCGGTGGGCCACGATGTTCTTGGCCAGCCCCTCGCCGATGCCTGCCACGTAGGCCAGCAGCTTGTACGAGGCGCTGTTCAGGTCCACGCCCACCCGGTTCACGCAGCTTTCGACGACATCATCGAGCCCCTTCTTGAGGGCGGTCTGGTTCACGTCGTGCTGGTACTGGCCCACGCCGATGCTCTTGGGATCCACCTTGACCAGCTCGGCCAGGGGATCCTGGAAGCGCCGGGCGATGCTCACGGCGCCGCGCACGGTGACGTCGTGCTCGGGGAACTCCTCCCGGGCGATGTCGCTGGCGGAGTAGACCGAGGCTCCTGCCTCGCTCACGCTGACGCAGATGAGGCCGGTACGGTTGGTCTCCTTCAGCCACTCGCGGATGAAGGCCTCCACCTCGCGGCCACCGGTGCCGTTGCCGATGGCGATGGCCTCGATGGGATTCCCGGTGCAGAGTTTCTCCAGGATGGCGCGGCTGCCATCCAGGTCCCGCTTGGGCTCCAGGGGATAGATCACCTCGTTCTGCACCAGCTGACCCAGGCGGTTGATGACCACCAGCTTGCAGCCCGTGCGGATGCCGGGGTCCACGCCCAGGGTGCAGCGCTGGCCCGCGGGCGGCGCCAGCAGCAGGTGATCCAGGTTCGTCTGGAACACCTTGATGGCCTCGCCGTCGGCCTTCTTCTTGGCCTCGTAGCGGACTTCGGATTCGATGGTGGGCGCCAGCAGCCGGTCGAAGGCGTCGCCGGCCACCTCGTTGAGGAAGCGGCGGTAGCCGCTGCCGGGGTTCACCTGGACCTTGGAGACGAGCTGGCTGACCAGGTTCTCGCGCTCCACCAGGAGCTTCACGGTGAGGATCTCCTCCTTCTCGCCGCGGCGCAGCGCCAGCAGGCGGTGGCTGGGGATCTTGCGGATGGCCTCGGAGAAGTCGAAGTAGGGCTTGAAGCGCAGGGCGGCCTGGTCGGCCTTGCGCTCCTCGCGGATCTCGGACTTGAGCACGCCCTGCTCGTGGAACTCCAGGCGCAGCCAGGCGCGGATGTCCGCGTCCTCCGTCAGGCGCTCGGCCAGGATGTGGCCCGCGCCCTCCATGCACTCGGAGGGCGAGCGGAGGCCGTCCTCGTCCTTGATGAAGGGCTCGGCGATGAGGAAGGGATCGGCGCCGCTCTCGTCCGCCAGCAGGGAGTCGAGCAGGGGCTCGAGGCCGCGCTCTTTCGCCACCGTGGCCTTGGTGCGCTTCTTGGGCTTGTAGGGCAGGTAGAGGTCCTCGAGTTCGGCCTTCACCCAGGTGCCCTCGATCTTGGCCTTCAACTCGGGGGTGAGCTTGCCCTGCTCGTCGATGGACTTCAGCACCGTCTTGCGGCGGTCCAGCAGATCCTTGTAGTAGGCATGCCGGTCTTCGACGGCGCGGATGGCCACTTCGTCGAGCGATCCGGTCGCCTCCTTCCGGTAGCGGGCGATGAAGGGCACGGTGTTGCCCTCCTCCAGCAGCGCCACGATGGCGGCCACGCCGGCGCGGGGGAGCTTGAGCTCCTTGGCCATGAGGTCGAGCACTTGATCCACACTTGCTCCTTGCATCCCGGGTCCGGGCGAACTGCGATGATACCAAGCCGGGCTGGAGGCTCCTACAGCACGACTTTCCGACGGGTACCCTGGGGGGCCCGCTCCAGGTCGCGGAGGGCCTTCTTCCAATGGGCCGCATCCAGGCCGGTGCCGATGACCACGGCCACGCAGGCCGTGGCCGTGCCGTCCGCGAGGAGGGGCAGGGGCGAGATCTCCAGACGCCCGTCCGCCAGCTGGAAGGCCCAGCGGTCGCTGCCGTCGTGGCGCGCGGCCCAGCCTGCGAAGACGCAGACGCCCTTGGCGCGCAGCAGCTCGCCGGATTCCGGTGGCGCCAGCAGCAGGGCCTCCAGCGCCGCGGGATCCACGGGATGGTCCCAGTGCAGGGTGAGGGATCGCGCCTCGGCGAAGCTGGGGCCGCCCGAGGCTTCCCAGCCCTCGGGCACGGGGCGCAGGTCCCCACGCCAGGGATCGGGACTGCCCTCGGGGGCGAGCCCGTGGCGCGTGGGGATGAGCGGGATGTGCTTGAAGGCCGCGCGCAGCTCGCCCTCCCAGGCCACGGCCGCCGAAGGATCGAGGTCGGCCTTGCTGAGGTGGATGAGGCTGGCAAGGGCCGCCTGCCGGTGGAGCAGGGGCTTGGTCTTGAGGTGGTCCACGGGGGCCAGGCAGGAGACGACCGTGAGCAGGCCCGCTAGCCGCAGGCGCCCGGCCAGGGCGGGTTCCACCTCCAGGTCCAGCAGGTCCGTGGGATCAGCAAGGCCCGTGGTCTCCAGCACCACGCGCTCGGGGCGCGCACCTTCCGGCTGGTCGCACCAGGCCTGGAGGGTGGCCACCACGTCGTTGCGGAGGCTGCAGCAGACGCAGCCGTTCACCAGGTTCTCCACGCCCGCCAGCTCGGGCCGCTCGGCGTCGACCAGGGTGCCGTCCACGCTGATGGCGCCGAACTCGTTGATGAGCACGGCCACCCGGCGGCCCGCGGCGACTTCGGCCTTCAGCAGGCGGTTCACGACGGTGGTCTTCCCGGCGCCCAGGGGGCCGGTGACGATGAGGACTTCGAGCGGGGCGCGATCAGGCATCCCTCCATGATGCCGCCAGGGGCCGAAATATGAGAGCGTGGAGCCGTGGATCTCCTCGACTTCAGCTACCTGGCGATGGTCTCCCTGGTGGGGGCCGTGGCGCGGGCCTGCGCCCGGGGCCTGCCTGAGGCCTGGCGGCTCCGCCTGGAGGCGGAGGTTCCGGACCTGCCCGAGGGGCGCTGGATCTGGCTGCACGCGGTGAGCGTCGGCGAGCTGCTGCTGGCGGACGGCCTGGTGGCGCGCCTCCGCGACGCGGGGCACCGCATCCATATCAGCACAGGCACTCCGGCGGGCATGGACCTGATGGCCCGGCGGCTGCCGGGCTGGGACGATGGCACGGGGCGGGTCAGCGGCGGTCCCTTCCCCCTGGATGATCCCGCGGGGCTGGAGCCCTTCCTCCGCCACGCCCCCGCCGCCTTCATCGCCCTGGAGACGGAGCTGTGGCCGGGCCTGCTCCGGGCCCTCGAGACCCGCGGCATCCCGCGCATCGTGGTGAACGGCCGGCTCACGGAGCGTTCGCTTCGGCGGGGCGGTCCCTGGCTGCGGCGGGCGGCCTCGCGCCTCAACCTGGTGGCGGCCCGGGACGAAGCCAGCGCCGGGGCCTTCCAGCGCCTGGGGGCTCCGGAGGTGCAGCTCGGCGGCAACCTCAAGGCTGATTTGCCGCCGCCGCGCCCCCTGCATGCAGGCTGGGAGAACCTGCGGAGGGCCTGGGCGGCCCAGCCGGTGGTCGTGGCCGGGAACACGGTGGACGGCGAGGAGGACCTGCTGATCGGAGCCTGGCAGTCCGCGCGGGCACAGGTCCCGGGCCTGCGCCTCATCCTGGCCCCGCGCCAGCCCCGCCGCTTCGAGGCGGTGGCTGACCTCATGGCTGGCCGGGACCTCGCCTTCCGGCGCGCTTCTGCAGACTGGCCCGCCCCTGCCGCCTGGTCGGCGGTGGACGTGCTGCTCCTCGACACCCTCGGAGAACTCTCGGCCGCCTACGCCGAAGGCACGGTGGGCCTGGTGGCTGGAGGCTGGGCCGCCGAAGGGGGGCACAATCCGCTGGAACCCGTCCGGGCGGGGGTGCCCGCGCTTGTGGGACCGGGGTTTGCCAATTTCGGGGACCTGGTGCCGCCCCTGCGCGAGGCGGGCCTGCTCCGGGTGGTCGAGGCTCCGGATCTTGCCCGGACTCTGGCCGAGATCCTGGCCTCCGCGCCCCTGCGCCCGCAGGGCCCGCTCCCGCTGCCTGAATCCCTCCGGGGCACCCTCGACCGCACCCTCGGCCTGCTCGCGCCGCGCCTGGCGCTTCCGGCGGAGGCCCCCGGCGGGCCGGCGGCCTTCTAGTATCCTGGGAACACGGAGCCCCCATGAACCGCCGCGGGACGCACATCCTCCTGATCGATGACGACCTGGCCGTGCTCGATATGGTCCAGACGGCCCTGTCCCATTACGGCATGGAGGTCCACGCCTATCCCGATGCGGCGCAGGCCATGGAACTCCTCCAGAATCCGAACGCGCCGGCTTTCGACATGGTGCTCAGCGACATCAACATGGAGGGGATGGACGGGTTCGATGTGATCCACAAGGTGAAGGCGACCCACCCCCACCTGCCGGTGGCGCTCATGACGGGCCAGGCTTCGATGGACTACGCCATCCAGGCCATGCGGTTCGGCGCCTCCAATCTGTTCATGAAGCCCATCGCCCTCCGGGACCTGGTGCAGAGTGTGTTCCACCTGGTGGACCTGCACCGGGATCTCCGCAAGGCCGACGACGGTCTGCGGGGCCTGGTGAACGAGCGGCGGCATTTCCTGTTCCGTTCCGATGAACTGGATGTTCCGAGCCTCATGCACCACCTCACGGACCGGCTCGTGCCCATGGGGTTCGCCTCCGCCAGCAACATCGACGTCATCGCCATGGCCATCCACGAGGCGCTGGTGAACGCCCTGGAGCACGGGAACCTCGACCTGGACTCGCGCCTCAAGGGGGATCTCTTCGCCGAGGAGGATCCCTATGCCGCGCTCCGCGCCAAGCGCATGGCGGATCCCCAGTACGCGGGGCGGCTGGTGGAGGTGCGCCTGGCCATGGACACCGAGCGCTTCGAGGTGGAGATCAGCGACGAGGGCCAGGGCTTCGACGCCAGCCGGCTCTCCCCTCCCCAGCCCGATTCCGAGATGGCCCCCCACTGCGGGCGCGGCCTGCCCCTCATCCTCCTCGTGATGGACGAAGTCCACTTCAACGAGAAGGGGAACCAGGTGCGGCTGGTGCTCAGGAGGAAATAGCTGTCGGCTATCGGCTGTCAGCTCTCAGCTAAAGAAAACGCCGGGTCGCCCCGGCGCTTTCACTGACAGCTGATAGCTGAGAGCTGATAGCCCTTAGAACGCACTCTCCACGAACGCCTTCAGCTGGGGCTTGGGCTGGCCGCCGATGAGCTTGTTCACGGGCTTGCCATCCTTGAAGACGATGAGGGTGGGGATGCTCATGATGCCGAACTGGCCGGCCACCTGGGGGTTCTCGTCCACGTTCATCTTCACGAACTTGGCCTGGCCCTTCATCTCGGCGGCCAGCTCGTCGAGGACGGGGGCGATCATCTTGCAGGGGCCGCACCAGGGGGCCCAGAAATCGACGAGGGTGACACCCTGGGCGACAGCCTGGGGGAACTCGGCGTCAGTGATGTGGGCGACAAGGTCGGACATGGGAACTCCTTTCAAGTTCGGGGACTTCAGGGTACGGGGAGGGGGCCGCCGGGATTGGCTCCCCCCCACTGGGCGATGGTGAAGATGCTCATGTAGCGGTCGTTGGTCTCCCGCAGGCGCTGGGCCAGCACTTCACAGAGGGCGTAGAGGATCTTGAGGGCGACCTTGTGCTGCACCTCAATGAGGGAACGCAGGTCCTGGAGGGGGATGAAGAACAGCTCCGAAGGCTCGTTGGCGATGGCGTCCGCAGCCCGGGCGGCCAAGTCGATGAGGGCCATCTCCCCGAAGAAGGCCGGTGGCTCCAGTACGGCCAGGGCCTCCTCGCCGGTGGCGCTCCGCTTGGAGATGCGCACCGAGCCCTTGAGCACGATGAACAGGCCATCCCCGGCATCGCCCTCCCTGAAGATCACCTCGCCGGCCTTGACCTGGCGCACCTGGCCGATCATCAGGATCTGGGCGCGCTCCGCCTCGTCCAGGTTCCGGAACAGGGGCGAGCGGGTCAGGAAGAGGGTGTCGATCACTGCCGATCCGTAGGGGGCTGGTCCTGGGATGGTTCCAGAGGCACGTGGGCACAAAGGTCGAGACCGAAGCCACGGAGGCCAATGTACTTGGTTTCATGGCGGCTGAGGAGGCGCATTTTCCCAACGCCCAGCTGGCGCAGGATCTGGGCGCCCACGCCGAAGTCGCGATCGTTCATCACCTGGGGCTGGGTGTGGCCCTCCTCGGCCACCCCGGGCGTGTGGGCATGGCGGCGCAGGTAGACCAGCACGCCCCGGCCCTCCTTCGAGATGGCGGCCATGGCCTTCTGGAAGAGGCCGGTTTCGAAGCCGTGCAGATCGTCCGGCAGGGTCTCGACATGGACCCGCACCAGGGGCGGATCGCCGCCCAGGTCGCCCAGCACGAAGGCGAGATGGCTGCCCCCGTCCAGCAGGCTCTGGAAGCGGTGGACCTTCAGCGCGCCCCACTGGCTGGCCATGGTGCGGACTTCGAGGGGGGCCACCAGGGGCTCCTGCCGGAGCCGGTAGGCCACGAGATCCGCCACGGTCACGAGCGGGAGGCCGTGCTGGCGGCAGAAGGGGACCAGATCCGGCACCCGCGCCATGGTGCCGTCATCCTTCATGATCTCGCAGATGACGCCGCTGGGATGGAGGCCCGCCAGCCGCGCCAGGTCCACGCTGGCCTCAGTCTGGCCCGTGCGGGTGAGCACGCCACCGGGACGGGCCCGCAGGGGGAAGACGTGGCCGGGCTTCACGAAGTGCTGGGGCTTGGCGTCCGGGGCGATGAGGGCCTGGATGGTGCGGGCCCGGTCCTGGGCGCTGATGCCCGTGGTGGTGCCCTCCCGGGCCTCCACGGAGATGCAGAAGGCCGTCTCGAAGGGGCTGGTGTTGTCCCGGACCATGAGCGGGATCTGGAGCCGGTCCAGCACCGGGCCTTCGAGGGCCGCGCAGATGAGCCCCCGGCCGTGAGTGGCCATGAAGGCGATGGTCTCCGGGGTCACGTGCTCGGCGGCCAGGGTGAGGTCGCCCTCGTTCTCGCGGTCTTCGTCGTCGACCACCACCACCATGCGGCCCTGCCGGATGGTGTCGATGGCCTCCTCGATGGAGGCGAAGGGGGAGTCGGGGCGGGTGCTCATAGACCCCTCAGCATCGCTCAGGAGGACCCGGGGGGGAAGGGCGCACTCCGTGGTAAGGTTGAACATCTCTTATAGGCCTTTATTTTCCCGAGAGGAACGACCCATGTCCCAGGGTGTGATCCAAGGCTCCATGCG
>Ga0255338_1000769_pt1 | contig 81560 bp, 72 predicted proteins | sample MeOH1_35cm_T4_19_FD_203715 | JGI IMG/M metagenome (GOLD analysis project Ga0255338, IMG submission 203715) | Sandy soil microbial communities from University of British Columbia, Vancouver, Canada - MeOH1_35cm_T4_195 | ecosystem: Engineered > Artificial ecosystem > Sand microcosm > Unclassified ... | reverse complement strand
TTACGCTTTGCGTTGCTTCAGTTGATCAACCGCTTCCGCGTAAAACAACCATATATTGGCGAAACTTGCTTGTATACAAAGCCACCGCCACGGTTAAGTGAATTTTGCAGGGCCGACTAAGTAAACAGGAATTTGAAGAGTTGCCCGAAGAAGATGAAATCAAGAAGTATAGACAGTCATGGAATGACATAAGTAGAGAGGAACTAATTCCTTCTTATGCACAACAACTAAGTATGTTCGCATCTACATGAGAAGGGATGTCGGAACGACAAATCTAACAGACCCTGGATCTCCCACCTTACTCGAAATGGCCGAACCTCGGAGATTCCATGATATGCGTCAATCCGTGATCAGTGAACTGAACAGCCTATTCAGAACATCTATCTATTTCCATCAGACACTGGAAAAGGAGCCAATCCTGGTCGATGCAGGCAATTATATAGCTGATGAATCGTTGATCAAAGAAGCGCATGCGATCCAATCCGTTCTGCATGCCGATGATCTTCATGCCGTTGTGATTCAACCGAGTCTATCCGCCAACCCGGTTATCTTTCGTTACCGGAGGCTTCCTTTCTCCCAGGTCATTGCATTGCGTAATCGCGGAGAGAAACCGAATCTGCTAACCGCCAATCTCATTGCGACCGATCTGGAAAAACAACTTATTATTCTGCATCATCGATCGCCCAGATCCCATCTCTATCCTGATATGTTGAGTATCCCCGGTGGCGGATTCTGTCCACCCGATGGTTTGGGTCGCACGGGCGAGATGCATATAACCGGAACAGCAAACCGTGAATTCAATGAGGAAACCAGGCTGACCGTCCATATCCGGAATGATATTGCTATCGTGTTAACCGAGGAACTTGAAACCGGCGCGATACAGGTCAACTTTCTTGGCGCCGCCACTCAAATTCCAGATAATAGAAATTCCGGTTGGGAAGGTGATGTCGAGTGTATTCATTTTAACGCGCTTTATGAGATGCTGGTCACCCGTAAATGGACGCCATTGGGGAAAAGCTGCGTGCTGGCCTGTTCACCGCACGCCCAATGCCGACTGCAAAAGATCGGCCGTTACCTGCCCGCTCGTTTGTCTGACGTAATTGGTGATCACGGGAATAAACTGACCCACCATATCGGGAGAAAGATTCAGTTGCTGAAACGAGGTGGCGAGTGCGGCTGCACTGCCCAGTGTACTATTTGTATTTCCCATCATCGACGTTAAACTACCCGTCAAACCGGGTGCCGCAGGCATGGCAGGCGCCGCCCCCAGCATATTATTCATTCCGGGAATAGATTGAGACAATGTTGAAAATGCCTGCGGATTCATATTGCCTTGAGCCACTTGAAAAATAGCTCCGGCACCCCCCATCGCTTGTTGTTGGGATACCCCTAACTGGCGTACCAATGTATCTACCAGGCCGACCTGCCCTGTTCCTGCGGCATTAACAGCCATTGCTCCGGCATTCATTACCTGTCGACCACTTTGTGCTGCACCCTCGACCGCTGACAGACTTTTATCAATCGTACCTAAAGGATTAGTGCCACTGCTATTGGTTGCACAACCCATCATGATTGATGCAACTAATATTAAAATACTTGCTTGAATGTAATTGATATTTTTCATGACAATTCCTTTTAAAGAATGAAAGCAATTAAACGTACTTAACAAGCCAGTGAACGGCTATCGTACACTACCTGTTGGTAGCCATGCTACATGGTACCTGATATTCAGCAGGTAAAATAAAAAGTGGCGAGACTCCGCCTGATAAGTAAGTCAGTTTATTGTTAAGTATGCCTGATTCTTTATTGGAAACGGCTATCGGTATCAATCAGCTTGATATAATAAACAAATTACCAGCCCATGGCTCTGTCATAAATACTTCATATTTCCTTCATTAGATCTTCATAATGAATGACTATGCTTCTCCCTGTAACTTCATACCAAGGAGAATGCAATGCACTTTATTATAAAAGAATGGCCCAATAAAATGGCAACCTTGATGACTGAGGATGGCGTGGTTCTATGGACATTCAGTGATGCGGAAGAAGCCCGCAGAGTCTGTCATGCCTGGTGTTCCCTCCAGAAAGACAGGCTTGCTTACCAGATCGGATATCTTGATCAGTAAACCCGCTGTTGAACAATTCATTTCTTAATGTCATTTAGGACGATTCAATCATATAAGCCAGATTCATCATCTTCAGTTATTCTCCCAAACTGGAAATAAAGCCCTTAGAATAAGCAGCTTATTAATTTCAGGGCAATTGAAGATGAATTTTACTTTCCCGTCATGGCATCGACTACACCAACAAACCGATAAAACAGTTTTGAGCAGTGCAGCCGATAAATCGGGGCTGCCACCGGGCACACTGGTGCATATTGGTGAGAAGCATGAGGTGGAATGCAGGATTTCCATTACCCAATATAATGCTGACACCCTGCTGCATCATGAGATTTCCTCGATTTCTGAGCTGGAATCCCTGCAAAACAACGGGATGATTACATGGATCAATGTAGACGGACTCAGCGATATCAATATCGTAGAAACCATCGGGCAAGAATTAAATATTCATCCCCTCGTGCTGGAAGATATTCTCAGCACGCACCAGCGACCCAAGCTGGAGGAATATGAAGACTATCTCTATCTGGTAATCAAGGGGATCGATGTTAACCTGGAAAAGGATTTCAGCCTGGAATACGAACAAATCAGCATCCTGCTGCTGGCAAATCATGTGATCACCTTTAAGGAAAAAGCCGACGACACGTTCAAACCCATCCACAGCCACCTGCAGAATCGCAATGGCCGCCTGCGGCAATTTGGCAGTGATTATCTGGCTTATGTCATTCTCGACACGATTGTCGATGAATATTTTGTCGTGGAAGACAATCTGGATGACATCATCGACCCGCTGGAAGACAATATTCTATTCAATTCCAGCAAGGAGATGCTGCAAACCGTCCAACAGATACGGCGTGGATTAATTTCCATGAAACGCAACATTTCCCCTTTGCGTGAATTACTGGCGACAATTCAGCGCATCGATACACCCCTGCTGCAGGAGAAAACACTGCGTTACTATGGGGATGTTTACGATCACGTACTGCGTGTCACGGATGCTCTGGAATCCTACCGGGAGAGAATTTCTGCCATGCACGATATCTATCTCTCCAGCATCAGCAACAAGCTGAACGAAACCATGAAGATTCTGACCATATTCGCATCCATCTTTATCCCGCTTACTTTTATCGCAGGCGTCTACGGCATGAATTTTGAACATATGCCGGAACTGAAATGGCGTTGGGCTTATCCGGCTCTGTGGGTAATATTCATCACCATCGGGGTTGGCTTATTATTTTTCTTCAAGAAGAAGAAATGGCTATAGGTTAATTCTTGCGTTATGAATCACCAACTGGGTGAAAGGAATCTTCCACTGCTGCCGGTTACAGGTCTCTACGGCATACCGCTGCAAGGCACGCACAATAGCATGATAATCACCCGCCGCCGCTCCATTAAACACAGCAATGATCTTATAATCCAGCGAGGATGTATTGGCTTTGGCGAAGAAAACCGACACATCTTCCAGTGATTCGCCATAAGTTTCCTGTAACAAACCCTGGCGAATGCCGGCACTCATCAATGCTGGAATTTCCGTCGTGCACTGTTCCTGATGCTGATAGTCGACGCCAAAATCACTGATCACAAAAAATCCATAGGAAAGGTTTTTTGGATTAGCGGCCAGAAAATCAGTGATGGCATAAGTCTTAGGCATGATGCCACTGGCTGTAGACAACACGATACTCTCAAACGTAATGCACTTGACCAGGCCGTATGTGCCATCGGAAAGCATGACATAATCCCCCACCTTGCACGGAAACCATGGTTCATCGTCTGCATAGGGGCGAGAAACATAATTGGATAGTTCCGCCAGTGTTAATCTCAGCCTTAATTTGGGCAAGTCAGGATTAATCAGTTTTGTGTAGTAATTCAACCGCTCAATTTTCATCGGAATACCATTATAGGTAATGCACTCCCCTTCCCTGACAGAACCGGTATTCAGCAGGATATTCAGTTCCTTAAGATAACTTGGAATGGAGTTTTTCAGCACCCAGATGATAAATACCAGCAGCAAAATGGCAACTGCAACGAGAACCTGATCATTGCGTGCATTAAACACATAGAAACTGGCTGAAATCGCCAGTATCACCATCAAAAAATGGTAGCAGACCGTGATGATTCGCTGATAGTAGGTCATCCTCTCGCCACGCCTGCGTCGACTGATTTGTTGTATCCACCTCAACAGCAACCACATGGAAAAGTAAATGGACATAAAGGCAGTCAGCGCCATGATCAGCGTTGCGCCGCGTCCCGTAACAAACTGTTTGACATGATCACTGATGAAGTCTTCCTTACCAATCTGTGACTTAGTCATTTCATCCAGTTGTAATTGCGCAACTTCCAGCAGGTGACTGTTTTCCTTGAGCTGATCCTGCCATTTCTTGTTAATCTGCTCAAATTTTATCGATGCTTCTTTGTCCAGTCCGTCCTTGCTGATTTTAGTAATGTGGCTCAGTACTTCACTGATAACAGCAATCTGTGTCTGATAATGCTCTATTTTTTTATGCAGATTATCGAGCTTTCGCTTATATTCGGTAAACTGACGAAGCTCACTCATGATAGGCTGCACAATTTCGAGCAGGTCTTTTTTCCAGTCAAATTCGCCATTTTCTGCTGTATCACTTTTTGCCAATTCCAGACCTGCTGTCAGAATCATTTCAAATGATGATTCCTGTTCCGCAATTGCACGACTTATCTCATTAATTTCATTTTTAACCCTCTCTTTCTCCTGTTCGGTCTTTACTTTCTTCAACGAGAGTAGCTTGGCTTCGATTTCCTTCTTCTGGAGTTTGATATTATTAATGATGTCATTTAATTTATCAGTCGATAAAGCCTTCTGCTCATCGGTCGCATCCGCATTCGTATCAGCTACGGGCAATGGATCTTCAGGTGCAGCATAGCTGTAACTGACTGAAGCCATCAGGCCGATCAGGATTGCTAACAAAATAATAGTAGACTGTCTTTTCATATCATCCTAAAGAAGCATTTTTATCGATGCCCCGCATTTTAATGCGACGCTAAGCATCTGTCTTGACAGCAAAGAATTCTTCAACATCCGACAATAATCGGGTGCGCTTCATCGGTGGCAGGCTCTGCCAGATTTGTTTGCCATACGCTTTGGTCGTCAGGCGGGGATCACAGATCATCAGCACGCCGCGATCCGTTTCATCACGAATCAGACGCCCTGCACCCTGTTTCAAATTAATCACTGCATGGGGCAGTTGATACTCCATAAAGGCATTGCGCCCTTCACGATTGATTTTTTCAATACGCGCTGACAGCACCGGATCATCGGGTGGCGCAAAAGGAAGTTTGTCGATAATCACCAGTGACAAGGCATCACCCCGCACATCCACGCCTTCCCAGAACGACTGGCTGCCGATCAGTATGGCGTTATCCAGTTTGCGGAAACGCTCCAGCATGAAAGACCGTGAGCCCTGGCCCTGCAATAACAATGGGAAATCAAGCTGCTCCTGTTCCAGTACAACAAGCAGTTGATCATGAATGCGTTGCATCGCACGTAAACTGGTGCACAGGAAAAAAGCGCGGCCCCGGCTTGCCCGCAGCACCGGCAATGCCGCCTGCACCACCCGATCGGTATATGTTTTATGATGGGGTTCCGGCATATCGGTCGGCACATAAAGCAGGGCTTGCTCGGGGAAATTGAATGGGCTGTCCCAACACACTGTCTGGGCTGTGGATAAGCCCATTTCTTCATTATAATGCGCGAAATTCTTTTTAACCGATAATGTGGCTGAAGTAAATATCCAGGCGCGCGGCGACGCATTAAGCTGTTTATTAAAAATCTCGGCGATCGACAACGGTGTAGCATTTAACTGCAAAGCATGACTAAACACCTCCAGCCAGCGGACAAATCCTTCTGTTTCCGCTTCATCACGCCATCGCTTAATGTGATTAAGATGATCACTCGCCCGTTGCCAGCAATGTTCCAATCCTTCCGAACGCTCCGCCTGATTCTCCAGCATGGCGGACAGCTCCCCCAGTTTTTCCAGCAAAGTATCCAGCGCGCGGCTGAAGTCCGTATTCTGTGAGATGGCTGCCAATGATAACCGCGTATTCTCATCCGCAATCGTCAAGCGCAAATCGCGGGCTGCCTTTTCCATCGCCGCGATGGCATCCGGCAGTGCCGTGAAATCACTGGCGGCCTGCATTGCTTCCAGTCTGGAGTCTTTCGCAAGATCCAGCAACTGACCTGTGCTGATTGATTCGCCAAAAAACAGACTCGCTGTTTCCGGCAATTGATGCGCTTCATCGAAAATTACCGTATTGCAGGCTGGTAATAATTCCGATAGCCCTTCATCACGCAACATGACATCGGCAAAGAACAAATGATGATTAACCACCACCACATCCGCAGATAAGGCCTGCTTGCGGGCCTCCATCACGAAACATTTTTTATAGCTAGGGCACTCGGAACCCAGACAGCTATCCCGTGTCGAGGTGACCTGCTGCCAGATGGCTGCATTTTCCGGCACTTCACTGAGCCCGCTCTTGTCGCCATCCTTACTGACCGCCGCATAGCGTTTTATTTGTTGCAGGAACCTGATCTCATCCCGATGGACAAACATCATCTGCGTATCCTGCAGGTTTCTTTCCAGATGATAATGACAGATATAATTGGCGCGCCCTTTCAGCAGCGCCACTGTAACCGGCACTTTAAGCGCTGCACGCACATTCGGAATATCCCGTTTGAACAGTTGGTCCTGCAATGTTTTTGTTCCGGTGGAAATAATCACTTTGCCGCCAGCCAGCAATGCCGGCACAAGGTAAGCAAAGGTCTTTCCGGTGCCAGTGCCTGCTTCAGCGACCAACACGTGATTCTTTTTGATGGCTTCTGCAATGGTCTGTGCCATCTCCAGTTGCTGGGCACGCACGCGAAACCCTGCAATGTGGCGGGAAAGCTCGCCTTCAGAAGAAAAAATTGAATCAATGTCTACCATAAACAGAGTATCTGATTGCTGAACAAAAACAGTTATCCCGTTTGTTTATTCAGTCAGTTGGCCTTTTGAAATTGAATATGAGAGGGTAATTCGTACGTTTCACGGGAAAACAACCAAATTTATCTGAATTATACTGTGCTCTTTGCATATCTTCGACCATGCACAGCACTCAAACAATTTATCTTTTAGAAAATTCAACTTCAACAAATGTACCGGCTCCAGTACAATCACCTGTCAAGCAAACTTTACCCGTTGATTGGAATCTGTTTTCTTATTGAGAATACGGTTCCAATAGGAAATTGGTTGAAACTAATAGTACAATGCCGCATTGCCACACTGACTCATTTTATAAAACAGGGCCTATGAATCAATCTGTTTATCGTTGATACAATGGCGCGATACCAAACTCAGGAAACTGATCATTGAACCCAATCAGCCAGTATGCCTCTTTTTGTATCAATATGTTTCGATTCCCGGTAATCCGGCAAACTCGCCCGTTTAATATAAGGAGAATAGTGATCATCCTTTGTTGCGCTGATCTCCTGTTATCCTGAATTCATTACTTCACAAAAAATATGCGACTACTCCAAACCCTATGCATGCTGGTCTTGTTTTTTAACAAACCACTTATTGCATTTGGTGAAGAATCAGCTCCCAAGCCGGATGATCCAGTCAATCCCGCCCAATCCATAATCAAGCCGCAAAGAAAACCTGTATTCATTGAAGCTGATCGCATTCACGGCTACTATAAACAGGAACTGGAAGCCACCGGAAATGCTGAGTTGCGCCATGGCAACAACAAGCTGACGGCTGATCGCATGAAATATTTTCAGGCGACTGAAGACACGGAAGCGGAAGGTAATGTGAAGCTGGAAAGATCGACTGATACATTGAAGGGAAACAGCCTTCAGATAAACCTGCTCACGGAAGTCGGCCACATGTCTGAGCCCCGTTATTACATGAAAGAGCGTAATGGACGCGGTGCAGGCAGTCTTCTGTTATTTGAAGGCAAAGATCATTATCGTTTGAAAGACGGCAGCTATACCACCTGCCCGGAAGGCAACGAGGATTGGTACATCCGCGCCAGCGATCTGGTCATTGATAACAAAAAGGAAGTCGGCACCGCCCGGAATGTCACCGTCGTATTTAAAGATAAACCCATTCTATATGTACCCTGGATTGACTTCTCATATAGCGGAAAACGAAAATCCGGAATGCTGGCGCCCATCATGGGCAATACTGCCAAAACGGGTTTCGAGATTGCACTGCCATTTTATCTGAATATTGCACCCAATATTGATGCCACCATTGCGCCCCGTCTGATGTCCAAACGGGGCTTGATGATTAATAATGAACTGCGTTACATGGGCAATAATCTGAGTGGCAATGCGATATTTGACATCCTGCCAAATGACATCAAAACCCAGCAGACACGCTATGGTGTCTCATTTGAACATACCCAGTACCTGGGTAGAGGCTGGCAAGGAAACCTCGATTACAATCATGTGTCAGATGATCGTTTTTTCCGCGATCTCACCAATGATCTGTCACAAACCAGTAAAACAAATTTGTCGCAGCGGGCTGCTCTTTCCTATCACAGCGCATTGGGTGAAAATGGCTCGGTCAGTTTCACCGGCCTGGTTCAGGGCTACCAGACACTCCAGGACCCGTTCGCCCGGATTTATTCTCCCTACATCCGATTGCCACAATTTACGCTGGATGCTACTAAACAAAATGTCGCCGGATTCATGGACTTTAATTTCAGCAGCAGCTGGTCTAATTTTTATCATGCCGGTTCCACTCTGCTGAATGGAAAACCTCTGGTTGATGGAAAACGTCTGGTGCTATATCCGAGCGTAAGCGTTCCGCTACGGAATGAATTTGGTTTTATCATTCCTAAATTTGGATTGCATTATACGCAATATGATTTATCTGCGCCCATAGGCCCCAGAGGAGAAAAAACCCCAGACCGGACTGTTCCGATATTCAGCCTGGACAGCGGCGTTGTTTTCGAGCGGAATGGGACACTGAGCGACAGAAAATTTGTGCAAACGCTGGAACCACGTCTTTTTTATGTATATGCCCCTTACAGAAACCAGAACCATCTGCCGATCTTTGATTCTGCAATCAATGACTTCAGCTTTGCACAAATGTTAACGGAAAATCGATTCAGTGGCAGCGATCGTGTTAATGATGCCAATCAGGTGACCATGGCACTCACGTCACGTTTTGTCGAATCAGAAACAGGCATTGAGCGGTTACGCATTGCTGTCGGTCAACAAGTCCGCTTTTCAGACTACCGGGTTGATCCGACAATTCTTACTGCTGATCCAGCAGACCCAAGAAATCTCAAGACCTTTCAACAGGCAACCAGTGGAAAATCTGACTTTATCGCGGCAATCTCAGGGCGCTTGACTCAGCACATCAGTACCGATACCAATATCCAGGTCGATGATAACCGGCAAGGGCACGGAGCAGAGAAAATCCGCACCGGCATCAGTTATCAGCCGGAAGCCGGCAAGGTAGTGAATGTCGGCTACCGTTTCTCACGGGATATACTGGAACAGGTGGATGCATCAACCCAGTGGCCCATTCTAGGTAACTGGCACGGTGTAGCGCGCGCCAATTACTCACTCAAGGATGATAAATTCCTTGCCGGTCTGGCGGGCTTTGAATACAACTCATGCTGCTGGGCATTGCGCGTCGTATTACAGCGACTTACCACAGCAACCCATAGTACATCAACGGCCTTTTTTGTTCAGCTGGAGCTAAAAGGACTGATGGGAATTGGTAACAATCCAATGCGTGTCCTGCAAAGCATACCTGGCTATACCAGCATTCACTAGCAAAATTCTGTTTCATACCGACCGTATAAAATTTTATTCTATGCACATAAAAGCTTCTCCCTTTATTGTCATTCTAATCGCTGTATTAACACTCTCACCGGTAGCCGCAGAAGAGCCAGAGTTAACCCAAAACATCAGGACTATTGATCATATTGTTGCGATTGTTAATGAAGAAGTCATTACACGACATGAACTGGACAGCACGATCAAACTAGCCATCGATCGACTCCAGTCACAAGGTATGCAATTACCCAGTCAGCAATCATTGGAACGTCAGATTCTGGAAACAATCATCACCAAACGGATTCAGTTGCAGCATGCCAAGGAAATAGGCATGTCGATCAGTGAAAGCGAACTTGATGAAACAATCAACCGTATTGCCACTGAAAATAAGCTATCACTGCAGGAGTTCTACAGGACACTTGAAGAAGACGGTATCAGCTATAATAAATTCCGTGAAGAAATCCGTGAGGAAATGATCATGGCACGAGTCAAGGAACGAGAAGTAAATAATCAGGTCAATGTCACCGAAGGTGAAATTGATAATTTCCTGCGTACCAAGGAAACCTCAGCGGTTGGCAATGACGAATATCGCCTGGCACATATTCTGGTGCTTGTCAGAGATGTCACGGACACAGCCTATATTCAGGAAAAAAGTCAGCGGGCCGAAAAAGCATTGGCAAAACTGAAAGAAGGTGCAGAGTTTTCTCAAGTAGCCAGCGAATTTTCAGATGCTGCCGATGCAACAAAAGGTGGAATACTCGAATGGCGTCCGGCTTCCCAACTGGGTCCGTCATTTGCAGAGTTAGTAGCATCATTGCAGCCTGGCGAATTAACCTCTGTCGTACAGAGTCAATCAGGATTCCATATCTTCAAGCTGCTGGGTCGACGTGCGCAGGAAACTCCCACCATTATTGTCGATCAAACCCACGCTCGTCACATATTGATTAAAGTGAATGAGTTAACCTCTGTTAACGATGCCAAGCTTAAAATCATCCAGGTCAAGGAACGCCTTGATAAAGGTGCCGATTTTGCCGAAACTGCGAAACTCTATTCGGAAGATGCCAGCGCGGCATCAGGCGGAGATCTGGGTTGGCTCGCGCCAGGTGATACTGTTCCTGATTTCGAACGTGCCATGAATGCACTGTTGCCGGATCAAATCAGTGAACCGGTACAATCCACTTTTGGCTGGCATTTGATTCAGGTAATAGACCGCCGTTCACACGACGTCAGCCTGAACCGGCAAAGGAAGGAAGCACGTCAGACAATCCGTACACGCAAGGCGGAAGTCGTGATCCAGGAATGGATGAAACAATTGCGCGATGCCGCCTATATTGAATATCGATTAGACGATGTGATCGATGATAAGTAACCCGCTTCCCACACTGGCCCTCACTGCCGGAGAACCCGCCGGCATCGGCCCTGACTTATGCGTGCAGATTGCACAGAAACCCCTGGCATGCAATCTGGTAGTCATCGCAGACGGTGCCTTGTTACAGGAACGCGCCCGCCTGCTGGGGCTGCCACTGAATCTTGTCAGCTTCCGGCCATCCGCCCTGGAACCACATCAGGCCGGTCACCTGCAAGTCGTGCATATCCCGCTGAAGACACCGGCAATCCCTGGAAAACTGGATACCACCAATGCGCACTATGTGCTGGCAACGCTCAGGCATGCTGTGGAAGGATGCCGCAACAGCCAATTCGACGGATTGGTCACAGCACCCGTGCATAAAGGAGTCATCAACGATGCAGGTATCGCCTTCACCGGTCATACCGAATATTTATCCGAACTGACTGATAGTCCGGTGGTCATGATGCTGGTCGGCGGCAATATGCGTGTGACACTGGCCACCACACATTTACCGCTTAAAGATGTGGCGGCGGCCATTACAGCCGAGTGCATTGACAGCAAGCTGCGCATCATTCAGCGCGACCTGATAACGCGCTTTAACCTGACCAGCCCCCGGATTGTTGTGGCAGGATTGAATCCCCATGCGGGTGAATCAGGTCATCTGGGACGTGAAGAAATCGACATCATTATTCCCGCACTGAATAAACTTCGATCCGAGGGTATGCATTTGATCGGCCCCATACCTGCCGATACCTTGTTTAGCCCCTCCCAACTCAGTCACTATGATTGCATTTTCACCATGTATCACGATCAGGGACTTCCAGTCCTTAAACACGCCAGTTTTGGTAAAGGTGTCAATGTCACGCTGGGATTGCCCATTATACGAACTTCCGTTGATCATGGCACGGCATTGGAACTCGCCGCAACCGGACGCACCAATGCAGGCAGCTTGCTTACTGCCATTGAAATGGCCATAACACTGGCCAGCAACGAAAAAATCAGGTGTCATGCACCATAATCCACGCAAACGATTTGGTCAGAACTTTCTGGTTGACCGGCATGTCATCGCTGACATCATTGACACCATCCGCCCGCAAAAGAATGACCGAATCATTGAAATCGGTCCGGGGCTTGGCGCATTAACACGACCTCTGTTACACACGGTTGATCATCTGACGGTTATAGAACTGGATCGTGATATCGTCGAGAAATTAAATAATGAATTTCCCAGGGAGAAACTGACGATCCATTCGGCAGATGCGCTGAAATTTGATTTTTCTGCGCTGGGAAACAATCTTCGTATTGTTGGCAACCTGCCCTACAATATCTCAACACCCTTATTATTTCACTTGAGCCAATTCTCGGCGCATATTCTGGATATGCATTTCATGCTGCAGAAAGAGGTAGTGGAACGCATGGTCGGCACACCCGCCACGCCTGATTATGGAAGGCTCTCGGTTATGCTGCAATACCGTTTCGACATGGAACAGGCTTTCATCGTCCCACCCGAATCTTTTCGCCCTATCCCAAAAGTTGAATCAGCCATTGTTCGCATGTGCCCGCTCAATCAAACAGTATTGGCTGCTAAAGATGAGCAATTATTTGCCCAGATTGTAGCCGCTGCATTTTCACAGCGGCGGAAAACATTACGCAATACGCTCTATGGCCATTTAGCCGCAGAAGATTTTATAACGCTTGGGATTGATCCCGGATTGCGGGCGGAAAATTTATCAGTGACTCAATTTATCGCGATTACTAATTATTTAGCACCGCGCATGATGTCTCAGGATGGGGATATTCAAACCTGATAATCACCGATACTTCGCTAAAACCGGATTACTCTGGCGGATAGCTGATCGCCCCTCCACCACCTTAAGCTGGTTATCGCGTGCGAAGCCCATGATAAATTCATAGGCATTTGGATTAATATCTCTTAATACTGTCTCTACCACCAGACATATCTGCCCCTGGCGCGAAACTGGCTGGGCATGAACCGAATAGATCAGACGTCCTCGATTATACTGCGCAACCACGCCACAAAGCCGCTCTGCCCAATCACTCGGTCGAAATGGACGACCATTGGGAGTGATTCCCATAATCAACCATTCTTCCGGTTCGATTGTTTTATTTGGATTGGCCATAAAAGAAACCAGCATCCCATAATTCCATGTACATAAGATATGGATATCTATCGGCAACAATCTGATTAAATATAGAAAAAATAGATATGACATAAGAAATATCATGATCCACTCCATCAGGATAGTCTGCAATTAAGCGGATTACCCCATTTCTCGATAAGAGAAAGCGGATAGCAACAACCCCGCCACTGCGCATTGATTAAAGTTTCATCTGACCGCGTCGTAATCTAAAAAGACTGACTGACCTTCAATCCGATGGACAGGTTACAGATATCAAACGATCAATTCTTCAGTAGATAGCTAGTTAAAACAGGTGACCATGACACTAAAATCGATACAAATATTAGATCTGGCCGTTGGGCAGCCCTTGCCATGGGATTTATTCGATCAATCCCATAAACCGATACTGACACGCGGATATGTACTAAAAACAGCAGATGAATTAAAAAAGCTGAGTGAATCTGCAATTTTCCGTGAGACAGCCACACCGATTGAAAAGATCCAACCAAAAGATGAAAAATTGCCTGCATTTAATTTTGAGGATATGCAACTTACAGTCGGTGATAAATTACAGTTCAAGCTATCTTCCAATATCAGAAGTTCACATGACTCCAACAGCCATGGCAATCATTTCTTTATTGCAACGGTCATTGGTTATATTGAAAATGAAACATTGATTATCACCATGCCAAAGACTGATCAACTGGTCGGTGAACCTTTACTGGAAGGAGACCAGATATTAGTCCGATTATTCGGCGGGCAATGTGCATTCAGTTTTACTACGTTTATCGACAAGATAATCAAGCTGCCATTCAAATACATTCACTTGTCATTTCCAAAACATATTATCGGTCAAACCATTCGGAAATCCCGCCGCATCAAATGCCAGATTGACGCCACAATTAATAAGAATGCCACGCCTGTCGTCATAACCAACCTGAGCACCACCGGTGCGGAACTCAGCAGTGAAACCGATTTAGGAGAGCCAGGAGCAGCTATCGAGTTATCTTTTAACGTACCGATGCACGATAAGGAATCAGTATTACGATTACATGCCGTTATTCGATCAGTCAAACAAGCCAGTAAAAATAAACCGGATGCACGGTGCGTCGGCCTTGAATTTACTGAATTGCAATCGGAGCAGGTTTTCTTGCTGCGCAGTTTCATTTATCAGGAACTGGTCGAGCATCCTGATCACATTGTCAAGTAAATCAGCCACTCACGCCGAGTGACCCGGTTAACACAGCATGAGTGGCTTTGGTGATTGCAGAGATCATTCCGAGAAGAATTCGCGTGCCTTATCCATCCACGATTTGGCGCGTGGGCTATGGCGGGAACCATCTCCCAGACTGATCGTTTCCAGTTCCTGCAGCAGTTCCTTCTGGCGTGTTGTCAAATTGACCGGGGTTTCTATAATCACATGGCATAGCAAATCCCCCTTGTGGTGGCTGCGCACCCCTTTGATGCCTTTCTCCCGTAACCGGAAAATCTTACCTGTCTGCGTTTCAGCAGGCACTTTAATCTTCGCATGGCCCTCCAGCGTGGGTACCTCAATCTCGCCACCCAACGCAGCCACGCTGAAACTGATCGGAATTTCACAATGCAGGTTATCGCCATCGCGACGGAATACAGAGTGCGTTGATAGCTGGATCACCACATAAAGATCACCCGATGGACCTCCGTTAACGCCCGCCTCCCCTTCACCCGATATACGGATACGATCTCCTTCATCAACACCCGGCGGGATCTTTACGTTCAATGTTTTGTGCTGTTTAACACGGCCAGCGCCATGACAATTGGTGCAGGGACTGGTAATGATCTTTCCATTGCCCTGACATTTCGGGCAGGTTTGCTGGATTGAGAAAAATCCTTGCTGCATTCGCACCTGTCCATGGCCATTACAGGTTGGGCATACTTTAGGTGAGCTTCCCGGCTTGGCACCATTGCCATGACAGGTCTCGCATTTATCCATGGTTGGGATGCGAATTTTTGTTTCCGTACCATGCGCCGCCTGTTCCAGTGAAATTTCCAGGTTATAACGCAAATCCGAGCCTCGATGGGTATTAGAACGCCCTCCACGGCTACCCCCAAAAATATCTCCGAAAATATCACTGAACGCATCGCTGAAGCCTTGTGCGCTCCCTCCTCCATTCGCATCAACACCTGCGTGACCATACTGATCATAAGCAGCCCGCTTATTCGCGTCGGTTAATATCTCATAAGCTTCCTTGGCTTCCTTGAACAATTCTTCCGATTTAGCATCCCCGTCATTGCGATCCGGGTGATGCTTCATCGCCAGCTTGCGATAAGCCTTCTTGATGGCACTGTCATCGGCGTCGCGGCTAACGCCAAGTATTTCATAATAATCGCGCTTGCTCATGTTCGTTCCCTGCTACCGTGATATAAAGTAAAAAATGATTCAATTTAAACACCAAAGCGCAGAGTACGCAGAAGGCTATTTTCATTTCCTTCTTACGTCCCTGCGCTTGGGCAATACCAACAAACAGATTACTTCTTGTTCTTAACTTCCTCAAATTCGGCATCCACCACTTCGCCCTCGACCGGCTTCTCATTGCCTTGCCCGCCGCCGGATGAAGTCTTCGCATCGGGTTGCGCCTGCTGTCCTGCCTGTTCCTGCTGCTGATACATCTTCTCAGCCAGTTTATGTGAAGCCTCGGTCAACGCTTTTGTTTTCTCATCGATAGTGTCTTTGCTATCGGTCTTGAGTGCTTCCTCAGCATCTTTCAGCGCTGCTTCAATCTTGGATTTCTCGCCACCATCCAGTTGATCTCCATGGTCTTTCAAGGTTTTTCTGACCGAATGAATCATCGCATCACATTGATTCCGACTTGAAACCAGTTCCAGTGCCTTATGATCTTCTTCAGCATGCGCTTCGGCGTCCTTGACCATGCGGTTGACCTCTTCTTCCGATAAACCGGAACTTGCCTGGATCTTGATCTTGTTTTCCTTGCCAGTCGCCTTATCCTTCGCTGACACATGCAATATGCCATTGGCATCAATATCAAACATCACTTCAATTTGAGGCATGCCACGAGGCGCTGGTGGAATATCACTTAAATTGAACTGACCCAGGCTCTTATTGCCAGAAGCCATTTCACGCTCACCCTGCAACACATGAATGGTCACGGCTGTTTGATTTTCTTCCGCCGTTGAGAATACCTGCTGTGCCTTAGTTGGAATAGTCGTATTTTTCTGGATAAGCTTGGTCATGACACCACCCATCGTTTCAATACCCAGCGACAACGGCGTGACATCCAGCAACAGGACATCCTTGACGTCCCCTTGCAATACGCCCCCTTGAATTGCAGCACCCACAGCAACCGCTTCATCGGGATTCACATCCTTGCGCGGTTCCTTGCCGAATATCTCCTTAACCTTGTCCTGAACCTTCGGCATACGTGTCTGCCCGCCTACCAGAATCACATCATCAATATCCGAAGCTGACAATCCGGCATCTTTCATGGCAATGCGGCAAGGCCCGGCGGTACGCTCGATAAGCTCTTCGACCAGGCTCTCCAACTTGGCGCGTGTAATCTTGACAGCCAGGTGTTTGGGGCCTGATGCATCGGCGGTGATATAAGGCAGATTGACTTCCGTCTGCTGACTGGATGACAACTCGATTTTTGTTTTTTCGGCTGCATCCTTCAAACGTTGCAGCGCCAGCATATCCTTCTTCAGATCAATACCGGTTTCCTTCTTGAATTCGTCCACCAGATATTCAATCACGCGTGAGTCGAAATCTTCACCGCCCAGAAAAGTATCACCGTTGGTTGCCAGCACTTCAAACTGATGTTCGCCATCAATTTCCGCAATCTCGATAATGGAAATATCAAAGGTACCGCCACCCAGGTCATATACCGCAATTTTACGGTCACCCTCTTTTTTATCCATGCCAAACGCCAGTGCTGCGGCAGTCGGTTCATTGATAATGCGCTTGACTTCCAGACCGGCAATACGCCCGGCGTCCTTGGTCGCCTGACGCTGCGAATCATTGAAATAGGCAGGCACCGTGATTACGGCTTCGGTCACGGGTTCTCCCAGATAATCCTCGGCTGTTTTCTTCATTTTCATGAGCACTTGCGCTGACACTTCCGGGGGTGCGATCTTGCGGCCACGCACTTCCACCCAGGCGTCATTGTTATCAGCCTTGATAATGCTATAGGGCACCATTTTGATGTCTTTCTGTACCATTTCTTCGTCAAAGCGACGTCCAATCAAACGTTTCACAGCGAATAACGTATTTTTTGGATTGGTAATCGCCTGGCGCTTGGCAGAAGCACCGACCAGCACTTCATTGTCTTCGGTATAGGCAACAATAGACGGCGTAGTCCGTGTACCTTCCGAGTTCTCAATGACCTTTGGTTTCCCGTTCTCCATGACGGATACACAAGAGTTTGTGGTACCTAAATCGATACCAATAATTTTTGCCATGTCTAGATCCTTTTAAAGATTAAATACTGTCTATCAACTGATCTTAAAATAGAGATAGTTACTAAAATTTCAAGTCCTTCAAGCGCTCTTGGCTTTTGAAACCGATACGAGTGCAGGTCGAATAATACGGTCATGTAACTTGTAGCCCTTCTGCATAACCTGCACCACCATGTTGGGAGTCAGCTCAGAATCCACCATGCACATGGCCTGATGTTGGTGCGGGTCAAATTTTTCGCCTTTTGGATCAATGATCGCAATATTGAATTTGTCAAAAATAGCGATCAATTGCCGCTGGGTTAATTCCATGCCATTCTTAAAGCTTTCCAGACTGGCATTCTCAACGGCCAGGGCAGCTTCCAGGCTATCCATTACCGGCACCAGTTCAGCGGAAAAATTCTCAATGGCATATTTGTGCGCATTGGTCACGTCGGTTTGTGCGCGTTTACGAATATTCTCTGTTTCCGCCCTGGCACGCATCCAGGCATCATGATGCTCGGCTGCTTTTATTTCTGCTTCTTTCAATAAATGCTCAAGATCTGGCTTTGCATCCGCTGCATCAGCCGGTCTAGTTGCCGATCCGCCTGTGGTTTCCGATGGATTGATTCCTTCCGCATTGAGCGATCTTTCTGATTGATTGGACTGTGAGTTTTGTTGATCCTGGGGATTTTGCATCTTACCTCCTAATGACTATCTTGCCAGTTATGGGGCCGTATTTCTGGATTTCAAGCATAAAATAAAAATTTTATGCCAATTTATTTAAACCATGCCGGCTTTCGTATTCCGTTTGAGACAATTAACCGTGATGATGTTTGATCAGATTTTGATTCTTTGGGCCAGTGCACTGGCTTTACCGATATAACTTTGCGGGGTCAATTCCAGCAGACAGGTTTTCTCTGCCTGCGGAATGTCCAGATCCATAATGAATTGATGCAGCGTTTCCCGGGTGATCCCGCCCTTGCCGCGCGTCAAAGCCTTCAATTGCTCATAAGGATTGGCAACGCCATAGCGTCGCATCACCGTTTGAATTGGCTCAGCCAATACTTCCCAGGCATCATCCAGATCAGCCGACAATCGCGCAGGGTTTACATCCAGTTTACCAAGCCCCTTGGCACAGGAATCATAGGCCAGCAGGGTGTGGCCCAGCGCTACGCCCATATTGCGCAACACGGTCGAATCGGTTAAATCCCGCTGCCAGCGGGATACCGGTAATTTCTCGCTTAAATGGCGCAGCAGTGCATTGGCAATGCCCAGATTACCTTCTGAGTTTTCAAAGTCGATGGGATTGACCTTATGCGGCATGGTTGACGAACCCACTTCATTGGCCTTGGTTTTCTGCTTGAAATAGCCCAACGAAATATAGCCCCAGACATCCCGGTTCAGATCCAGCAAAATAGTATTGATTCTGGCATACGCATCAAACAATTCGGCAATGGTATCGTGCGGCTCGATCTGGGTCGTATAGGGATTGAATTCCAGCCCCAGTTTTTCAACAAACGTCTGCGCGAAATTTTCCCAATCCAGATCCGGGTAGGCCGACAAGTGTGCGTTGTAATTACCCACAGCCCCGTTAATCTTGCCCAGTATTGCAACAGCCGCCAATTGCTTTTTACCGCGTTGCAGCCGGTAAACGACATTGGCGATCTCCTTGCCGATTGTCGTCGGTGTTGCAGGCTGGCCATGCGTGCGTGCCAGCATCGGAACATCCGCCAGTTGATGCGCCAGATCAACCAATCTGGCAATAATTCCATCAAGTGCAGGCAGCATCACCTGCTCCAGACTGGATGTCAGCATGAGACCATGCGAAAGATTATTGATGTCTTCAGAGGTACAGGCAAAATGAATGAATTCAGCCGCGCCGGCAATCTCGGCATTGTCCGCAAGAGTCTGCTTCAGCCAGTATTCAACCGCCTTCACATCATGATTGGTCGTGGCCTCGATCGCCTTGATGGCTTCGCCATCTGCGACGGAGAAATCTGTTACCAGATTATCAAGCCGTGCGATTGTACTGGCCGAGAACTGCGGCACCTCAATAATCGCCGGTTCATTGCTTAATGCCTTTAACCATTCGGCTTCCACCAGAACGCGATAGCGGATTAACGCAAACTCACTGAAATAAAGCCGCAATGCTTCAACTTTACTATGATAACGGCCGTCCAGCGGAGACAAAGCGGTGATAGCAGGAAAATTCATGACTCTCTCAATCTTTACGAGGTAGATATTTTAGCATGTCAGCTACTGATAGATAGCTGCGTGATTGCAGAATACTTGAATCACTTGTAGAGCTGTCAAACGATCAGAACAGGTGCTTATGAAATGTTGGGGAGCACTGGCTGTAGTATTCAGGCACTTGTCCTGATTAGCTCACCAAGCCAGATAAATCTGGTAACTGGTTCTTATTGATTCTAATATAACGTACAACCTTTATCCATCGGTGAATTCTTAGAAGTTTATGTCTCAATATCTTCTATCTTGTCACTTTTCCCTAGGTTGCATTTTGAACATAATGTTCTGAGATTGTCTTCAATGTTTTGACCACCACGTGACCATGGGTGGATATGGTCGACATGTAATTCAACACTGAGATCTTTGGCCGGAGAAGAACCGCAAATAACGCATCGAAACTTATCTCGAGACAAAATATTGTAGCGCATACCGATAGGAATTGATCGTGGAACAAGAGTTCCAATTACAGTGTTTTTCTGGGTTTCTGGTCTATGTTCGATAAATGCATTTGAGTCATTCTCATGTTCCGCTTCATTAAATGAAGAAATAGGTTTGTTGATCTTTTTCACGAAAGCGGATAATGCAGCTCTCCAACCTCCCCAACGCAATATATAAGCTTTTTGGCCTACCGTTGACGGCGAATGTTTTAACTCACTAAAGTTCGGCTGCCTTCCATAATGTATCCAGAGAGAAAGAATATTTTCGAAGCATTCCTCATCAGTGTAACGACGGCCCAATGCCACAGGTGCAATCCCTACCTCTGAAAGCAATTCTTTCCATCTTCCAAATCTTCGAGTTATGCTCCCTTTATCTACACCCAGTTTTTCTGCTATATATTCTTTTGTAACTGGCATCCCTGGATTTTCAACAGCATAATTACGGAGTGCCTCAATAACTTTCTCACGTGTAAGTATATTAAATCTTGGAGCTATTTCTTCGCTGATTCCAGCTTTATCGAGCGCAGCTTTCCATGATCCAAAGCGATAACGGAGAGTAGTAGAGTGAACTCGCGCTAATGAATTGAATTTCTTGATAGTAAGGCGTTGTCCATTCACTACCTCTGCTATGCGACGCAATTCGGTCAAGAGTGCCTCATCTGTGTAATTTTCAAGAGTTTGCAGCTCAAATTTCATAGCTTCATTAGATTCTTAATGATGTAAATTAGGTGTGGGTTTTTATAAAAAGGCTTTCAACTACCTCCCGTTCAGGTAACACGAGGGGCTACAAATACATAGCTAAAATATAGGTTCGTTACTATAGCTTTTATCCCTTTGTTTGTCATACAGAAAAAAGCAATTTCTTCATAACTAAAGTAAAGAAAAATGGCGGAGTAAAAATAATGGAATAGATGATCGCGGCAAGGCTGAAAATACAAAGACTCTGGTATGACAGCAATTCATTTAAAAAGGCCTTGAGCAGAGCCTAGTTTTTAGAGGCGAACAGGCAAGGCAAGATACCTTACCTGCTATTGAATAGGTTATCGATAACTAAAGTACTGGCTTTGTGGACACGCGGTTAATGATCATGCCGGTGATCGCACTCGGGACATCTGGAAGCTGCTTCGAGTGTCCAGAAAACGTGGGTGACCACTTTGCTTCCATCCGGATTATGTCGTTCATAAATCGAACTGCGGCCATTGGCAGATTGACTCACCAGATGGCCCCAGCTATTTGGGTCATCCGTGACATCCTCGGTTGGTGCAGGCAATGCAGCCGAGCCAGCCGTTGAGGAAGCAACTGTGGTTGTACCGTCCATATGGCCGCCGTAAATTGTATTCAGTTCATCAAAATCGTGCGCATTGGGCTTCGTACTGAGCGTGCTGCCGGCGTTCGTGCCGGTATTCGAGAAATAATCCATGCATGTATTTAACGAGGCACCCGATGTCGATTGATGACCGAGCCCAAAGGTATGCGCGACTTCCTGGCACATCACATGCAGTTTCTCATTCGGATTGTTATATTTGCTCAGGTTGAAGTAGGTATCGTTTAACTTCGCCGAACCCTTCGTTATGTGGATACCATCGGCGATATAGATCGATGCCAGCCCGAGCCAGCCATTATTTCCGTATTTACCATTGCAAACCTGCGTAGTACCGGTTACGGTCGAACATCGATTGCTTGCGGTGCCCGTAGTGACAGCAGTCGTGATCGGACTTGTCTGGCTTGCATTGTCTGGACTGTTCCAGTCACTCGAAGCCTGCCTGAGATGAGTTTTCCAATCTGAGGCAGTCAGGTTATCGCCCAGCTTCAATGTGAATTGAGAAGTTGTCCGCGCCCAGTGATAGCCCCCCCATGAATGCGTTGCATAGGATAAGGCAGGGTAGGCTGTAAATACTACGCCAAGAAAAATCATTGATAGAAAATATCGACTTATTGCTGTATTCATGATTGATATCCTTATAAATCAGTTCGTAATAATTACTCACACATTTGCATCGTTTTACTGCTATCCAGATAACGGAACCACAGATGCATAGCTATAGGGCAAACTCGCTGCTTATGCTTTATACCATTGTTTGTTATAAGGAATCCACTGATTTCATCTGCGCCGAACAGTTGATTGGCTACGCGCGGCTTCGAATCGGATGGGAACGTGAACAGAAGATATTGTTTGAACAATGCTGCTGAATTAATTAAGGAATGGCCGCAATAGTCTCATTATTCCGTAATCACACCGCCACCCAGACAGACCTTGCTTTCATAAATGACCACGGATTGGCCCGGTGTCACCGCCCATTGATCCTGCGCAAAATCTACCTGGCACCGATCCTGCGTAAAGTTTGCAATCGTACATGGCGCATCGGCCTGGCGGTAACGGGTTTTAGCGGCGTAAACCCAGTTGCAGTGCGGACGTTCCCCGCTGATCCACGTGAGATCCGCCGCTTTCAACGAAGGACGAAGCAGATCAGGATGACTATGACCTTGCACGGCTACCAGCACATTTCTGGCCATATCCTTGGCCGATACAAACCACGGTTCATCCCCGCCATCCCGCGTGCCGCCGATTCCCAGCCCCTGCCGCTGCCCGATGGTGTAATACATCAGGCCGATGTGTTGCCCGATCACCTTCCCGTCGGGTGTCTGGATTTCTCCGGGTTCATGCGGCAGATAGCGATTGAGAAATTCACGGAATGGACGCTCTCCGATAAAACAAATACCGGTACTGTCTTTCTTGGAAAAATTGGGCAGTTTGAGTTCTTTGGCTATTTTGCGCACGTCCCGTTTATACAGGTGCCCGACCGGAAATAATGTGTTGGCCAGTTGCGTCTGATTCAGCCGATACAGAAAATAGCTCTGATCCTTGGTGCCGTCCTCGCCTTTCAATAATTGGAATAAATCACCGACCTTGCGCACCTGGGCATAATGGCCTGTGGCAATATGATCAGCACCCAGTTGCCGGGCATGATCGAGAAATGCCTTGAATTTGATTTCAGCGTTGCACAGCACATCAGGATTCGGCGTTCTTCCGGCCTGATACTCAGCAAGAAAATGCGAGAAAACCCGGTCCTTGTATTCAGTCGAAAAATTCACTACTTCGATGGGAATATCAATCACATCCGCAACCGATACCGCATCCAGAAAATCCTGACGGGAAGAGCAATACTCATCCGTATCATCATCTTCCCAGTTTTTCATGAACAACCCGACCACATCATAGCCCTGCTGCTTCAGCAAATAAGCTGCCACAGATGAATCCACGCCGCCTGACATGCCGATAACGACACGCTGTTTTTTTATTGCGTCATGATTCATAGTGGGTCAGTAATTCCAACGGATAACGTTTACCATCCATATGATCCTGAATACATCGCATCACCAGCGGGCTGCGATGTCGCTGTATTCTCTGATTAATTTCATCCAGATCGAACCAGCCCGCGCGCAGGATACCGACATCCAGAGTACGCTCCGGATCGTGGTGCGTCACGCGGCCGCCAAATGCAAAACGCAGATAGGTCGTATCCATATGAGGGGAATGCCAGTGATAAATACCCAGTAAATACTCAGGCACAAAGGTATAGGCCGTTTCTTCCAGCGTCTCCCGTATGGCAGCTTGAATGATGGATTCGCCGGGATCCAGATGCCCCGCCGGTTGATTTAAAAATAAACCGGAACCAACTTCCGGTTCTTCCTCCACCAGCAAATATTTTCCATCCTGCTCAACAACGGCCGCAACCGTCACATTGGGTTTCCAGATCATAGTTTTTTGTTTTTTATTAAATAATAAAATGTCTATTAGCAAAGATATCTTATATATCTGCTATTGGCCCTAATTGCTTATTATCCCATCGGTGCTGTAAATTCGCTTGAGATTAATCAAGTGTCACTAATCTGGATTAATCAGTTGCTACGCTACATAACCGGATAGCTTATTTGTTCTCTACAAATTACTTTTTAAGCGTTACCACTTGAAGCCATCAGGATTAGCATCATGGTTTCTGAAAAAAATAGCTCAAAGATAGATAGCCCTCGCGTCAGTAACAAATAGCAAATTATAAGTAACACTATATTTGTAGTGTCAGGCTAGATACTCTGTGACTTTTCCAAACACGAGTCCCAATAAGGCAATCCTTCAAATCGTCTAATCAGAAAATCGACAAATGCTCTGACACGTTGAGAAAGATGCCGTGTTTGCGGATAAATTGCATAAGCGGCTATCTGTGGATATTTATACTCTGTAAATAACGGTATCAATGTGCCACTTTCAATCTCTTTGTGAACAATAAATACCGGCATAAGAACGATACCCAACCCATTAACCGCTGCATCACGAAGAAACTCACCATTACTCGCTTTTAAGTATGGGTGTATTTTGGCTTTGATCAGTTTATCTTCCGTATCATATAAACTCCAGTGTTCAAAGTCATGTATCAGGTTATAGATCAAACAGTGATGATTAATCAATTCTTCCGGTGATCGTGGTTTACCCATGCGTTCGAGATACGCCGGGCTTGCACACATAACAGATTGTATGGCGGCAAGACGACGCGCAATCAGACTGGAATCTGGCAGGCTGGCAATGCGAATAGCGAGATCAAAGCCTTCTGCTAAAAGATCTATCTGACGATCATTAAAGTCGAGATCGAATTCAATTTCTGGATTGGCCTGTAAAAACTCACTGATAGCAGATCCAAGATGCATAAGACCAAAACTCAATGGCAGGGCTACCTTCAAACTGCCTTTTAATGTGCCATGAGCTTGTGATGTCGCATGTTCGGCTTCGAGAATATCTGCCAGTATACGTACAGACTGATGATAAAAAGTACGTCCGGTATCCGTCAAATTCATCCGTCGAGTAGTGCGATGAAACAACTCGACACCCAGATATTCCTCCAGTTCTTTCAAGCGCCGGCTGACCGCCGACTTCGCCACCCCCATGCGATCGGCAGCACCGCTGATGCTACCCGCTTCCACTACCCGGACAAAAGTACTCATATTTTCAAATCGATCCATTTGATTCTCAATTGTTGCTTATATAAGAACAGTTAATTATTTTATATGCTATTTATTCTTTTTATAATAACAATAATAATGCTCTCAATAAACAGGGAATGATAATTGACGACAACAAAAGGAGAATATTATGAATACCACCCTCAATAGCCATACACGATTAATACCAGCGACAGCGGTTCCAGAAGGAGCTGGCGTTATCGTACACCGCACCATTGGCACGCCAGCATTACGTAATTATGACCCATTCATTCTGCTGGATCATTTTAGCAGTGACAATCCGAGTGACTATATTGCGGGTTTCCCATCTCATCCACATCGGGGATTCAATACATTCACCTATATGATCGATGGCCATATAGAGCATCAAGACAATATGGGCAATACTGGTAATCTGGGTCCCGGATCTGCTCAGTGGATGAAAGCTGCCAATGGTGTCATTCATTCAGAGATGCCTAAACAGGAAAATGGTCTGATGCGCGGATTTCAACTGTGGATAAATCTACCTGCAGCAAACAAAATGGATCACCCTGAATATCAGGAGTATTCCTCGGAGGATTTTCCTGTAGTTGAAACATTGGATTACACACTCAAAGTGTTGATCGGTCGCTTTGCGAATGCAAATGCGCCTATCGTAGATGACATCACTCATGTGTCTTATTTTGATGTGCAGGTAAAGCCAGGCGGGCACTTTCAGCATAACCTGCCAGTAGAAAATAATAGCTTTCTGTATGTATTTGAAGGCACCGGGCAAGTTAATAATCAAAGCGTACCGCTGCATTCCCTGGCAGCTCTCGGCACTGATGACAGTTCATTCGACTTTGTTGCGGGGAAGGCGGGCGCACGTTTTGTCATCATCAGCGGTAAACCGATCAATGAATCTATTGCTCAATACGGTCCATTTGTGATGAACACAAGGGAAGAAATCGAGCAAGCCATGCAGGATTTTCAGTCAAATAATTTTGTGCGGGATCGTGCATGGATTAAACGTGATAAGTAATATTTTTAACTAACCTCCAAGGAGATTTAAATGGAAAAAGTAAGTCAACTAGTGGCGCGCATATTTCTTGGTCAGATTTTTTTGCTCTCCGGTTTAAACAAGATAAGTGGATATGACGGCACACTCGGTTATATGAACGCGATGGGCATACCGGATGCGCTATTGCCATTAGCGATACTGCTTGAAGTCGGTGGCAGTCTGGCCATCATGGCGGGATGGCAAACCAAATGGATCTCGCTTGCGCTGGCAGCATTTACTGTTGTGGCCGCCGCAATCTTCCACAGTAATTTTTCAGATCAGATCCAGATGATTATGTTCATGAAAAATATCGCCATAGCGGGCGGTCTCATACTGCTTTCTGTTCATGGCGCTGGTGCTTACAGCCTTGACAATTATCGCGCTTTATCTGCCAGACCAGAAAACCAAGCCTGATCATCCATAACGCAGGGCACCTGCCGTTGCCCTGCGCACTCGCGCATACAACCGCCCCGATTGTTCATTCATCATGGATTTGGGGAAAAATACCTTTATTCTTCCGATATGAACCGTTGCCATTTTTTATAATGATATTGCTTGATGTCAACCGCCATTATCGATTTCAGGATAAGCCGTTACTCATCAAGTACAACAAAGTTTCAGTTGGTCTCACGCGGGCAACTGGCATACCCGTTCCCAATCTGTCGGGATACGCTGCTCATCAATAAGCCGGCGAATTCAGCAAGCGGAGAAATCGTGCAGTTTCTGCAGAGGCCTCTGGATTTCACAGGCTCTCTCGTAATGCATTGTCATAATGTTTTCCACGAAGATACCGGCATGATGGAACTGGTAAAAATCCAGCCACCACTGGATAGTTCCAATGGTGACGCCAAGCCATTACATTAAGAATACATTGTGTATTCCTGGCAGGAAAATCGGAATCAGATTGGCGTGCATAGATTATAGAAAATCCTCTGTACGCCATGTATTAACCCACGTTCCTGGATTAACTATAAAAACTATCTGGCTTGGAAAAATGAATTACCCGGCATTTTTCCTTTGAAGTGTAACGCTGACAGGATAGTGATCACTGAATCCATCCAGATCCCGTTCAGTTGGTTTAATTCCAAACTTTCGTGGCCCTGCTTTTTTGGGATATGACATGAGCGTTATTCCTTCAATCTGCGCATCTCCTGCCTGACGCCAGCCACTTTTCCCGTTTACTACACCACGGCTGATCATGATCTGGTCCAGCATATTCCACTTCCCCTGATAAACATGCGAACCACCACCGGATGCAAGAATTGGCCACATAAGATTAAGAAGATAGGGGTTTTTTCCATTCATCACAAGATGGCTATCATTGGTCGATAGCGCATATTCTTTAATTGAACGATTAAAGGGTTCGTCATTGAAATCCCCCATTACGATGATGGCTGCATTCTCACCTAATTCCTCATGGATTCTTTCAATCCAGTACGAAAGTGTCTCTCCCGCAATTATTCGATAAGGCTCTGATTCATACTGACCTGAGGTACGCGATGGCCAGTGATTTCCGATCAGGACAACAATCCCGCCATCTATTTCAAAATTCACTTGAAAGAGCTCTCGCGTCGCATATCGTTTAATCACCCAATGCTGAAATATTCCTTTGGAAGTTGCAATGTCCGGATCGTAGAGAAAAGCCACATCGATTCCTCTGTTATCACTTGTATCCGCATGAGCGACCGAATACCGCCGCCCGCCATCCTTGGCAACCTGTTCGGCAAGTTTGGTCAACACATTTTTATTTTCCACTTCACAAATGCCAAGAATATCTGGCCCATCTCCGGAATTCATGGAACGGATAACCTTGGATAACTGACGCAACTTTGATTCCAGCAAAGACTGATCCCAACCAGCAATATCTTTTGCAATAATGCGCCGGAGCTTCTCGGATCGATCTGCTGACTCAATATCAAAAAGATTCTCCACATTCCAGAATGCCAGATATAAGAAATCAATCATGATTATTACTCCATCACGTATATAGGTACAGAATCATTCAAGAGAACAGTAGCATAGGCTAACCGAATCAAACCAGATTCTTCTGTGAGAAAACACACATGACCGTCATGATTATGTATTAGTGAAAAATGAAACGACCCAACTCAGCCAACTCACAAAGATTTAAGATACTCCAGCAGATCCAGGCGCTGTTCTCTGGTCAATGCGGGCAGGTATGTGCCATCCAGCTGCGGAGTGCGGCCGGAGGCATATTCATGGCCACTGTTGTGGTTCCCCCAGATGTCGGACTGGAACAGGAATCCATTATAACCAGTCGATTTAAAGCCGACCTTCTCCGGATCGAATTCGCGTGAGCCGACTCTGAATTCATCTGGACGATACTCGCCTTCAATCGGGTCGTCTGCCCGTCTTTTCGGCAACAACAGATCATAGAGTGTCGGCACTGAGCCGTTATGCAGATACGGAGCGGTTGCCCAGATGCCATTGAGCGGGCGGGCTTTATAAGCCATCACAGATGCGAAAGGATTCACCGTGGTATCCGGTGTGTAGTTGCCATACTTAAGTGACGGTTGAACTTCATTATCAAAAAAAGTATGGGCAAAATCGACTAACCGCTCAGCCCAGCGCCGCACAAACCATTTGTCGGCATCCGGTGTCGTCACCACGTTTCGCGTGGCGGATGTCAATAGCGCCACTGCGGGAGCCTGACGTTGCAACAGAATATTTCCCACACCGACGCTGACATATTGATTGCGTAGAATGCCGCTGTAACCGGTATACCTGATGCTGTTTTCAGCCATTTTAGAATCGGTTCCGACTGAAGCCGCCGAGATCATCCTGGCCACGACCCGGCGATCGGGATCTGCATGATTAATTTGATCGTGGCATGAGGCACAATATCGTTCGAATAATACCGCGCCCTTGGCACGCCGCACCTTGTCAATTCCGGGCAGGATGTGCTCAGGCCAACGTGGTGATGTCAATTTGCGCAGATGCTTTTCCACCCGGCGTAAATTCCGAATATCGATGGAGGACTGGAAATCGATATGCGTGGGGCCGAAACCCTGCCCGCCCAGAACCGAAGACAGCGTGAAACCCTCTTTCTCCTGCCAGTCCAGTGTGCCAAATACCCCGATTACCTGACCGGCATTACGCGCCATCGGACCAATGCCGCTGTTATCGACCCGCCCGTTCCATTGAATATAATCATGCTGCGGTACATCCCACAGGAATGGATAACTGACTGGGGCATCTGCCGGATTATAGATTTTATTGCGCAGTTTTATGATCTGTCTGTCGGTCAGATGCGCATGAATGCGTTCAATCACATGATCACGATCACTGCTGCGTAGCACCGGCTCCACGCCGGCCATGACTTCTGTCAGCTCTGCCGGGGAAAGCATTTCAGACAATAATTCGCGCAGTTGCTGCGCACTCATGATGTGTTCGAGTACACGATTATAGATGCGCCCGAAAGCATCCAGCCGCGCATAGCCATATTGCGTGAGCGGACGATCTGGATCCCGCGGTGTGTTAATGACAGTATAAGTTTTGATGCGTTGTGCGTATTTCCTGAGATCCACAGTTATTTCTTCTGCATTCTTATAGTCGCTCTGCTTTAATACGTTGGCTATGAAGCGGTCAAGTTTCTCCGAAGTTTCCAGAGTCGCACGCAGAGCTTTCGCCAGATCGATCATGAAGGTTTCCATGTCCGAATTGGCAGGACCGCCGTCGATACGGATTCCGGTTCCCGCATAATTGATCTGCGTCGTATGACAAGCCGCACATGTCAATCCCATGAAGGCCTTACCCTGATACTCATCACGCACCATCCCGGCAGGCAGGCCATCAGGATTACTGATTGTCGGACGCTGTGGAAGATAGCCGTAACGATCGATGTTTTCATCACTGCGGAACAAAGTGGAGGAATCCGGTTGCTCCAGCATCAGGAAGAAACTATAGGGTAATAAATTAGAGCCTTGCGACGTATTGTAGAACCACAGACTGTCGGAAGCCGACCAGCCTTGATCCAGATAGGCTATTCTGGAAAATGTATCACCAAACTTATCCGAATCGTGCGTGATGGCACCGCGATCAGCATCATCATCACGAAACTCGTACAACCGGGAAAGCACCCCTATGAATGTCGAAGCCACTGCCACCCCAAAGGAAATCAGCATCAATCGCTTGATCCATTTCAGAGCACGGGTTGTAATCGTATCAGTCATACTGAAAGCCGCCACCAATCGGCAATGACCTTGCCCACCGCCGGATTAACCAGATAGCCGTACGAGCGATGGCAGTTCAGGCCATCCTCATTATGATAAAAATTATAAATTCCATCGCAATGATCCGTGATGGATTCAATGATTTCTAACGATAACATTGGCGCAAAATCATCGGCAAAAACCCTGTCCAGGGCGGTGATATCGCCCGTGGAAGAAATATTCACCCACTGCCGAATATTGGTGGGGTACCTTTTTTTACCGGTATAGCCACTGCCCATCAACCGGCGTTGTACGTAATTCATGCCCAATGGGCTACCGATCGTCAGAAACAGATCAATCTTACCGGGCAGGTTTTCCAAATGCGATAGCTCCCATAATGTATCGTAAGCAATCACTGAACCCAAACTATGACCGATCAATAACACCTTACCATCATTAGCCAGCATAGGGCGTAACGCCTGCTTCAACAACTCACGGATTTCACAGGCAATATTATCCTTATTTTTAAAATAACGCCTCGTTTCTCTGGCAGTCGATTGCAGAGGTTTAGGCATCAGGCGAAGCAAAAAGGGTAAATGATCAACAATATTATAAAGAAGGCGATCGAGTTTACGATGCCACGCATTGGCTTCCTGAATATCCTGTTCAGTAGGGCCATGTTGATTGATCAAGGTATCAATCCATGCCAATTCGCAGCTAATATCCTTGCTTTCACGATAATAAAGGTAATTCCAGGCAATCAATTTAAAGCTTTCAGCATGCTGATTCAAATCACCAACAAGGTCAGGCTCAGCACGACGAACGCCTTCCAGCAAAGTACGCCACAATAGCTTCTGATGCTGATCAGCAGGTGGTTTTGGATTTTTTCCGGGAATAAAAATAATATGCTTGCTATTCATTCGCCTGATTACCTTCAATCATTAATCTCGATATTGCCTAAAACAGGGACAAAATGCCATCTCATCTGCAATATTAAATTGTCGTTCAGCAATTGTTCAGGATTCTTCAGTTAAATTCTTGCGCTGTTAGTCAATGGGTAGCGTGATTAATACCGATGTTGTTAGAAGCAATAATAAAATAAAATATAATTACCCCTATTATTAACATTGATGAATCGTAAAATTCGTATATTATTGGCAGTTAATTTTTTGTGAAGAACGTGTGAAGAACATAACATCTTTGCGTCCATGTAAAAACTCTTTGTGATAATTTAAAAGGCTCTATGCAGATTTCTCCACTTTGGCATCTATTGCTCGGTTTAAGTATCGCATTTTCATCACTATCCATATCAGCCCAACAAACAAACAAACTCACGATTAATGAACTCCAGCGTGTAGGATTGGAAGCAAATGGTCTCGTCCAGGCTGCCCGTTCGCAAATCGGCATGGCACAAGCAGGCGTGGTAGCGGCATCCGCGTTTCTTAACCCTGAAGTCACCGTGACAGCCGGACCGGATAGTAATCGTTTTCCATTACATATAACCGGACCCACCTCAATGCAACGCTCGGTAACGGTCAATCAGCCGATTGAGAATCCATTCATGCGTAGCGCACGAATCGGTGCATCTGAAGCAGTGGTTGATGCCAGTCGTGCCAGTTTTGATCAAGTGCGCGCCGATCTGGCGGCGCAACTGCGTGTCCGTGCTTATGAATTACTGCTTCGTCAAGAACAGGCCGCCTTGGAACAGGCTATTTACGACTTGGCGGAGGATGTTCGTCGACGCATTGCAATCAATGTGGAAAGAGGCGAATCAGCCCGTTTTGAGCTCATCCGGGCGGATACAGAAGTACAAAGTGCAGCGAATCGCAAAGAAGCCGCTCGACTGAATGCGCTACGCGCACGGGTAGCACTGATGCAACTGACGGCTGGCGCAATCCCCACCAATTTTGAAATCACGGCTTCGTTGAATGACCCGATTCAGTTACCACCTCTGGATGCATTGCGTCAGGAAGTACCCACGGTTAATCCGGATGTATTACGGCTACAGGCTGAGCAGGAGCGCGCCAATCAACGAATCAGTCAGGAACGCGCATCAGTATTACCCCAACTGAATGTTTTATACACCAATTATCAGGATGCTCAATTTACTTCTAATATGGCTGGCATGAGTGTCAGAATTCCTATTTTCTACCGTCGTCGGGGTGAAATTGATACCGCTATTTATGATTCCGCACGGATACGGGAAACACTCGAATTTCGTCGCTATGAAATCAGTCAACTCTTTGAAGCAGCATGGCAGGCTTTGCAGATTGCGCAGCGCAGAGTGGAAATGTTTGAAGGCGGATTAATCAAAGAGGCGGAAAATGCGGTCCAGGTCGCTCAATCTGCTTACCGGTTTGGTGAACGTGGTTTAATTGAAGTATTGGACACTCAGCGTATATACCGTGGAATTCTCGGAGATTCCTTGCAGGCACGTTTTGATCTGCAATCGGCCGCTGCTGAAATCGATCGCCTGCGCGCACATTACCCCAAGGAGCTACTTGTAGAATGAATATTAAATTACCTGTCGTAGGCTTCATTTTTATTACACTTTTATTAGGTGGGTGTGGTAAGAGCGAGCCGACCGATAGTCCTCAAAAAGAATCGAAGGATGAAAGAGACATCAATAGTATTACAGTTCGACCAGAACTGGCAGATCGGTTAAAGATCGGGCAACCGTCTCTGATCGATCTGGCTGATAAAATACAGGTTCCCAGCCGGGTTCAGGTGGATGAAGAAAGAACGGCACAAATTGGCTCTTACGTAACAGGACGTATCAAGAGTATGTTTGTCATATTGGGTGATTACGTTCAAGCAGGCGCTCCGTTGGCACGCATTACCAGTCCGGATTTAACGCAGGCACAACTGGCCTATTTACGCGCTTCATCACGCGTTGTAGTGACCCAGAAATCAATTGATCGTGCACGTCATCTGCTGGCTGCTGATGTCATACCGCTTGCCGAGGTGGAACGGCGACAGTCTGATCTGGAAATTGCCCAGGCTGAACTGGGAGCGGCAACCGATCAATTAAGGCTGCTGGGGATGAGTGGTATTGAATTGAAGGAGCTCGCCAAAAACGGAAAAATCCTCCCCTGGCTTGACATCAGGGCAACCCGGGAAGGATACGTTATTGCACGTAATGTCATCGTGGGACAGGTTGTACAACCTTCTGATCCACTCTTTCAGGTCGCTGATCTCTCTCACGTCTGGGTAGTCGGAGATGTCCCTGAGCAAATTGCTCGTGACGTCCGGCTTGGACAGCATGTAGAAATTAATGTACCTGCGATGGGAGATGTTAATCTCGATGGAGTGATCATATTTGTCTCGGATACCGTCAATCGCGCAACCCGTACTGTCATGACACGGGTCATGGTAGAGAATCCGGATCGTAAGCTTAAACCAGATATGCTGGCGAATATGCACATCACGGATCCGCAGCATAAAGTATTGGTCGTTCCTGAAGGAGCTGTGGTACGTGAATTAAATCAGGACTATATCTTTATAGCAGTCAGCCATGATCGTTTCCAACGGGTACCTGTTGAATTGGGTCCGGAAGTCGCCGGCTTCCGTCCTGTACTGAGTGGACTCACAATTGATCAGCACATTGTGATGGCAGGTGCTTTTCATTTAGATAGTGAGCGTAAGCTTGCTGAACTGGAGTAACCCACGATGGCCGCGATAATTCGTGCAATGCTTAACCAACGCCTGCTGGTTCTGGTGATCGGACTGATGCTATGCGTTGCAGGGGGGTTTGCCGTTAAAACACTTTCTGTGGATGCATTTCCCGATGTGACCAATATTCAGGTGCAGGTAGCAACGGTTGCCATTGGCCGCAGTCCCGAGGAGATGGAACGACTGGTCACCGTGCCGGTTGAGATTGCCATGACCGGTCTGCCTGGATTGGTTGAAATGCGTTCGATGAATAAGAGTGGATTATCGTTGATCACACTGGTTTTCACCGACCAAACCGATGTGTTTTTTGCACGTCAGTTGGTGATGGAACGGATCATCGATGTAACGCCCCGCCTGATACCCGGTATCACACCGGTACTTGGTCCAGTCTCGACAGGTTTGGGTGAAGTTTACCAATATACGATTGAGCACCCCGATGATAGCAAGCGTGCTCTAACAGTCGAAGAACTGATGGAACGGCGCACTATACAGGACTGGGTGGTACGTCCCATGCTACGCTCAATCCGGGGTGTGGCGGAAATCAATTCGATCGGTGGTCACGTCAAGGAATATCAGGTTTATGTCGACCCCAATAAGTTACGGCACTACGATCTAACCCTGACGCAGGTTGATCGTGCATTGGCCAGTAATAATGCAAATGCCAGCGGTAATATCCTGGCATTGCACTATGAACAATATCTGATTCGGGGTGTAGGCTTGATTTCCTCACTGGAGGATATCCGCAATATCGTGCTCCGGGAAATGAATGGTGTTCCCGTTTATGTGCGTGATATCGCTGAAGTGACCTTTGGCGGTGAAGTGCGCCAGGGTGCCAGTATCAAGAATGGCTATACCGAGTCGGTTTCCGGCATCGTGATGATGCTGCGCGGCGGCAATGCCAAGGAAATTGTCGGCCGGATCAAGGAAAAAGTCGCTGAAATCAATGAACGCGGAATACTGCCGGATGGTTTGCAGATCGTGCCGTTTTATGACCGGACCGATCTGGTGGATGGGGCATTATCCACCGTTCAGAGTACACTGATAGAATCCCTAATTCTGGTTATTGTGGTGCTATCGATCTTTCTGGGTACCATTCGTACCAGTATTGTGGTGTGTTTTACCCTGATTATCACGCCGCTGATCACCTTCCTGGTAATGAATTACTATGGCATGCCCGCCAATCTGATGTCACTGGGCGGATTGACAATTGCACTCGGCATGATGGTCGACCCAACCGTAGTCGTTGTTGAAAATATTTATCAGCGCCTGGGAGAAGCGAAGGATACGGGAAAATCCAAATACAATGTGATCGTGGATGCGGTAGCTGAAGTGGGCACACCGGTTATCTTTGGCTTAATCGTTACCGTGCTGGTGTTTCTTCCTTTGATGACATTGGAAGGCATGGAAGGAAAAACATTCAGTCCGCTGGCAGTTACGATTTCGATCTCGTTATTTATCGCATTGCTGGTATCGTTATCGCTGTCCCCTGTGCTCTGTGACTATCTGTTAAAAGGCGGCAGTGAGCAGGATACCAAAATCATTGCTATCCTTAAAAAGGGCTACCTGGGTCTTTATGATCTGGCGGTACGCAATCAGAAAAAAACCATGATTATCTCAGTCAGTTCGTTGATGGTGGCCTTTGCGTTGTTTCCGCTGCTGGGTACAGCGTTCATTCCGATCATGAAAGAAGGCGCAGTGACCCCGGTGATTATCCGCGCACCCTCTATTTCCTTGGATGAAGCCATCAAGATCGAAACGGAGGCAATGCAAATGATTGCCGCGATACCGGGCGTAAAGTCCGTGGTATCCAAACTGGGTCGCGGTGAATCACCGGCTGACCCGGCATCGCAGAATGAATCCGATCCGATTGCCGATCTGGATCTCATTGGGTCAGGCCGTACCCAGCATGAAATCGAGGAGGATATCCGTAAAGCACTAACTGTTCTGCCGGGTGTCAATATTGTAATCTCTCAACCAATTGCGCAGCGGGTGGATGAAATGGTGACCGGGGTGCGTTCGCAAGTCGCAATCAAGATTTTTGGCGATGATCTGGAGGAATTACGCAAACTATCCGAACAGGTTGCGCGGATTGTAAAATCCACGCGTGGTGCCAGAGATATCCGTATTGAGCGGCTATCCGGCCAGCAGGAGTTGACCATAAATATTGATCGTCGTGCCATCGCTCGTCATGGTATCAATGTTTCTGACGTCAACGAATTGATCGCTACGGCAGTTGGCGGCAAGGCAGTCACGCAGGTATTTGAAGGTGAGCGCCGCTTTACATTGCTGCTGAGATTTCCGGAAGGCTTCCGCCATGATGTTGAGGCCATCAAGGAACTCTTGCTAAGGCCGACTGCCAGCAATGTTACACCAGGCGGAATGGCGACTGGCGGCATGCTCGTGCCGCTCAGTGCGATCGCGGACATTAAAGTGATCGATGGTCCAGCGATCATCTCGCGTGAATTTGCCAAACGCCGTGTAGTCATCGGCGTTAATGTGCATGAACGTGACATGGGCGGTTTTGTCGCCGAACTCCAGGAACGCACTGCAAAAGAGATCAAGTTACCTCCCGGATATTACTTTGTCTGGGGTGGACAGTTTGAAAATATGCAACGCGCGATGGCGAAATTATCCATCATTGTACCGGTCACACTGGCAGCTATTTTCTTCCTGCTGTTCATGCTGTTTAATTCGGTCAAAATGGCCGTACTCATTTATCTGGTATTACCATTTGCCTCGGTGGGCGGAGTTGTCGGGCTTTTTGTGACCGGTCAGTATTTATCAGTACCAGCATCGGTGGGCTTTATTGCCGTGTGGGGAACTTCCATCTTGAACGGTGTAGTGCTGATATCCTTTTTACGTGAATTACGCGAAAAAGGCCTGAGTGCGCAGGAAGCCGCCAGGCAAGCCTGTTCGCAGCGTTTCCGGCCTGTCATGATGACGGCAGCTACAACCATTCTAGGCCTAGCTCCTTTTCTAACCGCGACAGGATTGGGTTCCGAGGTGCAAAAACCACTCGCCATCGTGGTCATTTTTGGATTGACGACAGCAACGTTAATGACGATGGTAGTTATGCCGATGGCATATCGCTGGTTTGATGATATATCCGACAAAAAGACTCCGGTTCATCCTGAGCCACTGCCTTCACTGGTGGTTGCAGATCCTGCCAAGAAGGCTTGATTTTTATTCAAACGATTGATTAAACCTGCAAGAAAATCAAAAAAACAGGATTGGAAAATTATAAAATTCCAATCCTGTCCTGTCTGATCGATAAATACCGGACTGTAATTCCTACCGATCCGTCATAGCACGCGAAACGCGATAATGGTCACCAATGTCGGTGGCAATGCCGCGATCAACAAGCCCAGCGGATGGATGGTTTGTTCATCGAACTTGCCGCGCAAAATGGCAAACCCAGCTGGATTGGGCGCATTGGCAATCACTGTCAGACCGCCACCGGTCACCGCACCGGCAACCAGTGCGATTTTAAACTCCTCACTCAACCCTTCAACCAGTGAACCCAGATAAGTCAGGGCGGCATTATCGGTAATCGCCGTTAAAGCTGTTGCTCCAAAGAATACAGCCGTATCATCCATATCCATCAGCAATGGTTGAAGCCACCACTGCTGCTGGCCGCCGAGCACCACCAGTCCCGCCAGGAAGAACGCAACCAGCAGTGCTTCACGCAGGATCAACGGGTTTTGATAGTGTTGATAGGCGGTGGTGAATCCGATGAAAAACAGGAATAAGCCCATAAACGCGACAGGATGGTGTGCAAATAATACGACCAGCGTCAGAAACATCAGATGAATCAGTATTACGGATAATGGTGTTTTTGGCCCAACCGCATCAGCCTTTTGACTGACATGCCCCAGCTCATGCCGGAACAACCAGGTTACTGCACATGCATTAACTGCAACGGCTAATGCAGATTTCCAGCCGAATGTGGTCATCATGAACCATATATCCCAGTTCCATTTAGCGGCTACCATCAATACCGGCGGCGCAGCAAATGGTGTAAGTGTACCGCCAATGGAAACATTGACAAACAGTACGCCGACTGTTGCATACTTTAACCGGGTGGATATCTCCTTGCTGAATAACGTATCCCGCAGCATGAGCGCCGCCAGCGTCATAGCCGCAGGTTCTGTGATAAATGAACCCAGCAACGGTACGAAAGCCAGCAATAAGAAGTACATGGCCATGCCTGTATTGATCGGCAAAAGAAATGCCATACGCTGAACCGCAGCGGCGGCAAAATCCAGAATGGGGCGCGTTCCGGCAATCACCATGATCACAAACACGAACATGGGCTCAGTAAAGTCGCGCGATTCGAGATAGGTGATCGCTTCATGCTTTCCGCTCGCAGCAAATATAAAAAGTATCAGAATCATCGCCCAAAAACCGAATACCACTTCCACTTCACCCAGCAAATGCCAGATACCGGCATGGCGCGGCTGAATATGTGCCAGGTGTTCAAAATATTTGGTGGAAAAAGTATGGATTACGGCCAGCGCGAATAGTATCGCTGCAATCAATTGAACGGTTGTTGGAGTCATCATGTTGTCATTAATTGTATGAAAGAGATATCGAAAAATTCCACAATAATAGCATTACTACTGCCGGAATACTGAATCGTAGCCATCGCCAGCGCTTACAATGTCCAATTCATCGTCTTGCTGATTCAGGAGGTTACCGGATTCAAATCACCGTTTCTGCAGATCCGCCAGAAAATACCGGATACGATTGGCATTGGCACCTAGATCGCTTCTCCCGACACGGGACACGGAACGCATATCGACTCGCGTCAAGTTATCGGCTGTTTGCACGCGAATCACCACGTCATCTTTGAATCCCATGAGCTGTGTGGTATCAGTCGCTTCAATCCGGCCTTCTTCCGCAGAAACAGACACTATTTCCCATCCCCGATTTTTAACCAGCGAAACGGCTGCTTCAAGTACCTGATCCATCGATTGATTAATCAGCACCGGAGCCAGATCCGGGTAACCTGTTCTCTGCAATGCAGCCAGGTCATTCGGCATCTTGCGATCCAGTGGATTATGTGCCGATGTCCGCAGTGCTTTGATCGCCACAAATTGAGGAGGATCCTGCAGATCTGTCGTAATGTCATGAATAGGCGGCACACCGGCACCTGCCCACACCACCATAACAACCGGTGTAATAACCAGAAGGCCCAGCAACGGCCCCACCAATGTAAACATAACGCGGGTTTGCCTGTTCCTGATCGCCAGGAAAGTACCTGACAAACCAGAAACAACAGCCAGCAAACCCGCAATCACGCCACTGCCGAGACCCAGCAAAGCCCACTGAAAATCCACAAAGGCCAATCGATGCGTCAAGACAGACAGTACTGAAAGTATCACTGCAATCCATGACAGCTTCACACTCCACCGGTTTATTTTTTCTTGTTTATTCATCCTTGATATCCTGATCGTAATTCCTTTGGTTAAAATGAGACACTTACAAGTGTAGTGCAAAAACCATGCTGAAACGATCCTGTAAGCCACTGTTGCCCCTGCTCAGTGTGCCGGCTTGGATTTTTAACCCGGTTTATTTCCCTGCACATTGCGCTCCTTCATCTGTAGTTTCCAGAATTAATGCCGTTCATACTTTTCTGTAATTGCTGTTTTTAATTTGGAGACAAAATGGATCATTATGCAAGCATAGCCGAAGAATCTAAACCGGTCGCGTTAATCAAGGAATTCCAGATATTAGCTCTGAATCTTTATTGCGGTATAAAGCTGCTTGCCTTTCGTCGCAATACCATCGAGCAAATGGTCGTTTCTCACGACCAGTTTGTTCTGCTCCTGAGTTTCTACGCCCTGACGGCCTTTGTTGTTTCCTATCTGATGACACCTTATCCTGTTTTCGACCTGTTCGGCCTGGGGTATCTGGGCATCGAACTATTGATTACGCTGCTGATAGGATTTGTACTGACAAAGCTGACCGGCAAACAGAACAGCCTGCTACAATTCCTGATCATTGCCTATTGTATTTCACCGTTCCTTTATCTGATTTCCTTTGTTGCCTTGCCCCATTTGCCCGACACACTCGCTGTCGCTGGCCATACGATTTTTATGGCGTGGACAATAGCCGCCTGTTTTTATATCGCATTGCAATTGCTGTATCACCACAAGCTCAAAGCAGCGCTGGTTATCATCCTCTGGATGGGTGCTTCATATCCCCTGGTAAATTCAGAATTACGTTTCTGGTATCCCGGTTACGCGCATGCGGATGAAATAGCCGCATACTCCGACAACGAGCTGGTCGATATCAATCAGGAAGACATCTACTATAATCAACCCATGTTTCTGAATAATGTCTTAGACCCAATCAAACCCGGCATCGAAGGGGTTACCGATCTTTTCTTTGTGGGTTTTGGTTCCGATGCCATCCAGGACGTATTCATGAAGGAAGTGAATCATGTACAGCATGTCATGGATGAACGCTTTGGTACATCAGGCCGATCGGTTACATTGATTAATAACCTGAAAACCATCAATAACACGCCATTGGCGTCATCAACAAACCTGAAAATATCGCTGGACCATCTGGGCAGCAAAATGAACCGTGACGAAGACGTTGTGTTTCTGTACCTGACCAGCCATGGCTCCATGGATCATGAGTTATCAGTCAGGATGTGGTCGCTTGATCTGAACAGCATCCGCCCGGAAGACATCAAAGCCTATCTGGATGATGCTGGCATACGCTGGCGAATCATTCTGGTTTCGGCATGTTATTCGGGTGGATTTGTTGAACCGCTCCAGACCGAGTACAGTTTGATTTTTACTGCTGCCGCAGCCGACAAGACTTCCTTTGGATGCGCCAATGAAAATGAATATACTTATTTTGGTGAAGCCATTTTTAAAAATATAGACACCGGCCCCTATCAGTTTGTCGAAAGTTTTAACCGGGCTATCTCTAAAATTAAGCAGCGTGAGCTGAATGAAAACCTGACTCACTCGGAGCCTCAGCTCTTTGTTGGCAGCCTGATGAAAGAAAAACTGAAACGACTGGAGCAGGACATGGCCCGGTACACGCCTGTAAGGTTCAGCGCTCTTAAACCGGAATAAACCAAAGAAATCGCGCCGTTGGTTTATTCCCTCAGGTAATTCAGGCGATTTGACTCCAGCCCACCAAATTCATGCCTTAAATTGATACGTGTTACAGCATTACCCAAGAACTGTTTCCATGTTACCCATCACGATCGTCGTAATGGCTTTCTGGAGCCTGTCGGTCAGCGCTGAAAATCATGTTTCCAAAGAATATAAAGAAACAATTGGTCAATATATTTAGATTGACCCGAGCAGTGATGCCCACCCAAGCCTACACGATGCCTTGGAGGCTTTCAGAAATGAGCGTTTTTCCTCATCCGATAGTTCCGTTATTAAAAGCAGACCGGTTACGTAAAAAAATCTCTACTATCCAGCTTACAACCACTGATAAAAAGAAACTTTCATTCACTTCAAGCTTTAGTGTTGCGCATACCATTGATGGCAATATATCGCTGGATGAATTGATTTCCCGGACGGATCAACAGCTTTATTGTGCAAAAAAGCAGGGGCGTAACTGCGTGTGCTCAGATCAATCCGGCTGCCAAGCAGGCCCTGAATAAATCGTCACGCACGATAAAGCACGACAGATGGAGCCAGGAAACCAGATATATCAGACAGGCTCTTTCTCATCCATATCAGGCTTCTTTTCCTTTAACTGACCACAAAGCTCGCACATAATCCCGATTCAAAGCCAACCACTGTAATGCAATGATCGAACTGGCCGTATTAATCCGATCTGATTTTAATAACGTAAACGCCGTATCCAAGGTAACCACATGCACTTTGATATCCTCATTTTCTTCGACTGAACCATGCACACCCCCTGCATATGTCGTATCAACCCGCCCACAAAATAAAGCAACGCGTTCTGTTGTACCGCCCGGGCTAACCAGACAATCATACAGCGGGATAAAATCGGTAATGACGCAGCCGGTTTCTTCCACCGCTTCCCGCTTCACCACTTCTTCGGCCGTTTCATTCATTTCCATCATGCCCGCCACGATCTCCAGCAACCACGGACCGTCGGCTGTTGCCATTGCACCGATCCGGAATTGTTCAATCAAAATAACTTCATCTCTGTCAGGATCATACGGCAGGATCGCTGCGGCGTGGCCACGCTCAAATAATTCACGAACAACCGGGCGACTCCAGTCGCCGTTAAATAGCCGATACCGCAAACGATAACGTTCCAGGCGAAAGAAGCCTTCAAAACAAACTGTTTTCTCGAAAATTTCTACGTCTGCGTTGACCATCATTTGCTCCATAAAAACCAGTCGAATGATGTTAGCGTGAATTTCTGCGTTTTGTTGGTATTTTCGGAAACAATCAGGATACCAATTAATGATAAATCATCATCAATCCAGTAAGAAGCCAGAATCAAGCTGTCAGTCAATGTTTACACCATCGCGAAAACGACGCATCCTGTTCTGGCGAATATGAGAAATTAACGCAATCCTAATGAATCAAGTGTTATTTCCGATGTTTCATCATCAAAATCATCTTTGGCCAGTTCGATCTCATCAATTATCCTGATCACCCTGCTCGCCGGAATCCTGCTATCGGCCAGATCGTCATCCTCATTGCTATCCTCAGCCCTGTCCTCAACCGGACTGACGTTTTCCATGTCGTCATCTGCATCATCAAAAGAGAGTTCCTTGATCATCATGGTCAACCTCCTTACAGCAGTGTTTGAAGATGATATACAGATAACACATCGTTTTAATGCATTAAATAAAGATAACGCACCATTTTCTCCAACAATTCGATCATTTGGATAGAAATGACCAGGCCCTGTCAGGCTGGATTGATCCTGAGACTGGTTGACTGTATAAAGCAGAATGATACGAAAGGGAGCAATGGAATGGATGAAAAACTACACTTTCAGGGAGTAGACGGCACTGATCTCGTATATTGGCGATGGACACCCATACAGCTGGAACGGAATATACCGGTCGTGCTATTACATGGTGCCGCCAGTAACTCTACTCGTTGGTGGCACTTCGTCGAACACAGCCGCCTGATCACCGATCGGCTTCTGTTCCGCCCGGATCTGCGCGGACATGGAGAATCCATCTGGCGAGGCCCGATACGCCTTGAGCATTGGAGCCAGGACATCGCCGGAATGCTTCGTCACGAGCAACAGGCTGAAGCATTTATTGTAGGTCATTGTCTGGGCGCCAATATTGCATTCGATTTCGCATCGCGCTATCCGAAAATGTGTGCAGGACTAGTGCTGGTAGAACCGATAGCCTGTGAATCAGTGACCGGCATCCTTGCCCGGCTAAAAACATTCTTGCCGATATTGCGGTTCAGCGTAAAATTTCTTAGGTTACTCAACCGGCTCGGTTTTTATCGACGTCGACTCGAAAGTATGAATCTTCGGGATCTGGATCGCCGTGTTCATGAAGCCACCAGCACAGAGCTGGAAAAAGTATTGGAAAACAATAGCTCGTCATGGTGCGACATCAAAGTCATGCCTATAGCTCAATACCTTGGTAATTTCATTGAAATATTGCGCCCCCTGCCAGTTTCTGCGGTGCACTGTCCTTGTCTGGTAATACAGTCCAGCGGACAAAGCATAACCGATCCTGAAAAGACGAAAACCGTGCTTGGGAAACTGGTTGAGATAGAATTTATTGAGATTGAATCCGAACACTGGATTCCGACTACACATCCCGCCCGTCTATGCGAACTGATCGATGCATGGATTCTGCAGAATCGAGTCAATACAAAAAAAACACTTTCCGGCATCGATAACAATGCACTGACAGGCCATTGAAAAACTATCTACGCTGCCGCTACAGTGTTAAAAACGGACTCAACCTGCTCATTTATCGAGCATAAACTGCGTTTTCGCCCATTTTTTCCTTATAGAGACTGCCTCGAAAATGTTTCTTAATGGTCTGTTAACCCTTTCTCTTAAAAATATCCGGAAAGAAAATCAAATCCTGCTTCAATCATTTTAGCTATACTGACTGAGTGAGAAACAAATGGAGACAAGACATGGACGAAGAAATAAAAGCACTGTTACGCACTATCACCCATCACCTCAAATGGGTCATCATATTGCTATTTGCGATAATAGCGTTGCTGGTTACCAAAGTAGCAAAAGGTATTTAACCCGGCCCATCTCGTTTATCAGGTCGTTGAGAAATGGCCCATGGTTACTGCTGCGATGTTAGAGAAACAGGCTAAAAATGCTCGTTTATCAGCCATAAGCCATGCACTTGTTTCAACCTTGCATCGACTACCTCGGTAAATGTTTTTCAATACAGTGCGAAGATGCTTAATGCAGTCACGCTACTGCCAGCCCGTGACCTCGTATCCTTTCTCCTGCAAACATCGATACACGAAGTTCGTATAAGCCTGATTCGGCTGGGCGGGTCTTGCCGTATAGATGATTCCTCTTAGCAATCCAAGAACAGCACCGCTGGCAGCTCCGATCAGGGAACCCTGTCCGGCCGAACCGGAAATAGCTCCTCCAACCGCACCGCTCGCAGCGCCCATGCCAGCGCCGACGGCAGTACTCGTCGCGACCTGACCCATCGCTCCGCCTCCTTCCCTGGCACCGGCGGATTCAGCCAGTTGTCTGCATGCTTCGACATCCCGCTCTGAAGCTTCCTTGCCCACTGCCCGCAGATGATCGTTGGGATATAAAACAGGCCCTGTGCTGGAGCAGGCTGACAATCCCAGGAGAATCAATCCAATACTGAATACCTTCACTAATTTCATTGCATTACCCTCCTGATTATCCACACAGTCAGTCTATAGTAATCAACCATTACTTGCTTCTGCGGCTTATTTCCCCGCTATGACTATCACCCCTGCTTTCAGCTAACTGCACCTGTTGTTCCCGTTCCCGGTATCTGGCTTTGTCTTCATCTGAACGATCATGGTAACAAGCCGGACAACTGATACCCTGCTGATAGTATTCGCTTGACTTATCCTCTTCTGAAACAGGCAGGCCGCAGGCGTGACACTGACTATAGCGCCCTCTTTCAAGCCGGTGATTGACGGTAACACGCTCATCAAATATATAACACTCACCTCTCCACAGCGATTCTTCCTCTGGAATTTCCTCCAGATATTTCAGAATGCCGCCCTGCAAATGATAGACCTCTTCAAAACCCTGCTGCTTCAAATACGCTGTGGATTTCTCACAACGAATTCCACCCGTACAGTACATCGCCACTTTTTTATGTACAGAAGGATCCAGGTTCTGGGAAACATAGCGCGGAAATTCACGAAAAGCTGTCGTATGCGGATTAATCGCATTGGCAAAAGCACCGACTGCAATCTCATATTGATTGCGTGTATCAATCAACAGAACATCCGGATCGCTGATCAGATCATTCCACTGCCGTGGTGCCACATAGGTTCCAGCCAGCCGTGCAGGATCAATGCCCTCAACCCCCATCGTGACAATCTCTTTCCTCAGTTTCACTTTGCTGCGTTTAAATGGCACCTCATCCGCCATGGATTCCTTGACTTCCATGTCCGCAAATTCCGGAATCGCCTTCATCCAGTGCAGCACAGCATCAATATCTGCCCGGCTGCCGGAAATAGTGCCATTGATCCCTTCCGCCGCCAGCAGCAATGTTCCTTTGACATGGCTCTCGATCATTTTTTCCTGCAATGGATGTTGTATCTCCCTGTATTGAGGCAAGCCTACAAACTTATACAGTGCACACACAACAAATTTTGACATGGTGGTTTCCTCTTGCCGAATCGTAAATCAGGTACATTGACAAAACAAAGCGAATAATTCCAGCAAACAGAGCGGAGCGTTTGATCCGACAATGTTTGTAAGCTCGCTTGATAATGCTACGCTTATTTGCCTATTATACTCACTCACTTCAAATGATTCCGCATACTGGAAACCTTAGCTTGCTCTTAATCAATGCAGAATATTCAATACATGCCGAGCCTGTCAGATTTTTTGTGTGTCCGAGGTCATGAGATGATATGGAGAGGAAAACAAGATGACCGAATCACGAATCCAATACCGGCAACAGGCATATCAGAAAGGCCACAATCACAATTAATTCTGATTCATCAATCATATTCTTCATTCGCGACCTGACCCCATGTTTCGGTAATCTTATTATTCTGCTCTAGAATTTGTGATATAAATGAACTGTGTGCTGACCCATTGAGAAGAAATATCAACTCGGTTAAGCCTTTCTTCAAAGTTATGGTTGGCAACATTTTCCAAAAATATCCAATGTAATAACAAAGAGGAGTAAATGTCATGAAAGTGATTTCAAATATCATTGCAACTGGGTTATTAGCATTTCTCATGAGTACACAAGTTTGGGCATCTGATGCCGGGCATACATCGGAAGCAATGGAGCATGCAGGAAAGGCTCAGGCGCATGGGGAAATGGGGCACGCCAAGGATGCGCTCCAGCATGCAAAAGACAGTTTGGCCCATGCGAAAGCAGCAAGAGATGATCATGCTGCGGCTCACAAACACATGGATGAAGCTATCAAACATTTGGAAGAAGCCATCAAGCATGCTGATATGGGTCATGCAGATGAATCCGCCAAACATACCGAAGAAGCCATGAAACATATGCGTCAATCAGGTCATTAATTCCTGCAAATACCCTCGGCCTTGTGCCGGGGGTTAAGTTAATGGGTTTCCTTTCTTTTTAGAATCGTTTATTCCCGATCGGGAAAGATTGCATTTAAGTGCCGCCACACATGAAGAAGTTATTGTAATTAATGAGGGGAAATAAAATGATCAAACTACTTTTTATACCTTTCTGGCTGACTCTATTGGCAACATTACCTGTATATGCGGTGGAAAAAGTCGATGAAAAGCAACTGGATGAGATTGCAGAACGCGGCTCGCATGTCATGCCATTTGATTTGGAAAAAACCACACATATTTTCACCAAGACTGAAAGCGGAGGAGTACAGCAAGTTATTGTTAAAACCAAATCCGATACCGAGCAAATCAATTTGATACGAGCTCACCTATCAGAAATTTCCAATGAATTTAAGTATGGCAATTTTTCTAATCCAGAAAAAATTCATGGTGAAGCCATGCCGGGGCTGGCTGAATTGAAAGCGGCTAAATCTGACCAGATCAGGATCGAGTACAGAGAACTTCCTGATGGAGCAGAAATTACTTATTCCACAAAAATTGAGGAACTTAAACATGCGATTCACCAGTGGTTTGACGCCCAGCTAAGGGACCATGCACGCCATGCTATACCAGGACATTCCCCACCCACCCTATGCACCACAAGTAACACAAGCAAAGCGCATTGCATCGGCTGTTTTGCAAGTTAAACAGCCTGCTGCCCATTTTTGTGAATCCCATTTCATTCGGCAATAACGATTGGCGCTCTACGCGAACCGAACAGCAGACCAAGCGGTACAAAGCAAGGTCAGGCCCAGAATCACGAACCAAACTCCAATAACGCGTATACCAAAAAGCCGCAATAAGAAATCATTCTTGATTCGCCTGCTATATTCTTTATCCGCGACCTGTCTCCAGGTTTTCCATAATTTGGGTTATCTGGATTATAAGAGAAAATGGCTATCTTGAGCGGGCTACCGCGCTGCAACCCTCATTGCCAGCCCATGTCGCGGCTTGAACGTAATCTCCGCCACCGGTTCGACCGGATGCTCCGACAGGGGAATCACCCGGAAGCGTTGCAGCACCTGCGCGAGCACCAGTTGGATTTCGAGCATGGCCATATTGGCGCCGATGCAGGTGCGCGGGCCGGCAGAGAATGGCAGATAGCAGTATGAGTGGCGTGATGCTTCGCGTTGCGGGGCAAATCGATCGGGATCGAATTGTTCTGCATCAGGCCAATAATCCGGGTGGCGGTGCAGGCTGTAAATCGGCATGACCAGATAGCTTCCGGCTGGAATGCGGTAGCCGCCCAGCTCGATCTGTTCGGTGTTCTGCCGTGCAATCGCCCAGATGGGGGGATACAGGCGCAGGGATTCCTGCATGACTTGTTTCAGGTAAGGCAGCCGAATCAAATCAGCGCTGGTCGCTGGCGCGCCGGACAGCACGCTGCCGAGTTCGACCACCAGTTGCGCTTCCACCTGCGGGTGCTGCGAGAGCAGATACAGCGTCCAGGCGATGGCGGTACCCGTCGTTTCATGCCCGGCCAGCAACAAGGTCACGATTTCATCGCGCAACTGGGTTTCGCTCATTCCCTCCCCGGTTTCCGTATCCCGCGCTACCAGCAGGCGATCCAGCATGTCGTTATCCCCCACGTCCTGTTTGCACCGATGTTCGATCAGCTCATGCACAATCTGGTCAAGCTGATCTCTCATGCGCTGAAAATGACGATTGCTCGGCACCGGCAGCCAGGGGAGCAGCCTCAGCATGGCGCCCAAGGTTTGGGAATTGACGTTGATCACCTTGAGGATTTCAACAATCTGTTTCGAGTAATGATCGATATCCGTGCCAAATAAAGCACGGCTCACAATCTGAAATGCCACATGTCCCATCTCCCGATCCAGCCAGATGGGTTCCGTGGCGAGCTTATTCTCCCAGCGCTGTACCAGTTGCGCGGTCATCGCATTGATCACGGCATCGAAACCATATACGTTGCGGTTGGTGAAAACAGGTTGTATCAGTTGGCGCTGACTGCGCCAAAGCTCGCCTTCGCTGGTCACCAGGCCGCTGCCCAGCGATTGCGCGAGCACCCGGTAGTCGATGGTATCCTTGATAAACCGTGGATAGCCCTGGGTGAGGATTTGCCGCACATAATCGGGATTGTTGATGGTGTAAAGGGTCAGCACGCCGCGCCAGCGCACCACATCGCCGTAAGTCTGCGCCAGTCTCGCAAAATACTGCGGTGGCCCCTGCCAGTATTCCCGGATGCCTGTCCATAGAGGCGGACCGGGTGGCAAGGGTAATTCTGCTTCCTTATTATTTTTCTGCATGGGCTTTACTTTATGCTTTTATTGGGTTTTACGCGATAATAGCGCTTTCCATCGAAAATCGACATCACTTATGCATCTTTCCATCATTATCCCAGCCTTTAACGAAGAACGCCTGATCACGCATTGTCTGGATTCCGTTGCCGAATCACTGGCTGCCAATCAGAAACCCGGTTTGACTTCTGAAGTCATCGTCGTGGACAACAACTCAACCGATAAAACCGCAGAACTGGCTGCGCAGGCCGGTGCAAAAGTGGTATTCGAGCCGATTAACCAGATCGGCCGCGCACGCAATGCCGGTGCAGTGTCAGCAACGGGCGACTGGCTGCTGTTTGTGGATGCGGACAGCCTGCTCAATCCCGGCATGGTCACCGATATCCTGCAAATGATCGAAACGGGCAAACATGTGGGCTGCGGCAGCACCATGTATATGCCGGATCTGCCGTGGTGGGGCACCGCCGCCATGCGACTATGGACAGCATGTTCGGTCGTATTTCACTGGGCATCGGGTGCGCTCGTGGTATGCCGTGCCGATGCATTCCGTGACGTGGGCGGATTCAATCAGGAGCTCTTTGCCGCCGATGAAATTGATCTCAGCCAACTGCTGAAACAATGGGGACGCAAGCGTGGCCTGAAATTCACCATTCTGACCCGACACCCGCTCGTCACTTCACCGCGCAAGGTACAACTGTATACCGGCCGGGAAATCGCAAGCCAGATTCTGCACGTACTGCTCAGCCCCCGCCGGGTATTGCAGGACAAGAAAAAACTACCGATCTGGTACGATGGGCGGCGTTAGGTAATATAGTGGGTATCCATTACCTATCTCAATAAAACGCGTCCGGTCAGCAAACCAGGCGTGACAGATGAAGCGACCCAGATGGAATTGGAACTGTTTGCATACTGATTCAGCATTACCGCTCTTTGACGCCCTTCCGCCTTAGCCAGTATTTCTCACATTCAATCGCCACAAACAAGAACAGGCTGAATGCAACAATGCGCCCCCAGGTTGCCGCATTCAAGCCAGCCGTTCCAAATAGCTGCTGCATGACCGGCCAATAGGTAAACAGTAGCTGAAGTATCAGCAGAAGGCCAACTGCCAGCAGAACATAGCGGTTACCCAGCAAGCCTTCTCGCGAACAGGCGGAAGCCACCACATAGCGGCAATTGAACAGATAAACTATTCCACACATGACCAGTACATTCACGACCACTGTCCGGCTCAGTTCAACACTGGAACCTTGCAGGGTTTCCCAGAAATAGAGCGCAAAACCGCCACCAATCATCAGCAAGGAAACAAAAACAATGCGCCATACCAGAAATCCGGACAGAATTGATGCATTGGGATCATGGGGCGGGCGTGACATCACGCCGCTCTCCGGTCGCTCAAACGAAAGAGAAATTGCCAGTGTCACCGTCGTCACCATATTGACCCATAAAATCTGCACGGGCGTAATGGGCAACGCCATGCCCAGGATAATGGCGAGCATTAAAATACCCGCTTCACCAATACTGGTGGGGATGATATAAACAATCGTTTTCTGGATATTGTCGTAGACCGTGCGGCCTTCTTCCACCGCATGCGTAATCGAAGCGAAATTATCGTCCATCAACACCATTTCTGCCGCTTCCTTCGCCACCTCGGTGCCTTTCTGCCCCATGGCAACTCCGATGTCGGCGCGCTTCAGCGCCGGTGCATCATTCACGCCGTCTCCGGTCATGGCAACAATTTCACCATTGTCCTGTAAGGCCGTCACCAGACGGAGCTTATGCTCAGGGTTCGCACGGGCGAAAATATCCACTTTCGCAACCACATCACGCAGTTGCGCATCATTCAGGTCATCCAGTTCAATGCCTGTTACAGCGTTCCGACCATCCCCAATGCCCAGTGCTGCGCCAATGGCACAGGCGGTCAGGCGGTGATCCCCGGTAATCATCTTGACGCGAATACCCGCCGTGTGGCATTTGTCTACCGCGCCAATGGCTTCCTCACGGGGCGGGTCAATAATTCCCACCAGCCCAAGCAACGTAAAACCTGCTTTAACATCTGAAAACTCAATTTTTGTCTGTTTTGCCTGCACCACACGGCTAGCTATGGCCAATATGCGTTGTCCGGTTGTACTGGCTTCCTGTATTTTAGCGTGCCAGAAATCCGGTTCGATCAGATGATCTTCACCCAGGCTGCGCTGATGACTGCACATGGCCAGCACGTCTTCCGGCGCACCCTTGACGTAAATCAGGCTATGCCCGGCATGATCAGGATGCAGCGTTGCCATGAAACGATGTTCCGATTCGAAAGGAATCACATCCGCGCGGGGATATATCTTATGTTCGGAAACCGGATCCAGCGCGGCCTTCATTGCCACGGTAATGAGCGCGGCTTCAGTCGGGTCGCCATGAATGACCCATTCGCCATCCCGCTGATACAACGACGCATCATTGCACAGTGCTCCGGCCCGGATCATATTCAGTATATCCGGGTAGCCATCAAGCAGAATTTCCTTTCCATCCAGACTGAAACCACCGATTGGTACATAGCCCACACCACTGACCTGCAACTGAACATCAGCCGTCACCATGCTCTGTACGGTCATTTCATTACGCGTCAGCGTGCCGGTCTTATCAGTACAAATAACGGTTACAGCACCCAGCGTTTCCACCGCAGGCAGGCAGCGGACAATCGCATTGCGCCGCGCCATGCTCTGCACTCCAAGCGCCAGCGTGATCGTCATGATGGCTGGCAATCCCTCTGGAATCGCTGCAATGGCCATGCTGACCGCTGCCATAAATATCTCATTGACAGGGTAATCATGCAACAACAAACCATAAACGAAAATACCGGTTGCCAGCAGCAGTATGGCGCTCGTCAGCCAGCGCCCGAAGATCGCTATTTGCCGGAATAATGGTGAAGCCAGTTGTTCGACTTGCTCTATCATCTGGCTGATGCGCCCGATCTCGGTATGCTGACTGGTGGCCACCACAACACCCGTTCCCTGACCATAAACGACCAGCGTACCCGAGTAGGCCATGCAGAATCGATCCCCGATGGCAGTCGCTACATCGACCGCCGTAATGGATTTCTCGGCCGCTTCGGATTCTCCAGTTAATGCTGCCTCTTCGATACGCAGGGCTTTGCAGCCAAGCAGTCGCAGGTCGGCAGGCACCTTGTCACCGGATTGCAGCCACACGATATCACCTGGCACCAGTTCTTCAGCAGACAACTGCATCCGTTGACCATCGCGCAGCACGGTCGCGTTGAGTGACAACATGCGCCGGATAGCATTCAATGCCTTTTCTGCCTTGCCTTCCTGCACAAAGCCGATGATGGCATTGATGACCACAACGCCCAGAATCACAGCGCTATCAACCCAGTGTCCCAGTAAGGCTGTCGTCGCGGCAGCAGCCAGCAACACATAAATCAACACATTATGAAATTGCAGCAAGAATCGGGCGATCGCGCTTTTTGACTGGGGTGGTTTCAAGCGATTGGGGCCAAACTGCGCAAAACGTGCCTTTGCTTCCGCCTGAGACAGGCCCCTATCAGTCGTTTTGAGCATGACCAGCACCTCAGCCGGTGAATGATGGTGCCAGATAGGTGCTTTTACTTTATCCGATGCCAATATTTGTTCATGATGCATAGCAAAACATTCCCTTTATTTAATTCCCCGATTTCCGCTTCCTATTGAACAGACCTGCCTCAACATAAATAGTTTGTATGCCGTGATTTAGGAAAGATACAATTACTGCCATTCATCTTTTTGATCACATCTATCATTCAATACAAACAACGAGGTTATCATGAAATACGCCATCATTATCCTTACCTTAGCGACCACACTCTGTTCCGTTACCGCTTTCGCGTCCGACAAGATTCCTTTTGGAAACCAGTTAATTGCTGTCCAGAATTACAGTCGTGCAACACCGCAAATTGCGATTTCAGGTCTAATTCGTAACGGAGGCGTACAAGCACTGGCTGCACACAACTTTAAAACGATTATTGATATGCGCACCGCAGCGGAAGGCACAGACGATGAAAAATCTCTCGTAGAAGCGGCTAACATGCGTTATATCAACATTCCAGTGTCCAATGACACAGGCATCAGCACTGAGCAGCTTGCCGCCTTTACCAAAGCCATTGAGTCGGCTGAAAAACCTGTATTGCTCCACTGCGGCTCAGGCAATCGGGCGGGCGCAATGTGGGCCAGCTACCGCATCAGTAAAGGCATTGAACCGGAAAAAGCACTGGAGGAAGGCCGCAAGGCAGGCATGCGCCCACAGATGGAAGAAAAAGTAAGGGCTGTGTTTCTGAATTAAGATTTCACGGTGACACTGAATTTCTCATGACGCAATCAAGCCGTTAAAAATAGCTTAACAACCATACCTACTGACACAGCGATGGCAACTACAGCAAATCCTTGCTGTAGTTTTGCCCCGGCCAGTCGACTGGCAAAAATGCGGCCAACCAGCATTCCCGCCAATGCGCCTGCCGTAAAAGGAAGTGCAATCGACCAGTCCATTCCGCCCATGAATGCCGCAGAAGTAACGCCCATCGCGGAAATCAGTGCCACAATCGCCAGGGAGGTCGCCAGAATCGATTGCATGTGAAAATTGGTGACTTTCTTTAACGCTGGCACAATCACAAAACCACCCCCTACACCGAGCAGGCCTGATAAAAATCCAGCCAGCGCACCAGCTAGCGCCAATGCCCGGGCACATGACCAGGTCCATTTTAAACGACCCTCTGCAGTTTCAAGCAGGCAGGGTGTGGAAGCACGCAACCCGGAAGCCTGCATGGCTTCCTCACCATGCAGATGCGTTTGCCGCAGCATATTCACCGCCACGATGGTCAGAACGACTGCAAACAATAAGGTCAGGGGCGCGTTGGGTAATTTCTGTGCAAGCCATACGCCAAACGGTGAAACCATGGCACCGATAACGGCAACAAAGCCTGCCGCCCGATATCTCACCTTCCCCTGCATTAATGCAAACAATGCACCCACTGCCGCAGAAACAGAAACAGCCAGCAAAGCAACTGGCGCTGCCTCAGCAATGGTCAGATGCAGGCCGAATATCAGTAACGGTACGGCAATGATCGTACCACCCGCGCCAGTCAGCGCCAGAACGATGCCTGTCAGGGAACCCAGTAACAGGCTGATCAGTTGGGCTTCCACAGATCTATCTGGACTGACCGGGTCGTGCGAGCCATTCTTTGCCTTTCAGCATGCCGTTCCAGTATATCCATGGAAAAACTGTCGTTTTGAGAAACCAGTTAATTGATCTGGGCACAGTGGGTTCCAGCGGAAATGTCGGCAGCAGCTTTCCGCCAAAACCAAATTCCGCCAGAATTACCTTGCCGTTTTCGACAGTCAGCGGACAGGCGCCATATCCATCGTAGAGCGTTGTCAGGCCTCTATCTTCCTTCGCGGCCAGCAGATTCTCCGCGACCACCACAATCTGCTTCCTCACGGCTGCGGCCGTCTTGGCATTCGGCGATGAACACGCATCCCCCAAGGCAAAAATATTCGGATAATCGGGATGCTGCAGTGTTTTCTCATTGATCTTGCAAAAACCGCTGGCATCCGCCAATGGGCTGTTACGAATAAAGTCTGGCGCCATTTGTGGAGGCGTCACATGGAGCATATCAAAAGGCTTTTCTACCTGTGTCACAGTGCCGTCGCTGCCTTTAATCTCAAAAAAAGCCGTCTTGCGTACACCATCCACTTTTACCAGATTAGCGTTGAAAACCAGTTTTGCATCATAGCGGCTGACATATTCCATCAGGGGTGGCACAAAATCGGCAACACCGAATAACACGGCGGTTGCCGTATCGAACTCGACATCAATCTTATCGAGACATCCCGTCCGTTGCCAGTAATCGCTGGCCAGATACATGGCTTTCTGCGGAGCACCCGCACATTTGATCGGCATGGGTGGCTGGGTGAATAGTGCCCTGCCAGCTTTGAGTCCTTGTACCAGTGACCAGGTATACGGTGCCAGATCATAGCGATAGTTTGAGGTGACGCCATGCTTACCCAGCGTTTCTTCCAATCCTTCAATTTTTTCCCAGGCCAGCCGAATGCCCGGGCAGACGATCAATTGCCGGTAGCCGATAGAACGGCCATCAGACAGCCGAACAAGATGATTATCCGGATCAAAACCGGCGGCGGATGCCTGTATCCATTCCGCACCTTTAGGTATCACGCCGGCCATGGCCCTGACGGTTGCCGCGATATCGTAAGCACCGCCACCCACCAGCGTCCAGGCCGGTTGATAATAATGTTTGTCGCTGGGTTCAATAATGGCAATACGCAAACTCGATCGGCGTTTCAACAGGCTTGCAGTAACACCGATGCCAGCCGAACCACCACCAATCACCACCACATCAAAAGCATTGCCCCAATTGCAGGCATCGACGGTATCCTGATGCTCTCCGGCAATATCCTGTTTTGTCATTTCATGCAGAGCCATGGCACGCATTCCAGAACCGCAGAATGCAAGCACCGGCGCTGGCAATTCATCCATCAGCTTCTTGAATGCATCACCTCGCTCAGCCGATAACGCGCCGATCCTGACAGGTAAATAGGCAAAAGTAACATTTAAGGATTTGGCCATGGCTTCCAGTTCCTGACTGGATGGTTGATCTCCACCGCCTTCATAATCTGGCCGATTGCAGATAATGGACTTGTATCCCGCTGCAGCTATTTCCTCGATATCATCAATGCTGATCTGACCGGCAACCGATAGCTTTTCATCCAGCCTGGTAATCACTATGCTCATATCCTGCTCCTTGTTTAAATAAGAAAACATCGTATCACTGACCATCCGCAGAGTGCGCAGGCTGCTGGAAAATATTCTCCAGGCAAATCACAACAAGAAGAAAACAGGAGTTTTTAACGACCTGCTAATGCCGTCCGCAATAAATACTGAATAATGTTTCCATGATCCTGATCACTTCCAGATTAGCCAGACTGTAATAAATGTATTTTCCCTTACGTTCCGTGGCAACCAGATTTTCTTCCCGCAGTACCGTTAATTGTTGCGACAGCGTCGGCTGGCGGATATCCAACAGTTCTTCTATTTCTCCCACATTCTTGGCACCCTGGCTCAGCTGGCATAAAATAAGCAGCCTGTCTTCATTCGCCAGAACTTTCAAGAGACTGCAAGCCTCAGCAGCGGACTGACGGGCGGTTTCGATATTTGGTAGTTCCGATTCTTTCTTCATATCTGACTGTTCATCAATTTAATAACTGATTGTATATTACTAAATAACCTATCTGTTTTGATTGATATCTTCAAACAACCCCATACCCAACAACATGGCAGCGATAAATACAAGTGCCTGGTCATTGCCTGCTCCGGCTAATACCAGCGAAGGTCCTGGACAAATACCCGCAATCCCCCATCCGGCTCCAAATATCAAGCTACCCAGCATAAGTCGTTTATCGACTGTTTTAGCAGTTGGCAAATCGATGGACAGTCCCAGAAAGCTTTGCTGACGCTTGCCTGCCATGAAAAAAGCCAGCGATCCCACGGTTATCGCGCCGCCCATCACCCACAAAAGCGACGCATTCCAATGACCGGTAATATCCAGAAATGCCAATACTATATCCGGATTAACCATGCCGGACAGGATAAGTCCCCACCCAAAGATAAGCCCCGATATCAGTGCGATTACATTAACCATTGATCTCTCCTCATAAGTTACACCAGAAAACCATGCCGTATCCAGTAAACCGTGGCCATACCGGTTACGATGAATATCAAAGTTGCTACAATCGAACGTGGTGACAGTCGCGAGAGCCCGCAAACACCATGGCCGCTGGTACAACCTGATCCCAGCCGTGTCCCGAATCCTACTAAAAATCCTGCAATAGCCAGCATCGTATAATTAGCGGTAATATGTATCTTAGGGAGCGCAAAAAACAGCTGCCAGATAAATGCCGACGCAATAAGCCCGACAATAAAAGCGACGCGCCAGCTGATATCACCTGCCCGCCATCTGAACAGACCGCCGACAATGCCTGATATACCCGCAACACGTCCATTAAGAAGCAGTAATACCGCAACGGCAATACCGATTACAAGGCCACCTGTTAATGCAGGCCACGCTACCCAACTCGAACCGAACCAATTCATCATCGTTTTATCTTCACAAAAAAATGGGTAGATACGCCATCAATTAACACTAATTAATAATAATTAGTTATATTATATATGTTAGTATAATAAAATCAATACATAAATAATCATAAAATAATTCTTTGGGAGAATGAGATGAATCCTAATATCGAAGCTTTCTTTGATACCAATACCTGGACAGTCAGCTATGTCGTCTTCGACGAACCCGACGGGCACTGCGCCATTATCGATCCGGTTCTGGATTACGATCCCAAAGCCAGCCGAACACGCACCACTTCAGCAGACAAGATTATTGCATTTATTCACACTCAGCAATTGTCCGTGGAATGGATACTGGAAACACATGCCCATGCCGATCACTTATCGTCCGCTGATTACCTGAAACATCAATTGGGTGGGAAAAAAGCCATTGGCAACAATATTTCAACCGTTCAAAAAGTCTTTAAAGGCATCTTCAATCTCAGCAATGAATTCATGCCTGATGGCAGTCAATTTGACCATTTATTTGCTGACGAAGAAATTTTTCAGGTTGGCCGGTTAACAGCCAAAGCCATCGCGGTATCTGGACATACGCCTGCCGATATGGCCTATCAATTTAGCGATACCGTATTTATTGGAGACACGCTGTTTATGCCTGATGTCGGTACTGCACGGGCTGATTTTCCAGGCGGTGATGCACATCAGTTATATCATTCCATCCAGAAGTTGCTGTCACTCCCTCCAGCAACAAAATTATTGATGTGCCATGACTATCCGCCATCAGATCGTCCGGTTGCATGGGAAAGCACCGTTGCACAGCAACGTGCCCATAATATCCATATCCATACGGGCGTGAGTGAAGATGATTTTGTGGCCATGCGTAACAGACGGGATGCCACCCTTGAAATACCCACTCTGCTGCTACCTTCCATCCAGATCAATATCAGGGCGGGTGAATTGCCGCCTCCGGAAGAAAATGGGGTGACTTATTTAAAATTTCCGGTCAATTTGATTTGATCTATTGCAATATCTTGACTTTAAATATGACTTAAACTATTAAATTGAGATCTGGATGATCGTTTGTGAATCGTCGATCAGATCAGAAAATCTTATCTTCATAATTCCATGGTTGTATAACAGGAGGATAACTATCATGTCATACCCTGATTATAAAAGACGCCAGTTTCTGCAATACACCGCCGCAGGTACCCTGGCCACGATGCTGCCCGGCTTTATATCTGCGAACAACAGGGTAGAAAACAATCAACCAAACAGCGCCTTCAGCGCCGATGTGGAATTGGAGCTGAAGGCACAAATCACCGAAGTTCCCATCCTGTCAGGCGCCAGTACCCGTGTTTTCAAATACCACGGAAAACTTTTAAAGGGACCACAGAATACTTTAAAAAATATGCCGGGTTATCTGGGACCTACGCTAAATTTTGAACAGGGTCAGAAAGTGCGCATTTTCTTCTACAATCAATTACCCGAACCGTCTGTAGTGCACTGGCATGGCATGCATGTCCCCCAGAAAATGGATGGTCATCCCATGTATGAAATATACCGAGGGGAACGCTATGTGTATGAATTTGAAGTCAAGAACCCGGCCGGCACCAACTGGTATCACTCTCATACCCATGAAATAACTGCTACCCAGGTTTATCAGGGCTTGGCGGGATTGATCACCATCACCAACCATCAGGAACGGGCACTCGATTTGCCCAATGGTGACTATGATATCCCTATCGTCATCCAGGACAGGCGTTTTACCGCAGGTAACCAACTTCAATATCTGCCTGGCATGCATCAACGCATGACAGGCTTCCACGGCGACACCATTCTGATCAATGGTCAGGCAGATAGCATTATTCCAGTAAAGACCCGCGCCTACCGGCTGCGCATTCTCAATGGATCAAACGCCAGAATTTACAAGCTGGGTTGGGAAGATGGCACACCCCTGACGGCCATCGGAACGGATGGTGGCTTACTTGAAAAACCAGAGACGTTGCCATACATCATGCTCGCTCCCGCTGAACGCGTCGAATTGTGGGTTGATTTCAGTGGTCGCAAACTGGGCTCTGATCTCACACTGAGAAGCCTGGAATATCATTCCAGCATGTCTTCAATGGGCAGTGGCGGAATGAGAAGAATGGGTATGATGACAGATGGATCAGTTTCAGGCGAGTCCCTTCCCATCGTCAAATTTCACATCGCCGAACAAATCAGTGATTCACCAGAATTGCCCAGTCACCTGACTTCCATTCGTCGTTTAACGACACAGGATACTCCTCACCCCGAGAAAACCGTGCCTATTGCGATTGGTATGCGGCATATGGCATTTCAACTCAATGCCCGGACTTTTGAAATGTACGACTACTCTGAAACTGAACAGATCTCTGTGAATACCATCCAGAAAATCCGGATATTTCACGACACCCAGGCAATGGGTGGCATGGGTGGTGGCATGGGAAGAGGCAGAATGGGCGGCATGGGCATGATGCGTGCCATGCCACATCCGATTCACCTGCACGGTCAGCAATTCCAGATTCTATCGCGCAAACAGAATAATTCTGACAGCAGCTATGATACTGTTAATAAAGGATTCATTAACACCGGCTGGAAAGACACTGTATTGGTTATGCCCGGTGAAGAAATTGAAATCCTTAAACCTTTTCAGAATTATAGCGGACTATTCCTCTACCATTGTCATAATCTGGAACACGAAGATATGGGTATGATGCGTAATTTTTACGTTAGCTAAAATCAACTGTTAACGAGCATCTCCAAGGTATCTCATTATTACTTGCATTTCATTTGGAATAGATTATAATAAGAATCATTCTCATTAACGATGATGTTTGTATTATGAATAACTCCAATAGTGTGCCAGGAAAAATAGCCAATCCGATGCAATTTGTCATGCCGCATCGGGATACTCCGATTAACAGCGAGGCATTATTCAGGCACGGGGATGTTGTATTTATCCAACATCAGGACATGCAATACTGTTTACGACGCACACGGAATGGCAAGTTAATCCTGACCAAATAGTGGATTTGACGCATATCATGTATATTTACAGCAGTCAGCTATTACTGATCTGTTTTTTGTGAATCCGCTGATTACATAGCAGAAATAACAGAATACACTGTGATAACTTTCCTTTTAAATTTACTTGCATCCATAATGCTTCCGTCTTAGGAGACAAAAATGAAAGGTAATCCCGATATTATCCGTTGGCTGAATCGCCAGCTACAACATGAATTGACAGCCATTAATCAATACTTTCTTCACGCACGCATGTATAAAAGCTGGGGCTTCAATAGCCTGGGCAAGCATGAATATGAAGAATCTATAGAAGAAATGAAACATGCAGATATGTTAATTGAACGCATTCTCCTATTAGAAGGCCTGCCTAATTTGCAGGAGCTCGGTAAGCTCATGATCGGTGAAACGGCAGAAGAATGTGTTGCCTGTGATCTGAAACTGGAAATCATTTCACGCGACGCATTAATTGCAGCCATTGCTGATTGTGAAACAGCGCGTGATTATATATCACGGGAAATTTTTGAGCATATTCTGGAAGATACCGAAGAACACATTGACTGGCTTGAAACTCAGCTCGATGTCATGCAGAAAGTCGGTATCCATAACTGGTTGCAAAGCCAGATGTAATTGTTGTATTGCCGCTGGAGTTTCCTCTTCCTTCTCCAGCGGTATATTTAGCCAGCCAGCCTATTTCTTCCAGGTCAGCCAGCCATTCTTTTATTCGCTGTTGATTATGGGAGGTTTGATGATGAAATTTCAGAAGAAATTGGTCTTAGATAATACTACTCTATCCGATACAGTCTTTTTTCGTTCCTCCCATGCCGCCTGTATTGATGCCTGCCTGACATGCTGCCTGCAGCATCTGGAGAAACTAACCTGTCGACTCAGTCACTACCTGTTGCTCCGTAAAAGAACCCAGCTCATTAAACACAGACTGTATCATTTCAGTAAAAAAATTATCAACGTCCGCCTTACTTCGGACAAAACTACCCAAACGATCAACTGGCCGTCTCTGATTAAAGCAACAACTGCTCACCATACTGCCTTTGAGAATCCGGCAAATGATCGTAGCAATGAATTATCAGGCCGATCTGTTCTGTGCGTCGGCGGTCGCTTGACACTGTATCCCAGATATAGCCAGTTAATAGAAAACTCCGGTGGCAATTTCCTGACATTCCGGGGTGATGCCAATGATCATCTGGGTAATTTGCTGCAACTCCTGAATAAAACAGACATGGTGATTTGCCCGGTTGACTGTGTCAATCACGAGGCTTTCTTTGTTGTTAAACATTATTGCCAATATTCCGGCAAACCCTGTGTATTGCTTGATCGCTCAGCACTTAACACTTTCCGCAGAGGAATCAATATACTTGCAAGCATGATCGCGAGGGAATCGACAATTCATTCTGCAGCAGAAAAAGATGGATGAATATTCAAACTAATAGGAGAAAACATGGGTTTTCATTACATCAGGAAAATTCCAGCTATTACATTCTTTATCATCGGAATACTGTCCACTTTATCCGCACACGCTGCCGTGCGGGAATATTGGATCGCCGCAGAAAAAACATCCTGGGACTATGCACCTTCCGGTAAAAATCTGATCAACCCGGATGATGACCTGGGTGTGTGGGGTCAGAATCTGGTCTACACCAAGTACCGTTATATTGGCTACACCGATGGCAGTTACTCCACACCATTACCACAGCCAGAATGGATGGGAATTTTAGGTCCTCAATTACGCGCCATAGTCGGTGATACCCTGAAAGTACATTTCCTCAATAAAACAGATCGACCTCTGTCCATCCATCCTCATGGTGTGTTCTACGACAAGGATAATGAAGGAGCCGATGGTGGCCGGGGTGCGAATATCACCCCTGGAGAAAGCTATACTTATACTTGGAGAGTCGACAAAGATGCCGGTCCTGGCCCTAAAGACCCATCATCCGTCGTCTGGCTTTATCACTCTCATGTCATGTCAGAAGATGAGACGAACCTGGGTTTAATTGGCACGATTGTAGTAACTCGCAAAGGTAAGGCACGTTCCGCATCCAATCCTGTGCCCCGCGATATCGATCAGGAATTTACCGCCTTATATATGATCTTCAATGAAGAGAATGATGAAGAAAGCGGACTGAAGCATACGATTAACGGACGCATTTTCGGAAATCTACCCGGCTATGAAACCAGCGTGGGAAAACGCGTACGCTGGCATCTCATCGCACTGGGCAACGAGGTTGACAATCACACTGTTCATTGGCACGGACAAACCGTACTGAGTCGTGGACATCGCACGGATGTCGTCGAGATACTGCCAGCCAGCATGATCTCTGTCGACATGGTTCCCCGTTCACCGGGTAACTGGTTATTCCATTGCCATGTCAATGATCATATGATGGCCGGTATGTCTACGCGCTGGCAGGTTGAAGAAAAAAACAGGAAATAGCATTCAGCTGACATCGTTTTAACAGGCTGTTAAATTAATGTCGATAGATAAGCAGTCCTTCGGATTGCTCATCGCGCCTCATAGCCTATCAATAACCGCAACAAACTACCGCTGTACCTTATAGGCAATTCCCACTCCCGCCCGCCAAGTCTGGCCAGCATGCGCCCATATTGCCGTAAAAAAATAACGACACTCTAAAGTTTAGTCATTTTAGGTCGTAAAAATTATCTTCCTTAGCTTTAAATTACATTGCTGATCTCTAGGACAAACCCAATTCATCTGGAATGATATTATGAAAATTCTTGTTAATTTTAAATCTGGACTCAAACTGACCTTCATCGTTCCTAAAAGTATGCTGGCCATCGAATTCCGCAAAATGGCCGAAGACGTTGGCGGGAAAATTCATAGCCTTGAGTTCTCATTACCCGCTCGTCAATCAAATTTCTCACTTGAAAAGCCAAAAGATATTCTACAATTGCCTGATAAAACCAGATAATGCCAGGTAGGCCTTTAAGCCAACTCACTCAGAAATTCATTATCTGATGGCTGGATTCTCATGAATCAGGCGATATCTAGAAAGGAATATCATCATCCATGTCATCGAATCCACCACCACTCTTCATTGGAGGAGTTTGGCCTGGAGCGCTATCCTCTTCCTTGTCCGATGACTCAAAGCTACCGCTTCCTGATCGGCTTCCCAGCATTTTCATATCGCTTGCAATAATGTCGGTGGTGTACCGTTCAACCCCTGCCTTATCAGTCCACTTTCTGGTTTCAAGTCTGCCTTCAATATAAACAGGGCGTCCTTTCTTCAGATACTCCCCTGCAATCTCTGCCAATTTGCGATAAAAGGTTACACGATGCCACTCAGTCTTCTCCTGTTTTTCACCATTCTTGTCTTTCCAGGTATCCGTGGTGGCCACTGTAATATTGGTGACCGCATCGCCATTTGACATATAGCGGGTTTCCGGATCTTTTCCCAAGTTTCCAATGAGTATCACTTTATTGACTGATGCCATTTATGCTCCCCCTTCAAGTAATTTAATCACCCCTTCTTCATCAAAACCTTTCATATCCACTTTCAGATAAGCGATTCCTTCATCAGCCAGCACCAGCGCCTCATACACACCCGACAGGGTTGCCAGTTCCTGAGATAGTTTTTTAGATTGATCAATGTCTATTTCCTGCACATGATACATCCTGGAACGAACCGCAGCAGGTGCCTGCATGGTTGCAGCCAGTATCAGCCAGATCAATAACAATGATCCACAGAATATGTACAGGGCATTGCTGCCGTGATACTCAAATAAATATCCACCCACTGCCGCACCAACAAAGGCACCCAGAAATTGAGTACTGCTATAAACACCAATGGCAGTGCCTTTCGCACCAACTGGCGCGATTTTTGAAATAAGCGACGGCAAACTCGCTTCCAGCAGATTAAATGCGGTGAAAAACATCAATAATGCAATAGCTGTGCCCCAGATGGAATTAAATGTAAAGGCGAGCGTTATCTGTCCAAACAATAGCAAGGCAATGGCAGCAATGAATACCTGTTTCAGCTTGGCTTTTTTCTCTGCGTAAATAATTGCCGGAATTATCAATAGCATCGATAATAACAACATTGGCAGATAAACCTGCCACTGATCATCCGCCACCAACCCCGCCTGACGCAGCGTCAGCGGCACAACCAGCCATAACGCCATCAGCGTTGCATGCAGTGCAAAAATACCATAATTCAAACGCAAGAGCTGCGTATTCCTTAGCACGCTACCAAAACTTGCCGCCGATGTTTCAGTATCCGAGTGGAAGCGACTGATCTGAGGATCAGGGATAACCTTTTGCACAACGATCATTGCTAATATTGCCAGCACGCCCGTCATGGCAAAAATCCCTGGTACCCCAATCAATTGATTGAGTGCAGGCGCTGCAATCAAGGAAAAAACAAACACCGTGCCGATCGTCATGCCGATGATCGCCATGGCTTTAGTGCGATGCTCCTCACGTGTTAAATCGGCTGCCAGCGCCATGACTGCTGCCGAGATAGCACCTGCACCCTGAATAACACGGCCAATAATTACCCAATAGATATCCGCTGCCGATGCAGCAATAAAGCTTCCCAGCGCGAATAAAATCAATCCAAGATAAATGACCGGTTTGCGCCCGATGCGATCTGACAACCAGCCAAATGGAATCTGCAGGATGGCTTGCGTCAGGCCGTACGCACCCAGTGCGATACCCACCAGCGTGTAATTACTTCCCCCCGGCAAATATTCGGCATAAAAGGCAAATACCGGCAGGATGATAAATAACCCGAACATTCGCAGGCCATAAACGCCGGCTAATCCGGTCGTGGCACGCAACTCTACGGGGGACATTTTTTCAGATAAAGATGAGGCAGACATGAATCAGGTTGTGATATTTCCAGAAAGTTGGGTATATTAGCAGGTTGACTCATACATAGATAGCCAATGGAATTCATTAAAATCAGAGGTGCCCGCACCCACAATCTCAAGAACATCAATCTGGATTTGCCACGCAATAAACTTGTCGTCATCACAGGGCTATCGGGATCCGGCAAGTCATCACTCGCATTTGATACATTATATGCGGAGGGACAGCGACGGTATGTGGAATCTCTCTCCGCCTATGCCCGGCAATTTCTACAACTCATGGAAAAACCCGATGTCGACTTGATCGAGGGGCTTTCTCCCGCCATTGCGATTGAGCAGAAAGCCACTTCGCATAATCCGCGCTCCACCGTCGGCACCGTAACCGAAATACATGATTACCTGCGCTTGCTGTTTGCCCGTGTAGGCGACCCTTATTGCCCCGAACACAATCTCACCTTAAAAGCGCAAAGCGTCTCTCAGATGGTCGATCATGTGCTGCAACTGCCTGATGACACGCGGTTAATGATTCTTTCCCCATTAGTGGTTGAACGCAAAGGCGAACAGGCGGAATTATTTGATGAACTGCGCGCACAAGGTTTCATTCGCCTGCGCATCGATGGTGAAACATATGAAATCGATGCGTTGCCTAAATTGCAGAAAACCCGGAAGCATACGGTAGAAATCGTGATCGACCGGTTGAAAGTATCGCCTGATGCCAAGCAGCGTCTGGCAGAATCCTTTGAAGTAGCGTTGCGCCATTCAGATGGTCGGGCGCTTGCAGTAGAAATGGATACCGGTCATGAGCATCTTTTTTCTGCCAAATTCAGTTGTCCCGTGTGCAGTTATTCTCTGGCTGAACTGGAACCCAGATTATTTTCCTTTAATAATCCATTGGGCGCCTGCCAGAAGTGCGACGGCCTGGGACAGATCACTTTTTTTGATCCAGTCCGGGTAGTGGCTTTCCCGCACTTATCACTGTCCTCCGGCGCAGTAAAAAACTGGGACCAGCGCAATCAATTTTATTTCCAGTTATTAACCAGTCTTGCCAAACACTATGATTTTGATCTGGATACCCCCTTTGAAAAACTGGATGACCGGATTCAACACATCGTTCTACATGGCTCGGATAAAGAAAAAATCCAGTTCTCCTATTTAACTGATAATGGTCGGAAACATCAGGAGACTCACGCCTTTGAGGGTATTATCCCCAATCTGACTCGGCGTTATAAGGAAACCGAATCACAAACAGTTCGCGAAGAGTTGGCAAAATATCTGAACGGCCAGGTTTGCCCGGAGTGTCAAGGAACACGCCTATGCCAGTCGGCTCGTCACGTGCAAGTCGGTGGACAGGCCATCTATGAAATCAGTGCATTGCCAATGAAACAAGCCAAATTGTTCTTTGATACGTTGGTGCTCTCCGGTCACAAACAATCGATCGCAGAAAGGATCATCAAGGAAATTTCCAGTCGTTTGCAGTTTCTTAATAATGTGGGACTGGATTATCTGTCACTGGATCGCTCCGCTGACACGTTGTCAGGAGGTGAATCGCAGCGGATTCGCCTGGCCAGTCAAATCGGTTCGGGTCTCACTGGTGTCATGTATGTGCTGGATGAGCCATCCATCGGCTTGCATCAACGCGATAACGGGCGTTTACTCGATACCCTCAAGAATCTGCGCGATATTGGAAATAGCGTCATCGTGGTGGAACACGATCAGGATGCCATTCAGATTGCTGATTATGTCGTTGACATGGGGCCCGGTGCCGGTGAACACGGGGGCCTTGTTGTCGCCCAAGGTACGCCGCAGGCCATTCAAGAGGACAGTCACTCTCTCACGGGCAAATACCTATCCGGCCAGCTCTCAATCAAGATACCTGAAAAACGCAACGATCCTGTCAGCGATAAGATTCTCAAAATCAGCGGTGCATCCGGTAATAATCTGAAGAATATTAATCTCAGTCTACCTGTCGGCTTATTCATCTGTGTGACAGGGGTCTCGGGTTCCGGTAAATCCACGCTGATCAATGAAACACTGTACCGTGCCGTCTCGAAACACCTTTATGGCAGTCAGGCTGATCCGGCACCCTATCACCACCTTGAAGGACTGGATTTCTTCGACAAGGTAATCAATATGGATCAAAGTCCAATTGGTCGCACGCCCCGCTCAAACCCGGCCACTTATACCGGCTTGTTTACACCCATTCGAGAGTTATTTGCCGGCGTGCCACAGGCGCGTGAACGCGGCTATGCACCGGGCCGGTTCTCTTTTAATGTCAAAGGTGGTCGGTGTGAAGCTTGCCAGGGAGATGGCGTCATCAAGGTTGAAATGCATTTCCTGCCGGATGTTTATGTGACCTGTGACGTATGTCAGGGTAAACGCTACAACCGAGAAACCCTTGAAATTCAATACAAGGACAAGAATATTAATGAAATCCTGCAAATGACGGTAGAAAATGCTTTTATATTTTTCAGTCCGGTCCCCATCGTAGCTCGGAAATTACAGACATTGCTGGATGTCGGGTTAGGTTATATCACACTGGGACAATCCGCCACAACCTTATCTGGCGGCGAAGCACAGCGGGTCAAATTATCCCTGGAGCTTTCCAAACGCGATACCGGACGTACTCTCTATATTCTTGATGAACCTACGACAGGTCTGCATTTCCAGGACATTGACATGCTGCTGACGGTCCTGCATAAATTACGTGATCATGGCAATACGGTCGTTGTGATTGAACACAATCTGGATGTCATAAAAACAGCGGACTGGATTATTGATCTAGGCCCGGAAGGCGGCAATGGCGGTGGTTATATTATCGCAGAAGGCACACCAGAAGCTGTGGCAGCCAATAAAAGCAGCTTCACTGGTCATTATCTACAGCCCATGCTTTTGAAATGAATCCACGCGACTATCTGCTGGATAGTTTTAAGGCTGCGGTCAATGCAGCCAATCCGGTACAACGTGTTCCCCACTATTTGCCCATGCCACCCCCAGGTCGTACGCTGGTTGTAGGTGCTGGCAAGGCAGCGGCAGCAATGGCGCTCGCCGTAGAGAATAACTGGCCAGCCGATGCCGCCTTGGACGGGATGGTTGTTACTCGTTACGGGCACGGTCTCCACACCCGAAAAATCAAGGTAATTGAAGCAGGCCATCCGTTACCGGATGAGAATGGTGAAGCGGCATCCCGACTTATTCTCATTGCTGTCAAGGAATTGCAGCCCACTGACTTATTATTATGCTTATTCAGCGGCGGTGGCTCCAGTTTACTTTCCCTGCCGGTTCCCGGTTTATCAAACCAGGCACTGAGAGACATTACCCGGCAATTATTACGCTGCGGTGCAACGATCCAGGAGATCAATACAATCCGCAAGCATTTATCAGTCATCCAGGGAGGCCGTCTGGCAGCCGCCTGTAACTCACCGATATGCGCGTTGATTATTTCGGACGTTACAGGCAATGACCCCACACATATCGCTTCCGGCCCTTGTTCACCCGATCCGACTACCTATTCCGATGCACTGGCTATATTGAACCGGTATCACATTGATACACCGGCAACCGTTCGACAAGTATTGTTACGTGGAAGCCAGGGTCAACTGGATGAAACACCTAAACCCGGCTCTCCCGTCTTTACCCATGTCACCAACACAATCATTGCCAGTGCTCATCAGTCGCTGGAAGCTGCTGCCACATTCTTCCATGATAAAAATATAGCCACCATCATTCTCGGCGATCAGGTCACGGGGGAAGCACGCGATGTTGCTAAAACATATGCTGCGCTGGTGAAAGAAATCCGTCACTACCCACACGTATTAAAACCACCCATCGCACTGCTGTCAGGCGGTGAAACAACGGTGACAGTCACAGGTCAGGGACAAGGTGGCCGGAATACCGAATTCCTGCTGGCATTGCTGGCAGAACTCGATGGACTCGCACAGGTTTATGCCATTGCCTGTGATACGGATGGGCTAGACGGCTCTGGCAATAGCGCTGGAGCAATCATATCGCCTGATTCTCTCAGTCGAGCGAGAAAGCTTGGATTGAATGCTGCGCACTTTCTGGCGAATAACGACTCTTATACTTTTTTTGAACGATTAAATGATTTGGTATCAACTGGCCCAACCTATACCAATGTAAACGATTACCGGGCCATTCTGATTCTTTGAATTTTATTGATCGACTTGTATTGAAGATAAAATGAATCCCTGCTGATGCCATCGCTTAATCACATATTCATAAAATTCCTGATTTCTTGTAGCAGTACAAATCAATGCCAGCTCTTTACCTGCCTCAGTTAGAAGCACATGCCCAAGATCCAATTGATTATTCTCATCATGTAAAAAGCTGATCTTTGTTGGCTTGCCGCGATAAAATAGACGCGTATGCTTCCCCAGTCTTTTTTTTATAAAACCAGCCGGCTCATAATTAAGAAAACCCAGCACTTCGAGATGTTTTAAGGCCGATAAGGTAATTCCCTGCTTGGTATATACCACATTCTCCACATCAAAAATAAGCGCTGTTGGTTCACCTTGAACCCATACAAATTGGCACAAAGCTTCAAAAAGCTTACGGTCATTTGCATTCAGGCCAGCAATTCTTTCATCTGCCCTGGCCGAGGGAAAAATAGTTATCAACCAATCCTTAACGGCAAGTCGTTGCATTAGCCGGATTAACGAGCTACCAACTTTCATTTCATCAGCTTACATTTCTTCAGTCGCTTTTGAAGTATTTTTTGCATCCTGGACTTCTCCTTCAGTTACATCTTGCTTTGTTTTTGTTTTCGGTTCCTTAGATCCTTTAGTTACTTTCTCCGCACTGTCACCTTTCTGTTTTGAATCGGATGACCCCCTCTTCTCGCGGTGTTTGAGCTCTTTGTTTATCTCGGCAAGAAAAGCAATATTGTCTTTCTTCTGTTTCTCACTCTTATACCAGGAAAAACAGGTAATTACTCCCATAACGATCAATACAACATTTAATATATCGACGCCATCAATAATAATAAATGCAAATCCGGTCGAAATGGCAAATGCTCCCAAAAATGCCGTCAGTAGCCATAATCTAGATCCAGATTTCGGGTTACTGTACCGACTGTTCCATACTTCCAACTTATCACGCGTTGAAGTCAGTTCTTCATCGGTCCATTTTTTCATACTCATGATGTCTGAATCTCCTTTAGATTCGGTAGGTACTTCAAATCTTACTTAAGTAAAATGTGAATAACTCTACGTGATGGATGGTTAGAGGTCAATTCCTGTTGAACGAGAATTTGATCATGTTGATAAGATAGTGGGTTAGTTCTTCTGTACCTACAAATAAAAAAGGCACCAAACGGTGCCTTTTTTATTACAAAAACAGTGTTCTTAGAAGTTGTGACGCATACCCACTGTATAGGTGTTGCTATCGTTAAACACCGCGTTCCTGTCATCGATCATTGCGCGCTGATAACCGCCGAAGAGGCTCGAACGTAGACTTAGCCTATGAATCGCACCCACTGTAAAGCTACTTACTTCACGTTTTGCATAAGGACCAACTGCATGGGCGTTTGTCATACCGCCTTGAGCGATTAAGCTGGTATTACCCAGGTCATACTGACCACCTGCAAACCAGATATTACCATCACCGCCCCAATTCATTGCTGAATTACACTGTCCACGTGAATCGATTGCACCGGTTGCTGGATTACCTAACTGACCAGCATTGGTACAAGTTGCAGTACCGACTGCATTGTTGATATTTTCATACTGACCATTAAGCTTGAAGTTCTGGAAGCTCCACATTGCGCCCCCACGCCAAACGTGTTCATTGTTGACTAAAGGCGGGTAACCTGCGTTACCTGTTCTTTGCCGGGTACTAATGTTATCGCGAGAGTATCCACCAAACACACCCAGATTATGTCCTGCCACTTGTGCCTCATATTTACCTGCGACTTGGAAGTCCCATTCACCATCTTCACCACCGGAATTTGATGAACTCCCAGAGTAATTGCCTGATGGAGAAATAATATTTGCTGGATCCAGTCTGTTGGAATCACCTGGCATTAACAAGCCTGAAAAACTGAAACCTTCAACTTTTGGTGAATCATACCGTGCAGCACTGTTCACAAAACCGTTTGCACCGGAACCCAGACCATTAGCTGACGCACTCATGGTACCACCGCTACCTGAAGCCTGGAGAGTCGTGTAAGCAAATGGATCAATGGTCATACCACCAGCGAAATCTTTAAATGGAGATTGAACACGGCCAAATTTCACTTCACCCCAAGTATCGTTAGCCAATGCTACCCAACGCTCCCGTGCAATACCCAGCGCGCCGCTGCCTGTGCTGAAACCGTATTCAACATGCGCCTTTGCTTTTAATCCGCCACCCAGATTTTCGGTAACATGCATACCCCAACGTGAACGACCAGTATCGTCACCGATATGTGCCTGGCTACTTTGATTTTCACGATTAACTGTAGCGTATTCAGCCTGAACACTACCAAAGAGTGTTACGTTTGTTCCTTGTGCTGACGCAACCATTGGGACTGAAAGTGCACCGGCTACTGCCAACGAAATAAGTTTCTTCTTCATACGGAAGCTCTCCTTTAATGTTAAAACGATTGGGGTCGTCATATTAACTAATCACATCTCAAGTAAAATGTACCCCGTTATTCGGACCCTCCAGTATCGGAAGGTTTGATCGGATTGTGCCCAACACCGATGTCTACTGCAAGAAAAACAAACATTTTTTCAACATAACACATCAATTATGTTGCTCTCATACAACATGATTGTTGTTTTTCTATCTATTAATACTGTTTTTTATCCTTATTTTTATGTTTTACTTATTCTTCGAGTATCTCAATAGTATTAGAAATAATCGAATTAAAAAGCTTTAATCCCATCATAACTGAATGAATTATATCAAGACGTATCTTAAGAATGACGCCACTCTGTTTCCCTAATTACTCCGCAGAATCTCAATCAAATTATTCCCATATTTATCCAGCTTGCGCGCACCGATCCCTATTACCTGCCGCAATTCATCCTCAGTCTGCGGACACAATCTCACCAGTTCCCTTAATGTGGCATCATGGAAAATAACATAGGCCGGCACGCCATGCTCCTGTGCAGTTTTTGTCCGCCAACTGCGCAAACGCTCCCACAAGTTAAGCGCATCAGGATCAAGCATGGACAGCACATCATCTCGATGCTGTTTTGATGCCTGCTTCTGTTTAGTTTGTTGCCGCAAATACACTGACTGCTGACCTTTCAGTACTGCGCGACTGGCTGAAGTCAAATGGAGCGAACCATGTCCATCATTATCGGTCGTTAAAAAACCCAGTGCTATTATCTGACGAAAAATATCCCGCCAGGCATTTTCCTGCACGTCCTTACCGATACCAAAAGTGCTGATTTTATCGTGCCCCCATTCTTTTACCCGTTCGGTTACATTACCTCTCAGCACATCAATCAGATATCCAACTCCAAATGTTTGTCCTGTTCGATAAGCACATGACAAGGCTTTTTGCACCACTATCGTGGCATCCCAGACCTGGGGTGGCGCAATACATACATCACAATTCCCACAATCCGTGGCAGTGGCCGTCTCACCAAAATAATTCAATAAGCGAAACCGTCTGCATGAAGTAGTTTCACAAAATGACAGCATTGCTTCCAGTTTTTTGGTCGCTACCCGCTTAAATTTAATTTGCGCTTCTGATTCTTCAATCATACGCCGTTGCTGAAGAACATCACCAAGGCCATATGCCATCCATGCATTGGCAGCCAAGCCATCGCGCCCTGCACGGCCTGTTTCCTGATAGTATCCCTCGATGCTCCTGGGTAAATCCAGGTGTGCAACAAAACGCACGTCCGGTTTATCTATTCCCATACCGAAGGCGATTGTCGCAACCATGACAATGCTTTCTTCACGCAGAAATTTCTCCTGATTCAGACTGCGCGCCTGCGTACTCATGCCGGCATGATAGGCCACCGCCGGAATACCTTTATCGATCAGCCAGGCCGTTATCTCTTCCACTTTTCTACGTGACAGGCAATAGACAATTCCCGCATCACCTCGATGTTCAGATTGAATAAATGTCAGTAACTGCGCCTTGCTGTTAGCCTTATCAACAATTTGATATCGGATATTAGGGCGATCAAAGCTGGAAATAAAAACTTTTGCACCTTTCAATCCCAGGCGCTCTATGATTTCTTGACGCGTAACCGTATCGGCGGTTGCTGTTAAGGCGATTCGCGGTATCTGCGGGAATCGTTCATGCAGGATCGATAGCTGGTTATATTCCGGGCGGAAATCATGCCCCCACTGCGAAACACAGTGCGCTTCATCAATCGCAAACAAGGCCAGCGGCACACGTTCCAGCAAGTTAAGAAAACGTGATGTCAACAATCGTTCTGGCGCGACATAAAGCAAATCATACTCACCGGCCAGCATGTTCCGCTCTACCGCCAGAGCTTCCTGTTGTGATAATGAAGAATTTAACACTGCTGCACGCACACCCAGTTCATGCAGTGCTGCTACCTGATTTTGCATGAGCGCGATCAAAGGTGAAACAATAATCGCCGTACCATTCCGCAACAGTGCAGGAATCTGGTAACACAACGATTTGCCGCCGCCGGTCGGCATTAATACCAGACAGTCGCCACCATTCGCCACATGTTCGATAACATCTGCTTGTTGACCACGAAAGGCCGGATAGCCAAAAATCTCCTGGAGTATATTAAGGGCATTTGACATTTAGGAAACCACACCAACCAATTCTCAGCTCTCTTTAATTTCAATAAACTTGCTCTTTGGTATGACTCATACTTTATCCGAATATCAGCGGAATGAGCATATAAGACAATGTTGTTACAACAATAATCGCCATAAGATTCAGCTTAAAACCTGCGTGAACCATTTGTGGAATAGTCACATAGCCGGTCGCATAAACCACCGCATTGGGCGCGGTTGCCACAGGTAACATAAACGCACAACTGACCGCCAGTGCAGCCGGCACAAATAGTAACATCGGATCAATATTATTGGTCACAGCGATTGCCCCCAGAATCGGCAACAATGTTGCTATCGTAGCCGTATTACTGGTTAATTCAGTTAGAAATATGACCACAATCACTAATCCCAGCATTATGAAGATCAAATCCAGCTCGGGCAAGCCAGATAAGGCTGCACCTATCCATGCAGCAAGACCTGTTGCTTTTACGGCGACAGCAAGACTTAATCCACCCCCAAAGAGTAATAGCACTCCCCACGGAATTGCTTTTGCACTTTCCCAATCTAATAATGCTGAATCTTCTTCATGAATTTGCCCCAATGGGATCATAAACATCAACACAGCGCCACCTATCGCTATCATGGCATCAGTCAGCCACAATAAGATTCCAAAATTCTGCTGCACGGGGACACGCACAATCCATGCGGTCGCCACGAGCAAGAAAACCAGAGCGGTGCGTTGTTCTGCCTGCGATAACCTGCCCAGCTTATTCAACTCAATCGCAATTTGCGATCTTGAAATCCGGACTCCGGATGCCTGAAAGGAAAATACCCATTTTGTCAAAACCCACCATGCTGTAGCTGTTAACACTATCACGGCAGGAATACCAAACATCATCCAGTCGACAAAACCCACTTCAACGCCATAATTCTGTTTCATGAAACTGACCACAAACAGATTGGACGGTGTACCAATAATAGTGCCCAAACCACCTATACTGGCCGAATAAGCTATCCCCAAAACAAGGCATAGAACAAATCGCTGGTGCTGATTCGTTTCATCCCCAGATACTTCACTCACCAGAGACATGGCTATCGGTATCATCATGATCGCACTGGCCGTATTACTGATCCACATAGAAATAAATGCTGTCGTCCCCATAAAACCGGCAATGATTGCTTCAGGATTATCCTTAATGCGTACAAGAATATTAAGTGCAAGCCTGCGATGTAAATTCCAGCGAGCCAATCCTGTCGCAATAATAAACCCGCCCAGTAACAAAAAAATGGTTGGCTCCGCATAAGGAGCCGTACTCGCTTCCACTGTCATGATACCGAATGCCGGAAACAATAATATGGGCAATAATGCAGTTACCGGGATCGGTAAAACTTCGGTTGCCCACCAGACAGCCAGCAGCAATGCTATACCGGCAGTATGCCATGCGATTATCTCCATACCTGTCGGCGCTGGCAGATAAACAGTTGCCAACAAGAAACCCAGTCCAACAGATAAGCCTATCTTTTTTGTCGTAGAGAAAAACATGTTTTCTGTTAGAGTAACGAATGAATATATCGGATAACCATCTAAAGTTTAACAACTATTCTTTATAAATCATCACGCTTATCCAGTGATAGTACAGTAGAATATATACACACTAACATAAGCCAATTAACATATTCGGCTTGTTTAAATATATCGTCTCAAATTATTCATGGGCGTGTACTGGTATAATTGCGATAACTCAATTTTTTGCCTTATAAAACTTGTAACGACAGCCTGGAGAGAGAAAAATGGTGGTAGCTGATGTTTTGAAATTGATTCAAGACAATGAAGTCAAATTTGTTGATTTACGTTTTACCGATACAAATGGAAAAGAACAGCATGTAACCGTACCTGCTCACAGTTTTGATGCAGACAAATTTGAAGATGGTCACCCATTTGATGGTTCATCCATAGCCGGCTGGAAGAGCATCCAAGCGTCAGATATGCTGCTCATACCGGATCCAGATACCGCCAACATGGACCCATTCATGGATGAACCGACGCTTCTGATCACCTGTGATGTGGTGGAGCCTGCTGATGGCAAAGGGTATAGCCGTGATCCCCGCTCTCTCGCGAAACGCGGTGAAATTTATCTTAAATCAACCGGTATCGGCGATGTCGCTTATTTTGGGCCAGAACCTGAATTTTTCATTTTTGATTCCATTTCGTGGCACACCGATATGTCAGGCTGCTCCGTAAAAATTGAATCAGAGGAAGCTGCCTGGAGTTCAGTCATCAAGTATGAGAGTGGCAATACAGGTCATCGCCCTGCAATTAAAGGAGGTTACTTCCCTGTTCCACCTGTCGATTCACTGCAAGACATTCGCTCTGCCATGTGTCTTACGCTTGAAGAAATGGGTGTCGGTGTAGAAGTCCATCATCATGAAGTCGCTACTGCCGGTCAATGTGAAATCGGCACACGCTTTAATAGTCTGGTTAAACGCGCAGACTGGAACCAGATATTGAAGTACGTGGTCCACAACGTAGCGCATTCTTATGGAAAAACTGCCACTTTCATGCCAAAACCAATCGTGGGCGATAATGGTTCAGGTATGCATGTCCATCAATCCATATGGAAAGATGGCAAAAATTTATTCTCAGGCAATGGCTATGCAGGCCTGTCAGAAATGGCACTCTATTATATTGGCGGCATTCTCAAGCATGCAAAGGCACTGAATGCAATCACGAACCCAGGAACCAATTCCTATAAACGCCTGGTTGCCGGATATGAAGCACCTGTCAATCTCGCTTACTCAGCCAGTAACCGCTCGGCAGCCATTCGGATTCCGCATACCAATAGCCCCAAAGGACGACGCATTGAAGTTCGTTTCCCTGACCCCACTGCCAATCCTTATCTTGCATTTACCGCACTGATGATGGCAGGCTTGGATGGTATTCAGAACAAGATACATCCTGGTGATCCAATGGATAAGAATCTATATGACCTACCTCCTGAAGAAGCGGCCAAAGTACCAAATTCATGCGCCTCTTTAGATGAAGCGCTGGAGTGTTTGGACAAGGATCGTGATTTTCTAATCCGTGGCGGCGTGTTCTCCAATGATCTGATTGATGCATTTATTACACTCAAAATGGAAGAAGTCATGTTACTGCGCATGACGACCCACCCCGTCGAGTTTGATATGTACTATAGCTTATAAGGACGTACACCTGATAAGCAAACGATCAACGTCTTCAAAAAATCTTTAACAGGCATTGAAAACTATCTGCGTTGCCGCTGCGGCGTTAAAAATAAGCTCGACATTCTCATTTATCAAAAATAAACTGCGCTTTTTTGCCTATTTTTTCCTTATATCGACTACCTTGAATACGTTTTCAACAGCCTGTTAAGGCAGCAATAGGCCCTCTGATTATAAGAAGAAAAGGCTATTACACAAATAAAGCGCGTTTTTAGCCTCTTTTTGTTCTTTTCCATATTGAAATCAATTGGTAGACTAGCCAAGTGGTTATAGTCTTCACTTAAATTGATTCGATAGGTCATATGGTCAAAAAACTATCATTATTTATGCTCCCGATCCTGCTGATAGGCACATGGATTCCCATCACTTCCGCAAGTTCAGGGATATATAAATATATTGATAAAGATGGGCGCGTCACATATGCCAATCGACCCATCAGTGGAAGTACAAAGGTGCCTGCGACACCCTTCTCGCAAAACACCAATACCCCTAAAACAAAAACTCCGCATAGCTTTCCTCGGGTGAATAATACTGTACAGAAAGATCGGGATGTAATGCGCCGCCAGATCATTGTTCAAGAGCTTGCAACCGAAAAAAAGCTTCTTTTCAGTATTCAGAAAAACTTGTCTCAGGCCAACCCGAATCTGATCAACTATCCAGAAAAGATTAAGCACTTACAAGACAAGCTGTTGCTACATCAGAGAAATATAGCAGCCTTGACAAAGGAACTCGCTAATCCAAATCTATAGTTTTTTGATAAAAGAACACAAATGGGTGACCCATGAAAGCCAAATGTATTTTGTTTATTTTCTTAGCCAATTTCTCATGCCTGGCATTCTCTGGTGTTTATAAACAGATCGATAAAGATGGAAATGTAACCTATACGAATGTTCGGTCTCATGATGCCAAGAAAGTTGATTTACCACCGATTGTCGTGGTCCCGAAAATCGACTCTCAGGATATTGATACAAGAATCAAGAACAGGAGAGAATCCACCAAAAATAACGAGCAACGCGAAACCATTGAACGAAAAATATCTGAAGAATCAGCTCGCCTTGATGAGGTCAAGCAGGAATACAAAAATGGTGAGCCGGATCGGCTCGGCAGCGAACGGAACTACCAGAGGTATCTGGATCGGGTTGAACGACTCAAGGAAGAAATTAATATCCGGGAGAAAAATCTGGAAACTCTGAAACAGGAATTAAAAAATATACCTGGCCCCACTAAGCCAGGGCGATGATCAACCAGACTACTAGTCATCGTGAAGCCTACAGGCTAAGCTCGACCATGACAGGGGCATGATCGGATGGACGCTCAAGTTTCCGTGTACTCTTATCAATCGTGCACGCCGTACAAACACCAGCCAACTCGGTACTCAGTAGAATATGATCAATTCGCAACCCCTGATTACGGCGAAAGGCCATCATACGATAATCCCACCAAGTATAGGATTTCTCAGGTTGCTCAAATAAGCGAAAACTGTCAACCAACCCTAAATTAAGCAACGCCTTATAGGCAGTTCGCTCGTGCTCACTACACAATACTTTTCCTTCCCACAGAGCCGGGTCATGAACATCACGATCATCCGGAGCGATATTGAAGTCACCCAGCACCACCAATTTCGGGTAAACGCGTAACTCTTGTTGCAGCCATTTCTGAAGAGCTGGCAACCAGCTTAACTTATAGTTGTACTTTTCTGACCCAACCGTATCTCCATTGGGAACATAAATGGAAATGACACGGATGCCGCCATAAGTCCCGGCAATCACTCTTTTCTGTATATCATCAAAACACGGTATGGCGGCCACGATATCATTCCCTGTTTGCTTGCTCAGTATTGCCACACCGTTATAGGTCTTTTGCCCAACGAACACCGTCTGATATCCAATACGGACGATCTCGTCCTGTGGAAAATTCTCATCCTGAAGCTTTGTTTCTTGCAAACAAAGAATATCTGGTTTATTAACATTCATCCAATCAATGACTTGAGTCAATCTCACGTTTAGTGAGTTTACATTCCATGTTGCTAATTTCATCGCTCTTCCACTATTGCTAATAATTCTGATAATTTTTATTACCGGCATCAATATACATTCTGAATTCCTGGATCATTCATCAGAACACGTTGAATCCATTGACTGATATCAGCTATTTCCTGCATACAAACAGTATGCTCCATTAAATACATATGCCACTCAATTTGACAATCTTTTGCAAGCAATTGATCCCGTGATGAAAGTGCCTGGGAAATAGAAACGATAGCATCATTAGCGCCGTGTGCCATAAATATTGGAATTGCAGTATTAATATGGCAATTCTCCGCTTCCAGTGAATCTGCAAGCGGTAAATAACAGGATAGTGCAATAATTCCAGCCAGTTGTTTAGCTTGATGCAACCCTGTATGCAATGCCATCGCCCCCCCTTGGGAAAATCCACCCAGAAAAATATTCCTGGATACAATACCTCGCCCAATCTCCCGTTCTATCAATGTATCAATTGCTATCCGTGAGTTTTCTATGCCTGATTCATCCTGCTGCCTGCACAAATCGGGGTCTCTGATATCATACCAAGCGCGCATAACATACCCATTGTTAATACTCACCGGTTGCAGTGGGGCATGTGGAAAGATAAACCGAACATGAACTCCGAGTGGTAACACCAATTCATTTGCGATCGGAACAAAATCATTCCCATCTGCGCCCAAGCCATGCATCCATATAACGCTATGCGATGGACATGGTCCGGTTTCAAGCTCAATCAGTGGTAAAAAATCTACAGTTGACATCGGCATACTTATTTAATAAAAGTTAGTTGATCGCAACATTGACTTCAGTCGATGGTAAGATAAAATCTACGGTACATTTACTAATAAACTATCACTCAGGGGAAATTATGAAGCGTAGGGATTTTATAAAAATAATTGGTTCAAGTGCATGCATTATTCCTATAGCCCCCACATTTGCGTTACAGCAGTCCAATTACGAACAGTGGAAAAGCTACCGATTAAGCTATCAGGTTAGTCTACCTGAAACTGGCAAAAGTGCACGACTATGGTTGCCGCTTCCAGATACAAATGACAGCGATTTCCAATTTACGCAGGGCAGCAATTGGAGTGGAAATGCTGAAAAAGCAGGCTTTAGCTCCTTCAGTGAAAATAATTTCCCGGTATTTACAGCTGAGTGGAAAGGCAGTGGTTCACGACATATAACTGTTAGCAGCATTATCAAGACTTCCAATCACGCTATCAATCTCGATCATTACACCGCACCCAAAACCGCATTGATACCCAATAATGTTAAACAATTTCTTACCCCCACTCACCTGATTCCGGTTAAAGGGATAGTGCACGAAACAGCATCTGCTCTGCTAAAAGACAAGAGTACCGCATCAGTCCTGGAAAAAGCGCGAACAATTTATGATTGGGTCATCGATAACGCACAGCACGATGAACTCGTTCGTGGTCGTGGTAAAGGTAACATCAAATCAATGTTGGAGAGCAAAATACTTACCGGCAAATGTGTCGATATCAATTCACTATTCGTAGGACTTGCACGTGCAACTGGTATCCCTGCCAGAAATCGCTATGGAATCCGTATCGATGAATCAAAATTATATCCAGGCCTCGGTAAATTCAGTGATATCAGTCAATCACAGCATTGTCGTGCTGAATTCTATCTCAATAATCTGGGTTGGATCCCTGTTGATCCTGCCGATGTATGCAAGGTTTCAAAATTAAAGAATTTACCAGTCAATCATCCTTCGATTGCAGCACTCAAAGAAAAGCTCTTTGGTGCTTGGGAAATGAATTGGGCAAGCTTTAATCATATAGAAGACGTTCAGTTGGCAACAAGCATTGTTGGCAAATTACCTTTCTTTATGTTTCCCCATGCCGAAATTGATGGAAAAACACTCGACAATCTGGATCCTGAGAAATTTTCTTATAAAATCATTTCATCTGAGTTAATTGGAACCGGAGCAAAGCTCTAACGTATTTACTACTTATTAGTTCATTTCTCCATCCATTCAGATTCTATTATTCTCCAATACTATTTGGAATCAGCAAATCTCAACTTCCAACACTGGAAAATAAAAAAACCGGTACACCGGCTGTCTTACGACAGTGGTGTACCGGTGTTGATACTTAACTAAGCTTATAGCTTGGTAAAGACCGGGATAACTGCTCCAGCAATACTGTTAATATAACGATTGCCTT
>Ga0255338_1000768_pt1 | contig 81569 bp, 70 predicted proteins | sample MeOH1_35cm_T4_19_FD_203715 | JGI IMG/M metagenome (GOLD analysis project Ga0255338, IMG submission 203715) | Sandy soil microbial communities from University of British Columbia, Vancouver, Canada - MeOH1_35cm_T4_195 | ecosystem: Engineered > Artificial ecosystem > Sand microcosm > Unclassified ... | reverse complement strand
TCACGGCCGAGGTGTCGAAGTTCAGGCCCGAGTTCTTGGCGTAGCCGGCCGTCAGGTAGACGTCGGTGCGCTTCGAGAAGTTGTAGTCGGCGATGAAGCTGACCTGCCACGGGTTGGCCGGGTTGTCGGCGACGAAGGCGTTGGAGGCGCGCAGCGTCTTCAGGTCGTCATAGAAGTACGCCAGCGTCAGGCCCAGCGGGGCGGTGACCTGGTAGTTCAGGCCGGCCCAGTAGTAGTTGTCGCGCTGGAGCGTGTTGCCGCCGTTGTCCTCGATCAGGCCGTAGCGGTAGCCCAGCATCGCCTTGAACGGGCCGAACGTGTAGCTGCCGGCCGTGCCGATCTTGCGCGACTTGCCCGCCGAGCCGATCGTGGTGGCGGGACGCCATTCGTCGTAGGCCACCGTCAGGCCGAATGGGCCGGACAGGTACAGCAGGCCGGCGCCGCCGCCCGCGTTGTTGTTGAAGTTGCCGGCGGCTTCGCCAGCCCCCGCGTTGGCCAGCGGCACGGGGCCGATGGCGGCCACGCCGGTGCCGAAGCTCCAGTGCGCCTCGGCCGTGACCGGGCCGAACACGGCGGTGTACTTGACCGTGTTGTCCGAACGGAAGTTGGTACCCAGCTGGGCCACCACCGGTTCGTAGAGCGTGGCGTAGCCGGTCGGCGAGAAGTTCGCGAACATATCGAACATCGTCGTGTACTGGCGACCGAAGGTCAGGCGGCCGAGCTTGTCGCTCTGCATGCCCACGTAAGCCTGACGACCGAACAGGCGGCCGCCTTGCTGCGAGCGGCCATCGTCGAGGCCAAAACCGGATTCCAGCACGAACAGCGCCTTCAGGCCGCCACCCAGGTCTTCGGTGCCGCGCAGGCCCCAACGCGAGCCGGACAGGCCGCCGCCGGTCTGCAGGCCGACGCGGCTGCCGCCACCGGCCAGCGAAGGCGGGCGGCCATTCGGGCCCCACGTCGCCGGATTGGTGTTGAAGCCCGGTGCCAGGTGGTTGTTATATTCGATCGGCACGTCCACGACGCCGTACAGCGTCACGCTCGTCTGGGCGTTTGCCGCGCTGGCAAACGCGCCCATCGCGGCAAGCGCGATTAGCGACTTTTTCATGCTGGGTTATCTCCACTTAAGAATTATTAGATGAAGCGCCGAAGAACCTCCTGAGCCCTCTCTCCACTCTTCTGCGCTTAACTTCCATGGAAGCTGTCGGTCACTCTAGCAAAAGCGCGCATTTTGTTGACCCTGAGGTAAACGTCTTGTCTTGTTTTCACAACTCAGGGTTTCTGGGTACGGAAAACCAGTCCCGGCGTAGCGTTGCGGGCTGCTCGCGGCTTGCCGCCGGGGGCGTGCGGACGGGTGCCGGGTACAATGCGGGGAAATCCCGAGGCGCTGCCGGCCCCGGTCTCCCCCATTGGTGGGGGATCGGATCGGGGGCATGAAATGCCGCTCAAACGGGTGCTTGAAGCTTGACGCATCACTGATTGACCGAAATCGACACGACATCGCAGACATGGATACGCTGATCCGAGAATTCGACGTGGCGCTGCGCGCCATCGCGGGCGCGACCCGGGCCGGCCGGCCGAACCCGGCTGACCGCCTCGCGCCGGAGACGGACGAACTGAGCGCGGAGGCGCGCCGGCATGTGGCCGGGCTGATGCGTATCAACCATGTCGGCGAGGTCTGCGCCCAGGCCCTGTACCAGGCGCAGAAGATCACGGCGCGCACCGCGCCGGTGCGGGCGCAGATGGATGCCGCCGCGCGCGAGGAGGAAGACCACCTCGCCTGGTGCGCCGAGCGCCTGCGCGAACTCGGCTCGCGTCCGAGCCTGCTGAACCCGGTCTGGTACGCGGGCGCGTTCGCCATCGGCTTCCTGGCCGGTCGCGCCGGTGACCGCGTGAGCCTGGGCTTCGTCGCCGAGACCGAGCGCCAGGTCGAGCATCACCTGACCGGCCACCTCGACCAACTGCCGCCCGCCGATGGCCGCAGCCGCGCCATCCTCGAACAGATGCGCGACGACGAGATCCGCCACGGCGACGCCGCGCGCGATGCCGGCGGCCTGCCGCTGCCCGCCCCGGTACGCGCGCTGATGCGTGCCGCCTCGCGCGTGATGACCACTACCGCCTATCGCATCTGAATCCCGGCGGCCGACCTGATCGGCTGCCCGCCCGGCCTGTGGAAAAGTCCCGTGAGCCCTTGTGCAATCGGGGCTCGCGGCAAAACGTTGTATCCTTCGCGACAGCGCGGAACGGAATTCGCCCAGCGTTGTCGGCAGTCCCTCCCTCGGCAGTTCTCAGGTGGTTTCTCTGCTTTGCTCCCTAAGATCTTCATTTCATTAAGGATTCACTTTCGTGGTGCGTGAAGTCAACGCGCTAAGTCTTTGTTCTGATTCAAAAAACCCCGTTTTTCGCCCGATGGCGAGCCTTGACCCGCTATACCGCTTCCTCTAAAGTGGGAAATAGTGTGAGGAAGTGTATTTTTGTGTGATCAACCGGCCCGCGTCTGCGATGATTCGAACAGACCGGACAGGGTGGTTCGACCTGCCGCACGGCGCGTAAGCCGTCGGCAATCGGGGGGCATAGCTTGTTTCAGGGAGCATCGGCGCTGTCGCTCGATGCCAAGGGTCGGATGTCAATTCCGGCCAGGCACCGCGAAGCGCTGCAACAGCAGGCCGAAGGCCGGGTGACGCTGACCAAGCACCCGGATGGATGCCTGTTGCTCTTTCCCCGCCCCGAGTGGGAGACCTTCCGTAGCCGTATCGCGGCACTGCCGATGGATGCGCACTGGTGGAAGCGGATCTTCCTGGGCAACGCCGCCGACGTGGAAATGGATGGCGCGGGCCGTGTGCTGATTGCACCGGAACTGCGCAGTGCCGCCATGCTCGACAAGGAAGTCATGCTGCTCGGTATGGGCAGCCATTTCGAAGTCTGGGACGCCGCCACCTACGCCGCCAAGGAACAGCAGGCGATGGCACAAGGCATGCCGGACGCATTGAAGAATTTCTCTTTCTGAAGAGGTCATGAGCCCTACCGGAACGCCGGGGTCCACCACCCTGCGCCATCGCACCGTGTTGCTGGACGAGGCCGTCGAGGCGCTCGTCTGGCGGCCCGACGGCGCCTACGTGGACGGCACGTTCGGCAGGGGCGGGCACAGCCGGGCGATTCTGGCCCGGCTGGGGCCAGCCGGCACCCTCGTCGCGTTCGACAAGGATCCGGCAGCAATCGCAGAAGCGGGCACCATCGGGGATGCCCGCTTCTCCATTGAGCACGCGAGCTTTGGCGACATGGCCGGGCGGCTGGCCGGCCGTGGTCCGCTGGCGGGCGTGCTGCTCGACCTGGGAATCAGCTCGCCCCAGATCGACGAGGCGGCGAGGGGGTTTTCCTTTCGTTTCGAGGGCCCGCTGGACATGCGCATGGACACCACGCGCGGCATGACTGCCGCCGAGTGGCTTGCACAGGCGGACGAGCAAGACATTGCCAGGGTGATACGAGACTATGGGGAAGAACGGTTTGCTGTACAGATTGCAAAGGCGATTGTTGCTCGCCGGAGCGAACCCGGCGATGGCGGAGCACTCGCCACTACTTCAGACCTTGCCGCGCTCGTGGCGAAAGCCGTCAAAACACGCGAGAAGGGTCAGGACCCTGCGACCCGCACCTTTCAAGCTCTACGGATTCACATCAATCAAGAGCTTGCGGACCTCGAGGCCGGGCTGAAGGCGGCTTACGAGCTGTTGCAGGTGGGGGGCCGCCTCGTGGTGATCAGTTTCCATTCGCTCGAGGACCGCATCGTCAAGCGGTTCATGCAGGCGCACGCGCGTCCGCAGCAGGACGCCGACCCCGCGCTGCGCCGCGCGCCCCTGCGTGCGGCCGACCTGCCGCAGCCCACGCTCAAGCTGCTGGGCCGCTTCAAGCCCGGCGCCGATGAGGTGGCCGAGAACCCCCGCGCCCGCTCCGCCGTGATGCGCGTGGCCGAAAAGCTGCCGGAGGCCCGCCCGGCATGAATCGCCTGACCTTCTTCCTCCTTGCCGCCCTCCTGCTCTGCGCGCTGTCCCTGGTCAGCGCGCAGCACCAGGCGCGCACGCTGTTCGTGGCGCTGGAGCGCGCGCAGTCCGAGGAGAAGCAGCTAGATATCGACTGGTCGCGCCTGCAGTACCAGCAGAGCGCGCTCGGCAAGAGCGCGCGCATTGCCGATGCCGCGCGCACCCAGCTCAGGATGGCGCCGGCGCTGGCCGGCCGTACCCAGTACCTGCAGGGCGTGGTGCTGCCCAACACGCCGCCTGATGCGGAAAAGCCGGCCGAAAAACCCGCCGCCGGGGGAGCCGCCAAATGAGCATGGCCCGCCCCTCGCTGAACCGCGCCCGCACTGGCCGCCAGGCGGCTGGGGGCGCCGCGCGCCCGCGCACCGGCCAGTTCTCCGCCAGCCCGGTGCTGGGCCTGCGCCTGCCGATGTGGCGCTCCAAGCTGGTCGTGTTCCTGATGTTCGCCGCGTTCCTGGCGCTGGCCGCCCGCGCGCTGTGGATCCAGGGCCCCGGCAACCAGTTCTATGAGGCCGAGGGCAAGAAGCGCTTCCAGCGCACGCTCGAGCTGCCCGCCACGCGCGGCAAGATCCTGGACCGCAACGGGCTGGTGCTGGCCACCAGCCTGCCGGTCAAGGCGATCTGGGCCGTGCCCGAGGACGTCTCTAGCGACATCGAGCCGCAGCGCATCCGCCAGCTGGCGAAGCTGCTGGAGATGTCCGAGAAGGAACTCAAGGCCAAGCTTTCCGAAGACAAGAGCTTCGTCTACCTGAAGCGGCAGGTGCTGCCTGACGCCGCCGACAAGATCGCCGCGCTCAAGATCGAGGGCGTGCACCAGACGCGCGAATACAAGCGGTTCTACCCGGAAGGCGAGGCGATGGCGCACATCGTCGGCTTCACCAATGTCGAGGACAAGGGCCAGGAAGGCGTGGAACTGGCGCGCGAAAGCGTGCTGGCCGGCCGCTCGGGCGCGCGCCAGGTCATCAAGGACCGGCTCGGCCGGGTGGTGGAGGACGTCGGCATCCTGAAGACCCCGCGCGACGGCGAGGACATGCAGCTGTCCATCGACGCCAAGATCCAGTACCTGGCCTACAACGAGGTCAAGGCCGTGGCCGAGCGCAGCAAGGCGAAGGCGGCCAGCGCCGTGGTGCTCGACGCCCAGACCGGCGAGGTGCTGGCGCTGGCCAACTGGCCTACCTACAACCCGAACGACCGCACGCGCCTCTCCGGCGAGCAACTGCGCAACCGGGTGCTGACCGATACCTTCGAGCCCGGCTCGATGATGAAGCCGATCTCGATCGGGCTGGCGCTGCAGCTGGGCCGCGTCACGCCGTCCACGGTGGTGGCCACCACGGGCAAGTACCAGTTCGAGGGCGCCACGATCAGCGACACCCACAACTACGGCGCGCTGACGGTGTCGGGCGTGATCCAGAAGTCGAGCAACATCGGCACGACCAAGATCGCGATGCTGATGAAGCCGCAGGAAATGTGGGATATGTATACCAGCCTCGGCCTGGGGCAGGCGCCGAAGATCGGCTTCCCGGGCGCCGTGGCCGGCCGCGTGCGGCCCTGGAAGAGCTGGCGCCCGATCGAACAGGCGACGATGTCGTACGGCTACGGCCTGTCGGTGTCACTGTTCCAGGTAGCACACGCCTACACGATCTTCGCCCATGACGGCGAGCTGATCCCGGTGTCGATCTTCAAGACCAACGGCCCGGCCACCGGCGAGCGCATCCTCAAGCCGCAGGTGGCGCGCGATGTGCGCGGCATGCTGGAAACCGTGACCGCGCCGGGCGGCACCGCGCCCGAGGCCCAGGTGATGGGCTACCGCGTGGGCGGCAAGACCGGTACGGCGTACAAGCACGTGGGACGCGGCTACGACCGCAGCAAGTACCGCGCGTCGTTCATCGGCCTGGCGCCGATGTCCAACCCGCGCGTGATCGTGGCGGTCAGCGTGGACGAGCCGACCGTCGGCAGCCACTACGGCGGCGCGGTGGCCGGCCCGGTCTTCGCGGCGATCACCGGCGGGGCGCTGCGGGCGCTGAACGTGCAGCCCGATTCGCCGATCCGCCAGTTGATGGTGACGGACAAGGTGCAGGAGAGCGAACCATGGGCCGCGACGCCATGACGGCCAAGCCGCTGCTCCCCCTCGAAGTGTCCGTCCAGGCCAGCAACGCGCTGGCCTGGCTGCGTACGCACGCACCGGTCACGGCCCGGCTCACCGGCGATACGCGCCGCCTGCAGCCCGGCGATGTGTTCTTCGCCTACGTGCTCGGTAACGATCGGCTGGCCACGGACGGCCGGCCCCATATCGACAAGGCCATCGCCGCTGGCGCCTCGGCCATCGTCCATGAAGCCGATGGCTACGCCTGGACGCATGGCGATGCCGTGCCGCACCTGGCGGTCTCCCAACTGCACGAACTGGCCGGCCCGATTGCCGCCGGCTGGCATGGCGTGGCCGCACGCGGCCTGACCGTGACCGGCATCACCGGGACCAACGGCAAGACCTCGTGCGCGCAATGGCTGGCCCGCCTGCTCCAGGCCACCGGCACGCGCTGCGCCACCATCGGTACGCTCGGCACCGGCTTCCCCGATGCCCTGCAGGCCACCGGCTTCACCACGCCGGACGCCGTCCAGCTTCAGGCCAGCCTGGCCGACCTCCACGATGCCGGCGCGCGCGCCATCGCCATGGAAGTGTCGTCGCACGGCCTGGAACAGGGCCGCGTGGCCGGCACCGGGTTTGCCGTGGCCGTGCTGACCAACCTGACGCAGGACCACCTGGACTACCACGGCACCATGGCCGAGTACGAGGCGGCCAAGGCGCGCCTGTTCCAGTGGGATGGCCTGCGCGCCGCCGTGATCAACCGCGATGACGCCATGGGCCGCCGTCTGCTGGCCGGCAACGCCGCCGCCGTGACCGCGCCGCAGGTGATCGAATATGGGATCGACGGCGCCGCCGGCGCCTCCGCCGCCCGCGGCCAGTGGCTGCGCGCCTCCGGGGTGCGCGCCACGGCCAGCGGCACCGCCTTCCACCTCGACGGCAGCTTCGGCAGCGCCGACGTGACCACGCCGATGATCGGCAAATTCAACGTCAGCAACCTGCTGGCCGTGCTCGGCGCCGCGCTGGCGCAGGGCGTGGCGTGGGATGCTGCGCTCGCCGCGCTGCGCACCCTGACGCCGGTGGACGGCCGCATGGAACTGTTTGGCGGGCAGGACGCCCCGCTGGCGGTGGTCGACTATGCCCACACGCCGGACGCCCTCGCGCAGACGCTGGCCGCGCTGCGCCCGGTGGCCGAGGCCCGTCAGGGCCGGCTCTGGTGCGTGTTCGGCTGCGGCGGTGACCGCGACGCCACCAAGCGCCCGCTGATGGGCGGCGTGGCCGAGCGCCTTGCCGACGACATCATCCTGACCAGCGACAACCCGCGCAGCGAAGATCCGCGCGACATCCTCGAGGCCATCGCCGACGGCATGCAGGACCGTGCCCGCGCCCGGCTGGTCGAGGATCGCGCCGCCGCCATCCTCTATGCCATCAAGCACGCGGCCACGGCCGACGTGGTGCTGGTGGCCGGCAAGGGCCATGAGGCCACGCAGGAGATCCAGGGCAAGAAGCGCCCGTTCTCCGACCGCGAGCACGTGCGCCTGACGCTGGGCACCCGGGGGGTGTCGGCATGAACCAGACCACGATGACCAATTTGCAGCAAGCCGCCGGCTGGATGGCCGGCGCCCGTGTGGTGGGTGATGCCTCGCGCACGTTCACGCGCGTGCACACCGACAGCCGTACCGTCGAGCCCGGCGACCTGTTTGTCGCGCTCCAGGGCGAACGCTTCGACGCCCATGATTTCCTGGCCGATGTGATCGCGCGCGGCGCGGCTGCCGTGCTGGTGAGCCGCGAGACCGGCCTCGACGTGCCGGCCATCGTCGTACCGGACACGCGCATCGGCCTGGGCGAACTGGGCGCCGGCTGGCGCCGCCAGTTCACGCTGCCCACCGTGGCCGTGACCGGCAGCAACGGCAAGACCACGGTCAAGGAAATGATCGCGGCGATCTTCGCCGCCGCCGTGGGCGAGTCAGACCGGCTGGCCACGGGGGGCAACCTGAACAACGATATCGGCCTGCCGCTGACGGTGCTGCGCCTGCGCGCGCACCACAAGCTGGCGGTGCTGGAACTCGGCATGAACCATCCGGGCGAGACGGTCTACCTGGCCGGCATCGCCCAGCCGACCGTGGCCGTGATCACCAACGCCCAGCGCGAGCACCAGGAATTCATGGTCAGCGTGGAGGCGGTGGCGCACGAGCACGCCAGCGCGCTGGCCGCGCTGCCGGCCGATGGCGTGGCGGTGTTCCCGCTGGATGCCGAGAGCGGCGGCGCGCATGCACAGATCTGGCGCCAGGCAGCGGCCGGACGGCGGGTGATGGCTTTCGGGACCGATCCGTCGGCCGACGTGCGTGCCACGGTGTCGCTCGATGACGGCGTGCAGGTGCTCCACGTGACCGCGCCCGGCCAGACTTTCGACCTGCGCCTGCAGCTGCTGGGCGCTCACAACGTGCGCAACGCGCTGGCCGCCACGGCCTGCGCGCTGGCGGCGGGCGTGGACGTGGCCGCCATCCAGGCTGGCATCGCCGGCTTCACGGCCGTGAAGGGCCGGCTGCAGGTCAGGCACACGGCGGGCGGCACGGTCCTGATCGACGACACCTACAACGCGAACCCGGATTCCATGCGCGCCGCCATCGACGTGCTGGCCGGGTTTGCCGCGCCGCGCCTGCTGGTGCTGGGCGACATGGGCGAGGTCGGCAACCAGGGCCCGGCGTTCCATGCCGAGATTGGCGACTACGCGCGCACGCGCGGCATCGAGGCGCTCTGGGCCACGGGCCAGCTGGCGACGCACGCGGTGCAGGCCTACGGGCCGGCGGGCCGCCATTTCGACAAGGCGGACGACCTGGCGCAGGCGCTGAGCGAAGACAAGGAGGGCACGGTAGCCGGGGCATCGGCCGTGCTGGTGAAGGGATCGCGCTTCATGCGCATGGAACGGATGGTCGATGCGCTGGTCGCAACACCTTCCGCTCACTAACTGAAGACACACGATGTTATTGGCTCTGGCCCAGTGGCTGCAAAACGATTACAGCTTCCTGCGGGTCGTCAACTACCTGACTTTCCGCGCGGTGGCGGCCAACCTCACCGCGCTGGTGATCGGCCTCGGCTTCGGGCCGTGGGTGATCCGTCGCCTGACCGAGCTGAAGATCGGCCAGGCCGTGCGCACGATCGGCCCGCAGACCCACCTCGTGAAGTCGGGCACGCCGACCATGGGCGGGGTGCTGGTGCTGCTCTCGATCGGCATCTCCACGCTGCTCTGGTGTGACTGGGGCAACCGCTTCATCTGGGTGGTGCTGCTGGTGACGGTGGGCTACGGCGCCATCGGCTGGGTCGATGACTACCGCAAGGTGGTGTATCGCGACCCGCGCGGCATGTCGAGCCGCGAGAAGTTCTTCTGGCAGACGCTGATCGGGCTGGTGGCGGCGGTCTATCTGGCGTTCTCGGTGTCCGAGGCCAGCAACGTGCGCGTATGGAGCCTGTTCCTGAGCTGGATCGAGGGCGGCATGTGGGCCGATGTGCCGTACAAGACCAACCTGATCGTGCCCTTCTTCAAGGAAGTCAGCTACCCGCTGGGCGTGATGGGCTTCATCGTGCTGACCTATCTCGTGATCGTCGGCTCGAGCAACGCCGTGAACCTGACCGATGGCCTGGACGGCTTGGTGATCATGCCGGTGGTGCTGGTGGGCGGTGGCCTGGGCGTGTTTGCCTATGTGATGGGTAACACGGTCTACAGCAAGTACCTGCTGTTCCCGCACATCCCGGGCGCGGGCGAGCTGCTGATCTTCTGCTCGGCGATGGCCGGGGCGGGGCTGGCGTTCCTCTGGTTCAACGCGCATCCGGCCAAGGTGTTCATGGGCGACGTGGGCGCGCTGGCGCTGGGCGGCGCGCTCGGCACCATCGCCGTGATCGTGCGGCAGGAAATCGTGCTGTTCGTGATGGGCGGCATCTTCGTGGTGGAAACGGTGTCGGTGATGCTCCAGGTGACCTGGTTCAAGTTCACCAAGCGCCGCTACGGCGAGGGCCGGCGGCTGTTCCGCATGGCGCCGCTGCACCACCATTTCGAGCTGAGCGGCTGGAAGGAAACGCAGGTCACCGTGCGGTTCTGGATCATCACGATGCTGCTGGTGCTGATCGGGCTGTCGACGCTGAAGCTGCGTTGACCGGATCCACTCTCTAATTAGTAAGGCGGGAAATCGAAGTGTTTGGCGTGTTGCAGAAACCTCATGTGCTGGTACTGGGCCTCGGCGAGTCGGGGCTGGCCATGTCACGCTGGTGCGGCCTGAACGGCTGCCGCGTGCGCGTGGCCGACACCCGCGAGGCGCCCGCCAATCTCGCCTTCCTGCAGGCGGAACTGACCACGGCCGAGTTCGTGGGCGGGCCGTTTTCCGAGTCCTTGCTCGACGGCATCGGCCTGGTGGCGATTAGCCCGGGACTGTCGCCGCTGGAATCGGGCACGAAGGCCGTACTCGATGCCGCCGCCGCGCGCGGCATCCCGGTCTGGGGCGAGATCGAACTGTTCGCCCAGGCGCTTGGCTATCTGGAAAGCACGTCCGGCTACGCGCCGCGCGTGCTGGCCATCACCGGCACGAACGGCAAGACCACCACCACGGCGCTGGCCGGGCGGCTGGTCGAGCGCGCCGGCAAGACCGTGGCCGTGGCCGGCAATATCAGCCCGTCCGCGCTGGACAAGCTGTCGGCCTGCATCGCCAGCGCCACGCTGCCGGACGTCTGGGTGCTCGAACTGTCGAGCTTCCAGCTGGAAACCACCCACACGCTGGCGCCGCACGCGGCCACCGTGCTCAATGTCTCGCAGGACCACCTCGACTGGCACGGCAGCATGCAAGCCTATGCCGCCGCCAAGGCGCGCATCTTCGGGCCGGCCGACAAGGCCTGCGTGCAGGTGCTGAACCGCAATGATGCCGCGACGATGGCGATGGTGCGCACCAGTGCGCCGCTCGTCACCTTTGGCACCGATCTGCCCGAGACGGCCGGCAGCTACGGCGTGCTGCGCGAAGGCGGCATGCCCTGGCTGGTGCTGGCCGAGCCGGACACCGAGGCGGATGCCGAGCCGAAGCCGCGCCGCCGCAAGGGCGCGCAGGTCGCCGAGGAAGCCGTGCCGGTGCGCCACAAGCGCCTGATGCCGGCCGACGCGCTGCACATCCGCGGCATGCACAACGCCACCAACGCCATGGCGGCGCTGGCCCTGTGCCGCGCCATCGACCTGCCGATGAACGCGCTGCTGCACGGCCTGCGCGAGTATCGCGGCGAGCCGCACCGCGTGGAGTGGGTGGCGACGATCGACGAGGTCGAGTATTTCGACGACAGCAAGGGCACCAACGTGGGTGCCACGGTGGCCGCGCTGTCCGGGCTGGACAAGCGCGTGGTCCTGATCGCCGGCGGCGAAGGCAAGGGTCAGGACTTCTCGCCGCTGGCGGCGCCGGTGGCGCAGTACGCGCGGGCCGTGGTGCTGATCGGCAAGGACGCCGCCGAGCTGCGCGCCGCGCTGGCTGACACCGGCACGCAGCTGGTGGACGCCGCCACGCTCGAGGAAGCGGTCGAGAAATCGTCCCATCTGGCCGAGACCGGCGACGTGGTGCTGCTCTCGCCCGCGTGCGCCAGCCTCGACATGTTCCGCAACTATGTGCATCGCGCCGAAGTGTTCCGTGGCGCGGTGGAAGAACTGGCCCTGTCCCGGGGGATCCTGCCATGAGCGATACGCAGGTCAAGCGCAGCGGTTTCATCGGCGCCACCATCGGCAACGCCTGGGGCGGGCTGCGCGACGCCGTGTCCGGCGTCAAGCCCACGCGCTCCCGGATGATGGAGTACGACCAGCCGCTGCTCTGGGTGGCCATCGTGCTGCTGACGCTCGGCCTGGTGATGGTCTATTCGGCATCCATTGCGCTGCCGGACTCGCCGCGCTACGCCAACTACCGCGAGAGCCACTTCCTGGTGCGCCACGCGTTCGCGCTGTTCATCGGGCTGTCGGCGGGGCTGGTGGCCTTCCAGATTCCGGTCAAGGTCTGGGATAAATACGCGCCCAAGCTGTTCATCATCGCGCTGGTGCTGCTGGTGCTCGTGCTGGTGCCGTTCGTCGGCAAGGGCGTGAACGGCGCGCGGCGCTGGATTCCGCTCGGCGTGATGAACTTCCAGCCGTCGGAGTTGATGAAGCTGGCCGTGGTGCTGTACGCGGCCAACTACACCGTGCGCAAGCAGGAATGGATGCAGACCGTGTCCAAGGGCTTCCTGCCGATGGGCGTGGCCGTGGTCCTGGTGGGCATGCTGCTGCTGCTCGAGCCGGACATGGGCGCGTTCCTGGTGATCGCCGCCGTGGCGATGGGCATCCTGTTCCTCGGCGGCATCAACGGCAAGCTGTTCGCCGGGCTGGTCGGCGTGGCCATCGGCGCGTTCGCGCTGCTGATCACGGCCTCGCCATGGCGTCGCGAGCGGATTTTTGCCTATCTGAGCCCGTGGGAAGAGAGCAACGCGCTGGGCAAGGCGTACCAGCTCACGCACTCGCTGATCGCGTTCGGCCGGGGCGAGTGGACCGGGGTGGGCCTGGGCGGCAGCATCGAGAAGCTGCACTACCTGCCCGAAGCGCATACCGACTTCATCCTGGCCGTGATTGGCGAGGAACTCGGCTTTGTCGGCGTGCTGGTGATGATCGTGCTGTTCTACTGGCTCGTGCGCCGCGCCTTCGACATCGGCCGCACGGCGCTCCAGCTCGACCGCACCTTCGCCGGGCTGGTCGCCAAGGGCATCGGCGTGTGGATCGGCTGGCAGACCTTCATCAACATGGGGGTGAACCTGGGCCTGCTGCCAACCAAGGGGCTGACGCTGCCACTGGTCAGCTATGGCGGCTCGGGCATCCTGATGAACTGCATCGGGCTGGCGATTGTGCTGCGGATCGACTACGAGAACCGGGTCTTGATGCGTGGGGGCAAGGTATGAGCGATCCGCGCACGCTGCTCGTGATGGCTGGCGGCACCGGGGGCCACGTGTTCCCGGGGCTGGCGGTCGCGCATGCACTGCGCGACGCCGGCTGGCGCGTGGTCTGGCTCGGCAACCGTACCGGCATGGAAGCCACGCTGGTGCCGAAGCACGACATCCCGATGGAATTCATCCAGTTCGGCGGGCTGCGCGGCAAGGGGCTGGTCACCAAGCTGCTGCTGCCGCTGAACCTGCTGCGCGCGTTCTGGCAGAGCATCGGCGCGCTGCGCCGGGTGCGCCCGGACGTGGTGCTGGGCATGGGCGGCTACATCACCTTCCCGGCCGGCATGATGGCGTCGCTGCTGGGCCGCCCGCTGGTGCTGCACGAGCAGAACTCGATTGCCGGCCTGACCAACAAGGTGCTGGCCAAGGTGGCCGACCGGGTGCTCTGCGCGTTCCCGGACGCGCTGCCGAACAGCGAATGGACCGGCAACCCGGTGCGCGAGGAGCTGGCGAGCCTGCCGGCGCCCGAGGCGCGCTACGACCATCGCACCGGCCCGCTGCGGGTGCTGGTGGTGGGCGGCAGCCTGGGCGCGGCGGCGCTGAACGACGTGGTGCCGAAGGCCATCGCGCTGCTGCCCGAGGGCCAGCGCCCGGTGGTGCGGCATCAGGCCGGTGCCAAGCAGATCGACACGCTGCGCGCCAACTACGCCGCAGCCGGCGTGGCGGGCGACACCGTGCCGTTCATCGACGACATGGCGGCGGCCTATGCCGACGCCGACCTGGTCATCTGCCGCGCAGGCGCGATGACGGTTTCCGAAGTGGCCGCCGCCGGTGTGGCGGCCCTGTTCGTGCCGTTTCCGCACGCGGTGGACGACCACCAGACCACCAACGCGAAGTTCCTGTCGAAGCAGGGCGCCGCATTGCTGGTGCAACAGAACGCATTGACCGCGGAGGGGCTGGCGCAGACGCTGGCCAGCCTGTCGCGGTCACAACTGAAAGACATGGCGCGCCTGGCGCGCGGCCTGGCCAAACCTGAGGCAACTCGGCGTGTCGCCGAGATTTGCCAAGAGATGGCGGGCCACTGACATATATGAATCAATGAAGCACATCGTCAAAAACATCCACTTCGTAGGCATTGGCGGGGCCGGCATGAGCGGCATCGCCGAGGTCCTGCTGAACCTGGGCTACAAGGTCTCGGGCTCGGACGTGGGCAGCAACGCCGCCACGCGGCGGCTGGCCACGCTGGGCGCGCGCGTCTTCCATGGCCACGATGCCGGCCATGTGGAAGGTGCCAACGCTGTCGTGGTCTCCACGGCGGTCACCAATGACAACCCCGAGGTGCTGGCCGCCCGGGCGCGCCGCATCCCCGTGGTGCCGCGCGCGATCATGCTGGCCGAACTGATGCGTCTGAAGCAGGGCATCGCCATTGCCGGCACGCACGGCAAGACCACCACCACGAGCCTGGTGGCCTCCGTGCTGGCCGAAGGCGGGCTCGACCCGACCTTCGTGATCGGCGGGCGGCTGAACTCGGCCGGCGCCAACGCGCGGCTGGGCACGGGCGATTTCATCGTGGCCGAGGCGGACGAGTCGGACGCCTCGTTCCTGAACCTGTTCCCGGTGATGGAAGTCATCACCAACATCGACGCCGACCACATGGACACCTACGGGCATGATTTCGCCCGGCTCAAGCAGGCGTTCGTGGAGTTCACCCAGCGGCTGCCGTTCTACGGCATCGCGGTGCTGTGTGTCGATGACCCGAATGTGCGCGAGATCCTGCCGTTCGTCTCGAAGCCGGTGGTGCGCTACGGCTTTGCCGAGGACGCCCAGATCCGCGCGGTCAACGCGCGCCCGGTGGACGGCCAGATGCATTTCACCGTCCATCGCCAGCTGAACGGCCATGCCGAGCCGCCGCTCGACGTGGTGCTGAACCTGCCCGGCCTGCATAACGTGCAGAACGCGCTGGCCGCTATCGCCATTGCCACCGAGCTGGAGGTGCCGGACGCCGCCATCGTCAAGGCGCTGCGCGAGTTCCACGGCGTGGGCCGCCGCTTCCAGCGCTACGGCGAGGTTGCCACGGCCGACGGCCAGGGCACCTTCACGCTGGTGGACGACTACGGCCATCACCCGGTGGAAATGGCCGCCACGCTGGCCGCCGCGCGCGGTGCCTTCCCGGGCCGCCGCCTGGTGCTGGCCTTCCAGCCCCACCGCTTCACGCGGACGCGCGACTGTTTTGAAGATTTCGTGAAGGTGCTTGGCACCGTGGACGCGCTGCTGCTGGCCGAGGTCTACGCCGCCGGCGAGGCGCCCATCGTGGCCGCCGACGGCCGGGCGATGACCCGCGCGCTGCGGGTGGCCAACAAGGTGGAGCCGGTCTTCGTCGAGCAGATCGAGGACATGCCGCAGGCCATCCTCAACGCAGTCCGTCCCGGCGACGTGGTCGTGACCATGGGCGCCGGCACGATCGGCGCGGTGCCCGGCCAGCTCGTATCGCAACAGACAACCCAGGCAAATCCGGCAGGAGGCCAGGCATGAGCTTCGTCGCCCATCCCAATATCGACCCGAAATCGCTGGGTAAGGTCGGCGTGCTGCTGGGCGGCCGTTCGGCCGAACGCGAGGTGTCGCTGATGTCCGGCAACGGCGTGCTGGCGGCGCTGCGCGCGCGCGGCGTGGATGCCCACCCGTTCGACCCGGCCCTGCAACCGGTGGCCGAACTGGCCGCCGCCGGCTTCGACCGCGTCTTTATCGCGCTGCATGGCCGCTACGGCGAGGACGGCACGATCCAGGGCATGCTCGAGATGCTGGGCATTCCGTACACCGGCAGTGGCGTGCTGGCGTCCGCGCTGGCCATGGACAAGCCCGCCACCAAGCGGCTCTGGATGTCCCACGGCCTGCCTACGCCGCGCTTCGCGGTGCTGCGCCCCGATACCGATTTCAACGCCGTGGTGGCGGATCTCGGCCTGCCGCTGATCGTCAAGCCGGCCCGGGAAGGGTCGTCGATCGGGCTGACCAAGGTCACTGATGCCAGCCAGATGCGCGAGGCCTTCGAGCGCGCGGCGGTGCTGGATGACGACGTGCTGGCCGAGAGTTTTATCGACGGCGCAGAGCTGACTTGCCCCATCGTGGGCGAGGGCGCGACCGCCGAGGCGCTGCCGGTCATCAAGATTGTCGCGCCCGAGTCGAACTACGACTATCAAAATAAGTACTTTACTGACGTTACCCAATATCTGTGCCCCTCGACCTTGCCTGAGGCGCTCGAGAACGAGGTGCGCGCCCTGGCCGTGGAAGCGTTCCGTGTGCTCGGCTGCCGTGGCTGGGCCCGCGCCGACGTGATGCTGACCCGCGACGGCAAGCCTTACCTGCTGGAAATGAATACGTCCCCCGGCATGACCGGCCACTCGCTGGTGCCGATGGCGGCGCGCGCGGTGGGCATCAGCTATGAGGACTTCGTGATCCAGGTGGTGGCGCAGGCCACGCTGGACCTGCATCCGAACGAGCACTGGAAGCCCTGATAACCGTAATTCGACGAAAACACAGCTCCTGAACCCGACCCATGTGGCATAACGCGCGCCTCCTCAACCTGATCGCCTCCGTGCTCTACGCACTGGTGGCGCTGATGGCGCTCGGGGCGGGCCTGCTGTGGCTGGCCCAGCGGCCGGTGTTCGCCATCACCCATGTGGAACTGCACGCCATGGACGGCCAGGCGCTGCGCCACGTGAACGGGCCGAGCGTGCGCGCCAACGCGCTGGGCAAGCTGTCTGGCAATTTCTTTACGTTGGACCTGAACGCGGCGCGTCAGGCGTTCGAGTCGGTGCCGTGGGTGCGGCACGCGAGCGTGCGCCGCGAATGGCCGAACGGGCTGGCGGTGGAGGTGGAGGAGCATGAGGCGCTGGGTACCTGGGGCAGCCCGGAAAGCGGCCGGCTCCTCAATACCTATGGCGAGGTGTTCGTGGCCAACACCGCCGAGGCCGAGGAAGATGCCCAGCTGCTGGCACTCGACGGGCCGCCGGACAGCGAGGCCGATGTGGTCGAGAAGCTGGAAGTCATGCGGCAATGGTTCAAGCCGCTCAAGGCCGAGCCGCTGTCGGTGGCGTTGTCGTCGCGCTATGCGTGGCGCACGCGGCTGTCGAACGGCATGGTGATCGAGCTGGGCCGAGAGCAGACCGATGAGGATCGGGCAGCCATGGAGGCGCGGGTCAAGCGCTTCGTGGCCGCCTGGCCGCAGGTGACCGAGCAGGTGGGCAAGCAGGTGGAGTACGCCGACCTGCGCTATCCCAACGGCTTCGCGATCCGCGCGGCCAACGTCAGGTTCCTGACCGACGCCCAGGCTGCCGCGGCAGCAAAAGCGGCAAACGCGGCGGCGGCCAAAGCCTCCGGGGGAACGACGCCGGCAGCGGCGTCGGCAGGCAATCCCAATAACAATCCGACGCGACTCAAGAGCAAGAACGCGGAGAAAACCCGATGAGCAAGGAATACAAGGACTTACTGGTCGGTCTCGACATCGGCACCTCGAAGGTGGCGGCGGTGGTCGCGGAACTGCGCCCCGACGGCAGCTACGAAGTGATCGGGATGGGCCAGTCCGAGTCCAAGGGTCTGAAGAAGGGGGTCGTGGTCAATATCGAGGCCACCGTGCAGTCGATCCAGCGCGCGCTGGAGGAGGCCGAGCTGATGGCCGACTGCAAGATCGCCGAGGTCTTCACCGGCATTGCCGGCAGCCATATCCGCAGCTTCAACTCGAGCGGGATGGTGGCCATCAAGGACAAGGAGGTCACGCAGACGGACGTGGCCCGGGTGATCGAGACCGCCAAGGCGGTCAACATCCCGACCGACCAGCAGATCCTGCACATCCTGACGCAGGAATTCATCATCGACGGCCAGGAGGACGTGCGCGAGCCCATCGGCATGAGCGGCATCCGCCTGGAGGTCAAGGTCCATATCGTCACCGGCGCGGTCAGCGCGGCGCAGAACATCGTCAAGTGCGTGCGCCGCTGCGGGCTGGAAGTGCATGACCTGATCCTGCAGCCGCTGGCGTCGAGCCTGGCCGTGCTGACGGAGGACGAGAAGGAACTGGGCGTGGTGCTGGTCGATATTGGCGGCGGCACCACGGATATCGCCATCTTCAGCGAGGGCGCGATCCGGCATACGGCCGTGATCCCGATCGCCGGGGACCAGATTACCAACGATATTGCGATGGCCCTGCGCACGCCGACGCCGGACGCCGAGGACATCAAGATCCAGTACGGCATTGCCAAGCAGGCGATTGCCGACCCGGACGACATGATCGAGGTGCCGGGCGTGGGTGACCGTGGCACGCGCACGCTGAGCCGCCAGGCGCTGGCGGCCGTGATCGAGCCGCGCATCGAGGAACTGTATTCGCTGGTGCACCAGGTGGTGCGCGAGTCCGGCTACGAGGAACTGCTGTCCTCCGGCGTGGTGATCACCGGCGGCACGGCGATGATGCCGGGCATGGTGGAGCTGGGCGAGGACATCTTCCTGAAGCCGGTGCGCGTGGGCGTGCCCGAGTATCGCGGCAACCTGCACGAGGTGGTGAAGAGCCCGCGCTACTCCACGGTGATGGGCCTGCTGCTGGAAGGCCGGGTGCAGCGCATGCGTGGCCGCAAGGTGGCCGTGCAGAGCGGCTCGGTGAAGCAGGTGTGGACGCGCATGAAGGAATGGTTTGTCGGCAACTTCTGACGCCGGATGTGGTCAGGTTGTTTTAGGGATTTTTTTAGGCGTTTTACGAGTCAGCCATGCGTCGCGGTCAGCGAATCGCACGATGGCACGTTGAGCAGGTTTCTTCTTCTATTTTGGTTTCTTGTTCAGGAACCAAGGGCTGCGGCGGGGAGGCTGCAGCGTTTGGGGACTGATTTTTCACGGAGGCAGTGATGGACTTTGACATGATCGAATCGGAGATGCAGGACGGCACCATCATCAAGGTGGTGGGCGTGGGCGGTGCGGGCGGCAACGCCGTGCAGCACATGATCAGCCGTGGCGTGCAGGGCGTGGAATTCATCTGCATGAACACCGATGCCCAGGCGCTCAAGCGCTCCACGGCATCGCGCGTGCTGCAACTCGGTAACACGGGTCTGGGCGCCGGCGCCAAGCCGGAGGTGGGTCGCAACTGCGCCGAACAGGCGCGCGAGCAGATCGCCGATTCCCTGCGCGGTGCGCACATGGTCTTCATCACTGCCGGCATGGGCGGCGGCACCGGTACCGGCGCCGCCCCGATCGTGGCGCAGGTGGCCAAGGAAATGGGCATCCTGACCGTGGGCGTGGTCAGCAAGCCGTTCGACTTCGAAGGCGCACGTCGCGCCAAGGTGGCCGAACATGGCTCGGGCGAGCTGGAATCGTCGGTGGACTCGCTGATCGTGGTGCTCAACGAGAAGCTGTTCGAGGTGATGGGCGACGACGCCGAGATGGACAAGTGCTTCCAGTGCGCCGACGACGTGCTGCACAACGCGGTGGCCGGCATTGCCGAGATCATCAACGTTGACGGCCTCGTGAACGTCGACTTCGAAGACGTGAAGACGGTGATGGGCGAGCAGGGCAAGGCCATGATGGGCACGGCTACCGTGTCCGGCGTGGATCGCGCCCGCCTGGCTGCCGAGCAGGCCGTCGCCAGCCCGCTGCTGGAAGGCGTGGACCTGTCCGGCGCGCGCGGCGTGCTGGTCAACATCACGGCCAGCCGCTCGCTGAAGCTGTCGGAAACCAAGGAAGTCATGAACACCATCCGCAGCTACGCCGCGGAAGATGCCACGGTGATTTTCGGCACGGTGTACGACGACTCGATGGGCGACGCGCTGCGCGTGACCGTGGTGGCAACGGGCCTGGGCCGTTCGGCCAAGAAGCAGCAGCCGATGACGCTGCTGAAGACTGGCACGGACAACATCCCGATGCAGATGATGGGCGGCATGACCGCTGCCCCGGCGCATGCCTCGCCGGACTACAGCGGCCTGGATACGCCGGCCGTGTGGCGCAGTTCGCGTGAGTCGGCATCGGCTCACGTGGCGGCGCTGCAGGAAAAGGGTGTGGACACGTACGACATCCCGGCCTTCCTGCGCAAGCAGGCGGACTGAGTTGGCTACCGGCAGGGCGGCGGCTGCGGCCGTGCGCCTGGCGGGTTGCACGTGGTCTGATCCGCGAAGCCTGAGCGCTCCCTATCCGCTCGGCATTCGCCAGGACTGACGTAGCCCGTCAGCGCGCCCGGCTGCGCCGCGCCCGCGTCGGCACTGTCTCCGCCCGCATCCCGTTGCCGGGACAGGCGTGCCATCGGCCGCCTCCCCGGACTGTTTCCCGCCTTCCCGCGGCGGGATGCCTCGTCGTCCGCGCGGCGTGCCGAACCGGTGCGCCGCGCAGTCGTTTTTGTGGCCTATGATTGCAGTCAGGGTTTTCACCAGCCCCGACTTTCGTCTGTTCGGTCTTTAGGAAATCGCCCCCATGATCAGTGTTGGCCAGCGCGTCCCCGACGCCACCCTGTACGAATTCTTCGAAGCCGAGACCGGCGGTTGCGCGCTCGGTCCCAATGCCTTCCCGGTGGCCGAGTTGGTCAAGGGCCGCCGCATCGTCGTGTTCGGCCTACCCGGCGCGTTCACGCCGACCTGCTCTGCCAAGCACGTGCCCGGCTTCGTGCAACTGGCCGACCAGTTCCAGGCAGCCGGTGTGGACGAGATCTGGTGCCACGCGGTCAATGACGCCTTTGTGATGGGCGCCTGGGGCCGTGAGCAGCAGACCGGCGGCAAAGTCCGCATGATGGCCGACGGCGCTGCACAATGGGCTCGCGCGCTCGGGCTGGACCAGGACCTGAGCCAGCGCGGCCTGGGCGTGCGCGCCAAGCGCTACGCGATGGTGCTGGATGACGGCGTGGTCACCCACCTGTTCGTGGAAGCCCCTGGCGAATTCAAGGTCAGCAGCGCCGAAGCCGTTCTTGAGGCGTTGCGCGCCTGACACGGATTGGCCCGGTCGGAGTGATGTTTGGTCGACTTTGGTAACACTGGTTAACACCCCGACACAAAGTGGTGCGGCGCAATACACCAAGCGGTGGTAGTATCGCGTTATTAAAATTTGTGCCCAATAGCTTTTTATAATGTGGGCCACCTAAGAGATTGAGGCTGTCATGCTCAAACAGCGCACCATCAAATCCCTGGTGAAGACGGTTGGCATCGGTTTGCACTCGGGTCGCAAAGTGACGCTGACCCTGCGACCGGCCCCCGTCGATGCAGGCATCGTGTTCACCCGTGTCGATCTGCCGGAACCGGTGGAAATCCCCGTGGCCGCCAGCGCCATCGGCGACACGCGCCTGGCGTCCGTGCTCCAGAAGAACGGCGCGCGCGTCTCGACGGTGGAACACCTGATGTCGGCCTGCGCTGGCCTGGGGATCGACAATCTCTATGTCGACGTGGATGCCGAGGAAATCCCGATCATGGACGGCAGCGCAGCGTCGTTCGTGTTCCTGCTGCAGTCGGCGGGGATCGAGGAGCAGTCGGCGGCCAAGCGTTTCATCCGCGTGAAGCGCGCCGTGGAAGTGCGTGACGGCGACAAGCTGGCCCGCCTGGAGCCGTATTTCGGCTTCAAGCTCTCGTTCACGATCGACTTCCGTCATCCGGCCGTCGACAAGACCGGCCAGGCGTTCTCGATCGATTTCGCCGACACGAGCTACGTGCGCGAGATCGCCCGGGCCCGCACCTTCGGTTTCGCCCACGAGGTGGAAGCGCTGCGCGAGATGGGCCTGGCCCGTGGCGGCAGCCTGGACAACGCCATCGTGCTGGACGAGCACCGCATGCTGAACAACGAGGAACTGCGCTACGGCGACGAGTTCGTGCGCCACAAGATCCTCGACGCGATTGGCGACCTGTACGTGGTCGGCCATCCGCTGATCGGCGCGTATGTGGCCAACAAGTCCGGCCACGGCCTGAACAACCAGCTGCTGCGCGCGCTGCTGGCGGACCAGGAAGCGTACGAAATCGTGACGTTCGACAAGCTGGAGGAAGCGCCCACCGCCTTCCTGCCGCAGGTGCAGCCGGCGTTTGCCTGAGCATCCGCCCCCCCGGCGCAAACGACAACGGCCTCCCTTGGGAGGCCGTTTCTATTGAGTACCGCGGCGTCAGCGGTTGCGATGCCGCGCCAGCAGCGCCTCCACCGCTTCCTTCAGCGGCGAGGATTCCAGGCTTTGCGCCAGTTGATCCATGCTGGTCAGCCCCAGCGGCGGCAGGTTGGCCGTGCGCGGCTGCCGCGTGACCGGGCCAGTGTCCCAATCCCCGCGCCCGACCTCCGGTTGTACCCGTACCCGGATTGCGGTAACCTGCGAGCCCCGCTGTTGCAGCCGGGTAAGCAGGGTCGGCACCACTTGCCGTACCCGCGCGGCCGCCGCGCCATGCGCGGCCAGCAACAGCAATGTCGCTTCCGGCTGCGGGCCCCGGTTGTCATGCTTGACACCGGCCACGGCGATTCCGTCCTGCAGGCCGCGTGGCAGGAGCGACAGGACTTCCGTTTCCAGTGACGCCAGTTCGCGCGCCGTCTGCATCAGCGCCGAAACCGGCCCGGACTTGGTCAGCCAATCGTTGAGTGGCTTGGCAACCGGCGTCTGGAGAGCGTGGTGAGTGAACATGCGCATGCGCGCATTCTAGCGCGCAATCCTGGCCACCGAGAGCCGGGATGCCACGCCCGCATGCGCGACGAGGCCGGTCGGCCTCTTTTTGTCGGCGAAGGGGTAGGTCATGCAAATCATCGTGCTGCATTCGCGCGCGCCGCGGGTGTTCCGTCTTCAGCTCACGCCGCTGCGCGCCGGGCTGCTTGCCATCGTGGTGTGCCTGCTCGTGGCCGCCGCATCTTCCGCCATCACCTGGTATGTCGCCCGTGCCCAGCCGGGCGGCGAGGCCTCCGGGCAGGCGCGCGACAACGCCTACCTGCGCGCCAACCTTGCCGTGCTGGCCGCCCGCGTCGGTGAACTCCAGGCCCAGATGGTCCGGCTCGATGCGCTCGGCGAGCGCGTGTCCGGGCTGGCCGGCATCGCCCCCCAGGACTTCGACTTCCGCCATCGCCCAGCCCGGGGCGGCCCCGCCGGCGCCGAGCGATCCACCGCGCTGACGCTGCCCGACCTGCGTGACGAACTGGCGCGGCTTGGCAAGCAGGCCGAACATCGCGTGGATTTCTTTGATGTGATCGAAGGGGCACTCATCGACCGCCAACTGCGCGAGCGCCGCACGCCGAGCGTGATGCCGGTGGCGGTGGGCTACGATGGTTCGAGCTTCGGCACCCGCATCGATCCGTTCTCGGGCCGGCGCACCCGGCACGATGGCGTGGATTTCGTCGCCCCGACCGGCACGCCGATCGTCGCGGCGGCCGGCGGGGTGGTCGTGGCGGCCGAGTGGCACCCCGAGTACGGCAACATGATCGACATCGACCATGGCAATGGGCTCAAGACCCGCTATGCGCATGCGTCGAAATCACTGGTGAAGGTGGGCGATCTGGTCCGCGCCGGGCAGGAGGTGGCGCGCGTGGGCAGCACGGGCCGGTCCACCGGCGCGCATCTGCACTTCGAGGTCCATGTCAACGGCGTGCCGCGTAACCCGATCGGGTTCCTGACCGCCGCCGCGCCGAACCCGGCACCGGCGATTGCCACGGCGCCCGTGCCGACCGATCGCGCCGCCATCCGCTAACGGCGCGGAACATTGAAGGCGGCGGGATAGTCCCAACCTGTCGAAGGTGGTCTGGCGGCTGTTGCGCCAGCGCAGAAGGAGCCCGTTTGGGCCCCGGCCACGACACCGCCACATGATAAACTCGGCGTTTTGCGCCAATCCACCCATTCCTCGCCGTCGTCCAAGCCGTATCCGGGCCGCGCGCGCAGGGGAAAGCACTCGATGATCACGGGCCTTCTCAAGAAAGTCTTCGGCAGCCGCAACGAACGGCTGATCAAACAATATCGCGGCATGGTCGCGAAGATCAACGCGCTCGAGCCGAAATTCGAACAGCTTTCGGATGACGACCTGCGCGGCATGACCGAGACCTTCCGCCAGCGCCATGCGGGCGGGGAGTCGCTCGAGGCGCTGCTGCCGGAGGCGTTCGCTGTCTGCCGCGAGGCCAGCAAGCGCGTCATGAAGATGCGCCACTTCGACGTGCAGCTGATCGGCGGCATGGTCCTGAACGACAACAAGATCGCCGAAATGCGTACCGGCGAGGGCAAGACGCTGACCGCCACGCTGGCCGTGTACCTCAATGCCATTACCGGCAAGGGCGTGCACGTGGTGACCGTGAACGACTATCTGGCCCAGCGCGATGCCGAGTGGATGGGCCGCCTGTACAACTTCCTGGGGCTGTCGGTGGGGGTCAACCTCTCGCAGATGCCTCATGACGAGAAGCAGCGCGCCTATAACTCGGACATCACCTACGGCACGAACAACGAGTTCGGCTTCGACTACCTGCGCGACAACATGGTCTACGACCCGTCGCAGCGCGTGCAGCGCCCGCTGCACTACGCGATCGTCGACGAAGTGGACTCGATCCTGATCGATGAGGCGCGTACGCCGCTGATCATCTCGGGCCAGGCCGAGAACCAGACCGACCTGTACCAGCGCATGAACGGCATTCCCAAGCTGCTCGTGCGCCAGATCGGCGAGGAAAAGGCCGACGGCACCGGCGTGGAGACGCCCGGCGACTACTACGTGGACGAGAAGGGCCATCAGGTCTACCTGACCGAGGCCGGCCACGAGAAGGCGGAAGAGATCCTGGCCCAGCAGGGCCTGATCGGCGAGGGCGAATCGCTCTACGCGCCGCAGAACATCACGCTGATGCACCACCTGTACGCAGCCCTGCGCGCGCACAGCCTGTTCCACCGCGACCAGCACTACGTGGTGCAGAACGACGAAGTGGTGATCGTCGATGAATTCACGGGCCGCCTGATGACGGGCCGCCGCTGGTCCGACGGCCTGCACCAGGCCGTGGAAGCCAAGGAAGGCGTGACGGTCCAGCAGGAAAACCAGACGCTGGCGACCATCACCTTCCAGAACTACTTCCGCATGTACGAGAAGCTGGCCGGCATGACCGGCACGGCGGACACGGAAGCGTACGAATTCCAGGAAATCTACGGCCTCGAGGTCGTGGTGATCCCGACCAACCGCCAGGCCCAGCGCAAGGACCTGCAGGACCAGATCTACAAGACGTCGAAGGAACGCTACGACGCCGTGGTGCGCGACATCCGCGACTGCTACGAGCGTGGCCAGCCGGTGCTGGTGGGCACGACGTCGATCGAGACGTCCGAGTACCTGTCGGACCTGCTGAACAAGGAAAAGCTGCCCCACCAGGTGCTGAACGCCAAGCAGCACGAGCGCGAGGCCGAGATCGTGGCCCAGGCGGGCCGTCCCAAGATGATCACGATCGCCACGAACATGGCCGGTCGCGGTACCGACATCGTGCTGGGCGGCAATGTGGAGAAGCAGGCCGGCTTCATCGAGATCGACGCAAGCCTGTCGGATGCCGACAAGGCCGCCCGCATCACCCAGCTCAAAGACGAATGGCAGTCGCTGCACGACCAGGTCAAGGCGGCCGGCGGCCTGCATATCGTCGGCACCGAGCGCCATGAGTCGCGCCGGATCGACAACCAGCTGCGTGGCCGTGCCGGCCGCCAGGGCGACCCGGGTTCGTCGCGCTTCTACCTGTCGCTGGACGACCAACTGCTGCGCATTTTCGCCGGCGACCGCGTGCGCGCGATCATGGAACGGCTGAAGATGCCCGAGGGCGAGCCGATCGAGGCTGGCATCGTCACACGCTCGATCGAATCGGCGCAGCGCAAGGTGGAAGGCCGCAACTTCGACATCCGCAAGCAGCTGCTCCAGTACGACGACGTGGCCAACGACCAGCGCAAGGAGATCTACAAGCTCCGCAACGACGTGCTGGAATCCAACGACGTCGGCGAGATGGTGGGCAACCTGCGCGAGAGCGTGCTGGTGGAGCTGTTCCGCGACCACGTGCCTGCCGAGACCATGGAAGAGCAGTGGGACATCGCCAGCCTGGAAGCGCGCCTGCGCGACGACTGGGGCCTGGACGTGCCGCTGGCCAAGACCATCGAGGGCGCCCAGAGCATCGAGGACGAGGAACTGCTGAACCTGGTGATGACCACGGCGCGCGAGACCTACGACGCCAAGGTCAATCAGGTGGGCCGGGAATCGTTCGCTGGCTTCGAGCGCTCGGTCATGCTGCAGAGCATCGACACGCACTGGCGCGAGCATTTGGCCGCGCTGGACCACCTGCGCCAGGGCATTCACCTGCGCGGCTATGCGCAGAAGGACCCGAAGCAGGAGTACAAGCGCGAGTCGTTCGAACTGTTCGCGCGCCTGCTGGACGTGATCAAGAGCGAAGTCACCCGCGTGATCTTCAATGTGCAGATCCAGTCGCCGGAGCAGCTCGAGCAGGCTTCGGAGCAGATCGAGGAAGGGCTGGCGCACCTGGAGAATGTGCAATACAAGCACGACGAGTTTGCCGAGCGCGCCGAGCCGGTGGAAGACGCCTCGCTGGCGCGCCGCAGTACCGCGCAGGCTGCCATGGCCGCGATGGGCGCGGACGTGGCGGTGGCCGGCATGCCGAAGGTGGGCCGCAACGATCCGTGCCCGTGCGGATCGGGCAAGAAGTTCAAGCAGTGCCACGGCAAGCTTAGCTGAGCCGGGGACCCTCTCCCTCTCCCGCGACATCGTCCGGGAGAGGGAAGTCACAGACCGCACAATGCCCGCGCAAGCGGGCATATTTGTCAGATGCAACCAAGGAGCCGCACATGCCCGTGAACCTGCCGCTGCCCCAGGCAGAGAATTTGAAATCCGTTGCCGGCGTGGAGCTGGGTTGGGCCGAGGCGGGCATCCGCAAGGCCAATCGCAAGGATGTGCTCGTGGTCCGCGTGGCCGAGGGCAGCACCGTGGCCGGCGTGTTCACGCAGAACCGCTTCTGCGCCGCGCCGGTGCAGGTCTGCCGCGAGCACCTGGCCACGGGCCCGGGCATCCGCGCGCTGGTGGTCAACACCGGCAATGCCAACGCCGGTACCGGCGAGCCGGGCCTGAAGGCTGCGCGCGCCACGTGCGACGCGCTGGCCGCTCAGCTTGGCATCGCCGCCAGCCAGGTGCTGCCGTTCTCGACCGGCGTGATCCTGGAGCAACTGCCGGTCGATCGCCTGACTGCCGCGCTGCCGGCCGCCATCGCCAATGCACGCGCCGACAACTGGCTGGCCGCCGCCGAGTCGATCATGACCACCGACACACAGCCCAAGGCCGCGTCGCGCACGGTGCAGATCGACGGCAAGACGGTCACGATGTCCGGCATCAGCAAGGGCGCCGGCATGATCCGCCCGAACATGGCGACCATGCTCGGCTTCATCGCGCTGGACGCCGCCGTGGCGCAGCCGGTGCTCCAGGCGCTGGTGTCGCACGCCGCCGACCACTCGTTCAACAGCATCACGATCGATGGCGATACGTCCACCAATGACTCGTTCGTGCTGATTGCCACGGGCAAGGCCGGGGTATCCATCGACCGCGCCGACGGCCCGGCCTTCGCCGCGCTGCGCGACGCCGTGACGTCGCTGGCGCAGGAACTGGCCCAGATGATCGTGCGCGACGGCGAGGGTGCCACCAAGCTGATGACGATTCGCGTGGAAGGCGGCAACAACGTGGCCGAGTGTCGCCAGATCGCCTACGCGGTGGCGCACTCGCCGCTGGTCAAGACCGCGTTCTACGCCTCGGACCCCAACTTGGGCCGCATCCTGGCCGCCGTGGGCTACGCCGGCGTGAACGACCTTGATGTCGATCGCGTGAACCTGTGGCTCGATGACGTCTGGGTGGCCCGCGACGGCGGCCGCAACCCCGACTACCGCGAGGAAGACGGCCAGCGCGTGATGAAGCAGGCCGAAATCACCGTGCGCATCGCACTGGGCCGCGGCAATGCCGAAGCCACCGTGTGGACCTGCGACCTTTCGCACGACTACGTGTCGATCAACGCCGACTATCGTTCGTAATTTCCTGAATTCGCCCCCGCCATGTCTGACCTTGCTGCCCGCCTCGATAGCTTTCTCGCCCGACTGGAACAATGGCTGCCGCCGCAACTCAGCGACGCGGACTGGCAGGAGGCGGTAGCGTTCCGCTGGCGCAAGCGTCAGAGCCTGTTCGGCAACATCGGCTATCTGCAGGCGATCAAGCAGCTTCCGCCGATCCATCTGGACGATCTCAAGAACATCGAGCGCCAGAAGGACGCCATCGTCGCCAATACGCGCCAGTTCGTGCAGAAGCTGCCGGCCAACAACGTGCTGCTGACCGGCGCGCGCGGTACCGGCAAGTCGTCGCTGATCAAGGCTTGCCTGAACGCGTATGTGAAGGAGGGGCTGCGGCTGGTGGAGGTGGACAAGGACGACCTGGGTGACCTCGGCGATATCGTCGAACAGCTGGCCCAGCGGCCCGAGCGCTTCGTGATCTTCTGCGATGACCTGTCGTTCGAGGACGGCGAGTCGGGCTACAAGTCGCTGAAGTCCGCGCTGGACGGCTCGGTGGCCGCCCAGTCGGACAACGTGCTGATCTACGCCACGTCCAACCGCCGCCACCTGCTGCCCGAGTACATGAAGGACAACGAGACCTACCAGCACACGGCCGATGGCGAAATCCATCCGGGCGAGGTGGTCGAGGAGAAGATCTCGCTGTCCGAGCGCTTCGGGCTGTGGCTGTCGTTTTATCCGCCCAAGCAGGACGAGTACCTGGCCATCGTCGGCCATTGGCTGGGGCACTTCGGCTGCAGCGCCGAGGACATTGCCGCCGCGCGTGGCGATGCGCTGGTCTGGGCGCTGGAGCGCGGTTCGCGCTCGGGCCGGGTGGCGTGGCAGTTTGCGCGCGACTGGGGTGGCAAGCACGGCAAGCCGTTCGTGGCCGACGTGGAACCCCAGGCATGAGCGGCGCTGGCACGGTGGTCTCCGCGGACGGCCAGGCGCGCCCGGTCACGGAGGTGGCCGTCGGCGTGCTGGTGCGGCCCGATGGCCGCTTCCTGCTGGCGCAACGCCCGGCGGGCAAGCCGTACGAGGGTTACTGGGAATTCCCGGGCGGCAAGCTCGAGCCGGGTGAGACCGTCGAGGCCGCGCTGACGCGCGAGCTGCACGAGGAACTCGGCCTCGACGTCACGCGCAGCGAGCGCTGGCATACGCTCGAACATGACTACCCGCACGCCTATGTGCGGCTCTATTTCTGCAAGGTCACCGACTGGGTTGGCCAGCCGGTCGGCCGCGAAGGCCAGGCGTTCTCATGGCAGTACGCCCCGGTTGATGTCGGCCCGCTATTGCCGGCGACGATCCCGGTCGTGGCATGGCTCGCGGAGGAGCGCCCCACGCCCTGAGTGGCCGCATGCCAGTCCCGTCGCCCCCGTCACCAGAAGCTGAACAATAAACACTGGAGGCCCAATGCAACGTGTCGACCGCATCGACGATGCCATCTCCCTGCCCGAGCTGACGCTACGCGGCATCATCCTGGGCGCGCTGATCACCGTGGTGTTCACTGCGTCCAATATCTACCTCGGCCTGAAAGTCGGCCTGACCTTCTCCTCCGCCATTCCGGCCGCCGTGATCTCGATGGCCGTGCTGCGGCTGTTTCCGGGCGCCAATATCCTCGAGAACAACATGGTGCAGACGCAGGCGTCCGCCGCGGGCACCTTGTCGTCGATCATCTTCATCCTGCCGGGGCTGGTGATGCTCGGCCACTGGCAGGGCTTTCCGTTCTGGCAGACGCTGTCGATCTGCGCGGCGGGCGGCATGCTTGGCGTGATTTTCAGCATTCCGCTACGTCACGCGATGGTCGTGAAGAGCGATCTGCCGTATCCCGAGGGCGTCGCGGCGGCCGAGATCCTGCGCGTGGGCAGCGCCAGCCAGGCGCCCGGCGAGACCCGGCAGGCCACCGGACTGGCCGACCTGCTAGCCGGCGGCGTGGCGGCGGGCCTGTTCAGCTTCGCGGCGGGCGGGCTGCGTGTGCTGGCCGAAGGGGCCAATGCGTGGCTGGCTGCGGGCGCATCGGTGGTGCGGCTGTCGATGGGGTTCTCGCTGGCGTTGGTCGGCGCCGGGTATCTGGTCGGCATCGTCGGCGGGCTGGCCATGCTGCTGGGCCTTGTGCTCACCTGGGGCGTCGCCGTGCCGTGGCTGACCGCGATCACGCCGATGCCGGCCGGGGCCACGCTGGCGAGCTTCGGTACCTCGGTCTGGAGCTCGCAGGCACGCTTTATCGGTGCCGGCACCATCGGGATTGCCGCGATCTGGACGCTCGCCACGCTGTTCAAGCCGATGGTCGAGGGCGTGCGGGCGTCGATGGGCGCGCTGCGCGGGAACGGCCGGGGCCAAGGCGCGGAGGAGGGCGGCGAGATGGCCCGGACCCAGCGCGACCTGCCGGCGGTCTGGATCGGCGCCATCACGCTGGTGCTGCTGGCCGTGCTGGCGGTCACGTTTGGCCATTTCCTCGCCCCGTCGCCGCTCGATGCCGGCGCGATGTGGCGGCTGGTGGCCTGCGCCGTGCTGTTTGCCTTCGTGTTCGGCTTCCTGGTGGCGGCGGCCTGCGGCTATATGGCGGGGCTGGTCGGCTCGTCCGCCAGCCCGATCTCGGGCATCGGCATCATCGCCGTGATCCTGGTGTCGCTGCTGATCCTCGGCGTGGGCACGCTCGACGGGCTGATGGGCACGCCGGAAGGCGGCAGATTCGCGATTGCGCTGGCCATCTTCACCACGTCGGCGGTAGTGGCGGTGGCGTCGATTGCCAACGACAACCTCCAGGACCTGAAGACGGGCTGGCTGGTCGGCGCCACGCCGTGGCGCCAGCAGGTGGCGCTGCTGATCGGCTGCGCCGTGGGCGCGGCGGTGATTCCGCCGGTGCTGGAGCTGCTCTACAACGCGTACGGCTTTGCCGGCGCGCTGCCCCGGGCCGACATGGACCCCGGCCAGGCACTCGCGGCGCCGCAGGCCACGCTGATGACGGCCATCGCCACGGGCATTTTCACGCACCAGCTGAACTGGACCATGATCCTGATCGGCGTGGCGCTGGGCGTGGTGCTGATTGCCATCGACGAAATGCTGCGCCGCCGGGGCGGCGTGGCGCGCCTGCCCGTGCTGGCGGTGGGCATCGGCATCTACCTGCCGCCGACCATCAGCTCTGCGCTGGTGGTGGGCGCGGTGCTGTCGTGGTGGCTGCTGCGGGGCGAGCGCCGCCGCGCCGAGGCACGTGGCGATGACGTGACGCTGGCGGTGGCGCACGCCGAGCGGCGCGGCACGCTGCTGGCGTCGGGGCTGATCGTCGGGGAGAGTCTGGTCGGTGTGGCGCTGGCGGGCATCATCGGCCTGTCCGGCAAGGAAGCGCCGCTGGCGCTGGTCGACGCGGGGTTTGCCACCACAGCCGAGTGGCTGGGGCTGGCGGTCTTCGTGCTGGTCTGCGTGGGATTCTACCGGCGCGTGCTGGCGGCGCGGTAGTCAGGAGAGGCCGGGCGGCGGGGCGCCGCTCAGTCGTCCTCGTCTTCGGGCAGGTCCGCCGAGGGCGTCTCGCCGGGCTTGCCGCCAATCACATACTTCTCGGCCGCCCAGGCGCCCAGGTCGATCTGCTTGCAGCGGTCGGAGCAGAAGGGACGGAACTTGTTTTCCTGCACCCACGGCACATCCTTGCCGCAGGTGGGACATTTGACGACGGCTGGCATCGGGAAGACTTCAGAAATTGCAGAGCTTGAGCAGGAACGGGATGTCGGCATCGACCGAACGCGGTCGCATGTCGCCGTCCTGCTGGGTGAAACGGACCCAGAGCATGTACTTGTTGGCGCTCATCTCGGGGATGAAGGCCAGCAGCGAGTCGTCGAGGTAGACCTGCATCAGCTGGTAGCTGCGGCCTGACAGCATCTGCTGGTAGCTGCCGCCCGTGGCGATGACCTTGCCGCTCTGGCCGGACTCGCGCAGCAGCCGCAGCACGATCGACGTGCCCATGCGCAGCGACGTGAGCGGGCGCGCCCACTTGAGGATATCGGCCTGGCGGTCCTCGGCAGGGCGGTGCTGCCACGCGAAATAGGCCGGCAGGTCGAATTCGCAGGTGCCGCCCGGGATGATGGCGCGGCTGCGGATGCTCGTGAGCCACTCGTTGTCGGCCAGCAGCTGGCCAGCCTTGCCCACGGTTTGGTTCAGCGCGGTAATGCCCTGTTCGATCTCGGCAATGACGTTGGCCAGCGCGTCCTGGTCGATCTGCGGATTGGCGCGCAGCGGCGAGAGCGCCTGGCGCTGGCGCTCCAGTTCCTTGATCAGGTCGGTCTTGAGGTCGGCGCGGCCGGCCACGTCGATGATCTCGAAGATCGTCGTAATGGCCACGTGATGCTGCTGCGGGTGAACCTGCCCGAGGAAATAATCCAGCCGATCGAACAGGTCTTCCAGGCGCAGGAGCGTCCTGATGCGTTCGTTGAAAGGATATTCGTACAGGATCAAGGGAGGTATCCGTGCTGCGCGCCGAGGGGCCGGAAGCCGAAGGGCAGTTTCAATCGAGTGCCGGAGGACGGCGGTCTGGCGGAACTTCGGAAAATCCGTCAGTTAGCACGCTTTTCCCGGCATGTTCAGCGCATTCTATGCGAGTCGCGCCCCGAGGACAAATGCAATCTGCCCGTGCGGCGTACTCGGGGCGTGCCGTGCTAGCCGGCGTGCTGGCGATACTTGGCGTCGAGCCGCGCCACCTGGGGCGCGAGGGCTTCGGGCGGGCCGTCGTTGTCGATCACATCGTCGGCCACGGCCAGCCGCGCGGCGCGCGTGGCCTGCCGGGCCATGATCGCCAGCGCCTGCGCGCGCGTGAAGCCGTTGCGCGCCATCACACGGGCGATCTGGGTCTCTTCCTGGCAGTCGACCACCAGCACGCGGCCCACGCGGGCGCGCCAGCTGCCGGATTCCACCAGCAGCGGCACCACATAGATCAGATACGGATGCTGGCCGCCCGCGCGGACGGCGGCGGCACGGGACTCCGTCAGCGAACGGATCAGCGGATGGGTGATGCCCTCGAGCGTGGCCTTGGCCGTGGGGTCCGAGAAGACCAGGGCGCGCATGGCGTCGCGGTCCATGGCGCCGTCCGGCCGCAGGCAGCCGGGGCCGAACGCCGCCACGAGCGGGCCGATGGCGGCGCCGCCGGGCGCGGTGATTTCATGCGCGAGCAGGTCGGTATCGATCAGCGCGGCGCCGCGTGCGGCAAACATGTCGGCAACGCGGGTCTTGCCGGAGCCGATGCCGCCCGTGAGTCCGATTTCCAGCATGGAGAAGCGTGTCGGTAGCGTGGAGGAATGGCGCCAACGATACCAGTTTTCCCGTCAGCGGCTGAAGGTCAGCCCCAGCGGCAGCACATCGGCGCCGAAGAACAGCACGATCAGCCCCGCGCCGGCGATGAACGGCCCGAACGGGAACGGCGTCTCGCGGCCCTGGCGCCGCACGACCAGCAGCACGATGCCGAACACCGCGCCCACGATCGACGACAGCAGCACCAGCGCCGGCAGCGCCTGCCAGCCGAACCAGGCGCCCAGCGCGCCCATCAGCTTGAAGTCGCCATAACCCATGCCCTCCTTGCCGCGCACGAGCTTGAACAGCCAGTAGACGCTCCACAGCAGCAGGTAGCCGGCGGCGGCGCCAATCACGGCATCGGCCAGCGGCGCGAAGGCGCCGTTCAGGTTCAGCAGCAGCCCGAGCCAGAGCAGGGGCAGCGTGATCTGGTCCGGCAGCAACTGGGTGTCGGCGTCGATCATGGTCAGCGCGACCAGGCTCCAGACCATGACGATGGCGGCCAGCGCCTGCACGGTCGCGCCGAAATGCCACATCGCCAGCGCGCTCAGCACGGCCGTGGCCAGTTCCACCAGCGGATAGCGGATACCGATGGGCGCCTTGCAGGCCGAGCATTTCCCACGCAGGAGCAGGTAGCTGATCACCGGCACATTTTCCCAGGCGGCGATCTGGTGGCCGCAGTGCGGGCAGGCCGAGCGCGGCACCATGAGGTTGTAGCGGTCCGGGTGGGGCAGCGGCTCGTCTCGGAGTTCGGCCAGATAGTTGGCCTCGTCGTGCTCCATCATCCGGGGCAGGCGATGGATCACCACGTTGAGGAAACTGCCCACCAGCAGGCCCAGCAGGCCGGCCGCCACGATCAGGAACAGCGGCGGCACGGCTTCAAGCGCGGATACAGCCTGCATCGGTCACACCACCTGGCCCAGCTTGAAGATCGGCAGGTACATCGCCACCACCATGCCGCCAATCAGCACGCCCAGGATCACGATGATCAGCGGCTCGATCAGGCTGGAGATGGCCGCCACGGCGTCATCGACCTCGCGCTCGTAGAATTCCGCCACCTTGAGCAGCATGTTGTCCAGCGCGCCAGACTCCTCGCCAATCTGCGTCATCTGGAGCACCATGTTGTCGAACACGTGCGTGGCCTGCATGGCGTTGGTCAGGCTGGTACCGATCCGCACGGCCTGTTCGATTTCCCGCGTGGCATCGTAATATAGCCAGTTACCGGCGGCGCCGGCCACGGATTCCATCGACTCCACCAGCGGCGTGCCGGCGGCGAACATCGTGGCCAGCGTGCGGGTCCAGCGTGCGATCACGGCCTTGCGGAACAGGCTGCCGAAGATCGGCAGCTTCAGCAGTGCCTTGTCGTGCCAGCGCTGGACCTTTTCGGAGGTCTTGCGCGCCCGGATGTAGAAGATGATCGAGGCAATCGGTATCCCGATCACCAGATACCAGTACGTGACGAAGAAGTCGGACATGTTGATCACGACCATCGTCGGCGCAGGCAGGGCGGCGCCGAAGCTCGAGAACACGCCCTTGAACGCCGGAATCACGAACAGCATCAGCACCACGGTCACGGCGAAGGCCACGCAGAGCACCGAGATCGGGTAGATCATCGCGGACTTGATCTGGCTCTTCAGCGCGATGGTCTTTTCCATGTAGAGCGAAAGGCGCTCCAGCAGGGCATCGAGAATACCGCCCTGCTCACCCGCGTCGATCAGGTTGCAGTACAGCGTGTCGAAGTACTTCGGCTGGCGCCGGAACGCCGTGGCCATGCTGCTGCCGGCCTCGATGTCGAAGCGGATGTCGGACAGCAGCTGGGTGAAATTGGGGTTGGCGTGGCCGCGCGCGATGATGTCGATCGATTGCAGCAGCGGAATGCCGGCCTTGAGCATGGTCGAGAGCTGGCGCGTGAAGTACGCAATATCCTTCTCGGTGATCTTCTTGCCGCGCGCCGCCTTGCGCTTCTTCATCTTGACGACGGTCAGCCCCTGCTTGCGCAGCGTGGCGACGACCTCCGCCTGGCTTTCGGCCCGTTGCTCGCCCTTGAAGCCCTTGCCCTTCCGGTCCTTGGCTTCCCACTCGAAGATGTATTGCGTGGGCGCCTTCCGCCCTGATTTGGCCCGCGACGGCGCTGCCGTCCGGGCGCCCGCCGCTGGTGCGCGCGTCGCCATGATTTGACCCCCGACTAATGTCTATTGACTATTGTTTTACGTATTGGTGGTCGCCAGCACTTCTTCGAGTGACGTGACGCCCTGTTTGACCTTGAGCAGGCCAGATTCCCGCAAAGATAGCACGCCGTCCCGGCGCGCCTGCTCGGCGATTTGCAGCGCCGTGCCGTGCGACAGAATGATCTGCTGCATGGCTTCCGTAATCGGCATGACCTGGTAAATACCGCAGCGGCCCTTGTAGCCGCTGCCATTGCAGCGCTCGCAGCCCACCGGGTGGTAGGGCTGCCAGCTGCCGTCGGTGTCGGCCTCGGTGAAGCCGGCGTCGAGCAGGGCCGGCTTGGGAATGTCGCCCGCACGCTTGCAGGTGCAGAGCCGGCGCGCCAGCCGCTGCGCCGTGATCATCAGCACCGACGACGCGATGTTGAACGGCGCCACGCCCATGTTCATCAGGCGCGTGAGCGTGGTCGGGGCGTCGTTGGTGTGCAGCGTGGAGAGCACCAGGTGGCCCGTCTGGGCGGCCTTGATCGAGATATCGGCGGTTTCCAGGTCGCGGATTTCGCCGACCATGATGATGTCCGGATCCTGCCGCAGGAACGACTTCAGCGCCGCCGCGAAGGTCAGGCCGGCCTTGTCGTTCACGTTCACCTGGTTGATGCCGGGCAGTTGGATTTCCGCCGGATCCTCGGCCGTGGAGATATTGATGTCGCCCTGGTTCAGCATGTTCAGGAACGTATAGAGCGACACCGTCTTGCCGCTGCCGGTGGGGCCGGTGACCAGCACCATCCCGTACGGCCGCTTGATCACCTCCAGCAGCAGCGCCTTCTGCGCGGGCTCGTAGCCGAGCTGGTCGATGTCGAGCTTGTCGGACGAGGATTCCAGAATCCGCATCACGATCTTCTCGCCGAACAGCGTGGGCAGCGTGGAGACGCGGAAGTCGATCGCTTTCTCGATGACCTCCTTGGCGTCCTTGTCCTTGGGCAGCGAGAGCAGCAGCTTCATGCGGCCGTCCTGCGGCACGCGCTTTTCCGAGATGTCCAGGCGCGACAGCACCTTGATCCGGGTGGCGATCTTGTCGCGGATATCGAGCGGCGGACGCGCCACTTCCTGCAGCACGCCGTCCACGCGGAAGCGCACGCGGTAGAAGAACTCGAAGGGCTCGAAGTGCAAGTCCGATGCGCCGCGCTGGAAGGCTTCGGTCAGCAGCTTCTGGAGGAAGCGCACCACGGGGGCATCGTCGATTTCGTTGCCCGGCGTGCCCTTGCGGGCGCCGGCCGCAGCGGCCACCGGGTCGTACTCGATCATCTTGGTGGCGGTGGGCGTCACGGGGGAGATGTTCTTCATCGTCCCGAGCGCCTCGCCGGCGGCGCGCACGTGCTTCATCAGCTTGTCGTGCTCCACCACCACGGTTTCCACCGGCAGGTTGAACTTCTGCTTGATGGCGTCCACACCGGCCTGGTTGGTCGGGTCGGACAGCGCCACGATGAGCCGGTTCTCACGGCGGCCCAGCGGCAGCAGGCGGTGGGCGTGGAATTCGCGGTTGCCGGCCAGCGCGGGCGGCACGCGGTTGAGGTTGTACTGGGCCAGGTCCAGCAGCGGCAACTGGTACTTGTCGGCGGCGAAGATGGCCACGTCGTGGGCAGACATGGTGCCGCTGCCGATGATCTCGTCAATCAGCTGCGACTTCTTCTCCCGGGCCGATTGCTCAAGCTGCGCGAGTAGCGCGGGGGCGATCCGTCGGCTCTGGGCGAGCGCAAGGCCTAGTGTCATGGCGAAATACGAGCGATAAGCGCACGATCGGATGAAGCCGGCCGGCGGCGCGTTTGACTGCGGCGGGATCGGGTGCAAAGGGTCCCGGACCGGGGCAGTTTGCCGTCGGGGTCACTTTTTGTAAAGCGACGGGGCGGGCGCGTTGGCGTTTGCGCGACACGTCCGCAACCCTACTTGCGCGGGGGAAGGAGAAGGGGGGCGGGAAACGAAAAAAGCCGCACATTGCTGTGCGGCTTTTTCGTGGACATCACGCTGGCGCATGACATCGAAATCTGGTCGGGGTGAGAGGATTCGAACCTCCGGCCTCTACGTCCCGAACGTACTATGAGTCGCTTATTTGACGGGAGTGTGAGGCAAAAGTATCATTTGTTGGGACAATTTTGGGACAGTTTGGAATGGGCACGATCACCAAGCGAGGGGAGCTTCAATGGCAGGCGAAGGTTCGGAAAGAGGGGTTTCCGAATCAATCCCGCACGTTCATGTACAAGGAAGACGCCGAGAAGTGGGTGCGGACCATCGAGCGCGAACTGGAGACAACCGGCTTCGTGGATCGTCGCGAGGCTGAAAAAAACACGCTTGGAAATGTGCTTCAGAGGTATCGGAGGGAGGTTACGCCTTCCAAGAAGTCGGCCGATATCGAGTCGATCAAGATCAACGTCATCCTAGGTGACGCAATTCTCCCCAAGCTCAAGATGTCTGCCGTCACTAGCAGCGCTGTGGCCAGCTGGCGGGACCGTCGCCTCAAGACGGTCAGTGGGGCGACCGTGAATCGCGAGATCGACGTGCTGTCCACGGTGTTTAACCATGCCCGCCGCGAATGGGGCATCCACGTCGAGAATCCAATTCGGTATGTGAAGCGCCCCGACAAGGCCAAGGCGAGAGATCGTCGCTTTTCAGCAGATGAGGAGGCCTACTTGCTCGCCGCCTTAACGGGTGGGACTCGCCAGGCTGATGGCACGTTCAGTAAGGGGGCTCGCAACCCGTGGTTAATGCCGCTTGTCCGGCTCGCCATGGAAACGGCCATGCGCCGCGGTGAGTTGCTTGCCCTTGACTGGGAAAACGTGGACTTGAAGCGCCAGACCGCACATCTGCCCGACACAAAGAATGGTGACGCCCGTACGGTGCCTCTTTCGACCAAGGCAGTTGGCATCCTTGAGGCGCTTCCCTCGCCCGATGCAGACGCAGATGTGGCTGATGCTACGCGTACAGGGAAGGTCTTTGCGACAACTGCCTTGGCGCTTCGCAAGGGTTTTACGCGAGCCATCACGCGCGCGCAGGAGCAGTACATCGCCGATTGTAGGGAGGCCAAGCGAAAGCCGCTGGCCGGCTTTCTTGTTGATGTTCACTTTCATGATACGCGTCACGAGGGGGCTTCCCGGCTGGCCGAGAAGCTGTCGAATGTCCTAGAGTTGTCTGCCGTGACCGGGCACCGGGACCTGAGGATGCTCAAGCGTTACTATCACCCGCGTGCCGAAGAACTCGCGAAAAAGCTCGGCTAAATTGCCCTCCCATCTGTGATGAAAGTATCAGCTGTCGACGTCTTGACTGTAGAATGCGAAGTGAAAGTCTCACGGGAGGGGAAATGAAGAATTTGAGATCCACATTCGCTTTGCTTGCAGCGCCCGTCCTTGTTACGTCAGCGCTTGCCGTTGAGCCAAAAGTGCTTCAGCTAGAGGAGCCTATTCGGCTTTCGGCAAGACAGGTGCAGCCGTTTGAGGTGGTTTCGGGTACGTACATTCCCCTTGTCTTGCTAAATGTGGATGCAGTAATGGTTACGGCTCAGGTCTCAAGGGATGTGTACGATTTCTACCAGAATGTTGTAATTCCAAGGGGCAGCCGGCTGGTAGGTAAGGAGACGCGGCAGATAAAGGAAAGGCACGAAGTTATTTGGACCGGTTTGCAGATCCCATCTATCGCCGGGACGCTTCGCCTTGATCCTCCTATCCACGCAACGATGCCTGATGGATCTTCAGGTGTGGTGGATTTCAAGCCGGCAGCGATTGTCGGTGCAGTTACGAGTGAGCCGTTTGTCGTTCCACATTAACTAGGGCGCAAAAGGGGTCCATTTGCCTTTTGTGTGTAGGTGGATTCCGTGGGCTGTCCTGCTGTGGCGCAAAATCGAGTAAATGAAAGCGCGAGCGCGCGGGAAAGTTGAGAGTCTTGGTTCGACCCCAAGCCGACGGTCGTCACTGGCAGGAGCGGCCGCTTAAGGAAGTCCCCGGGTCGCAGGCGCAGGTTTGGATAGCGCTCAGGCGCTCCGTTTTAACCAGAACGTGCGCCTGCTCAATGCCGCTGCTGCCATGTGGCTTGGCAATAAGGTCGGGCGCAATGCCACTGCCTCTGTTCGCGCTGCGGCAATCTGCATCAGTGGGGGCTACTGCTATGCGCGGGACTCAAGGCCGGTTCAGAAAGTCCCTTCCCCACGATCAAATTTTTGCCCATTCGACCAATTCAGAGCACGTTTGAACGCCTGCTTTTATTGGTGCTCAGCTTAGAAATTCTCGCTGCTTCGCTACATCATTGCCACGAGCCGGCCATTCATAAACCGCGTCCGGCATTCCGGTGATGATGTCAGGTAACCATGCGAGCTGGGTTACCGCATTCGCCTCCCGTAGCCCGCATTCCCAGATTATAATTACGGTCCAGCCAGCAGCTCGTAACGCTTCGACATTCTTCGTGTCCCGAGACACGTTCGCTTCGAATTTCATTTGCCACTTCTGATCGTTGGACCGCGGATTGGTCGCGTACCTGCATCTTGGATGACGATGCCAGAAACAGCCGTGGACGAAAATGGCAGTCCGGTACTTGGGCAGCGCCAGATCCGGCCGCCCGGGCAATTTCTTGTCGTGCAGCGTGTACCTGAATCCACGCCGGTGCAAGAAGCGACGCACAGCTAACTCCGGCTTCGTATCCTTGGATCTGATTCCGGCCATCATCCGGGAACGCGTAGCCTTGTCGACAACGTCCATATCCTGGTATCCTGGCTGGTAAAGAAACTAATTCAGAAGGTATGCGCCTCAATAGCCACATTCCCATCGTCGACCTGTTTGCAGGTCCTGGAGGCCTAGGGGAGGGATTTTCATCCGCTGAGGGGCAACCGTTTCGCATTGCCGTATCCGCTGAAATGGAGCAATCCGCCCACGCGACGCTGCGGCTGCGTGCTTTCTATCGGATCCTGAAGCGAGGAGGCGAAAGTGCGCTTGCGCCATATTACAGCTTCTGCAACGGTGACGCCGAAGTGCCATATGACACCGCCAGTCTCGATGCATGGGACGAGGCAGGCAAGGAAGCGCTGCAGCTTACGCTCGGCGAGTCGAAAGACAACAAGATTCTGGACGACACCATCCGGCAGAGCGGCATCGGACCTGACGTCGACTGGGTGCTGATTGGTGGCCCGCCCTGTCAGGCCTACTCGCTGGTTGGGCGCTCGCGCAATCGAGGCAAAAAGGATTACCGGCCGGAGGACGATCACCGCCATTTTCTCTACCGTGAATACCTGCGCATCATCCGGCGCTACCGGCCATCGGTATTCGTGATGGAAAACGTGAAGGGCATCCTTTCGTCGTCCGTGAACGGTCAGAAGATCTTCCACAGCATTCTGAGCGACTTGGCGCGCAGTGGCTACCGCATCCACTCGCTGTCAACCGATACGCATTACAACCGGCAAATGGATCCGGACGAGATTGACGCTCGCGATTTCATTGTCCGTGCCGAGGACCATGGCATTCCACAGGCCCGGCATCGCGTCATCCTTGTTGGCGTCCGGGACGACCTTGACGTGTGGCCCCGCCCCCTTGCCCAAGTACCGAAGTCAGAACGATCGACCGTCTCCGAAGCGATCGGGAAGCTGCCGAAACTTCGCAGCCGAATCAGCAAGGGCAAGGACGATGACGAGACTTGGTTGGCTCTGCTTGCCGCCCATCTCAAGCACTTGGCGAAAGAGTCCGCCAAGGAGGTAGAGCTGCGTCCGCTGTCAGAGGAGTTTGGCCAGCACGCGCGTTCATTGATTGCCAACCTTTCGACTGGTGGACTGAGGACGGACAAGTACACCTCCGCATCATGCTCAGTTCCAGAGCTTCGGAAATGGTACGGTGCGAGCAAGCAGCTCAAGGTCTGGCTGAATCACGAGGCTCGAGGCCACATGCAAGAGGACCTTCGTCGGTACGTCTATGCTGCAGCGTTTGCGGAGACGTATGGGCACTCACCGAAGGGCCATGAGCAGTTCAGCTTGCCGGGATTGAAGCCGAACCATGAGAACTGGGAGACCGGCAAGTTTTCGGACCGCTTCCGCGTGCAAATCGCAAACGACCCGGCAACGACCGTGACCAGCCACATTGCGAAGGACGGGCACTACTTCATCCACTACGACCCGAAGCAGTGCCGCAGTCTGACGGTACGGGAGGCAGCACGGCTGCAGACCTTCCCCGATGACTACTTCTTCAAGGGGAGTCGCACCCAGCAGTATCATCAGGTGGGGAACGCCGTCCCGCCGCTATTGGCAAAGAAAATTGCTGACACGATCGCAGCGGCAATTAGCGAACAACGCGTAAAGTCGGCGGCGTAAAAGTAAGCCGAGCCAATCTCGCTGATTGGCTCGGCTTACGCAGCCTTGTTATCCGTTGGCACCGTCAAATATGCCACGGATCTCGACAAGCCTTAGCGCCTGCTTTTCCGTCGGTATCTTTCTTGGCATGGCACAGGCGATATCCAGAATCGTCAGATCCGACGGTTTGAGATCGACGCTTGCCCCGGCCCAGTGGCGGACGCTCTTCCAGTAACCTGAACCCGCGTTCACCACGCTGATGTAGGCTTCAGCCTCGCTGAGGCCCTTCTGTTCCTTCCTGGCATCCTTCGTGTCTGCGAGCGCATCGCCACGTTCCTTGAGCAGCTGCACGAACGCGTCGGAAAGAGATAACGGCACCTTCTGCGTCGCATCCCAGCACGCTTTGCGCTTGCACCATTCCGTAACGTTGATGACGTTGTTTCTCGCCGCTCCGTCAATGATCTCTTGCTGCGCCAGCCGGCAGGACTCCAGAAGCTGCTCCTCGAATGCTCCGCTGAGCCCCTGCTCGCGCCAGATGCGCTGCAGATCCAGCTCCAGCTCCATTTCCTGTACCCTCCGAACGAGCATTGCGATTCCATACGTGACTGTCTGGGCACGATAGCCTTGCGCATACCATGGAGCCCGCCGCACCAGTGACTCGGCTCGCCTGAATATGATGGCTTCCGCCACAGCGCGCTTGAACCAGAGTTCGTTGAAGTCATGCTGGCTATGCTCCCAAGCCGCGCCAATGTACTCGGCGAACTTGGCGAAGTTCTTTTGCCCGCCCAGGCTGACGTCGTGCGGCAAACAGCGGAATGTCTGCACGTACTTTGCAAGGTCGGTTTTGTCGATGACCTGGGTCTTGGGATTCCTGGTCTGGAATTCGCGCTTCTTTGCCTCCGTCAGGTATGAGGCGGCATTGATGTATTGGCCTTTGGTGCGCTCGTAGAACCAGTGGGTCAGTATCTGGGAGCCGTCCTTGGCCGGGGCTGAAAGGCGACGGGACAAGTTCTCGATAACGATATGGAAAGGGTGGTTGGAGAAAAAGTCCGAGTCGCTTATCCGGTTCTGGCTGTTGGCGAACCGGGAAATCTTGGGCACAAGCTCCGAGGCGATTTCGGGCGGTACAACGGACAGTTTCATCTGCACGCTGACCTGGTCTATTGGCGCGCCCTTGTCCTTCTTGAATGCGTTGAAGATTGAGGCGGTGGTCTGCCCACCGTTGACGATCTGAAGGTTCGTGACCTTTTGCAGATAGGTGACGCCGCCATGGCGCTGCTCGGCCACTTCTTCCGCAGTAGCAGAGATGCCGTTGTTGTAGGGGAAAAAGCGTGTCGGCTCGTCGAGTATGGTTTTTCGGATGCCCTTGTTGACCCTGCCGCGCGCTTGCAGAAACGTTCGTACGTTCTGTTCGAGCAGTCGGCTTCCGTAGTGGTCGTAGATGCGTGCCAGCCAATCTCCGGGAATCACAGCGAGGAAGCACTGCACTTCACCGCTGCCGTCGTCGGCGGGAAGGCACACCAGCGGCTGTCCGAAAAGCTCTTCGAAATCGACGACGATTTCTTCCGGCTTTCCGGTGCCAATTGTGCGTGCGAGTCGCTCGAGGTCCCAAATGCGATACGACCAGTCCCGGCCGCTCTCTTGGCGGGAAGGAAGCTCCTTCACACTTCCAGTCAACTGCGCATTCGTCAGGAGATAGAACCTCACGCGCTGAATCTGGTCACCCTGCTCAAGTATTGTCCTGGCAAGGCCGTACGCCGGGTGCGCAACCTCCATCTGTTCGACGAATGACGTCGTGCAAGCCTTTTCGAAGAACGTCTCGGCGCGTTTAAAGCCTTGAGTCATTTCCGCTTTCGACATGCGCTCGACTTCGTTGCCAGGTCTGCAGTCAACGACATAGAGCTCCAGCAGACCGTCTTCCCAGTTTAGCGAGTACCCGTCAACGCGCATGCCGCGATGGATGTACTTGCACGGCACGAAGTCCTCGATGGAACCGGCCTCCCCAAGATACTCGGCCACGACCTCGGCAAACGCGTCGTCGGTGAAGTTATCGGACGTATCGGCGCGGACGAGAACATCCTGGGCCAGTTCTTCGCGAAACGCGTCAAGATCCACTGCTTGCTCCCATGGTTGTCCAATCAGGTTCGCTCTCGAACGGCAGACAGGCTTGCAGCTCGAGGACATATTGCACGCTTCGCACACCAACCGGAATATGCTCGGCGACTATGCGAGGAAACCCTTCCCTCACTTCGAAAAATGTCGCGGAAGAAATTGCAAAGAATCGGATTGCGTATTCGGGGCGGTCCAGGTAACCAGCCTGAAGCAGGCGGTCCTCAAATGCATCACGTGCTTCGGCATTGGTCAGACAATCCCGTATGTCGTCGACGAGGGCTGCCGGCGATCGTGCCGCATGTCCCTGCTCGGATGCCTCGCCGATCCCGTAGCACACGAGATGCAAGGTGCCCCCCAACGGCCACAGCTGCGTTGCCGACGAAATTGTGACGGCAGCCGCGCCACCTACAAGCCTCGTCTTCACTTCGAACGCCGCGGTACCGACAGTGAAGTCCTGAGGAGCTCCGGACGGCCCGTTCCAGAAAAGTACTGCCGACTGCCCGAACCTTCGAATGAGCTCGGACTGCAGAAAGGTGAGTTCCCCGAAAAGTCCGCGCAGTTCCTGGTCGCTAAGAACTCCGGCATTCGACTTGCCAAAGAAGCGCTGCCAGATTTCGAGGTGGGACCGTACGGCATCCGGTACCAACGTGGCCGACGCAATGCGTCTCGTACGCTCCAGCAAACTGTGACAGAGTGCAACAAAGATATCTTCGGTGCTGCCGTCAATCAGCCGCAAAATCAGCCGGTCGAACGAATGCTCCACCGCAACGCCCTTCAGATTCGGCATCGGGCAATCGGAATCCTGTTCTGCTCCGCGGTACAGAAAGAGCTTGCGTCCCTTAGCGTCAAGCGCCCAGAAGAAGTCGTGCGGATGCGTCGCATCGGCGCGGCGTGCGCGGAGTTCCCCGACATTGGCGGTTGCTTCGATACCGGCCCATGGGTTAGTTGCCGACGGCATCGGTGACCTCATCATCCTCGTCTTCAATCTGTTGCTGATATTGCTCTTGCCACCAGACGGTGTTCACCATGTATTCCACTTCCGCTCCGCGCCCATTCTCCTTGGTTCCCGGGAAGCTGATACCCCATGCGCAGACCGGCCTAGCCAAGGAAGCCTGGTTTTCATCGCCTTGACGGAACAGATCGAGAACGTGCAGCATCAGTAGCGGCCTTGTCCGACGGCTCCGATAAGCGGCGTCCGATACATTTGCGTTCTCGGCCTCGTCAGCGACCGCGTCAATCTGTTCCTTCGTCAGGCCGGCTCGCTCTGCGCCACGGGAGGCGACTCTCATCTTGGCGCCACCAACTTGGTAGCAGCCGCCCGTAAACACACATGCGCGTGCCTGCGGCACGATGTGCAAGGGACCCACTTGCTGCTTTTCTCCCTTTTTCAGGGTGTACAGGCAGACGTCCCACTCGCCGAGATTCTCCGGGTCGGCCTTGATGAACTCGATAATGGGACGGGACTGGGTGATGGCACCGGCATCGTCATGGTTTTCGAAAGACTGCAGGAACTGGCAAACGTCATTCGCGTTGATATGGGACCACATGTACCCAAGGTCAGATTCGACGTTATCGTTGTGCTGCGCCGCCTTCGCGGTCTCCAGCGCTTCGATAAATGCACCCAGTTTCTTGAAGTTGCTCTCAATCACGGACGGCGCCGATTTTAGGAAAACCGTTTCGACCAGCCTTCCCGCCAGCGAGACGGAATGGACGACTTTACGGCCAGTTCGCATCTTGTTGCGTGCCGTGACGATGAGAGAATCTGGGTGGGTTCTGACTTTCAAACCGAATTCCTCCGGCTTGCGTCCCTGCTGCTCCATAAATCTGAACTCGGCCCTGAGCTCGTCGATGGCCATCGAGATGTGCGAATACCAGCCGACCGCTTCGTCGGTCATGTAGATGCTGCATAGGTCGAGGTAGCCGTCCCGGTAGCCGAACCAGCGCCCCATCTGCAGCAGCGTGTCGTACATGATGGAGTTGCGGATGAAGTAGCTCGTGGTTAATCCTTCAAGGGTGAAGCCACGGGAGAGGCTGAGGCCACCAACTGCAATCACGTGCAGGCCATTCTCGCGGTAATTCCGGTAATCGAGACGGTCGGGAGATGAGTTGTTGATCGTCCTGACCACCACAGCGCCCGCGCTGTTTGCGAGGACTGGCTTGGCTTGTTCCCAAGTCTCGCCATCGGACGGCGGAAACCGGTCCCATGTTTCCTTCAATGACTGCATCGTGGGGTCGCGCAGTGCCACCTTGTCGGGCAAAGCCGCATGGAGCTTGACCGCATTCAGCACTTCTTCGAGATAGTTGGTGAGCAGCGCGGTGACTTGTCGCTGTACCGAATTGAACCTCGAGACGTTCACCAGCATCGACGAATGGTCCTGTCCTCGCCCGCGCAGAATGCGTACTGCTCGGCCCAGCACGAAACGGCGAGCCGCTTCAAGCAAACTGGGCGGAAGCGTCTCCACCTTGTGGTCAATCTTGTGTTTTTCCGGAAAGCATGCGACATGATCGGAAACCGACTCGACCAGATGTGCAAGGTCGCCGTTGTCGCCAAAGATGCGCGCAGCACTGACATAGTTGTCCGGCGCATCCAGGTTGACGATGAAATCCTTGGGGAAGAGGTCATCTTCCAGCATCGCATGACTGGAATCAGGGTCGATGAAGATGTTGGCGAACGGCGTCGCCGTATAGCCCACATAACTATTCTGTTCGAACAGCGCGAGCAGCTTCCGAATTAACCCGTTTATCTTTGTCGGGTCGCCCTCGCCCTTGGCCACGTTTACCGACGCGTTGTCGGCCTCGTCGTCGATGAGCAGCATCGGAATGCCCTGAATCTTCCCGCCCTTGATGTCATTCAGGCTAAGAAACCACTCGTGAAGATTCTGCAGCACGGTGGCCTGCTTCTTGATGACAAATACGACAGGCTCGCTGATCGCATTGAGTGAAAACGTGGCCGCCTTTGCAGAATCCTTGCGGAAGTCGTGTTCGCGTGACGTCAGACTGAACGGCAATCGGGTGACGTCGGAAATGCGGCCGACGCCCGTCTTGATGTCCTTGAGCGGCAGGTTTCGGTCTTTCTTGTCAGTATCGACGCCGATGAAGGCTTCCTCCACCCGCTGCTGAGTCTGACTTCGCAGGTTGTTGTGCACGCCAGCAAGGAGAATGATGACCTTGTAGCCGTAGTCCGCACTCTTGCAGACGACGCCATTGTAGTTGGCAGTCTTGCCTGACTGTACGTGGCCTACAACAAGGCCGCGCCTCTTCCAAGGACCACTTTTTTCCGGATTTTCGAGCAGGCCTACGATCTTATCGGTATCGCGGCCGATTGTGCCGACGACCTCTTTGGCGAATCCGGACTGCAGAAGCCAATCACGATAGCGGTTCCAGTAGAACAGGTCAGTGTCGGCGCGACGCTCCGGAAGCCATTCGTTGAACGGCAATTGCACCACGGCAGCATCCGGCATCGACAAGTCAAGCTTTTCTTCGATGGAACGCGATATTTGCTCGACGAACAGGTCTTCGCTCTCGAATTGGGGAGCGTCGTTTCCCTGAATCTGCAGGGTGAGTCGGACCACGCTGCGAATCAGGTCCGGTGTTACCGACGTACGATGGTTCAGATTGCTTCTGACTTGGTTCTCGAACTCCTGCGGACTCACGCTCAGTTCTCCTTGGATTGAAGACGTTCAATGTACTGGGACACGAATTCGGGCGTCGAGCAGAAAGGCTCAGTAATCTTCATGACCCTTTCTATTTCTGCCGGATCTGTTCCACTATCCCCGTACAGCATCGCCGCGAGGGCCTCTAGCGCTTCCGTTGTCTCCCTTGACGTATCAGTCTCATTGGGGTGGGAGGCTATGTCGTTGAACAGGGTCGCGAAGGGCAGGGAAGCGCCGATGACTGCCATGATTCCGTCAAAGCGAGGTCGCATCGCCGGCGGCAGGTCCGAGCGGAACTCGTTGACCAGTGGGTGCTCGAGGTTCGGCACATAGGAGATGCGCTCGTTGTGGTGCTTCCGGAGCCAGACGGGCTGCTTGGGTGAATTGAGCGCTGCCGTGCCCCGGTGCGTGTAGGGTCGCTTCGCGCTGTCGCGGATGCGGTCCAGAATGCCGCGCAGGCGCCGACGGACCGCTTCGGGTGGCTGGGCTCGCGACTTGCGAACGTCAATCGTCCAAAGGTGGTCCAGCGTGTTCGGAATGTCGACCTGGACACGCGCCAGTTTCGTGATTTCGTCCTGCCGTGCCATGCGGAACCACGTACCATGGATGATGAGACGGCGGTTGCGGTAGATGTAGAAGCCTTGGCCACGCAGGTAGCCCTCCTTGCCGCCCAAGGCCGTGTATTCGGATGCGCTGACCTTGCTGTGGTGTGGCAGAATATACGGGCACAACGTCACGGTCTTGCCTTCGATTTCCAGCACCTCTTCCCCGAGATGCATGGTCGCCGGGTGCCGGGCATTGAACGGATCGTAGCCGTCAATGGTCGAGCCATTAACACGGAAGGCAATCTTTGGCTTGCCCGGCTCGCCGGTAATGAACCGGTGGAAAACCAGGGCCACGTGGTCGCAGATGGTCACGATGCGCTCGTTCATCACCTGGTGGTGGTGCTTCGGGTCCGCACCCAAATCGAGACGGTCGAGCTGACGCCAGAGGACAATCGTACCCGATGAGCCAAGCTCCGCGACATCGATCGGAAATTCCGCTATTTCCGATGCCACCGGACGGCGCAATATCCAGCGGTTGCACTTTCTGACCAAATCCAGATTCCACTGCCGACAAGCAAGAGAACCACCTTGGCGGCTAATGACGGTCAGCTCGCGGCATTGGGAGAAAGAAGCGGTCTTCAGGCCCAGCCCGAATCGCCCAAGGTCGTCGGCCTTTCGTTTGCCGAGCGGATCCTTTCCACCAGGGCGCATGGCTTCGACCAGTTCAGTTTCACTCATGCCCTTGCCATCATCGATGATGGCGATCCACGGCTGTTGGTCATCGCTCCACCCAAACCGGATGTCGATGCGGCGGGCTGAAGCCGAGATGGAGTTGTCGATGATGTCAGCAGCTGCGGACTCGAGCGAGTAGCCGATGTCACGGAGCGCCTCTACGAGATTCGAGGCCGCCGGTTCGACGATGTCGAAATCTTCTTCCTGATTTTCTTTGTTTTGCGAGTTCATTTGACCAAGCAGTAGGCCGAAGGCGCGCCTGCAGGCACAAGCGAAGGCTCAGAGGCGCAGCAATGGCGCCCAAGGCGTCGCCAGCCCCTTTTGCAGAGTCCCATATACTAAAAGTAACATTTTCTTACACCACTGTCCTTTTGAACATAGGGAACGTACCCGAGAGGGAGAGAGGTGTAAAGAATCGGAATGGTTGAAAATCCGCTCATGGCTGGAATCGGCTCGCTCCAGATCAAGACGGAGGAACCCCGCGCGTGGGCGTGCGCCAAGCCGCGGCCGACCGCCTAAGCGCGATCGAGATCGACCACGAGCGTGTACCGGCAAGCCTTGCGAGGTAAACGGTCACAATTCGGGCGATCAAACTGGAGGGCACGGCCAGTTGGGCTGTGGCGTCCGCACCAATGTGCGCTCGTGATCTCCGCATCCGTAAACGTGCCCCATATAATCGAAGTGATGGAGCGCATACAGTCGATCAATCCCGCACGCATTCAATGGTTTTGTGGTGATTGCGTCACAAAACTGGGGCGCTCACCCTGGCTACGGGCATTGCACCAGCCACCATGCTTGGATTGTGAGTTTCATCGAGTTCGCGCCCCCACTGGAAAAACGGGTAAGGGCATCCAGTCGACGACCCATACTTCAAGTTTCGAATAGCGTCAGCAAGTCGCCCCATCGCAGCTATGATTGTTTTGCCCTACTGGAACGATACTACGTGCCTTGCCCATCCGGGGGACGAAATATCCTCTTGAGGCAGGCGAAGGTGCTCTAGCTTGGCGACCCTTTGTCGGCCTTTTCGGGGATCCTTGCCGCCTAAGCTGCCGAGGCAAGCTGTGCGTGTATACCAATATAGTGCAGTGAGAGTACGAACCGCGTGCGCGTGCGACCCCTGCGGCCGTCGCATGAGCCCTGACGAACCTGGCGAGTGGCAGGAGCGACTGTCGATTGACCACCTTGGCGGCTTCGAATCGGTCTTTGGCGACGGAAACACCGTCAGCCTCGACCTGTGTCAGCGCTGTGTCCAGGACGTCCTGGGCGCTTGGCTCCGCATCACGCTGCCCGCCGGTGCCGAATTTCCGCCGCTGTGCCCGGCGCCGGACTTGTTTGGGCTGTGGAGGGACAAGCAGCTTGATGGGCTGGCCTACCAGGAGGCGCTGCGCGGGTCGGTCGTCTGCTACGACGACCCGACGGAACCGGTCGAGGACACCGGCGATGAGAAGCGGCAGAAGAAGCGCTGACCATGGCAATGGCATAATGGTTGCAGGCTTAGCCAACGAGGTCGCCCCAGTATCCTTGGTGGCCGCCAGAAGCCCGCGTGAGCGGGTTTCTGTGTTTTTATGACTCAGATTCACACTCGGAAGGCAAGCTTGAGTGCCCGCGCGTCGTGTAGCGATGGTGCCGCCCGCCGTGCTCCATGAAGTAGGCTTCGAGTCGGCCGACGTCAATCGCTGCGGCTCCAATGTGACAGGCCTGCCAGCCAAGAGGCACCTCTCCAGCCAAGTCGACGAGCAGTTCCCAATCCTCGCCGTAGTCGAAGCACAGCACGCGCTCTGGCTCGTCCGCGAAGTGCGCGAGCCAGGCCAACAGAGCCGTGCGCAATGCCTCTAGCGTGAAAACGCACCCCGGATATTGACCGAGCTGCGGTAGCACAGCCTCACGCACGAAGGCGCTGCAGCTCGCTTGACTGAAGTCCGAGCGTTCACCGTAGAACTCGCGCCCATCGTCGGCGACAAGCGCGATACTGATCAGCTCGCAGTCGAGAAAATCAGTGAACTCACAATTGACAAAAAGGTGCACCGTAGTGGCCAGAGTGTGAATGACAGAATCCCAATGATGAAGCAACCACGTCACCCAGGCCAGTTGTTGCGCGAAGACGTGCTAGTACCACTGGGCATCGAGATTACCGAAGCGGGCCAGGCGACTCGGGATTTCGCGTACGGCGCCTTCTCGCGTGCTCCACGGCCATGCCGGCATCAGTCCTGACTTGGCCGTGCGGCTCGAACACGCAGGCGCAGCCCCGCCCGGTTCTGGACTAAGCTGGCAGTCCAAATAGGAGCTCAGCTTGGCCGAGCAGTGAGACCAGCCGCGGTTGTGCCCCTGCAATTGGCGCAGGTGGCCCGATCAGACAAGGAGTAGCCACGATGGAAACCCGCCCAATTTGCGACGAAGCGGACTACGAAAAGGCGTTGAAGGTCGCGGCTCGCCTTGTCGACGCAGATCCTGCTCACGGCACCCGCGAGGGGGACCAACTGGAGGCGCTGGCCACGCTGATCGAGTGCTATGAGGCCGAGCGCTTTCCGCTCGATCTGTCCGGCGCGAGCGAGGCCATCAAAATCCGCATGGAGCAGGCTGGGCGCTAGGCCAGCGACAAATGGCGCGGAGATGGATTGCAGTTGTCGGTCTGGGTCTGGACTGTTCTTACCCTTCGTAAGGCAAGGCCGCGAGTGCGCGGTAAGTGGGGGAAGCTGCAGGGTTAAGCAATTCAAAGCAATGAATTGTTTGACATTCAAATTCGTTGTTTTACGCCACGCGCCATAGGCGCCTCAAGAACATAACAGGATGGCCGTTGTAACACACATGCGGGGCATGTATGTTACAACGGACGCCGGGGCCATTCGGCGCTTCGCTTCTCACAGCCCCGGCTCATTCTGCAATGGGGGAGCTCCCCTTTACCCCCCGGTCGGCGCAACATTTCGGATTGTGTTTGCGCAAACTGCGGCACGCCTACTAGGGTATGAAGGAGATCAAGTTGCCGTTTGAAACACTGGGGGTGGAGCCGCTCGACGCGGTTCTGAATATGCGGCTCACGTCGGTGGAAAAGGCCAAGCTGAAAGAGGATGCGGACCTTGCCGGGTTGAGCATGTCCGAGTTGGTTCGGCGCCGCTACTTTGGCAGGCCGATCGTCGCAAGCGCGGATACCTTGATGCTCAAGGAACTGCGGCGCATCGGTGGCCTGCTGAAGCACGTGCACAACCAAAGTGGCGGAGCCTACAGCAGCGACACGGCTGGTGCACTAGTTGCGATCAAAACCTACATGGAGCAGTTGAGCCATGGTCGGTAAGAAGATCCTGAACTCGAAGGACAAGAGCAAGGCCGCGAGCATTCGCGACTTGGTTGATTACATTCGAGCGCCGGAAATGGTGAATCCAGAGGAGAAAGTGATTTATGCCAACGGCCGAGGGTTCATCACAGGTAGCCATGCCGCGCAGCGCGAAGAAATGGTCGCACTTGCGTCGGAGGCGGTGCGCAGCAAGAACCCGGTTAATCACTACATCTTGAGTTGGCGGGAGGGCGAGCAGCCAAGCCTGGCTCAAATCGAGGAGGCGGTTAGCATCTTCATGGCTGAGCTTGGGGTGGGGGATCATCAGGCCATCTATGGCCAGCACGCCGACACGGACAATATTCACTTGCACATCGCCATCAATCGTGTGCATCCGGACACGTTGGAAGTAGTCAAGATCAATGGTGGGTTCGACATCGAGGCTGTGCACAAGGCCCTAGCGCGGATTGAGCACGTTCAAGGCTGGCAACGCGAGCAGCGCGGCCGCTACCGCGTGCGGGACGGCGGCGAACTCATTCGGGAGCACCTCGTTACGGACACGCCAAAGGCGCGCCAACCTGGTCAGCGCAAGCGCGACATGGAGAATCGGACAGGCGAGAAGTCAGCGGAGCGAATCTGTATCGAAGAAGGCGCCCCGGCTATCGAGCGGGCGCAGTCGTGGGAGCAGCTTCACAGCGAGCTGGCCGAGCATGGGATGCGTTACGTGAAGAAGGGCAGCGGCGCGATAGTTTTCGTTGGCGAGGTTGCCATAAAGGCCAGCAGCGTAGACAGGGGCGCCAGCCTAGCCAAACTGCAAGAGCGGCTTGGTTTGTACCGGCCGCCGCAGTACCAGGCCCGGTTAGCTGTCCGGGAGCCAAAGGCGATCAAGCCCGATGCGCCGCGCTGGCGGGAATACATCACTGGGCGGAAAGAGCACTATGCGAACAAGGCGGCAGAAAAGCAGGCCCAGGACCAGCGGCAGCAGCGTGAGCGACACGAACTGTCGGCCCAGCAACGGGCGCGCCGCACAGGGCTCTTCGCAGGCAGTTGGCGTGGCAGGGGCGCTGCCCTGAATGTCCTGCGAAGCGTGATTGCCGCCGAGCAGGCCGCCGAGAAGGCCTTCATGAAAGAGTTGCACCGGCGGGAGCGCGATGCGCACAACTGGCGGTTCCGACCCTATCCAGACTTGGAGGCTTGGTATCGGCTGCAGGGCGAGCCAGAGTTCGCTGAGCAATGGCGGTACCGAGCAAGCTTGCCGCATTGCATCGAAGGCGAAAGCGACGGATCGCCCACGCCGCGCGATATCCGCGCGTTCACAGCCCAAGTTGTCGGCCTACAGGTGCATTACACCTGCAGAGAGGGCGTCGCCAATTGTCGGGTGGCTTTCGTGGACAAGGGCAGGCGAATCGACGTGCACGACTGGCGCAATCGGGCTGCGACGCTAGCCGCGCTGCAGCTATCGGCGCAGAAGTGGGGCAAGTTCACAGTGAAGGGGTCAGACGAGTACAAGGAACTGTGCGCTAAGCTGGCAGCAGAACACGGCTTCAAGCTCATCAACCCAGAGCTCCAGGAGATGATCCAAGGGGAGCGGCAACTGATAGGGCTGGAGAGATCGAAGGTGACCAAACCACGATATGAGGCAGGCCGTGACCTGGAGCCTTGACGAGACCTTGGAGAAGGTTGGGGATCATGGACGATCGTACGGAGCGAGTTCAATCCGAGATCCGGAGCCTGCTGCTCCACCAGCGTGTTGCCGAGAAGCTGGCCGCTAACCCAGCATTGCTCGGCTGTGCTGTTGTCAATTTGGACCGCTGGCGTGATGCTGATGCCGGAGAGTCCCCCGATCGCCAGGGATGGCGTCGGTTGCTCGACGGTCGTCTTGATGACGTGCTGGCGGTATTAGTTGACCCGGGAGAACGAGGTGTCCGAATGCGGAAGGCTTCGCCATTCCCGGGCGTTTTGACCGAAGACGAGCGGCGGAGCATCATTGAGGCGTGGAAAAGCGGGGTGCCCAACGCCGAGTGAGAACGATCCGCAACGGATCGCCCCTGTTGAGCGCGTTCCATTTTCCACGGAGAAGAGCGTGCGACGCGTTAAGGTCCTATCCCTTGTCGCTCAGTCGAACTATCGACTCGCGGCGCAACCCGGAGGTGACAACGTGAGTACAAAGGCGACGCTGGCGCACCATGCGGGCGACCTGTCCTGGCACCTTTACGAGGAAGCCTTTGAGGCGGGCGTCGTGTACTTGGAATTGCAGGGCGTGGCTGTGGAGTTGATCACGCGCAAGACTGCCGGCGCAGATGTCGTTCTGCGACTGCCGATAGAAACAGCCAAGCAACTTGGCCTGCATACGAGGGTGCCGCCAGAGCGTTGGGCGGCGATCAAATGAAGGTCTACCTCGATGACGAACGCGATACCCCGGCGGGATGGATCTGTGCCAGTTGGCCAGACGAGGTTATTTCGTTGCTGGAGACAGGCTCGGTCGTGGAGATAAGCCTCGACCACGATCTGGGCGATGACGAGCGTGGGACGGGGTATGACGTCATCCTCTGGATCGAGGAGGCTGTCGCTCTTCGCGGTTTCATCCCGCCGAAGATTTCCGTGCATTCGGCGAACGCTTCAGCTGCGGAGCGGATGAGAGCCGGCATCGATGCCATCGAGAAATTGGTACGCGAGCGGGCCATGCAACAAAAGCGGCGAGAAGCCATAGCTCCTTCCCACTCGGGAGACTTTGGGCTCTGATGCACAGAGTGCGGTCTGATTTTTCCCGATTTGGAGGGGCTACACGAAGTACGTGTTGAACTCGGACATTTGCGTTATGCAACTTGCATAACGTTTGAAAACAAGGCCTCGGGAGAAAAGTATGGGGAAACGCCTTCTTCGATCCCACACCTGGAAAGGTGTTACGTTGCGCGCCGGCCTGCATCTCTGGTCCAATCCATCGCTGCGCGGCACCGACGCCGCAATCCCGATCGTCATGAGTGCTCCGACCCTGTTCGACCTGGTAGTGCTCGCGGAGCAAAAGTCGGTAGAGGAACTAAAGGGGGTGAACGATCGGCTGTTGGCCCAAGGCGAGATCACTGAGCGCCAGCATGCCCGGACCAACGATTTCTTGAATCGAATCGAGCAGGTCAACCATGGTCGTCCGTGAGATTTGAGCTACGTTGCTACGTGTTGAACTCGGACATTCCTCAACCAATGGCCCGTACCACTAGGGTAAATGGCAACAACACGGCCTTTTCTACTTCGTGCGCGAGCTCAGGGTCTGCCACCAGCCCAGCCGGCATCTTTCCCTGATTTGCACGTACCGCCGTGATCAGCTCAACAATCGAAGGGTCGGGGCCGTCGATCACGAAACGCATCAGGTAGTCGCGCCGCATGCGTAGACGGAGGTTGCGGCGCCGTAGCGCGCGCCGCTTATTGCGGTCAGCTGCCAGCGACATTCGATTCCTCCTGTAGCAGGATAAGCTTGGCTCGTAGTTCATTTTGAGCGAGCGACGACGATAGGCCTACTTCTCCGTCGGTCTCGACCAAGCGCTCGCGCTGTGTGTCAGCCCACCCGTCCGCGTCGTCATCAATGGCCAGCCAGTTGCTGGTGCGGACGCCGGCGCGGGAAATGTAACGCGCGATCTGCTGGTACCGGCTCAACTCGACGAACCATGATATGTCAGTGCGGTGCGCCCCCTCGGCATGGCGGCCCATAGCGGAATGCCATGTGCCGCCAATCACCTTCGAGAGAAGCTCCAGAGGCAGGAAGTTGCAAGCTTTGCCAAAGCCGAGTACCCGTACCCACGAAGTTGAGAGGATGATCTTGATCTCCGGATACGGGCGCAACAGCTCAACCAAAACCGGTGCCCACATGAACAGCTCGCCTTCGGCTTTTAGCACTGGGCGTCCACTGATCAGATAGGCGGCGTCGGGATGCAAAACGCCGTCGTAGTCTAGGAAGAGAAACGATGAAGCAGCCATAAATCACTTCTCGTTCAGGTGGGTTGTGGTTAGGCGCCTGGACGGCTGCAACCAGCCTCAGCATCGCTTCTAAACTCTCGGCTTTTAGCCGAGCTCTCGTGTAATCAATAGCCGCACGAGCTGCGCAATGGAGATGCCTAGTTCGGTCGCGCGCAGCTTTAAGCGTCGATGCACTTCTGGATCCAGATCGAGGTTCAGTCGGACGGGCTTGGGCGGCCGCTCACCTGTTTGAGATTGCACCATGGCAGCGCCGGAGACAAATTCAGCGGTGGAGGTCGGCACGGCGGCATCGCTTATGCCGCCGGCTGGTTTGATCTTGAATTTACTCAAATCAATTACTCAACTCAAAGAACTCATCGACCAGCAACTGGATCTCTGCGCGGGCGGTGGCGTTGTCGAGTTCCACCACTCCCTTTCCTCCCAAGAGCGCGTCCCGGTACACCTTTCGTTCGCGGATGACCGTATCCGCGAGCTTCAGTTGGTCGAACTCGGTCAGCAGTTCACGGGCCTCCTCCACCTCGCGGATCGTAGGGTTAGATGGAGCCATCGACAGCACGGCCGAGGCCTTGAGTTCCGGGTTCAGGCCGCGCGCCAGGTGAATCAGTTCATTGACCTTGGGCAGCGTTTCCAGATCCGCCTGGCTTGCCCTCACCGGTGTCAGCAGCAGGTTGGCGACGACCATTGCCGAGCGCATTTCCCGCGAATCCCGACCACCTGCGTCGACAATCACGACTTCGTAACGCCGCGCCAAGTCCCGCAGCGTTGCTGAAACTTCCCCCGTGCGCTGCACACACGGGACATGTGGCTGGATTGCAGCCTCATCACGCCGTTCTACAAATCTGGCGCAGGTAGCTTGGGCATCGGTGTCGAGCAGCACCACGTCGACGCCGCTGTGTGCCAAGTGGATCGCGAGGTTGCTCGCAATCGTCGATTTGCCCACCCCGCCTTTCTCGGCCGCAACCAGAACAATCATTGCTGTGCTCTACTTTGAGTTGAGTAATTGAGTTGAGTGAAGTTGGCTTTCTAATTTTGTAACTCACTGATTTTTCGCGATGCTCTAGTAGAGCATCGAAGGTAGGGCAGGGCACCCAGTCGCTTTCTGACGTTCTAAGGCGCTGATTTTTTGGAATTCTCGGCTCGGGAATCGCTGGGACCCTGCGTCGCCAGTTGGCGCTGAACAGCCGCGATCTTTCCCAGCACCTCACAGGTCCGCTCGTATTGAAGCGCTGCAATCTCGTCGACGGCGTAAAGGGCATCATTGATCTGCCTGAGTTCGTCGACGGGCCTACGCCGGGCCAATTCGACAAGGTCGAATAGTGTGGGCGCGGTCATGACGATTGCCGCTTCGGCATTGGTGCCGCGCAGAATCGGGTCGGACCAAAGGTGCGTGCCGGCACTGAATGTGATGCCATGCCAAGTGAAGAAAGGCCTGCCAGGTGGTGGTAAAGCGTCGGTCGGTGGCTGTCGACTTGTAAACATGGGGGCGACACCGCGCATATGACTCCTTCATCGTCTGCAGTGAGGGACGTGGTTTGCGATGGCATTGAACGGTCTGGTGATCCAGATTCGAGAAATCGCCACGATGACTACCCTGGATGACGTCAGGCCGGCACGGATCGCCACATCCATAAGGTAGGAAACAATCCACCGCATTTCGAGCGCAGAGCCGAATCGTCCCTACGGGCCGGCGCTCTCCCCGCAAACGGGTTCCCGTGCGCCTCGATTCGGGCGCGACGGTGCGCGCGATGCGGCGCTGGTCCACTGGGTGCTCGACTTGCAGGGAAGGGGGGTATCCGGGGTTGGGGGGTATATCAATCCCGCTTGGTTGGGCAAGGTCCGCAGTGTGCGGCAAGGTGGAAAAGCGGTGTGTCAGATGTGGGCAACCCCAGCGGGGTTGTCCATGCCTGTCCACGGCTTTTCCACCGGTCCCGGCGCCAGCCGGGATGTCCACACGGAGGGCTGCGTAAGCCTGTAGGTACTTTTCCACAGTCGGTTGTTGGTAGATAAAAGATAGAAAGAAGGTAGAGGGCAAAAGGCCACCATTTTCCATAATTAAATCAATGTGTTACGGCGAGTGGCTGGAACGCTATGCCACCAAGACGGAACGCTATGCCACCGGTCGGGGAACGCTATGCCACCGGTTGCGGAAGCCAAAGTGCAAGTTGCGGCTCGCCCTTGGTGCTGCTCTCAATGCGTCCCCTGCTGACGATCCCCAGCCGCTCTAATTCTCTGACCGCCGCCTCCAGCGACTGCCTGAACTTTCGCATGGGGCTGGCGTATTCCATTTGTGCCTTGAGTCGCTCCAAGTTGAACCGCTGCACGGGGTCGGAGGATGTCGCCACCAGTCGCTGGAGGGTTTTGGCCATGTCCAGACTGCGCCCGATCTGCATTCGCCTATCCCAGTCGATCAGCGAGTACTCTTGATTGCCGAACAACTTCACCCACCTAGCGTCCATGGTGTAGGTGTAACTCTCGGTGTCCTCGCTGTAGGCGAGCGCCTTTATGATGTTGAAGGACTCCATGTGGCCGATCTTGTACCGGGTCGAACCGTCCGGTTTTTTTGCCTCTAGGAATAGGGTGCCTTCGCGCAATGCCTTCAACCGTCGGTGCAGCCATTTGTATTGAGTGTCGCCGATGCCTCGCTCTGGCCGGATCTTGCGAATGAGTTTTTTCCGATTCAGCGGAACTGGCGTATCTAGTTGTTGCTTCTGAGCGAAGTAGATTAGCGCTATGATGAGGTCGCCATCAGCCTCGTCCAGTTGCTCTCCGGTGTACTCCAAGACGCAGTCCCTGCGGCTTATCATTACCGTCTGCCTGTGGAACTTGCGCCGTCCACGAGCGATTGGCGCAATAAGGCTGGAGCGATTCAGGTGGTTGGGCATCGCGCCAATATCGAACCCCGGCAGGAACAATTGAAGTGGTGTTGGTGGCGCTTTGGCTTCTTTCTGTGCCGCAAAGCGTTTCGAATACTCGTGCGCACGGCGCAGCGCTGGTGACGCTACCTCCATGGCTCACCGGCTAGAAAGGCGTGTTGCTGCCCAGCGCTGGCGCGCCAGTTGTTCTGCTTTGGTGGGGCGCCCTCGCGGGCGCTTTGGGGGAGGCGGCTCTGCGGGTCGGTGAGCCTCAATCCAAGCCAGTACCTCGTGTTCGTACCAGCAAAGACGCCTGCTATGTGGCATCTTGAAAGGACGCGGAATCATGTCCTTGTCTTTGTATTGCTGGCTTGTGGCGTACGTGCGTATGGAGGTGGCACTCTTACCGATCAGCGTGGAAAGCTGCTCAATGACGAGGATGCGGATGGGGGACGGGCTGCTGGCCGGCGAGTCAGCGTGCGCTTCCGTCAGATGAGGAACGGGCATGTTCATCCATAGTCGGATGGACCGATAGCGGTCCTTGCAGCGATCTATGGATTAGGTGGTATCTCAACCTTATGCGCTGAAACTCTAGGGGAGGAATGGCACACAGCGCCCGTCCCAGCAGCATACGCGCTTGCTCGCGCTCACGACCTGCGCCTGTAACTACGCGCACTCAGGGGTTCGGCAATCGTGTGTGAGTTTCACGCTATCGCTTTTTCGCGGAGGGACTTGCTGGCTCATTCCTATGCTCACCGGGCGAGGGATACCAACCCACTCACCACACCAGCCACACGACGGATCGTGAACAACAAGATAAAGTAATTTGACGTCACCCGTCAATGGCTTCCGCTTGGGACGCTGATGAGACAGCGAGCCACCGAAATTACTTTGAATTGTTGTGAATAGGTGTACAAAGTAAAAGAGCCGAATCAACGAAGTCGTTGATTCGGCTCTGAAATCTGGTCGGGGTGAGAGGATTCGAACCTCCGGCCTCTACGTCCCGAACGTAGCGCTCTACCAGGCTAAGCTACACCCCGATTTCTTGGTACTGCTAGGGTTTTTTCGCGCTGACTTGTCGGTGCGTTGTTACGACTGACGTTGCAGCGAGAAAGCACACAAGTGTATCAGCGTTTCCTTCAGTTGGGAAGAGGGAAATTGCATTGCTGCCTTTTCCGCGGCTTCCGCTTCGCGCTGGGCGGCGGCGAACGTCACCTCCAGCGCGCCGCTGGCGTGAATGGCCGAGAAGACTGCATCAAAGTGTTCCGTCCCGCCTTCGACGATGGCCTCGCGTGCGAGTTCGCGCTGTTCCGCCGTGCCGTGCTCGAGCAGGTGCAGCAGTGGCAGCGTGGGCTTGCCTTCGCGCAGGTCGTCGCCGGCGTTCTTGCCCATCTGCTCGGCGCTGGCCGTGTAGTCGAGCATATCGTCGATCAGCTGGAATGCCGTGCCGATGCGGCGGCCGTACTCGGCTGCGGCTTCTTCCATGGCGGGATCCGCGCCGGCCAGCACCGCGCCCAGTTCCGCGGAGGCTTCGAACAGCTTGGCGGTCTTGTAGCGGATGACCTGGAGGTAGCGCTCCACGGTCACGTCCGGGTCGTGCATGTTCAGCAGTTGCAGGACCTCGCCCTCGGCAATCACGTTGGTTGCATTGGAGAGGATCTCCATGATGCGCATGCTGCCGGCTTCCACCATCATCTGGAAAGCGCGCGAATAGAGGAAGTCGCCCACCAGCACGCTGGCCGCGTTGCCGAACACCGCGTTGGCGGTCTGGCGGCCACGGCGCAGCTCGGATTCGTCCACCACGTCGTCGTGGAGCAGCGTGGCGGTGTGGATGAACTCCACCACCGCGGCGAGTTCGTGATGGCGATGGCCGTCGTAGCCGAACGCGCGCGCCGAAAGCAGCAGGATGACTGGACGCAGCCGTTTGCCGCCAGCACCGATGATGTATTCGCCGATCTGCTCGATCAGGGGCACTTCAGAGGACAGGCGGCGCCGGATGACGGCATCGACGGCGCGCATGTCGGCAGCGACCGGGGCAAGCAAGGCAGTGGCGGAAGACTGGGACAAGATGGAATCACCGGTTCGCAAAACCGGAGGATTATATGCGATCGCGGTGTCGCCATGGCCGCTGGCATGCGGCCGGAACGCCCCGGAAGGGGCGGCGCCAATCTATAATGACGGCATGAACAAGGCCCCTGCCACCCGTCGGCAGGTCCGCCGCACCGCCTGGTGGGTGGCGTTTGCCGCCCTTGCCGGGTTCCTGCTCGCCGACCTGACCTGACCCGCATCCCCGGCGCGAAGTGCGTCAGTCGCCGCTGCGCAACGCTCCGGCGGGCTATCTATTTGTTTCCGTTGGCTTTTCTTTGACCTTTCCGTATCACGCCCTTTGCGCTTTCGGGAAAACTGGTCTACAATCGCCGGTTCCTTCGGTTGGTTTGCGCTGTATACGGGCGAATCGCCGGACGGCAAAGCAGCAAGTCGGCGCACGAAACGGCGCCGGTCCCGTGAGATACCGGGGCAGCATTCAACGTTTCATTCACATCGAGAGGTTCGACAATGTACGCGGTCGTAAAAACCGGCGGCAAGCAATACAAGGTTGCTGCTGGCGAAAAACTTAAAGTAGAACAGATACCGGCAGACATTGGCGCAGAAATCACGCTGGACCAGGTGCTCGCAGTGGGCGCCGGCGACCAAATCAAGTTTGGTACGCCGCTGGTGAGCGGGGCTTCCGTCAAGGCTACCGTGATCTCCCAAGGTCGTCACGACAAGGTGAAGATCTTCAAGATGCGCCGTCGCAAGCACTACCAGAAGCGCCAGGGCCATCGTCAGAATTACACCGAACTGCGCATCGAAGCCATCGTTGCCTGAGCATTGCTCGGACATCAGGCATTCAACGCAATCAGGTAAACAGGAGTTAAGACATGGCACAGAAAAAAGGCGGCGGTTCCACGCGGAACGGCCGTGATTCGGAATCGAAGCGTCTGGGCGTGAAGGTGTACGGTGGCCAGGCCATCAACGCCGGCGGCATCATCGTTCGCCAACGCGGCACCCGCGTGCACGCTGGTGACAACGTGGGTATCGGCAAGGACCACACCCTGTTCGCGCTGGTGGACGGCCACGTGCAGTTCGCCGTCAAGGGCGCTGCCAAGAAGCAGCAAGTCAGCGTCGTTCCGGCGGCCTGATAACAGCCTTTGCAGCCCGAAGGCCCCGCAACACTTGCGGGGCCTTTTCATTTCTGGCATGAATAAAGCCGGCCCGATCCATCTGGGAAGACCAATATGAAGTTCATCGACGAAGCCCGAATCGAGGCGATTGCCGGCAATGGCGGCAACGGGAGTGCGTCGTTCCGGCGCGAGAAGTTTGTGCCCTTCGGTGGCCCCGATGGCGGTGACGGCGGGCGGGGCGGCAGCGTGTTCGCGCAGGCCGACCGCAATATCAATACCCTGATCGACTATCGCTATTCCAAGAAGCACGTGGCGCGTAACGGCGAGAACGGCCGTGGCTCGGACTGCTACGGCGCTGCCGGCGAGGACGTCACGCTGCGCATGCCGGTCGGCACGCTGATCATGGACATGGACACCGGCGAGGTCATCGCCGACCTGACCGAGCACGGCCAGACCGTGTGCCTGGCCGAAGGCGGCATGGGCGGCTGGGGCAACCTCCACTTCAAGTCGAGTACCAACCGCGCGCCGCGCCAGCAGGTCGACGGCAAGCCCGGCGAGCGCCGCATGCTGCGGCTCGAACTCAAGGTGCTGGCCGACGTGGGCCTGCTCGGCATGCCGAACGCGGGCAAGTCGACGTTCATCTCGCATATCTCGAACGCGCGGCCCAAGGTGGCCGACTATCCGTTCACGACGCTGCATCCGAACCTGGGCGTGGTCCGCGTGGATCACGAGCAGTCGTTCGTGGTGGCGGACATCCCCGGCCTGATCGAAGGCGCCGCCGAAGGCGCCGGCCTGGGTCACCAGTTCCTGCGCCATCTCCAGCGCACGGGCCTCTTGCTGCACATTGTGGACATCGCCCCGTTCGATGAGAACGTCGATCCGGTGGCCGAGGCGCGCGCCATCGTCAATGAGCTGAAGAAGTACGACGAAACGCTGTACGAGAAGCCGCGCTGGCTCGTGCTGAACAAGCTCGACGTGGTGCCCGACGAAGAGCGCGCCACGCGCGTGAAGGACTTCGTCAAGCGCTACAAGTGGAAGGGACCGGTATTCCACATTTCGGCGCTGACCGGCGAGGGCTGCCGTGAACTGATCTACGCGATCAAGGACCATCTGGCCGCGATCAAGGCCGAGGAGGCCGCCGCGCTGGCCGAGCCCGATATCCGCCTGGACGACCGCCTGCACAACGTGGCGCCCGATGCCGGCGCCGGCGACCAGGGCAACCAGGCCTGACGCCTCGCGGCGAGGGCCAGCCAGCACCGCAGAATAACCAGAACACCCGGCACCCGGAGACAGGATCCTCGCCATGCAATCGGTCATCGCCCAGGCAAAACGCATCGTCGTCAAGGTAGGCTCGAGCCTGGTCACCAATGATGGGAAAGGGCTGGACCACGACGCCATCGCGCGCTGGGCGGCCCAGATCGCCAAGCTGCGCGGCGCGGGCAAGGAGGTGGTGCTGGTCAGCTCCGGCGCCATCGCCGAGGGCATGCAGCGCCTGGGCTGGGTGCGCCGGCCCAAGGAAATCCACGAGTTGCAGGCCGCCGCCGCCGTCGGGCAGATGGGGCTGGCCCAGGTCTACGAGAGCCAGTTCGGGCGCTACGGCATCCGCACCGCCCAGGTGCTGCTGACTCACGCCGACCTGGCCGACCGGGAACGCTACCTGAACGCCCGCTCCACGCTGCTGACGCTGCTCTCGCTTGGCGTGGTGCCGATCATCAACGAGAACGACACGGTCGTGACCGACGAAATCAAGTTCGGCGACAACGACACGCTGGGCGCGCTCGTCACCAACCTGATCGAAGGCGATGCGCTGGTCATCCTGACCGACCAGCGCGGGCTGTACTCCGCCGATCCGCGCAAGGACCCGAACGCCACGTTCGTGGACGAGGCGCTGGCCGGCACGCCGGAGCTGGAAGCCATGGCGGGCGGCGCCGGGTCGTCGATCGGCAGGGGCGGCATGCTGACCAAGATCCTGGCGGCCAAGCGCGCGGCGAAGTCCGGCGCGCACACCACCATCGCCTCGGGCCGCGAGGCCGACGTGCTGGGCCGGCTGGCCGAAGGCGAGGCCATCGGCACCCAATTGCTGGCGCCGACAGGCCGCCTGACCGCGCGCAAGCAGTGGATGGCAGATCACTTGCAGCTGCGCGGCCGGGTGGTCATCGACAATGGTGCGGTGGAGAAGCTGATTAGTGGCGGCAAGTCGCTGCTGCCGATTGGCGTGGTGGAAGTGCAGGGCGAATTTGCGCGTGGCGAAGTGATCGCCTGCGTGAGCCCGGCCGGCCACGAGGTGGCGCGCGGCATCACCAACTATTCGAGCGCCGAGGCGCGGCTGATTGCCCGCAAGCCGTCGTCCGAGATCGAATCGGTGCTGGGCCACCTGAACGAGCCGGAGCTGATTCACCGGGACAACCTCGTACTCGTCTGATTTCTACGAGGCCCCAAGCAAAACCAAGCAAGACCATACAAAACGGCGAGGCCCTGGGGCCTCGCCGTTTTGCATTCCAGCCTTGCCGGGGTGCCGGCCTAGCGGCCTAGCGGCCTAGCGGCTGGGCGCGTAGGCGCGCAGGTCCTTGATCATCTTCTCCGGGGTGCCGGCCACGGTGCGGCCTTCGCAGAAGAAATCGGTCGCCAGCGTGGCCGAGTAGGCGTTGCGGGAGCGGGTTTGCATCCGGTACCAGGTGTCGCGGTCGTCGGCGCGGTTCGGAATCCACTCGGTGGCGCCCTGCGGCAGCGTGGCGTAGAGCTTGCGCTCGAAGGCGTCGCAGCGCATGCCCTCGAAGTTCACGTTGCGGGCGCCGCCCGGGCTGGTGATGACGACGGTGAAGCGCACCACCCGGTCCGGCCCCACGCTGATGGACTTGCTGTCCACCGCGAAGCGGAATTCTCCGCTGCCGTTGACCGAGAACGGAATCAGGTCCGCATCCTTGGGCGGCGGCGGCAGGCCGATCTCGGATTCCTTGAAGGCCCTTTCCTCGAACGGATTGACAAAGCCCGACTCTTCCTCGGGCAGGCCCTTGCTGGTGGTCTTGCAGCCGGCCAGCGCCAGGCAGGCTGCGGCAAGCAACAGACCGGCGCGTACGCGCCGGCCGGTGAAACTAGTCATCGGAACTCCGTTGGGTAGGTGCCGGGCTGGCCGGCGAAGCGGGCACGGCTTCCTGGATCGCCGTGGCGGCGGTCTCAGGCACGGCACCGGACACGGCCACTGGCTGCTCCGGGCGTGGCGCGTCCCCATGCCGGCTTTCGCCGCCATGGTGCCCGTTGTGGCCGGGGTGGCCGTGATTCCCGGGGAAACCATGGTGGCCATGGGTGCCGTAGGGGCTCAGCGGCGCGCGGCCACGGTTCAGGAAGCGCGACAACTCGGTCAGCGCCATCTGGTAGACATCGCGCTTGAATTCGATGACCGCGTCCAGCGGCACCCAGTACTGGCTCCAGCGCCAGGCGTCGAATTCGGGATGGTCCGTGGCACGCAGGTGGATGTCGCAATCGCGGCAGACCATGCGCAACAGGAACCAGATCTGCTTCTGGCCCTTATAGTGGCCGCGGATTTCGCGGCGGATGAACTTGTCCGGCACCTCATAACGCAACCAGTCGCGCGTGCGACCGACGATCCTGACGTGCTCCGGAAGCAGGCCGACTTCTTCCTGCAGCTCGCGGTACATGGCCTGTTCCGGCGTCTCGCCGTACTTGATGCCGCCCTGCGGAAACTGCCAGGAGTGTTCGCCGATTCGCTTGCCCCAGAAAACCTCGTTACGTGCGTTGATGAGGATGATGCCGACGTTCGGGCGAAAGCCTTCACGATCGAGCATGACTGCACCTCGAATCCTTTAGAATTACGTCGATTATAAAGGAAGCGCGCGGGTCGGCCTGACGCCGGGAATGCTGGTTTTCCCCGAGCGGGAAGGGCAGTTTCCGGCGCGTCCCGCCAAATGAAATGCCGCGCCTGGCCAGGCCGGCGCTGCCGGGCACTGCCCGACTCACGAGAAAGCAACGGATGAAAGCCTCGCAATTCTTCATTTCCACCCTCAAGGAAGCCCCCGCCGACGCGGAAATCGTGTCGCACAAACTCATGATGCGGGCTGGCATGATCAAAAAGGTCGGCGCCGGCATCTACAGCTACATGCCGGTGGGGCTGCGCGTGATCCGCAAGGTGGAGAACATCGTCCGCGAGGAAATGAACCGCGCTGGCGCCCTGGAACTGTCGATGCCCGTGATCCAGCCGGCCGAACTCTGGCAGGAGACCGGCCGCTGGGACAAGATGGGCCCCGAGCTGCTGCGCCTGAAAGACCGCCACGAGCGCGATTTCGTCATGCAGCCTACCTCCGAGGAAGTGGTCACGGACATCGCCCGCAGCGACATCCGCAGCTACAAGCAGCTCCCGGTCAACTTCTATCAGATTCAGACCAAGTTCCGCGACGAGCGCCGGCCCCGCTTCGGCATCATGCGCGGCCGCGAGTTCACCATGAAGGACGCTTATTCCTTCGACCGCGACCTGGACGGCCTGAAGGCGTCGTACCGCAACATGTACGACACCTACACGCGCATCTTCCAGCGTTTCGGGCTGGAATTCCGTGCCGTGGCGGCCGATAACGGCGCCATCGGCGGCTCGGGCTCGCACGAATTCCACGTGATTGCCGATACCGGCGAGGACGCCATCGTCTACTGCCCCACCTCGGACTACGCCGCCAACATGGAGGCTGCCGAGGCCCTGCCGCTGGCCGCCGCCCGCCCCGCGCCGGCCGAGGCCATGGCCAAGACCCACACGCCGGGCAAGGCCAAGTGCGAGCATGTGGCGGAATTCCTGAACATGCCGCTGGCGCGCACGGTGAAGTCGATCGTGCTGGCCAAGGACACCGACGCCGGCGCCGAGATCTGGCTGCTGCTGTTGCGTGGCGACCACGAGCTGAACGAGGTCAAGGCGTCGAAGGTGCCCGGCCTGCTCGATTTCCGCTTCGCGACCGAAAACGAGATCGTCGACACCTTCGGCTGCCCCCCGGGCTACCTCGGCCCGATCGGCACGAAGAAGCCGGTGAAGCTGGTGGCGGACCGCACGGTAGCCAACATGGCCGATTTCTGCTGTGGCGCCAATGACCGCGACTACCACTACACCGGCGTGAACTGGGGCCGCGATCTGCCCGAGCCGATGGTGGCGGACCTGCGCAACGTGGTGGCCGGCGACGCCTCCCCGGACGGCAAGGGCACGCTGGAAATCTGCCGGGGCATCGAGGTGGGCCACGTGTTCATGCTCGGCACCCGGTATTCGGAGTCGATGAGCGCCACCTACCTCGACGAGAACGGCAAGACCCAGCCGATGCAGATGGGCTGCTACGGCATTGGCGTGACGCGGATTCTTGGCGCCGCCATCGAACAGAACTACGATGAGCGCGGCATCATCTGGCCGGCCGCCATCGCCCCGTTTGCGGTGGTGGTCTGCCCGGTCGGCTACGACCGCAACGAAGCCGTGCGCGCGGAAGCCGACCGCATCCATGCCGAACTGCTGGCGGCCGGTGTCGATGTGATCCTGGACGACCGTGGCGAGCGCCCCGGCGTGATGTTTGCCGACTGGGAACTGATTGGCGTGCCGCACCGCGTGGTGGTGGGCGACCGTGGCCTGAAGGAAGGCAAGGTCGAATACCAGGGCCGCCGCGACGCCCAGGCCACCCCGGTGGCCGTGGCTGACGTGGTGGGCCATGTGCGCAGCCGGCTGGCCAGCTGAAATCCGCTGTTGATGTAAGGAAAAGGAAGCCGATGCGCGCGTTACGCCTGTTCACCCCCCGCCGCTGGCCCGCGCTGGCCGGCGGCCTGCTGCTGGCCGCTGCGGCGGCCACGGCCCATGCGGGGGCGCAGAAGGAGGAGGCGCTGGCCGACTCCGTGCGCGGCGCGCTGGCGGCGGCCATTGCCGATGGCCGGCCGGTCCGGCCGGCGTTCGCCTCGGGCGGCGAGCGGCTCGGCTACCTGAAATGGCTGGGCGAGATGTCGCGCCGGCTCGAATCCCGGATTCCCGAGCCGCAGATCCGCGTGGAACTGATCGAGACGGTCTACTACGAGGCCAAGCGGGCCGGGCTGGAGCCGTCGCTGGTGCTGGGGCTGGTCCAGGTGGAAAGCGGATTCCGGAAATATGCGATCAGCTCGGCCGATGCACGCGGGCTGATGCAGGTCATGCCGTTCTGGGTGCGCACCATCGGCGATGGCGACGTGCGCAAGCTGTTCCACCTCCAGAGCAACCTGCGCTACGGCTGCACCATCCTGCGCCACTACCTGGACCGCGAGAACGGCGACCTGTTCCTGGCGCTCGGCCGCTACAACGGCAGCCGTGGCCGCCCGGAGTACCCCAACGCCGTGTTGGGGGCGTGGAAGCGCTGGCAGTACTCGGAATCGACGGTGACGATCGCCGGCGACCCGGGCGCGGCCACCGTGCCGGCCCCGGCTGCCTCGCGCCGCCTGCCGCCGGAGTCTCCCGCGCGCAACCCGTTTTCGCCGCAGCGACTGGCCAATCCGTCATGACATTCGACTCCCGCACCGATGCCGGGGCCGCCGGGAAACAGGGCTACCACGCCTCCTCGCCGGAGCTGGAGCGCTGGCTGGCCCGCCATATCAAGCAGGGATTCAAAGCCGATGCGCTGGTGCTGTCGATGCAGCGCGCCGGCTACGATGCCACCTTCGCCCGGGCGATGGTGGCTGACGCGCTGGGCCAGCCGCACCCGGCCGCCGCCGATGCCGCCGGTGCCACCAAGGCGCCCGCCGCCAGGGCACGGCCGAAGTCGGACATGGTGGGCCCGGACCCCGCCGGCAACGCCATCCGTGACGCGGGCCGGGACATCCCGGTGCTGTTCCGCATCGAGGCGCCGCGCGTGATGCTGCTCCAGGGCCTGCTCAGCGAGGCCGAGTGCGACGCCATGGTGGCGCTCTCGCGTGACCGCATGCAGCGCTCGTCCGTGGTCAATCCCGCCACGGGCGACGAGAACGTCCACGAGGCCCGCACCAGTACCGGCGCGATGTTCCAGGTCGGCGAGCACCCGCTGCTCGAAGTGCTGGAGGCGCGCATCGCCGCCGTGACCGGCGTGCCGATGGAGCACGGCGAGGGCTTCCAGGTGCTCAACTACAAGCCCGGCGCCGAATACCAGCCGCACTACGACTATTTCAATCCGAAGAATCCGGGCGAGGCGCGCCAGATGGCCGTGGGCGGCCAGCGCGTGGCCACGCTGGTGATCTACCTGAACAGCACGCCCGCCGGCGGCGCCACCACCTTCCCGCGTATCGGGCTGGATGTGGCCCCGGTCAAGGGCAATGCGGTGTTCTTCAGCTACAGGCTGCCGGACGGCACGCTGGACGACCGCACGCTGCACGGCGGCATGCCGGTGGTGTCGGGGGAGAAGTGGATTGCCACCAAGTGGCTGCGCGAGCGGCCGTACCGGGTCGGAAGCTGAGTCCGACGGACGGCCGCGCGCCGTATCAGGCCAGTCCGGGAATCAGACCAGCGCGCGGATGGCGCCGAGGTTGCGCCAGTAGCCCTTCACATCCATGCCACAGCCAAAGACATAGCGGTCCGGCACCTTGAAGCCGCAGAAGTCCGGATGCATCGGCTTGGCCTTGGCCAGGGTCTTCTCGCACAGCACGGCGGCGTGGAATTCCTTGGCGCCCATGTCCAGGATGCGCTCGCGGATGGCCGCCATGGTCTCGCCTTCGTCGAGGATGTCGTCCAGCACCAGCACCACCCGGTCCTTGACCGATTCGCGCGGCGCCACGCGCCATTGCATCTCGCCGCCTACCGTCTTGTTGTTGTAGCGCGACAGGTGGATGTAGTCGAATTCCAGCGGAAACTGGAGCTTCGGCAGCAGCATGCCGGTGAAGACCACCGCGCCGCCCATCACTGACAGCACGAGCGGGAAGGCATCGCCCATGCGCGCGGTGATGTCGTCGGCCATGCGGTTCAGCGATTCCTGCACTTCGGCGGCGCTGACGATTTCCTCGGAGCTGGCCCAGAGTTCGCGGGCCTGGTCGGCGGTCATCATGATGTCTCTGTCCTTATCTATCTGTGGGTCCGGGCGGGTGGGGCGGTTTGGGCGGGATCTAGCGGTTGAACAGGCCCTTCATGCCGCCCTTCATCGCGCCCATCTGGCGCATCATCTTCATCATGCCGCCGCCCTTGAGCTTCTTCATCATGCCCTGCATCTGCTCGAACTGGTTCAGCAGGCGGTTCACTTCCTGCACCGGCACGCCGGCGCCGGCCGCAATGCGGCGCTTGCGGCTGGCCTTGATCAGCTCCGGCTTGGCGCGCTCGGCGGCGGTCATGCTGTTGATGATGCCCTCCATGCGGCGCACCGACTTCTCGGCCTGATCCATGTTGGCGCCCTGCGCCTGCTGGGCGAACTGGGCCGGCAGCTTGTCCACCAGGCTGCCGATGCCGCCCATCTTCTTCATCTGGCCGATCTGCGCCTTGAAGTCCTCGAGATCGAACCCGCCGGTCTTCTTGATCTTCTTGGCGAGCTTCTCGGCGGCGTCCATGTCCACGCCGCGCTGGGCTTCTTCCACCAGCGCGAGGATGTCGCCCATGCCCAGGATGCGCTGGGCCATGCGGTCGGGGTAGAACGGCTCCAGGCCGTCGAGCTTCTCGCCCACCCCCACGAACTTGATCGGACGGCCGGTAATGTGACGTACAGACAACGCGGCACCGCCGCGCGCGTCGCCATCGAGCTTGGTCAGCACCACGCCGGTCAGCGGCAGCGCGTCGTTGAACGCCTTGGCGGTGTTCACGGCATCCTGGCCGAGCATGGCGTCCACCACGAACAGCGTTTCCACCGGTTTCAGTTCGGCGTGCAGCGCGGCGATTTCCTGCATCATCGCCTCGTCGATACCGAGCCGGCCGGCCGTATCGACGATCAGCACGTCGTGGTAGTGCTTGCGGGCCCAGTCCAGCGCCGCGCGGGCGATGTCCACGGGCTTCTGGTCGGGCTCGGACGGGAAGAAGTCGGCGCCAACCTGCTCGGACACCGTACGCAGCTGGGCGATGGCGGCGGGGCGATACACGTCGCACGACACCGTCAGCACCTTCTTCTTCTTGTTCTCCTTGAGCCACTTGGCGAGCTTGCCGGAGGTGGTGGTCTTGCCCGCGCCCTGCAGGCCGGCCATCAGGATGATCGCCGGCGGCTGGACGTTCAGGTTCAGTTCGCCCGATTTCTGCTCGCCCGGCTTGGGGTCGACGGCTTCGTCGCCGCCGATGACCGCGGTCAGCTCGCGCTGGACCACGCCAACAAGGGCCTGGCCCGGGGTGAGGCTGCTGACGACTTCCTCGCCGAGCGCCTTTTCCTTGACGCGGGCGACGAACTCGCGCACCACGGGCAGTGCCACGTCGGCTTCGAGCATGGCAAGGCGCACTTCGCGCAGCATCTCGGCGGTGTTGGCCTCGGTCAGTCGGGCCTCGCCGCGCATGGTCTTGACGACCCGCGCCAGGCGTTGTGTGAGGTTATCCAGCATGGCAGTGGGGAGGAGTTCGGCTCGTGAATCGGCGTGGATGGGGCGCGCGCGTGGCGTTGTCGTGAGGCATCACGGACAAGGGCACGAGGGACAGGCCCTAGGGTAAACTGCGCAAATGGCCATTGTACTGTATGCCTTGACGGCACTTCTCTATTGCGGCCTGGCCTTTCACGGCTGGGCAACGCGCAATCCCCGGCTGGCGGCCGCTGGCGGGGAGGCTGCCCATCCGGGCCATCCCGGCCCCGGCGGGCGCCCTGGCGCCGCCACGGCCGTGCTGATGGCGCCGCCCGGCGAGGGCCGCGCCGACGGCCAGCCCGCATGGTGGCACGCCGTGGTGCTCGGCGCGCTGGTCAGCCACGGCATCCTGCTGCACGAGACCATCTTCCCGGCGGACCGCATGATGTTCGGCTTCGCCTTCGCGCTCTCCGCCATGCTGTGGCTGGGCGTGGGCATCTACTGGATCGAAAGCTTCTTCTTCTCGCTGGCCGGGCTCGGCCTGATCGTCTTTCCGGTGGCGATGCTGGCCAGCCTGATGCCGCTGGCCTTCCCGGGCGCGCAGATCCTCGGTTACGCCGCGCGGCCGCTGTTCAAGCTCCATTTTGTCATCGCCAACGTGGCCTACGGGCTGTTCACGCTGGCGGCGTTCCATGCGTTCCTGATGCTGCTGGCCGAGCGCCGGCTCCATGGCTTCAACCGGCCGACCAGCGCCGAAGCATCGTCCGGGCAATGGCTGGGCCGCTGGCTGGACCTGCTGCCGCCGCTGCTGACGCTGGAAAAACTGCTGTTCCGGCTGATCGGGGCGGGCTTCGTGCTGCTGACGCTGACCATCCTGTCCGGCTTCCTGTTCTCTGAGCAGCTGTTCGCCCGGGCGTTCCGCGTGGACCACAAGACCGTGTTCGCGATCCTGTCCTGGGTAATGTTCGGCGGCATCCTGGCGGGCCGCCATTTCCGGGGCTGGCGCGGGCGCACCGCCCTGCGGTGGGTCATCGCCTCGTTCGGCATCCTGCTGCTGGCCTACGTGGGCAGCCGCTTCGTGATCGAAGTGGTGCTGCACCGCCTCTCCTGACCTCCTGACCTCCTGATCCCCTGATCGTCATCGCCCCATGGCAAGAATCTTCCTCCTGCTGGCCGTCGTGCTGGCGATCATCTGGTGGCTGCGCCAGCGCGCGGCCGCCCGCGACGCGCACGAGCCGCCCGCCCGCCCGGGCCCGGCGCAGCGCGAGGCCGATGGCGCGGCGGCGTCCGAGCCGATGGTCCAGTGCGCCCAGTGCGGCGTGCACCTGCCGCGCGGCGAGGCCATCGGCTGGAACGGCCTGCACTACTGCCGGCGCAGCCATCTGCCGGACGGCTCGGAGATGTCCGGCCACGGCGATACCGACGCGCGCCCATGACCTCGCGCCGCTCGGCCTGGTCCCGCCTGAACGGCTGGCGCGTGCTGGTCGAGCTCTGGCGCCAGCCCGAGCCCCCCGAGTTCCACTGGCGCCTGCTGCGCTATTTCTGCTGGACCCGCGCGGCCGTGGCGCTGCTGCTGGTGGGCTACGTGTGGCTGCCGCTAGAGCGCGCCGCACCGGATGCCGGCGTGGCCGCCGGCGCTGCAGCCACCCTGGCCGCCAATCCGCGCATGGCCGCCGCGCTGCCGGTGGTGCTGCCGTACCTCTGCATCGCCATGGTCACGCTGGTGGGCACGCTGTGGCGCCGCCATTTCCATGTGCGGGTGCGCGTGCAGGTGATGGTCGACCTGGCGCTGCTGGCCGGGATCTTCGCGGTGGTGGGCCGGCTGGGCAGCCACAGCGAGGGGCTCGCCATGATCTTCCTGCTGCCGGCGCTCGAGGCCGGGGCACTGACCAGCCTGATGTTCGCGCTGTTCGCGGCGGCGATGTCGGCGCTGGTGGTGATGGGCCAGCCGTTCGTGCAGACGCTGCTGGTGCGCCAGGCCGATGCCAACCTGCTCGGTTCCGGCCTGTTCGGCCTGGTGTTCATGATCGCCGCGCTGGTGATGTACATGCTCGCCAACCGGCAGATCGCCCAGGAGCAGATTGCGCTGGCGCGCGAGCGCGAGCTGCGTCTGCAGCAGCTGGTGAACCGGCTCATGGTCAACGACATGCAGGACGGCGTGATGCTGGTGCGCGCCAACGGCGTGGTGGTGGCCGCCAACCCCGCCGCCGTGGTGCTGCTGGGCGTGCAGCCGCACGAGCGGATCCGGGAAGGGCAGGTGCGCGCCGGCGAGCGCGACAAGGTGCTGTTCGACCTGCGCCGCATTCCGCGCCTGCAGCCGCTGATGGAAATGCTGCGCGACTGGATCCAGACCAATGACGATGTGCCGCGCATCCTGCAGCTGCTGCCGCTGCCGTCGCGCCCGTCGGCGCTGGGCGGGCCGATGCTGCACACCCGCCTGCGGCTGCGCTTCGTGCTGCCGGGGCTGGCCGGGCTGCGGTCCACGCTGGGCGGGGCCCTGACCACGCCCAGCGCGCTCGATACCGTCGGCTGGAACGACATGTCGCCCGAAGGCGCGGCCCGGCTTCGCCTGGCCATCGCCCAGAACGAGGCCATGGCCTGGAGCCCCGAGGACGAGACGCTGCTGCGCAGCGAGATGCGCGACACGGTGCTGGTCCACATCGAAAGCTGGGAACGGATTGCCGAGCAGGTGCAGCAGGAGAAACTTGCCGGCATGGGCCGGCTGGTGGCCAGCGTGGCGCACCAGATCCGCAACCCGCTCGCGGCCATCAGCCAGGCCAACGAACTGCTGGCCGATTCCGGGGCGGGCGAGGGCAATATCGACGCCCGGCTGCTGCGCATCATCAGCGACAACGTGCGCCGGCTCGACCAGGTGGTGTCCGATGTGCTGCAGCTCTCGCGCCGCCCCCGCACCGGCCACAGCGCGGTGGAGCTGGGCCAGGCGCTGCCCGAGATCGTGGAGCGCTGGCGGCTGGAGATGCGCTCGCGCGGCGGCCCGCGCGCCGACATCAACGTCAATGCGATCCGCCTCGCCGTAGACCTGCAACGCCCGGTGATCTTCGATGCCGCGCAGTTGCAGCAGGTGCTCGGCAACCTGCTCGACAATGCCTGGCGCTATTGCAGCCGGCTGCCCGGCGCCATCCGCCTGCTGGCCCATGCGCTGGACCAGCACCATGCCGAACTGATCGTCTGGAACGACGGCGCCGAGGTCACGCGCGAGCAGCAGCGCAGCCTGTTCGAGCCGTTCTTCACCAGCAACGCGCAGGGCACCGGGCTGGGCCTGTTCATGGCGCGCGAGCTGTGCGGCGCCAATGACGCCCAGGTGCGCTACGGCACCATCGCGCTGGAACCGTTGCTGGAACGCACAGGGCTGCTCGGGCCCGGCGCTCGCGATACACTGCCGGCCAAGGCATTTGTGCTGACGATGCGGATCGAGACGCCCGATGTCGTACCGGCCGCCCCGGCCGCCCAGGCCTGATCCGCCGCCCCCGCAACCCAACCCCCACGCCATGTCCGCCAGACCGCCCGTTCCCGATCCGATACTCGTCATCGACGACGAGGCCGACCTGCGCGAGCTGCTGGACATCTCGCTGCGCCGCATGGGTCACGACGTGGTGATGGCCGGCTCGCTGGCCGAGGCGCGGCTGCGGCTGGCGGAGCGCCGCTACAGCCTGGTGCTGACCGACATGCGGCTGGGCGACGGGCTGGGCATCGAGGTTGTGCGGCAGCTGTCGGCCTCGCCCGAGCGCACGCCGGTGGCCGTGATCACCGCCTACGGCAGCGCCGACAATGCCGTCGATGCGCTCAAGGCCGGCGCGTTCGACTACATCGCCAAGCCGGTCTCGCTCGACCAGCTGCGCACCCTGATCCTGAACGCGCTGGGCCGCCAGCAGCGTAACCCCGCCGAGGGCGGCGCGCGCAGCGCCGAGGCTGCCGAGGCCGCGGAAGCGGCCGACCGCGCCGCCGGACTGCTGCCGGGGCTGTCCCCGGCCATGCAGGAGGTGCGCCGCTCGCTGTCGCGGCTGGCGCGCAGCATGGCGCCGGTGGTGATCAGCGGCGAATCGGGCAGCGGCAAGGAGCGCGCGGCGCGCGCCATCCACGCCGTGAGCGCCCGCGCCGCGCACCCGTTCGTGGCCGTGAACTGCGGCGCGATTCCCGAGACGCTGATGGAGTCGGAATTCTTCGGCTACGTGAAGGGCGCGTTCACGGGCGCCGACGCCGAGCGCGGCGGTTTCTTCCACGCCGCGCACGGCGGCACGCTGCTGCTGGACGAGGTGGCCGACCTGCCGCTGACCATGCAGGTGAAGCTGCTGCGCGCGTTGCAGGAGCGGCGCGTGCGCAAGATCGGCGCCAGTCGGGAAGACACCGTGGACGTGCGCGTGATGTGCGCGAGCCACAAGGATCTGGCCGCGATGGTTGCCGCCGGCTCGTTCCGCCAGGACTTGTACTACCGGCTGAACGTGCTGGAGCTGCGCATGCCGACGCTGCGCGAGCGTGGCGAGGACATTCCGGTGCTGGCGCAGGTCATCCTCGAACACCTGGCCGTGCGCTATGGCGATGCGCGGCCGCGCCGGCTGTCCGGCCCGGCGCTGGCGCGGCTGGCGGCATACCGCTTCCCCGGCAACGTGCGGGAACTCGAAAACCTGCTGGAACGCGCTTACGCCTTCGCCGAATCGGACGAGATCGAGGTAGCGGACCTCGGTCCGCTCGAAGCCGGCGTGGATCGCGCCAGCCCGCTGCAAGGCGCGCCCGCGCCGGTGGCGGCCCTCGTGCCCAACGCCGCGCCGACCGGCTACGAGACCTGGGGCAGCCCCGCATGGTCGGCGGCCAGCCTGACGGCGCCGGAGGCGGCGGGTGGTGCTGCCGAGGCGCCGCAGCCCCTGCCCCAGCCATCCATCGATCCGATGGTCGATGCGCTGCGCGACGTCACGTTCCCAATCGACCTGCCTGCCCGGCTTGAGGCCCTGGAGCGCGAGCTGATCCTGCGCGCGCTGCGCCAGACCGGCTTCAACCGCACCACGGCCGCGCCGCTGCTGGGTTTGAACTTCCGCCAGCTGCGCTACCGGATCCAGCAACTGGAGATCCGCGACGAGCGCGAAGGGCGCGATGGCCGGGAGGGGCGCGACGACAGCGAGTCGATGGCGGAAGGCGAGGGCCGCGAGGGCCGAGATGGCTGACGTGGCCGCAGACTGGCTGCCCGACGCCGACGGCTGGGTGCCGGCCGCGCGCCGCGTGCCATCGCCCAACTTCGACGCCCGCCCCGACGGCATGCCCGTGGACGTGGTGGTGCTGCACAACATCAGCCTGCCGCCGGGCCAGTTCGGCACGGGCGACATCGAGGCCTTCTTCCAGAACCGGCTCGACATCGCCCGCCACCCGTTCTTCGAGACCATCCGCGACGTGCGCGTCTCCGCCCACTTCCTGATCACCCGCGAGGGCGAACTGGTGCAATTTGTGGCGTGTACGCAACGTGCCTGGCACGCCGGCCAATCGGCCTACTGCGGCCGCCAGCGCTGCAATGACTTCTCCATCGGCATCGAGATCGAAGGCGCCGACGACCAGCCCTTCACCCTGGGCCAGTACGACACCGCCGCCCGCATCGTCGCCGCCCTGCGCACGACCTACCCGATCACCGGCATCGCCGGCCACAGCGACATCGCCCCGGGCCGCAAGACCGACCCCGGCCCCCATTTCGACTGGGACCGATTTGCCAGACTGGCCGATGTGACGCCAGCGCTACTGCCGTATCGGCGGGGTTCCTGACCGCCACCCCCTTGTGCACGATGCCTCATATTCAGGCATTCGCCCGCGTGACAGCGATGTGAAATCCCCACACTTGGGCCGCCTATCGGCGACTCGCCCCGATTAAAAAATTTTAGAAAATTTGTGCGGTGGCGCACGGGCCGCCGCCATCCCTTGGCGTAGCGCGGCTTGCGGGAATGTGGCGCTGCCGCACACCTCGTCCGCAGCGGGGCATCAGACTTGTCAAGACTGGTCTTTCCGATTCGTTTCACTATACTTAGCCCAGTTTTTCGCAGTGACCACTATATCTAGTGGTACTACCGGGGAACCGGCCGAGGTGTGAAGCCAGCGCCGCAACGGATTGCGACGCCGGCGCCACAGTAGTGACGCGGCTGGCGGTATCGCAAGAGTCCCTAGCAGAATGAACGCCTGTGCAGTTTGGTTCTCGCCCGGCAAAACCGGTGTCGAGTGTCTTCTGAAGCGCATTTTGCTAGGGACTTTGTCACTTCATTACAAGGGTTAAAACAGGAGTTACCTCATGCAAACGGCCCAGAACGAACAACAAATCACGGGATCGGCTGGCGTTGTCGGCGCCGCCGGTACGTCGCAGCAGACCCCCGCCGCTGCCGCCAACTATCAGGACTACAAGCTCATCCGCCGCAATGGGGCCGTGGTGGCGTTCGAGCCGAACAAGATTGCCGTCGCCGTGACCAAGGCCTTCCTGGCCGTCAACGGCGGCCAGGGCGCTGCCTCCGCGCGTGTGCGCGAGCTGGTGGAGCAGGTCACCCAGAACGTGGTGCGCGCGCTGCTGCGCAGCCGCCCGAATGGCGGCACCTTCCATATCGAAGACGTGCAGGACCACGTGGAACTGGCGCTGATGCGCTCGGGCGAGCATGAAGTGGCCCGTGCCTACGTGCTGTACCGCGAGAAGCGCACCCAGGAGCGCGCGCAGGCCAATGCGCAGACCGTGGCGCGCGTGCAACAGGGCGTGGCGTTCAACGTGACCGACAACGGCGTGACCCGCGTGCTGGACCTGGCCGCGCTGCATGAGCTGATCGACACCGCCTGCAGCGGCCTGGGCAAGGGCGTGAGCGCCGAGCCGATCCTGAAGGAAACGCTCAAGAACCTGTATGACGGCGTGCCGCTGACGCAGGTGTACGACTCCGCCATCCTGGCCGCGCGTACCCTGATCGAGAAGGACCCGGACTACAGCCAGGTCACCGCGCGCATCCTGCTGCACACGATCCGCAAGGAAATCCTCGGCGGCGAAGTGACGCAGGCCGAAATGTCCTCGCGCTACGCCGAGTACTTCCCGAAATTCATCGCCCGCGGTATCGCCGCCGAGCTGCTGGACGAGAAGCTGGCCACGTATGACCTGGCCCGCCTGGGCGCCGCGCTGGACGCCTCGCGCGACTTCCAGTTCAACTACCTCGGCCTGCAGACGCTGTACGACCGCTACTTCCTGCATATCGAAGAGCAGCGCATCGAAATGCCGCAGGCCTTCTTCATGCGCGTGGCCATGGGCCTGGCGCTGGAAGAGCGCGACCGCGAAGCCCGCGCCATCGAGTTCTACCAGCTGCTGTCGTCGTTCGACTTCATGTCGTCCACGCCCACGCTGTTCAACTCGGGCACGCGCCGCTCGCAGCTCTCGTCGTGCTACCTGACCACGGTGTCGGACGACCTGGAAGGCATCTACGAAGCCCTCAAGGAAAACGCGCTGCTGTCGAAGTTCGCCGGCGGCCTGGGCAACGACTGGACCAACGTGCGCGCGCTGGGCTCCCACATCAAGGGCACCAACGGCAAGAGCCAGGGCGTGGTGCCGTTCCTGAAGGTGGTGAACGACACGGCCGTGGCCGTGAACCAGGGCGGCAAGCGCAAGGGCGCGGTCTGCGCCTACCTGGAGACGTGGCACCTGGACATCGAGGAATTCCTCGAACTGCGCAAGAACACCGGCGACGACCGCCGCCGCACCCACGACATGAACACGGCCAACTGGATTCCGGACCTGTTCATGAAGCGCGTGATGGAAAACGCCGAATGGACGCTGTTCTCGCCCGCCACCTGCCCGGACCTGCACGACAAGGTCGGCAAGGCGTTCGAGCAGGCCTACCTGGGCTATGAAGCCCGCGCCGCCAGCGGCGAACTGAAGCTGTTCAAGAAGGTGCCGGCCGTGCAGCTCTGGCGCAAGATGCTGGGCATGCTGTTCGAGACGGGCCATCCGTGGATCACGTTCAAGGACCCGTGCAACATCCGCAGCCCGCAGCAGCACGTGGGCGTGGTGCACAGCTCCAACCTGTGCACGGAAATCACGCTGAACACGAACGAGAGCGAAATCGCCGTGTGCAACCTGGGTTCGGTGAACCTGGTGGCCCACCTGAAGCAGCAGGCCGACGGCACCCACGTGCTCGACCACGCCAAGCTCCAGAAGACCATCCGCACCGCCATGCGCATGCTCGACAACGTGATCGACATCAACTACTACGCGGTGGAGAAGGCGCGCAATTCGAACCTGCGCCACCGCCCGGTGGGCATGGGCATCATGGGCTTCCAGGACTGCCTGCACGTGCTGCGCACGCCGTACGCCAGCGACGCCGCGGTGAAGTTCGCCGATACGTCGATGGAAGCGGTCTGCTACTACGCCTACGAGGCATCGAACGAACTGGCGCAGGAACGTGGCCGCTACAGCACCTACGAGGGTTCGCTGTGGGACCGTGGCATCCTGCCGCAGGACTCGCTCAAGCTGCTGGCCGAAGAGCGCGGCGGCTACCTCGAGGTGGACATGTCCTCGTCGATGGACTGGGACAGCCTGCGCGCCCGCATCAAGCAGCACGGCATGCGTAACTCGAACTGCATCGCGATCGCCCCGACCGCGACCATTTCGAACATCATCGGCGTGTCCGCCTGCATCGAACCGACCTTCCAGAACCTGTACGTGAAGTCGAACCTCTCGGGCGAATTCACGGTGGTCAACGACTACCTGGTGCGCGACCTCAAGGCGCGCGGCCTGTGGGACGAAGTGATGGTGGCGGACCTGAAGTACTTCGACGGTTCGCTGGCCCGCATCGACCGCATTCCGCAAGACCTGCGCGACATCTACGCCACGGCCTTCGAGGTGGAGCCGAGCTGGCTGGTGGAGGCCGCAAGCCGCCGCCAGAAGTGGATCGACCAGGCCCAGTCGCTGAACATCTACATGGCTGGCGCGTCGGGCAAGAAGCTGGACGATACCTACAAGCAAGCCTGGCTGCGCGGCCTGAAGACCACGTACTACCTGCGCACGATGGCGGCCACGCACGTGGAGAAGTCCACGGTGTCGCGCGGCTCGCTGAACGCGGTGTCGTCGGGCAGCGACGGTGGCGTGTCGGCGCTGGAAGCCGCCGCCGCCTCGGCGCCGGCCATGCCGGAAGCCGAAGGCGCGGTCTGCACCATGCGCCCGGGCGACCCCGGCTTCGACGAGTGCGAAGCCTGCCAGTAAGCAAGACGTAACAAGCCCCCCAACGGTTTGCACCCCTCGCCCGCTCGCGGGAGAGGGGCCGGGGGAGAGGGCCGGCGCCCCATGACGCGGGCGCCAGTGCTGGCCAACGCCAGCCATCGACGAACAACGGAGAAATAACATGCTGAGCTGGGACGACGACGTTCAAGCCAAGCCGCAGGCTGCCCCGCAGCCCGCGCTGCAACCTGCCACCCTGGCCGCCGCTGACGAGCAGGGCGCGCTGCCGCCGGCCGCCACGCAGCCGGGCATCCTGGGCAACAACCCGAACGCCGCCGCCGTACAGAGCGAGCGCCGCGTGAACGCCGCCGACAAGCGCGTGATCAACGGTTCCACCGACGTGAACCAGCTGGTGCCGTTCAAGTACAAGTGGGCGTGGGAGAAGTACCTGGCCGGCTGCGCCAACCACTGGATGCCGCAGGAAATCAACATGTCGCGCGACATCGCCCTGTGGAAGGACCCCAATGGTCTGACCGAGGACGAGCGCCGCGTCATCAAGCGCAACCTGGGCTTCTTCGTCACGGCCGACTCGCTGGCTGCGAACAACATCGTGCTGGGCACCTACCGCCAGATCACGGCGCCGGAATGCCGCCAGTACCTGCTGCGCCAGGCCTTCGAGGAGGCCATCCACACGCACGCCTACCAGTACATCGTGGAGTCGCTGGGCCTGAACGAGGCCGAGATCTTCAACGCGTACCACGAGGTGAAGTCGATCCGCGACAAGGACGAGTTCCTGATCCCGTTCATCGACACGCTGACCGATCCGTCGTTCAAGACCGGCACGCCCGAGAACGACCAGAAGCTGCTCAAGAGCCTGATCGTGTTCGCCTGCATCATGGAAGGCCTGTT